>Ga0180432_10000730_pt1 | contig 53329 bp, 55 predicted proteins | sample SS_ome_10_FD_132414 | JGI IMG/M metagenome (GOLD analysis project Ga0180432, IMG submission 132414) | Hypersaline lake sediment archaeal communities from the Salton Sea, California, USA - SS_1_MS_2 metaG | ecosystem: Environmental > Aquatic > Non-marine Saline and Alkaline > Hypersaline >... | reverse complement strand
TAAAAACTATCAATATGATGTCCCCCTGGCTGGCGTTGTTTTGCACATCCTGTACACGCTGGCATGCGCGACATTGTGTCGCTGTGTGCTCAATGAATAAAACCTTTATTCGCAATTTGTGGATCAATGTAAATACCGGTTATTAGAGGTACCCATAAATAAAAAAAGGGGCAGTTACCTGCCCACAATTAAATTCTAGAATTCCGCATCACATCATTGATATACTGAGGTATTCCTGTTATCTGAATATCAGCTTGACGATCTTCATTTTCATCTTATTATCCGACGGATATTTCATCACATCGTCGTAGAAGGTTGCCGTTTTCAGAATGCTCTTCTCGTGAGTAAATGCATCAAAGCTGTACTTTCCGTGATAGTATCCCACACCGCTATAGCCGACGCCGCCGAAGGGCATCTGGGCCGAAGCGAGGTGAAGCACCATATTGTTAATGCAACCGCCGCCGAACCGAACCGATTCGATAATTCTTTTTTCGGTTTTTTTATTCCTGGTAAACACATAGGTCGCCAAGCGGATAGGGATTCTTTTTGATCTGCTCCAGCACCTCATCAATCGTTTTAAAGGGTATGATCGGAAGAATGGGGCCGAAAATCTCCTCCTTCATTATCGCCGAGTCAATATCGATGTTGTCCATAAGGGTCGGAGCAATATATCTGCTCTTCTCATCCGTCTGACCGCCGTATAGCACTCTACCATTTTTTAAATACCCGCACAGCGGGCCGTAGACGATTACAGTACAGGGTGAGTAGAGGAGGCGAAACTCCTCTTTCAGCGAATGCGGCACTTCATCACTTCAGTAAGTCGCTCCACGACTTTTTCCTGGTGACGCAGAGAAAAGTCGTTTATCTCCAGTTTTGCGAACCGGAGAGCCCCTTTCTTTCAAAAAGAAACAGCTGTCAAATCAAACAATAAATTATTCTGTTTCTAAATCCCTCAGTTTATACTTCACAACCTTCCCCGCACCTGTACGCGGAAATTCCTTCACGAAGTAAACATACTTGGGAGCCTTATAGTGAGCGATTACCTCCCTGGTTCTCGCGATGAGCTCTTCACCGGTTAACTGAGCGTCCGGCTTCAAGATGCACGCAGCCGTAACAGCCTCCCCCCACTTCTCATCCGGCTTGCCATAGACGGCGACCTCCTGCACCTCCGGATTTGCCTTCAGGATGCACTGTTCCACCTCCGAAGCGAAAACATTTTCTCCTCCCGATTTTATCATATCCTTGCTCCGCCCCTTGAACCAGTAGTTCCCATCCTCATCCTTTGTTACCAGATCACCGGTGTACAACCATCCATCCCGCAATGTTTTTTTCGTCGCCTCCTCATCCTTTATATATCCCTTGAACACCTGCGGACCGCGCAGGATGAGTTCGCCGACCTCACCATCGGGAACGTCCTTCCCCTCTGCATCGACAATACGAACTTCAGCGGAAAACATCGGGCAGCCGAGGCTGTTTCCCTCTTTCTGAAGCACCTCGGCGGTCGACTCATGCAAGGTGACCCCCGGTGACGCTTCGGTTAAACCGTATCCGAAGAACATCCCCTTTGCACCCGTTCTATACAGCACCTCGGTATACAGCTCACTCGTATAAGCGGCAGCCGATGATCCGATAGCCTTCAATGAGGAGAGATCGTATTTGCCGGTGCGCACCTCCTCGATAAAGGTGGGCATCATGGGCATCATAACAAAAACCATTGTCGCTCGTTCTCGCTGAATCGTCTCGCAGACCTGCGGTGGATTCCAAAAGGGGATAATTACATTGGTGATTCCCTTCAGCACAGCAGCGTCGGTGAGAATGTGCAGGCCACTGCAGTGGAAAAAGGGAGCAGCTGTCAGGAGCACATCGTTAAAGGTAATTTCGGCGTGATAAATATACCCGAAAGCATCCCAGATAAAATTATTGTGCGTGAGGAGCGCCCCCTTGGGGGTACCGGTTGTGCCCGACGTATACTGGAGGAGCACCGGATCGTCCGGATCGACATCTATTGCAGGCTCACTGTCCGATTTACCCTTGATAAAATCATCGAACAAAACTCCGTTCTCTACTGTGGGCTCGCCACCGGCAACCGGAACGGGATTCCCCTTTGACGGGAGACCGTCTGCAATCTGATTGTAAAGATTTGCAAAAAAAGCATCAACGATATCGATTTTGCTTTCTGAATGCACGATAGCTCTTTTAATTTCTTCGGGAGATAATCTGAAGTTGAGCGCATTCATGATAGCCCCGATCTTTCCGCAGGCAAAATACAGTTCCAAATATTCATTCCGGTTGAAACTCAGTATGGAAACAACATCACCTTTCCGTACGCCGGCATCAAGCAGCGCGGAAGCAAGCTGATTGGTCCGGCTGTTGAACTCCTTCCATGAATAGCTTCTCCCCTGAAACAGTATGGCGGTTTTATTGGGTCTCCGCGATGCATTGTATCGCAATACATGACCTAACGTTAAACCGTTTCTCCCTATCATACCAACCTCCTTGAAATTTTTTTTAAAATCTATTTATCCGTCAAATATTCTCTTTTAGATTTTCAAAGACACTGTGGTGAGAAAATGCTCAACAATTCAACCGGTAAGTAAGTTTTACTAACCATTTCGATTTGTCAAGAACAATTCATCACGTGCCGAATACCCGAAGCCTCACCCGGATAGCGATTTGACCCGCCTGTCCGGAGGGAGTTACCTGACCGCTCTCTTCACCATGAAAGCGAGATGCTTCATCCCGGAATGAACGATAATGATTCCCGAGATGAGCAGAGCCAGCGAAAGGAGTACTGTTCCTGTCACGGGATCACTCAGAATGAGACCGCTGAAGAGAACACCGGAGAACGGCATGATGAAAACAAATGAGTGGAGAGAAACAGCACCGTACTTCTGAAGGAGGGTATTCCAGGCAACGAAGCCGAAGGAGGCAACGATGAGAGCGGCAAAGAGCAGCGCTGCGATGATACGCAGATCAACGGCACTTATCATCTCCCCGTCAAAGAGATATCCCCCCAGGAAAAAGAATGGCAGCGCGAACAGCATGGAATAGAGCGTAACCTGAAAAGGATGAAAGGCGTGAATTACCCGCTTCACATAGGTCATGTTGCAGGCCCACAGGAAGGCGGCACCGAGCACCAATAAATCGCCCATCTGCAGATTCGATGTGACCCCCTTCCGCTCAAAGAGAAGCACCGCGACACCGGCAAATCCGAGAAGCATACCGGCTATCTTCCGAATCGTTATTCTGTCACCGGGAATGAAGAGATGGGCGAGGACGAGCAGGAAGAAGGGCTGTGAATTCACCACGATGGTTGCCCGCGATGCGTTCGTCATGCTTATCCCGAGGTGGAACAGGGAAAACTGGAAGAGGAAAATAATTGAAACAATTATCATATGGAACAACTGCTTTCCTGTCAGCATAAGGGGCCGACCGGTGCAGAGCGCCCAAATTGCTATGCACATGCACGCTATACCGAATCGGAGCCCCGCCAGCGTGAACGCGCCAATGCCGGTAAGGGCAATCTTTATCGCAACCGCATTTGCACCAAACACCGCGCAGAGACAGGCGGTAAAGAGCGCAGCCATCAGTGAGAGAGTATGATTCTGTATACCGTTTTTCATTGCGAGGAACAACTCCGCAGGAAACAGCACGTCCCGAGATACGACGCTTTATAAAAAAACAAGGGGTGCCTCTGGAGAACACCCCTCTGCATTGCCCAGGACGGGACTTGAACCCGTACAGGATAATTCCCACATGGCCCTCAACCATGCGTGTCTACCAGATTCCACCACCTGGGCGATTCAATTAATGCAAATAACCTATCTACACTTTCTGTCAAGGATAAAAATAAAAATGGTCTCCTTTTTGATCCATGCTTTACGGCGAGATGCTGGCGGAACGCCATGAAAGAAACCGTCCTCTGAAATCGGCTTGTTTATTTCTAATTTATCCTTGAAAAAAAACGGAATATACGCTCACTGGAGCTATCCCATCGGGACATGATATGAAGCGGAAGTGGTATACATACCTGGTATCTTTCCCGGAAAGGGGAGGCAACATCTTAGCGGTGCTCGGTGCGCTGCTCGTCATGATCTCCTTCGCCCTCCCCTTTTTCGAAAAGATCTATCTGCACTCAAGCAGCTTTATCTTCGGATTCGAATTGATACTGCCCGGTGCCTGCAGAGGACTCGAGATAACCGCATTCATGCGATTCGTATCAATCTATCTCCTGCTCATCCCCCTCATGCTGCTTTTCACCTCATTGAGGAAAACCGGAGCACTCATGGCACTTATCGGCCTCATTCTCCTTGCCGTTATGCTCATACTGACTCCCGTCCCCGTGGAGCGGTTCTCATCCGGCATCTTCCTCCTCATCGCCGGTCTCTCGCTGATCGGTATGAGCATTTTTAAAAAAGGGGGTTCTTCCTCGCTCGCCCAGGGCGATACGGTTACTTTTTCTTAAAATCTTCGAGCTTTTTGAAATATTTCTCAACACTCCACTTTTTCAGGGTGAAGACATAGGGAGATTCCGAGGAGGTGCAGAGATATCGCTTCTCCTTCTCACCCTCCGTGTCGAATATTGAGAGGGTGATATTCTTCTGAGAGGCTTTTACGGTGACGACACACCGGGGATTTTTCAGTGAATCCTTTTTCAGAGAAACGAATCCATCAGCCTTGAGGGGATTGAAAGAGTTGATAACGGTATTGATAGCACCTTCGTCAATCTGAACCTGCCTGTGCTCCTCACAGATCCACTGCTCCACTTCCTTCTCCTTCTTCTTCGCACTGTTCTCCTTCGATTGCTGCTCCTTCTCCGCTTCTTCACTATCCGCCGGTACTTTCTCCTTTATTTTGGCAAAGGTGAGTTTCCGCCCTCCATAGTGTAACTGAAATGATTCAACCCCCTTCGGCGTAACCTTGAAGATTTCCTTGTCCCGCAGATCGTCGACGGTCTTCTCCAGCGCATCCACCAGATTGCCCGAAGCGAGATATATCTCCGGCCGATCGGGAAAACGGATATAGGTGTGCCGATGGGTCGAGCTCTTCTTGCCGATGAGCAGATCACGCACGACCGATCCCCCCTTCTTCGCTGTTACCCGGAGAGCCTTTTCCTCAAGACCATATCGCAGATAATGAGGTTTCTCCGAGATGAGATCCGTGATAACCAGATCCCGGATCGCCTTATCGATCTTCAACACCGCCTGCGGATCTGCAGGATACTCCTCGTCATTGAGAACCCAGCGATTTTCCTTCTTCAGCATGCGTATTCGAGCATCATCCTTTTTTTGAATGATAATCTCCTCAGCCTCTCCCTCCCACGGTTCAATCTCAGGAACATCAGCAGACCGTTCACGCCTGCCAATGATGAGCAGCAGGGCAAGCACCGCAATAACGATTACGCTGATGAGTACTTTTCGGTTCATCATTCACCACCTCCGATAAAAGCAGCCCGTATCCGCTTCTTTCGTGCTGTTCTGCGGTACCATACAAAAAGCCCGATCAGAATGACGAAAATCGGCAATCCGGCGATGTTCAATATTTTCAGGGCCAGCCGCGTACCCTCACCGGAATCCTCCAGTGGATTAAACTCCATACCCTTGGCCCGCATTTCCGGCAGAGCGTAATTGCCATTGAGATAATCGATCATGTTGTGCAGGAAGATGGCGTTCGGTGACTTTCCCTCAGCATCGATGACATTCGACGCGGTAATCTCAGAGGTGCCCACGACGATCAGCTTCAAGGGTGCGATGGATTTCCGGATAACCTGTTCCGCGGTGACGGGGAATTCCGGTTTTTTCTTCCCCTCGGCATCCTGCTGCGGCTGCTCGCGATCCTTGAAGGCGCTGTCAAACTCGCCGCTCAAGAGAACCGCCAGCGGATACCGCTGCATCTGAGACTCCTTGGGAGGCCTCATCATCATCGGATTGTAGGTAACTCTCCCCTTCATGAGCCAGCTCAGCGGCGACGACGAGACGAGCACCGTGTATCGATCATCCGGCTTCTCCTTCTCGAAGGAGAGGGAGGATGTTTTCAGGAAGAATATCCTTTTGAGAAACCTGGTTATCACGTTTTCATCATTGAGCCCCTCCTCGAGGATCATCGGTGCGAAGTAGATATCCTGCTCGCCGAAAACCTTGTTGCTCGCCTTGAAACAGCTGAGATCGAGGACCAGATCCTTATTCACCGTCACTCCATAGCTCTCCATGAGCTTCTCCAGGCCGGTATGAACCGGCATCACGAGCGGCTGACGCTGGCCAAACATCCTGTTCTGGCCACGCATCTGCATCTCAACAAAGGAATCGACAAGAAAGAGCGCGGCGTTCCCCTTCATCAAAAACTGATCGAGCTTGAAGAGCTCATACTCGGTAAAGTCCTGACGGGGGCCATTAACGACGATAGTGTTGATACCTTCCGGAATGTCCTCCTTGCTCAGATCGACAACCTCTAATTCATACATGTCGGACAGCAGATCCTCGAATATCTTCGCCCCCTTCGGATCGCCGGTATCCCGTTCGCCGTGACCGGTTATATAGCCTATCTTGGGGTTGATACTGATGAGATTATCGACCGCCGTTGTGATCCGGTCCTCGAGATCATTCAGGTTCAGGGCTATCTGGCCGAGTATATTTCTCGAGAGCACCTGAATGATTTCGAACTGACCGCCCTGCTCAACAACAATCCCGATGGTGCCGGTTCCCGCCGGCACCCGATCCCCCGTCATGGTTGTGAAAGAAGACCATTGCAACGGTGGCAATCCGTATATCTGAACGAGTGCTTCGGCATCCTTCCCGACACTCGGATCAATATACCGATAGGAGAGCTTATCGTAATTCTTTGCACTGCACTTTTTGACAATCTCCCTGACATTCTCATTGACCGTGCTCATTCCCTGAAGCGGAAGATTGCTGCTGGCATAGAGGGTAACCTGAATCGGCTCATTGAGCTGGAGAAGCGTGTCAATCTTGCCGTTCATTTTCTTGATGAGCGTGGTAATGCGATACTCGAGCCCCTCCGCTTCGGTCACCGATTCTATTTTCTCTATCAGATCCCCGTGGACGAGAGCGACCCCCATATAGGCGTTTCGCAACTTGACCTGATCATCCTTGATTTCGCGCACCTGAATGGGAAAGATGCCGAAATCGGATGCCATGTTCTTGTTCTCTTCAACGTCGATAAACTCATAGTGAAAATTACGGCTGCCGTATTCGGCATACTCCTCGAGCAGATCGGCGATGTACCGGTCAACAGCATTATAGGGCGCCGGAAGATCCTTGCTGAAGAATACCTTCACCGTCAACGGTTCCTCAAGGGTTGCAACGACCTCCCTGCTCACCTCTGAAAGGGAATAGGCACCGCTCCCGGTCAGATCGATCCTGAAGTAGAAGAGTGCCGAGACGAGATTTATCATGATGATGATAATGACATAATAGAGATAGAGATATCTCTTCCCCAGGAGCTTCTCCGTCAATTCCATGATTGCCTGCATTCTCTCTTTCATCGATTATCTCCTCTCCTCAAGAATTTCCACCGTTCCGATAGTTGCCAGAGCTACAAGGGAAAGGAAATAGAGTATATCACGCGAATCGACAACTCCCCGGGAGATATTCCTGAAATGAAAATCGGCACCGAGAAACTCGACAAAGCTCAACACGGCTGCCGGAAGGAAAAAGAGGAATTTATCAATCAGGGTCAGAACAACGCAGATGGACAGCGCGACAATGAAAGCAATAATCTGATTCCGGGTCAGCGCCGAGGAGAACACACCGATGGCCGAGAACGCAGCGCCGAGAAAGAGCGCACCGATATATCCACCGATTATCGGGCCGTAGTCCGGTGAGCCCACGAATGCAACCGAAATCGCATAGAAGAGGGTCGGAACGAGCATCAGCGCGACAAAGACCGTGCTGGCGAGCACCTTTCCTATTACGGCATCAACCGTCAAAACCGGGAGCGTCATGAGAATTTCAAAAGAGCCGCTCTGTTTCTCTTCGGAGAAGAGACGCATCGTTATCGCCGGGATAACAAAGGAAAAAACGAGTGGCAGGAGCTGGAAAAAGCCTCTCAGCTCCGCCTGACCGTAGAGAAAGAAGGTTGAGAAGAAGAACCACCCGGTGATGACGAGGAAGAACGTAATGACGATATAGGCAATGGGGGTGGCAAAATAGCTCATCAGTTCCTTTTTCATAATTATCAGGGGTTCCTTATATCTCATCACCGCCTCCTCTGGTCAATTCTCTGAATATGGTCTCAAGGGTCCGAATCTCCTGTTTCATCTCGTAGAGTTGCCACCCCTTCTCGCAGACACAGTTCCCGATCGCCGGTCGCACCTCATCACCGGCGGGAACCACCATCGCCGTGGTGAGATTCTGCTCGCTCCGCTTCTCGGCAACGCTCTCCACCCCCGGAACCTCCCGAAGTGCCGCCGAGAGCTCATCGAAAGCAACACCGCCAACGGTAAGGGATATCCACATCCCCTTTCCGCCTGATGACCTGAGCGCCTCGGTGCTGCCATCGGCCACAATGCTTCCCCGGTCGATGATTATCACCCGATTGCAGGTCGCCTCGACCTCGGAGAGAATATGGGTTGAAAGGATCACCGTTTTCTCTTTTCCTATCTTCTTGATCAGGTTTCGGATCTCAACAATCTGATTGGGATCGAGACCGCTCGTCGGCTCATCGAGAATGATTATTTCGGGATCGTGTATCATTGCGTGTGCGAGGCCGACCCGCTGCTTGTATCCCTTTGAGAGCTCACTGACCATCTGATGCATAACATCATTGATGTCACAGATATCAGCGATTCGCTTTATGCGATCCCGAAGCTCCTCTACGGGAATACCGCGTATCATCCCGATATAGCGAAGATAATCGTAGACGATCATGTCGCCGTAAATGGGAGCCTCTTCGGGAAGATAACCAATAAGCTTCTTCACCGCAAGGGGATCCTCGTCAACAAGATAATCGCCAACGGTGATCGTCCCCTGTGTCGGCTTAAGGTAGCAGGTGAGCATTCTGAGTGTCGTTGTCTTCCCGGCGCCATTGGGACCGAGAAGTCCGGCAATCTCACCCTTTCGAATAGAAAAGGATATGTTGTTAACGGCAACCAGATCTCCATAGTTTCTGGTTAAATCAGTGACAGTGATCATGAGTTACGCTCTCCTCTCGCCAGTCTTGTTCCTGTTCTCTTTTTCCGTGAAAATGATTGATCCGGATTGGCTTCCGATTCGCGCTCGATTTCCCGGGAATTCACACTCTCCCGTAATCATCTTCCAGGCGCTCAATATCATCCTCGCCGAAGTAATCGCCTCTCTGAATCTCAATAAAGCGGAGATCCTCCCCGCCGATATTCTCAACTCGATGCTTGACCCCGCGCCCGATATCGATGGAGCTCCCCTCGGGAACTTCAAGCTGCCGGTCATCAACCGTGACCAGTGCAGTCCCCCTGACAACAAACCAGTGTTCCGCTCTCCGCTGATGGCGCTGCAAACTCAGGCGTTTCCCGGGGTAAACGGTGATCCGCTTCACCTTGTGATCATCCGCATCGGACAATACTTCATAGTAGCCCCAGGGGCGATGGGTATCGTCGGTTTCAGCCATTCTTCTCCATGAATACCTTCATAAAGTCAGTCAGGGCCTTCACCCCCTCAACCGGCATCGCATTGTAGATAGAAGCCCGGCACCCTCCGACCGAACGATGTCCTTTCAATCCGCTTAACCCCTCCCGTTCCGCTTCATCGATAAACCGCTTCTCCAGGTCTTCATCCGGCAACCGCCAGACGACATTCATCTTCGATCGGCACGACGCATCTACGGGGCTCCGATAAAAATCGCCGGAGGTGTCCAGTATATCATAGAGCATCCCCGCCTTCTCATCCCGCAGCTTTTCCATACCCGGCATCCCCCCATTGGCGGCGATCCATCTGAGGGTAAGACTGGTTACCCATACGGTGAATGTCGGCGGGGTATTGTAAAGGGATCGGCTCTCCGCATGGAGATCATAGCGCAAATACGCCGGGAGATCTCTTCGTGCCGCTTCAACGAGGGCACTGCTCATCACGATGAACGCCATGCCGGAGGGAGCGAGATTTTTCTGCGTTCCCGCATATACCATGGAAACTCGATCCCAGGGTATCGGCCGCGACATGATATCCGAAGACGAATCAATAATGAGGGGGATGCCGCCCGTATCCGGAAAGGTTTGCCATTGAATGCCACCGATGGTCTCATTGGAGCAGAGATGAACATATGCCGCCGTATCACTGAATTGCAGTTCACGCTCCTCGGGAATCCTCGTGTAGCTCTCAGACTTCCCGTTCCAGGGGACATTGACTTTCCCCACCATCTCAGCGTCATCGAATGCCTTTTTCGACCAGGAACCGGTGATAATGTAATCCGCTGATGCTCCCTCGCTTAAAAAGGCCAGCGGAATCATTCCGAACTGAAGCGTTGCACCGCCCTGTAAAAAGAGAATGTGGAAATCGTCGGGGATCTCCAGGAGCTGCCGGGCACGGTCCACTGTCTCAGAATGAACCGCATCATAGATTTTGCTTCGGTGGCTCATCTCAATGAGGGACATGCCACTCTTCTCATAGTCAACCAGTTTTTCAGATACCTCTTCAAGCACCGTAAGGGGGAGCGTTGAAGGACCCGCCGCGAAATTGTAAATTCTCCCCATAGCACCTCTCCAGAACAGTCATGATAGTCCCGTATTAATTCTGCCAGAATATAAAGGGAAAATCCTCATATCAAGTTAAAATTCATTTCAACCGCCTAAAAAGTTCGGTTGCCGTGCACCTCTTGTGGTTGCGCAGGGGATTTATTGCTCGCATCGACAACAGCTATAAAACAATTGACAAAAGCTCTTTCCGATTGTTACAAAAGTTTTCGACAGCTCTGGTCATTGCCCCATGGAAAAGGGAAAGCTCTACATAATCGCCACCCCTATCGGGAATAGTGAGGATATCACCCTCCGGGCTCTGAGAATACTCAGGGAAGAGGTCGATTGCGTCTTCTGCGAAGACACCAGGCGGACGTTGAAACTGCTCAACCGGTACGGTATTAAGTGCCCCGTTCGTTCACTTCATGCCCACTCAACGCCCGCGAAAATCAAGAGTGCCCTCTCCCTCCTTATTCAGGGAAAGACCATTGCTTACTGCACCGATTCCGGTACGCCGTCGGTTTCGGATCCCGGGAGCGTTCTGGTAAGCGCTGCGAGGACGGAAGGTATCGATATCATTCCTCTCCCGGGAGCATCAGCGCTGGCAGCAATGGTATCCGTATCCGGTTTTCCGGAGAAAAACATAATCTTCGCCGGTTTTCTCAGCAAGAAGGAGGGGAAGCGCCGTCGTGAGCTCGAAAAGCTCAAAGGCCACGGCATAATCATCCTCTATGAGTCTCCTCATCGTATTAAGAAGCTCATCAGATCCATCGCGGCTGTCTTCCCCGATTCGGAGATGGTCATCGGCCGGGAGATGACCAAGCTTCACGAAGAGTTCATAAGCGGAACCACGAACGGCATTTGTGAAAATATCGACTCCATACCGGAGCGCGGAGAGTTCACCGTTGCTATTTACAACCGATCATAATATCATACAATAGCAGTTCGCGACAAAAAAATAAATTCTTCTTGATACTTCTCCCCTTTTCCTGTACATTATTCAGGAAGTTGTGCGAATCGTGTGCTCTTTTTTGAAAATTTTCAAGAAATGAGCAACAGGAAAAGGGGGCTTTTCACCGCCTCCGGAGGTTGGATAGGCCCTGTTTCTCTGTATTTAAACGGTAATGTGTACTTTTTATGAGAAGAGAACGATTCATTTTAAAATAAGAATTAAAGAATTGACAAAAGTTTCCGATATATATATTAGACTGATAAGGGGTTAAAAGGCATGGTCATCGATAAAATAGGGAACATAAACAACATCGTTGAACCGAAGGGGACAAAGGCAACCTCGAAAACGAAGAACCTCAAGAAGAGCGATAAGGTTGAAATATCCTCAGAGGCAAAACAAGCTGCCGAAACTGCCCGAGTAACACAACTGGTTAAGGGAGCCCCTGACATTCGCAGGGAAAAAGTTGAAGCTATTAAGGCGCAGATCAAGAATGGGACGTATGACAAGTTCGTCGATAATAAAGTGCTCGAGCTTGTTGCCGATAAGATTGCCAGAAATCTACTGCGGAAGTAATCAACGAACGATAACGTGCGCGGGAGATATATCTGTACTGGAGGAAGCGGAGGTATCATCATCCGCTTTTTTTATTATACGGTGTAATACCTCAAGGCATGCCTCGAGGGTAGCAGCCATGCTGCTGTGATCAGCAAGGAATCTCCTGCGAGGCAGGCTCGCCTTGTAAGAAAATATCCCGTTGATGCTGCAGGTATCGATCAGTACGATAGCACCTGCAGCTTACCGGGGGGCGGTAATTTGTCAGCTCTATGGAAAAGACCCTGAGAAATGGCATAGTGCCAGACTTCCATGTTCCAACCGAGCTCTTCGTAAAGGAGAATATCCTTCAGGAAGCCGGTTCTATCATCAGGAAATACGGATCCAGGGTAATCCTTATCACCACCAGTGCTGATTTCGATCAGTTCCATGACACCATCGAAATAATATCAAGCAACCTGAGAAAAAACGATATCGGCTGCATCATTTACGATGAGATACCGGCCAATCCCAACACTGAGTACATCGATTCTGCCGCTTATTTTGCCAAAAAGATAAACTGTGATGCCATTATCGGTTTCGGCGGCATCGATTCAATAAACAGCGCCAAGGCAATTGCAACACTCATCAACAACTATGCCTTCGCCGAAGAGCTCTTCGATATAGCTGAGATTCAGCCCCCTATCAACATTATCACTGTCCCCTCCTCGCCGCTCTTCGGCTTTGAAATCGCTCCCATGCTGTTTCTCACTGATATACACAGCATGACCAAAAAGGTGTATCGGAACAGAAATCTCTTCCCGAAGGTAACCCTTGTCGAGCCGCAGATAGCAACGACCCTCAATGATGAAATAACGGCAAAGACGGCGATAAGCGCGCTCTCCATCGCCACCGAATCGGTCATCTCAAAAAATAACAACGGATTCATCAACTCGCTGGCGCTGCGAGCGATAGATCTCATTTTTAAAAATCTCCCGCTGGCCTACAAGGAGCCTGACAGTGTACCACCGCGACAGGAGCTCGCTGTCGCTTCGCTGATGGCGGGACTCGCTTTTACTGTTGCCGAGTTATCAGTTTCCCTTGCCATCTCACTCGCCCTCTCCTCACGGTTGAATCTCGACCTCAACCTCGCAATGGGGGTCATCCTTCCGCACATCATGGAGTACAACCTGACGTCGTCCCCGGGAAGATATGTTCAGATGTCGAAGGTCATGGATGAAGATGTGCGTGATATAACCGTCATCGAAGCTGCCATCAAGGCGGTTGAGGGAGTGAGAAAATTGGAAATTGATGTTGACATACCGCAACGCCTCTCCCATTTTGAGATTAACAAGTCCGAGTTCTCAAAGGTTGCCGAGATTGCCATGACCTATCCCTTTCTCGAGAACGCGCCGAGACCACTGAGCAGAAATGAAATAGAAACGATTCTCATCGCTGCATTCTGAGCCAATGAATGAAGAGAAAATTAGAGAGCTCCTGAAAGGGTATAAAGCAGAACAGATAAGCGAAGGGGACGTCATCAATACTCTCAAAAACCTCCCTTTTGAGGATCTCACCTTTGCAAAAATAGATCATCACCGCGCCCTGCGATGGGGATTCCCGGAGGTGATTTTCTGCGAGGGGAAAACCCCCCATCAGGTCAGGAGCATCGCCCAGCGAATCGTCAAGAGCGGTTCCAATCTCCTCGCAACCAAGGCAACCCCCGATATGTTTACGGAGATCAGCGCCGTCATTCCCGATGCCAGCTACAATGAAACCGCTCGGACCGTTTCCCATGTCACCAGCGAAATCAGGCACCTGCGGGGCAACCTTATCATTGTCACCGCAGGAACATCGGATCTGCCCGTTGCAGAGGAAGCCCGGGAAACAGCGCTCATACTCGGCCTCGACACCGATCTCATTGCTGACGTTGGCATAGCCGGCATTCACCGAATCATGGAATATCGAGAAGTCCTCGCGGATGCATCTGCAGTTATTGTGGTTGCTGGTATGGAGGGAGCGCTCCCGTCGGTTGTCGCCGGTCTCATCTCCTGCCCGGTCATCGCTGTTCCAACATCAGTTGGCTATGGCGCATCCTTTAACGGTCTCACGCCACTGCTCGGAATGCTCAACGCCTGTGTTCCCGGCATTGCCGTGGTTAATATCGACAACGGTTTCGGTGCCGCTTTCCTGGCATTCAGGTTGTTGAACACATTGAACACGCTCTTGGAAAAAAATGAATAGCCTACTCTTCGATATTCAACTCGGTGTTTCAGGGGATATACTCCTCGCCTCGCTTCTCGATAGCGGATTGTCCCTCGGCGATTTGAAAAGCGAGCTCATGAAGCTGAACCTGGATCAGTGGGGCATAACCGTTCAGCAGGATATCAAAAATCATCTCGCCGGAAAGAGCATCACTGTTACCACCGGTGAACAGAAAGCTGAACGGAACATTACCGATATCGCCGCCATCATTGAAGGCAGCACCCTCTCGCCAACCGTCAAAAAGAACAGCATGGCAATTTTCAACCGCCTCGCTTCCGCAGAGGCATCCGTTCACGGCACAACGCCCGATGCTGTACACTTCCACGAAGTCGGTGCGCTCGACAGTATCATCGACACGGTGGGATTCTGCATTGCAATGGAGCTCCTGGATGTGAAAAAAATACTCTTCACCGAGTTCTGCATGGGTCGCGGAACCGTGAACAGCAGACATGGAGAAATCGCTATTCCCGTCCCTGCCGTGGTTGAACTTACGAAGGGGTACCGGTCACGGCTCACCGATAAGCTCGGTGAGCTGATCACCCCAACCGGCGCTGCAATACTTACCGCCCTGGGACAACAGATCGAAAGCACGATAAGCTATACGGTACTTCGATACGGCATCGGCTTCGGCACGCGGCCCTATCCCTTCCCCTCATATACCCGTGCCTTCTTCATCGAGCTCACGGAACCGGCAGAGGAGATCTTTCAGCTCGAATGTAATATTGATGATATGAATCCACAACTGTATCCCTATATCATCGAGCGACTACTCGAGGGTGGCGCCCTCGACGCATACATAATCCCTGTCGTGATGAAGAAGGGGCGCTCCGGCGTCCTGCTGACAGTTATCAGCACCCTCGAAAGGGTTGACTGGGTTAAGGAGTGCATCTACCGCGAGACAACGACACTCGGCATTCGATATATGCCGGTCGTTCGCGAGAAGCTTGATCGGAGCTCTGAAACAATCACCCTCTTCAATCAGAAAATAGGCGTAAAGGTCGGATATCATCAGAATCGCGTTATTAATGTTCACCCGGAATTTGAAGATTGTAAAAAAGCAGCGGAGCGGAGCGGATATCCCCTTGAGGAAATAATGCGTTTGGCTCGAGAAGCGTATCTCGCTGAAACCTACAAGACCTTCAGCTCTTCAGATGAGAATATCTGATCAATATCCAGGATCACGATAAAACCATCCTTTACTTTCCCAACGCCGATAATATATCTCCCCGAGATACCCTTCACGATGGGAGGGGCAGGTTCAATATCGTCTTCATCAATCTTGACAACATGGCTGACCGCGTCTATAGCAAGGCCGATCTTCTTCCCCTGTATATCAACCACAATTGCCCGTGAACTACTGTTTTCGCCAATATCAATCCCGAATCGCTTCCCGAGATTGATAATGGGAATAACTATCCCCCGAAGATCGATAACTCCCTGAATGTACGATGCTGACCTGGGAAGCTTGGTTACCTTCGGGAGCTTCAGAATTTCTTGAACCTTTAATATCTCAATTCCATATTCCTCAGAACCTATCTTAAAACAAACAACCTGAAGCGAACCCAATGTCTTTTCCGACTCTTTCATGTGCGTTCCTTCATTTTACTGTTTCTACCAGTGCAGGTAAAGCTCAACTCACTTTTATTACTATACGGCTTAACACATAAAGACGTGCTCGAGAATGCCAGCCCTGATGCTCTCATCAGCAAAAAACCGCCTGTTAAGCAGGCTCGAACTGAAACAGAATATTTCGTTGATGCTGCAGGCATCTGTTGCACTCGCACCGGTAGTGCGCTGCGCAGCAGCTTATTTATCCACTGCATTGCCCGGATAAAGGCAGTATTACCACCCCTCTTTTCCAAGCTCAAATATACTACCGTACTCACCTATTTTTTCAAGAATAAAATTTACGTTCGAGGAAAATAATTAGAATTGCACTGTGCATCAATGCGTGCAGAATAACACGATCAGAAGAAATAGTATCCATAAATATACGCTGTAATACCGGCGAGAATAAAAGCTGCATTCTTCATCAGGAAAGGCTCGCGTACTCTGAAAAATATATCGAGAATCGCAAGGAGAACACCGAAGAAGGCAGAGACGATACCCACTGAAATAAAACTATGCCAGTAGTAGTAAGCGCCGAAGCAGAGGACGATTCCAAAAGACACATCGAGGAGGTCGATGAGCCTGAACCGCTTTTCAATCTCCTCTTCCGGCATACCATCGCTAAACTCAACATACGGATTCTCACGGAAATACCTCCTGCGTGTTTCCTCGAGCTCCTGCTGCCTCTGAATCCGCCGTTCACGCTCCTCGGTACCTCTCTCTCCTATCCCGTAATTCTTATTGATTATTTTGATAACCTCGTTGTTCGGGACCTGAGAAAAGATTGCAGCTCTCTTTCTGAATTTATCGGAAAGATTGTAAGATCTCCCCGTCGTGACATTCCGTTCAGCGGTGACGGTGCCATCAGTGATCACGGAATAGTAGGGATTCCCCCCCTCCTCAACATCCTCGATGTATAACCGGACACGCTTATCCTTGAGGTTGTAGTCGACACGGATATAATCGCCGCCTTCGGTATTGACATAGAGAGCCCTGTTATACCCTCTGATTTCAGAAGGTCTCCTTCTCCAGTTAAGGTGGGCATCATCCCGTCTCAGCCGTGCCCTATACGCACCCGATCTTCCCATGATGAAAGCGATTATCCTTACAAAAGATTAAAACCTCCTCACAAGGAGGAGGTCATTCCATTGACGCGCTTGTCCCATCCTGTTCGATTCACAGAGGGGTTCACCGGATCACATACTACTTCTTCTTATGACGGTTTTGTCTTCGTCTCTTTTTTCTCTTGTGATTCGCTATCTTCTTCTTTTTCTTCTTCTTGCCGCAGGGCATGAACTACTCCTTCATAATCACCAAGGTAAAATATAATTTCGCACTTCTCTCCGAAACAGGTATCGATTATATTCAATCCCCTATCTGAGATTATTTATATCACCTGTTCTCTTCTCCTTCTCAACCGGACCGAAATCCAACCCAAAGGGCATCCCCGACTGCTCAGGAGTTATGATGACCTTGACCTTGTCCGCCATCTTCTCAATATACATGTACTTGAGCAAATCGGGATTCTTCTTAATAAGATTTGAAATCTCCTCTAATTTCTTATAAAACTGCTTATTATAAATTTCGTCCCTTTCTAGTTTACTCCGCAGTATAATCAATTCTTTTTTATTATTTTTTTCAACCTCTATAAGATCTTTGAGATACTGCAATCCGTCAGAGAAGGTTCCAGCATCGGGCAATCGAACGACACCCGACAACCTGAAGGCAGTAATCTCGATACCGATTCCCCTCCCCTGTTCTATAAGACTTTCCGAAACTAATTGGATTATCCTCTCCATATCCCGTTCGAGCTCGACCCGTCGGTAAACAGGCGAGAAGTAGGGTGTGAACTCCCGAACAAAATATCTTGTCATGAACCGCTTCAGCAGCTGAGGAATATAATGACGGTTATCGCCCCACTCCTCTGTCACAAGAGCGATCCGCTCTGGAGCAATAGCATACTCTACGCTCACCGGTATGGTGATAGCATAGAAGTCACTCCTGGTCATTTCAAGTGATGGTATCGGAATACTGAGATCGAAAAGGCGAGACTCCCTTTTCTGAAACGTCATCAGAGAGATCTCCCCGGGTACTATTCCTTCCGGGACAATGTGATATCCCGAATCAAGCACCCGTATGATATCACCGGTCTGCTCACTCCTGACCAGACCGAATACACCCTCTTCGATGATAAAGAAGCAGTTTACATAGAGATATCCGACAAGAGCGAGCAGGATGATTATTAAAAGTATCTTTCGCAGCCGTTTCATGATGTTCGGGTTTTCTTCTATCCTTCTTCCTCTCGATACTGTACCGGACGCGAAGGAACAATTGTTGATACAGCATGCTTGTAAATGAGATTCTGTTTCTTGTCAACTTCAACGAGAACGGTGAAGTTATCAAAGCTTAATACTCTCCCCTTTATGGGAACGCCATTCATCAGGTAAATGGTAATATCAAGCTTTTCCTTTCGAGCAATATTCAGGTATTGATCCTGTAAATTTTTAGCCTGTTTTGTCATGACAGTCACCCTGTTTTTTTTATTTTTCCAGCGATCAAACTAAAAAATGTGAAAATACGTTCAGCGCTCAGGGCTTCACATTTCCGCATTCATGAACACCGCTCGCCTAACCACTGATGGACACAGTCCTTTATCTTAAGCGCTTCAGTCCGATGAAACCACCTGAGCATGGAATTTTTCCTGAACCACGTCATTTGCCTTTTCGCATACCTTTTGGTCTCCCTCTTCATAGATTCAACCGCTTCATCAAAAGGGAGCTTTCCGTCAAGGTATTCGTTAATTTGCAAATACCCGATGGATCTCATTGCGTTCAACTCGGGCCCGTAACCCATTCCCCGGAGCCCGATTACCTCCTCGATAAACCCATCCGCTATCATCGTGTCAACACGCCGATCGATCGTCTTGCGCAACAGGTCCCGCTCCATAGTAAGACCGAGGAAGAGTGTCTTTTCAGATTCGTCTGCTCCTTTATGCCTGTGATATGCGCTCAAAGGCTTCCCGAATGCTCGATATATTTCAAGCCCCCGCACGATTCGCTGCCTGTCATGAGGGTGAATCTGCTCTGCAAATTCCGGATCGACTCTTTTAAGCTCTTCATACAATGCTTCCAAACCGCGCTCTTCCATCTCCGCATACAACCGCTCCCGATAGGCGCCATCTACTTCCGGTATCTCTGAAAGCCCCTTAAAGAAGGAATCGATATAGAGACCTGTTCCTCCAACAAAGAGGGGCACCTTTCCCCGGGACTGTATCTCTTCGCAGGCGATCATCGCCCGCCTGCAAAAGTCGCCTGCGGTGAACCAGTAATCGGGATCAACAATATCGATAAGATGATGCGTAATTAATTGTCTCTGGAATCCAGCAGGCTTGCCGCTACCGATATTCAGGTATCTATACACCTGAACAGAATCTGCAGAGATAATCTCAAAATTATCTTCTGCTATCCATAAGGAAAGCTCAGTCTTTCCAACAGCAGTTGGTCCCACAAGTACTACAGCTCTTCTGAACACCTCTAAAACTAAATTTTACCTTAAAATCGAAAAAAAACAGGCTTTTTTTGCCTCTGTTATTTAATCTCCTGAAAAATTTCAAAAATGATTTCAGGAAAAGACCCTGACATCAAGAATGAAGCCGGTGCCGCATCATTTTTCTTCTTCCTTGGATTCATCTATATCGTATTGGATGCTATCACCCAGCATGATGTTCAGAATATGGGGAACGGTTTTCCAGCTCTCATCCTTCTCCGGATACTCCTCGATGTTCGCGATCTTGTCAATGACTCTCATCGCCGCTCGTGAGAATATATACCTATTCCCCTCAAAGCCTATCAATTTCTTCAAGGGAATTATCATTGTCCTCCTCCAGAATATCTCGCATCTTTGATGAATTTCGCGGCATCCTGCAGAGCTCAGCACGTATAATTGACGCGCAATCGCTCACCGCTTTTTCGACGTCTTCATTTATAACAAGATAATCATAAATAGCGAACTGTTTCAACTCCTCAAGAGCATTGTCAATACGTATTGCAATCTGTTCCTGAGAATCAGAGCGCCGCGCGTACAATCTCCGTTTCAGCTCGCGAATTGAGGGGGGAATGATAAAAATATACACCGCATTCCTGAGCTTTTCCCTCAACTGCTTCGCCCCCTGGACATCGACGTCAAATATGGGGATTTTTCCCGATTGCTTAATCCTGTCAACCTCTTTTTTTGTCGTGCCATAATACTTTTGATGAACCAGTGCCCACTCCAGGAACTCTTCACCCTGTATCTTCTTCTGAAATTCATTATCGGTGACGAAATAATAGTTACTCCCCTCCCGTTCTCCGTCCCGCTGCGAACGGGTTGTCGTCGACACGGCAAAAACAAGGTTTTCGTCTCTCGATAATAACTCCCTGATGAGTGTCGTCTTTCCGGTGCCGGACGGCGCTGAAACCACAACAGAGAAAAAATCGTTATCATTCTGCATTATTCAATCTATTGGCAATAGTTTCAGGTTGCATTGCTGAAAGGATAACGTGATTGCTATCCATAATAATTATCGCCCTGGTTTTCCTCCCGTGAGTTGTGTCAATCAGCAGCTTATTCTCCTTCGCCTCTTCTCTAATCCGCTTTCCCGATGCCGAGAGAGGCGTAATCACGGCAATGACCCGCTCGGCAACAACAGCATTTCCAAATCCGATATTGATGAGTGATGTTTTCATGGCCTCTCTCCATGTATTGGAAATGAAATTAAGAGCCTCTCATACGATATTTCGACAGTGTTCGCGGATCTTATCAATATTGTTCTTAACCTCAACAACGAGATGGGAAATTCGGGCATTATTCGCTTTTGAAGCAATGGTGTTGATCTCGCGGAACATCTCCTGGGCGATAAAGTCAAGCTTTTTGCCAATCTGCCCCTTCTCGTTCATGGTCTGCTTGAATTTGCTCAGATGATCATCAAGGCGAATGAGCTCTTCATTTACATCAAGTTTATCAGCGAGAATGGCAATCTCGGTATAGAGGCGAACATCATCTACTGGCCCATCGGTGAGTTTTTGTATATTCGCCTTCAACTTCTCATAGAGCACCTCGGCAGTATTTTTGGATTGAGCCCGTATATCGACTACAGAGCTCGAGATGCTTTTCAAGGATTTCTGAATATCACTCTTAATCGATCTCCCCTCTCGCTTTCTCATCTCCAGGTTCTTCCGAATCACCATATCGAGCGTTTTGAAAATATCACGCTGCGATTTCTCAGAAAGCTGGCTCCTCTGCCTCTGCAACACGCCATCAAGCGTCACCAGGATATCAAAGGAAAGTGGGTTCTCGATTCCCAGTTTCCTTTTCGCCTGATTAAGCTCGGCATAGTATTTCCTCATCAATGCGGTATTGACGGTTACCGATCTGCTCTCGTTCCAGTCAAATAGATCAATGTTCAATTCGAGCTTTCCACGGGTAAACCGCTCCTTGATGAGCTGTATATAGTCATTCTCATCACCGCGCAGAATCTTCGGCAGGTTTACATTGACCTCGAGGTACTTCGAGTTCAACGACCGCACCTCAACAGAATAGGAAAATTGCTCCGTGCTCTTTTCAATTGACGCATAACTGGTCATGCTTTCCATCATCGCTTCCTCACTCTTCAGGAACAGTCCCGCTGTCACCTACAGCATCTTCACCTCTTTCCCGATCGATTTTATCTTGACCATCCCATCAGCCGAATAGAAATCTACTGTCCTGCCATAGTCTCCCCCGATATCCTCTGCGATAATTGCAATATTTAAATCAGTGAGCACCGCCCTTACCTTGTTCGCATTATTCATTCCTATCTCGCTCATCAACCCGGCTCCATTCAACTTGAACATCGAGGCGCCACCCATTATTTTCGCCGTTATGCTGTCTCTCCGCGCTCCGGCTCTCTCCATATCACGAAGGAGGAGTGGAATGGCGGTATCAGCATACTTCTTCTCATTGGTGCCATGAGTATTCTTGCCGGGAAGCATGATATGCGCGAGTCCTGCTATTTTTCTTTCAGAATCATAACAGCATACACCCACACACGAACCGAGGATTGTCCGCAGGATATCAGGAGCTGTTGCAATTCTGTAGTCGGCAATTCCGACGCTGATGAGTTTAAATTCCATTCTTCCGCTCTTTTGGGATATATACGGGCGATTCCTCTATTTTCGCATATGCAAAATCATCCGAAATGGAATGGAGCGTTTCCGAGTGACCGATGAAGAGATATCCATCTCGATGCAATACCTCATGGAAGCTCTTAATCAGCTTCATCTGATGCTCTTTATCAAAATATATCATCACATTCCGACAGAAAATAACATCGAGATTCTGCGGATACGGATTCTTAAAGAGATTGAGATATTTAAAGCTCACCAGCTTCTTCACCGAATCCTTGATACAATAGACCTCCGGACATTCCGTATCGGGGGTAAAGTATTTCTTCAGCAGATCTTCAGGAACTTTTTCAATCCTTCTCCCCGAATAATGTCCCTCCTGTGCAAAAGCGAGAACGGACGGCGCAATATCGGTGGCGATGATCTCGATATGCCATTCAGGGAAAGCGTGTATCCTCTCAAGAACACATATTGCAAGGGTATATGCCTCCTCACCGGTCGAACATCCGGCGCTCCATATCCTCAATCGCTTATCTTTCTTCTTCTCAGCAAACTCAGGTAAACAGTGCTTCGAAAACGCATCGAACTGCCGTTCATTTCTGAAAAAATAGGTCTCATTCGTCGATACAACATCAAGGAGCGCTTCAATCTCTTTCGATCGATCGCGGAGCGAATGAATATAATTAAAATAGTCGGAAAAGGAATCGAGATTCAGCGCTTTCAGCCTTTTCCGGAGTCTGTTCGAGAGCAGTGTAATTTTTGCTTCCTTTAGAAAGATACCACTCTCCTGATAGATGAGATCCGCGAACTTTCTGAACTCCGCTTCACTCAACCGCTTAATATTGATGAAGTCCACCATAAATCGGTACTCTTTATTAAAACCGGATCGACCTCGTCCTGGATGAATACATCATTGTAAGCATACGCATTCTCACACGCCATTCCCGCGAATACATTCCTGACATCATAACAGCCATTTCACCAGTTGAGCTATTTCTTTTCAATCAATAATAAAGTTTTTATGAGCACCGCGAAAACTCTTTTCAACCTGTGGAACTGATGAAATGAAAAGAGCTCTAACTTTATTTACTGCTCACAACGACACGATGCCGCGCATGCCGGCGTGCACACATGATGTGTGAAAAAAGCCGGCTCCGGGGACAAACATATTAATGGTTTTTAGAAGTCCCCTTATACAAGCAATTGTCGACCGCGCCACGCTGACAAGGAGCGTCTCTGACACTTCCCCCCCCTGAAACGGAACTCAAGCTCCGATGAAAGGTGGAAATTACTCGACGGCACGACAGGAATTTCGGAAAAAACATGATCAGGGATTGCTGAGATTAAGCACGAGCTTTATCTCCCCGATCGGAATGCCTGAACATTTTGCAATTATATCAACCGTATATCCCTGCTCGTAGAGATCGGATATGAGGGAGTATCTATCATCAACTGATGAAAAAAGATCTGATAACTCCCGCTCATCCATCTCATGCTCAGGAAATTGTTGAATGCCGGTGAGCTTTTCCTCGATTTCGTGATAATCCCTCTCGATAACAGGTGCTTTCTGATAAGTATCAGCGTTTTCTTCGATAGGACCCATCTCGGATGCCAATACCGATTGCTCATCATTACTGCTCACCATTAAGCTTTCTTTCCGCTTCTCCCGAGCGCTCGCAATAGCGTGATACCCACGCTGTATCATCTCTGCAGCGAAATCCCGGGCTCCGCTGAATAGTCGGGTAATCGTTTGAAAGCCAGAACCCGTCGGGCGGGAAATACCAATGATCTCAACCTCTCTCATCTCACGGTGAGTACTATCATCGGACTGAATGACGGCCTCCTGTTGATCCTCTTCAGTGAACCTGTTTGCATCACCGAGCTCAATATCAACCGAAGAGAGATCCCCGGATTGTTCCAGAAGCTTTTTCATAACCGTGATTTTGTTTTCTAAAATCGTGATGTTCCTCTCTGCAGTCGCATTGAATTCCTGGATGATATCATCCATAACCTTCCGCAACCTCTTCTCGCGAAACTCACTCGCAGATCGCTCAAGCTTCAGGCTTATAATGAGATAGAAGATCGCTCCCATAAATATATTAAAGATGATTAACAGCGCTAATTCCATATCCTCGCTCGCATTTTCGTATGCCGTGCTGCCGGACAGCCTCTCATGTTCCTCATCAACCCTGAGGCATCCGGGGTTACTTCTTCACATCAATAATGGTACCAAGATGGGTCTTCGGCACAGTCTTCTGGGCAGGCTCGCGCTCCTCCTCAGATTTCTTTTCGCGCTCACGCCCCCGTTCTCGCTGTCTTCGCTCCTGCCCACCCTCTTCCCGCTTGATTATCGTTCGTTCAGCCTTCTTGTTCTGCTCGAGCCGCGATTGTACCAGACGTGACTTCTCATCAGACTCCTTTTCGAGTACATGTTGCTGCTCCACCACACTTTCAGTTCGCGCCTGCTCTCCCCGGGCAACCTCGTGCATCTGACCTATATTCGTTTGTAGATCTATTGGCTTGATAGGCATCAAACACCATCCCTACAGAGAACGCCTTCGAATTATCATATGTTTGGCCACAACCCCTTCGGTCTGTTCATATTCGGAAAGTCGAATCTCACCACCCTCAAGTGCGAACTTAACATAGGTATAAGGATCTTTCACCGTAAATTTCTTATCCTTGATATAGATATCAACACCGGGGAAGATCGACTTCTCGGCGCAGACCTTTCCCTTCTGCTCAAGCATGTTCAGATACGCCTTGAGTTCCTCCAGCTCGAGATTTATCTCATTCTGCCTTGTGGTAAGCTTTTTTTGATTATTCTTGAACTTTACCAAAAGCTCTTCCTTATCCTTGGGCAGCGCTCCACCGGCATTGTTCTTCTGAACGGTTAAGGTGGTGACATCCTTGGTGACTTTCGAGAGTTCTTCATCAACCTTCTTCTTCATCTCGTTCAGCTCGGTAACCTGCTGAAGGACCTTCGGGATAATTCCAACCCGTATCTCCGTTTTCGTGAAGGAATCGGATCCGATAAAGCGAGCATTGACCTCTTCTCCCGCCCGGATGAGGCCCCCAACAATTCGCGCTCGTTTCCCGTTGCAGAGGATTCGCCCTCCTGCATCGACATTCGAATGCAGGATTCCTTCGGACACGACCACATCGTTCTCAGCCATGACATTTGTCCGCTGGATAAACTTTGCATATATTGAGCCGGCGGTTGATTCGATCTTCGCCTCATCACGACCACTGATACCCTGCCTGATGACAATGTCGCCCTCAGCCTCTATCAGCGCTTTCTGAACCGTTCCCTTTATCTCAACATTCCCGGCAGCCTTTACGATAAAATTATCCTGAACGCTTCCCGTAATAACCACCGAGCCGAGTGAGGTAATATTCCCCGTTTCAAGAGAAACATCACCATTGATAAACAGGACTTCCTCGACATATATTTTATTATTCTTGAAGACAACCTGTCCGTTGGTCGCAGCGGTCAGCTCCATTCCATCCTCCGAGAGGATGGTGTTCTTGCCATAGCTGATATTCGTATCCTTGCCCGATTTTGCCGGGAGCACCCTGTTCGAAACCGTTCGACCGGGAATTCCCTCCTCGGCGGGCACTTTCACTGCGAGAACCTGCCCCACAACGACATTCTCGAGAAGATCGAGATCTCGAAAATCAACCTGCCCCTTTTCGTCCTCCTCAAAGGCAACATTCGCTCTATCTATTCTGACCTTGTAATCAATGTACGCATTCTGACCATGTCTCGGCTTCTCACCCTCGGCTGCGAGCAGCGGAGTCCCGTAATCCATTTTCTCGAGATACTCACGGATTCGCTCCTCCCTTATACCCGTAACCACTCCCGCGTTTTTCAGCGCCTCGAGAACATCATCTACCTCCATATGTCTCCCCGAAAAGCGCGGTGGCACAAAGTGAACGTACGCCTTCATCTCATCTTCGGTCACCTCAACACTCATCTGGCCATCGTATTCCGGGTTGGGAACCCACTCTCCAATGCGAACCGGTTTCCCCGACTGCTTGCTAACCTCGCGCTCAACCTTTTTGAGATCAGCGTTTTCAATGTGAAGCGCCATCAGCTTGTGGTGCACATCCGGAAGCGCAATGGCCTTCCCGCTTCCCCGGGTGGGCGTAACCGTAAGCCAGACGCCAGACTTGGTTACCCTGACAGTGAAGGTTCCGTCCGCATCGTTGTCAAGGGCACGGGGAGCCAGCTCAATGCCGGACATCCGTGAGAACTTTTGCTCGATCCTATCGAGATCCTCGTATTCCGTATCGATCTGTGCCGGTCTGACCAGCACCCGGTAGGGTCGACGACCGAAGCTCAGGAAGCCTCTGGTTCCCTTCTCCAGTATTTCATAATCGAGCGTTGAAACATCAACAGCCATATCACGGGCAGCTATCTCCAGAGCCTGCTTCACGGAATCAGCATACACCTCAAGCTCATTATCGATTCCTTCCTCTTCTCCTTCATCGATGCTCAATAGTAGATTCTTCAAATTTCCCATAGCAATATGCCGTGTTCCCTCTAAAAAAATACCGAAGACAGCACCCCTTTATCATCCTGTCCCTCTGCATGAAAGCACAGAGGAACCGCTCTCGTCATCAACTGACAATATTCGATTTGATCCTTCCCAGACGCCCCCTGAGGCGCATAATTGCTTTGGTATGCAACTGTGATACCCGGCTCTCGGTAACTTCAAGAACCTCTCCGATCTCCTTCAGGGTGAGATCCTCATAATAGTATAAAACAATTACTTTCTTCTCCTTGTCAGGGAGCTTCTTTATGGCATCGATAATATAATCACGAATCTCCTCTTTTTCGATCAGCACATCAGGATTCATGTTCTCCGGAGCCTCGAGCGTTTCAAGAATCGAAAGCTCATCGCTGTCATCACCGAGATACCAGATGTCATTCAATGACATCATCGACGTGCCGCTCAATTTATTGAGCAGCGATTGAAATTCATCATTTGAAATGCCTAACTCCTGAGCAATCTCATCATCTTCAACTGTTCGTCCGAGCTTATTCTCTAACTCCGAGATCACCTGCTCTATCTGTTTCGCCTTCTGCCGAATCGATCGGGGTATCCAGTCAATTGATCTGAGCTCGTCGAATATGGCACCCCGTATTCTGGTCATAGCGTAGGTCTTGAACTTAATTCCCCTGTTAAAGTCGAACTTGCTGATTGCATCGATAAGGCCAAAAACACCATAAGAAACAAGATCGTCAAACTCGATACTCTGTGGCATACCGATGGAGATCTTTCCGGCAACGTATTTCACTAGGGGAGCGTACTTCAACACAAAATAATCGCGAATATCCTGATCCCTGGATTTCGCAAATCGCTTCCAGAGCTCCTCTTCTTCAATTGCATCAAACTCCTGATACTTCTTTCTATTCATATATCCCTTTCGTTAGCCGGCAAACTTTCGCCACTTGATGCGGGGAAAAGACATGATGCCTCTCTCAATGACCCGCATGTTAGTCCTCATCCCTCTTCAACATCGTTCGTATCGCCTCAGCCATAATCCGCGGCTCATACTTGACCGTCTTTTCATCCCGAATGAAATGCTTTCCGAGCTTTCCATCACCTCTGGCGTCAGCATACTCATCTATCTCGTCAGCGGGAAAGCTCTCAGCAAGGGGTGCGACATCCTCAACTTCTGCTGTTGCATCAGGAATTTCACCAAGAGGAGATGTGCTCGTTTCAGCTTCGGGCGGCTCTCCGGTCATCCGGGTTTCTGCTTCGGCATCTGTACCTTCAGCCCGAAAGCGCTCAAGGGCTTCCGGGACAAAGTGTTCAAGCACAGAGATAACGGCTATACCGAGTACAATAAACAATACGGTAAATATCAGGGTTCTGATGAGCACCTGTCCCAACGTATTCCCCGTGATGAATCCCGCAAAGGTGGAGATGACAAGAGCAATGATGCCAAACAGAACACCGCATTGAAACCGCAAGTCAATGTCTTTGAATTGTTCTATCAACATCTCTGTCACACCCTCAACACATCTGTCGGAGACTGCTTGCTTTTACCTCACAGCTTTCCAGCTTCAGTATAGTCATTCGTGAACAACAGATCAAGCCCTTTTTAATCCATTTCAATCGTTCGAACAGATCAACCGCTCTTCATCGAGAAGCGCACCGGGAGATTATTTGTCCCCTCAGATACGTTTATCCCATCACTCCGGACTCACTGAGAATCACGAGCGCCGAGAAAGGTCTCAGTACTCATCCTCCTCGACATCCCCCCTGAAAAGATTTTTAAAAAATGATGCCAGGCCACTGCCCCGCTCGGCTTCAACCTCCTTGTTCGCGATTCGATCTGCAATAATATCCACACAGGTTGATGCCTTCGACTTGGGGTAACTTACCACAAAGGGCTTCTGATTCCTTACCGATTTAGAAACGTGAATATCATCAAAAATAAAACCGAGGCTCTCAACCTTTATGTTTAAGAACTGACCGGCTATATTGATAACCCGGTGGGCAACCCGCTTCCCCTCAGAGACCGTCTGTACGCGGTTCACCAGCAGCCGTATAGATTTTTCCGGTGATTGCGAAGCGATTGACTTGATAATCCCGTACGCATCGGTGATGGCTGTCGGCTCAGGCGTCGTAACGACAATCACTTCGTCCGCCGCAATAACAAAACTCAATACATTCTGTGAAACACCCGCACCGGTATCAATTATCATATAATCATAGGAATCGAGCTCCGAGACGCTCTCAATAAACTCACTCCGCTGCTTCGGTTCAAGATTGGCAAGCTGATGAAAACCCGAGGCACCGGCAATTATCTTAATCCCCTCCGGCACATCGATTACGATATCCTTGAGCTTTTTCTTTCCTTTTATTACGTGATAGAGATTGAACTTGGGAATAATCCCCAGGATAACATTGATATTTGCCAATCCCAGATCGGCATCGAGAAGCGTCACCGAAAATCCCTTCCGTGAGAGCGCAATTGCAATACTGACTGCCAGACTCGACTTACCTACACCTCCCTTACCACTTGTAATAGCAATTGTTTTCGTTTTTCTTGCGGTGTCATTCTGAATTACCAGTTTTCTGAGATTCGCCGCCTGATCCAAGGTTTCACCCTCCTCACGGTGCCCCACCGAATAGTATATTCAACAGCTTTTCAGGTTCAGCAACGTATATATCATTCGGAACTTCCTGTCCATTCGTATAATACGAGATGGGCTTACTATACTTATCGGCAATATCTATAATATTGCCAATACTTGAGGTTTCGTCAACCTTTGTTATAATAATACTGTCAAAATTAATTACATTGAATGCATTGAAGACGTCAACCACATCTCCCTTCTTAGTATTCGCGCTCACACACAATACCTTCTCGAAGTCATAGCTCACCAGTTCAGCATAATGTTTAATCTCTGATATTTTAATTGAGTTTCGATGGCTCCTCCCCGACGTGTCTATCATAATAATATCAGACTTCTCCCTGTCTATTACTTCTTTAAACGATTCGGTATCATTCACGATAAAAATGGGTATTTTTATTATCTCGGCATATTTCTTCAACTGTTCCGTTGCGGCAATTCGGTAATTATCGATACTTACAAAGGAAACCCGGTAGCCTTCCCGGAGAGCATACAGGGCTCCCAGTTTTGCCATAGTGGTCGTCTTGCCGACACCGGTGGGACCAAAAAACATTATTACTTTCTTCTTGCCCTCCGGACGTATCGGTCCGCTGGTAACAACACGTGATTTCAAGAGGTCTTTTATGGTCTTCTCAATCTTAAACCGATCCTTTAAATCCTCCCGGCTCATCGCGTTCTTAACCCTGCTTATCAACGAGAGACACTCCTCCCGATCGAAATCATTTCGCATTAAAACATCAAAGCAGGATTTGATATTCGGATCCTCATGCTCATCGAGCTCTTCTCGGCGGTTCTCCCGCCCCCGATCCTCCATCATCCGGTTCAGCTTCTCTTTTATCTCGTGAAATTCCTTCTCTATCCTCCTCAGGGATTCCAGCTCCTCCTGTCGTATCTGTACGGTACCGGTCACTGCCGTATCAGTTCTGCCAGGACTGTTTTCCTTTTTCACGTCGTTTTTTGCAGTCTGGTTCAGGCTCTTCATCGAAGCGAGCCGTTCCTGAATACTCTCATCTTCGACATTATTGATTATTCGGGAACCGACGACCTTTGAAGTAAAGTCTTCATCGACTGTCACATCGAGGGTGCTCTTCCGCTCTGACCTGGGCACCGTCATCCGCTTTTTTTCCTGAATGGCGGCAGTCAGCTCAACAACATCTTTTGCGAAGAGACGTGACTGGAACAGACCGCCCTCCTTAATATACTTATGGCTGATTGGAATCGCCTCATCACCGTACTCCATCTTCAATTTCATCATTGCTTCATTATAATTTTTTGCTTTGATTTTCACGTATCTCATAGGTCTACTCCTTTCCCTCTTATCCGATGCTCACTTCCCGTCCGCATCCGGTATAGCGTTTGTTGCATTCCGTCATTACGCCGCACTCGATGAGAGTGCCGAGGTAACGACATTGACCCGAATCGCCGCTGCCACCTCGTTATACGAGAGAACAATGGGATCCGGCACCTCACGTTCAAGCAGCGAGAAGGCAACACTCCTGATCTGAGGTGATACCAGAAATATCGGCGTTATCCCCATCCCCTTTGTCTTGCTGTAGGCATCGATCAGCGAAGTAACAATTCTGTTATGCGTTTCAGGATCGAGCCCCACGACCCTCCCCTCTATCGGATCCTCGTGAATATTATTTCTGATGACATTTTCAATCTCAGGGTCAACGGTAATTACCGAGAGAACGTTCTCCTTGTCAACGTACTCAAGACATATCTGCCGCGAGAGGGCCGCCCGAACATACTCGGTTAAGATGCCGATATCCTTTGTATACTCGACATAGCTGGCGAGTGTCTCGAGAATGGTTACCATGTTTCTGATTGAAACCCGTTCTCTCAGCAGGTTCTGGAGCACCCGTTGCACCTCTCCGAGCGACATCTTCTTTTCGGTAATCAACTCATCGATGACCGCGGGGTAGTCGGCTCGTATGCTCTCAATGAGCTGCTGGACCTCCTGCCGGCCGAGTATCTCACTCGCATGTCTCTTTATTATCTCGGTGAGATGTGTCGCAATAATGGTTGGACAGTCCACCACGGTGTATCCCCGGCGCTCGGCGAGGTCACGATCGGCGGGATCAATCCATATTGCCTTGAGCCCGAATACCGGTTCTTCAAACTCCTCACCTCCGATCTTCTCCTCCACATCACCCGGATCCATCGCCATGAGGTTGCCCACCTGCAGGACTCCCCCTCCTATCTCAACCCCCTTTATGAGAATGGAATAACTGCTCGGCTCCAATTCCATGTTGTCCCGTATTCGTATTGGCGGGACGATAAGACCCATATCGAGAGCACATCGTCGCCTGATATTGGTAATCCGCTCGAGAAGGGTCCCCCCCTGCTCGGGATCAACGAGCGGTATCAGACTATAACCGATCTCAACCTCGAGGGGATCGACCTGCATCAGGGGGAGCACCGACTCGGGACGATGCTCCTTCAGCACCGCTTCTTTCTCCTCGACCTTCTCCCGTGCCCGCTCCTCAACCTGTGACTGGAGGAGGAGATATCCGAGACCGGCCAGTGCAGCCGCGATGATGATGACCTGTATCTTCGGGAAACCGGGAATCAGAACCGAGGCGCCGATAGCACCCGCGGTTATGAAGAGCGCCCGTGGCTGTGCACCCAGTTGTGTTGCCAGATCCCTTCCGAGATTTTCATCAGAGACTGCCCTGGTAACAATAATACCGGTTGCCGTCGTAATTAACAGGGACGGTATCTGACTCACCAGCCCGTCACCGATGGTCAGGAGCGTATAGGTTTGCAGCGCACCATCAAACGACTCACCGCGCATGACCATCCCGACCACGAAACCGCCGATAATATTGATGAGAGTGATAATAATACCGACCTTAACATCTCCCTGCACAAACTTGGAGGCACCATCCATCGCACCGTAGAAGTCCGCTTCCTTCCGTATCTCATTACGTCTCTTGATCGCCTCCTCTTCAGTGATGAGTCCGTTGCTCAAATCCGAGTCTATGCTCATCTGTTTTCCCGGCATTGCATCGAGGGTAAAACGCGCGGCTACTTCTGCAGTCCGGGTCGCACCCTTCATGATGACGATAAACTGAACCGCAACGAGGATGACGAAGATGATGAATCCGACCACATAGTTGCCTCCGACAACGAAGCTCCCAAACGTTTTGATAATCTTGCCATCGAAAGCGGGCCCCTGCAGGAGTATCAGCCTGGTCGATGAGACATTCAACGCGAGCCGGAATACGGTCGCAACGAGGAGCAATGACGGGAATACGGAAAAATCAAAGGTGCGCCCCACAAACATGACGATGAGGAGGGTCATGATTCCGATCATGATGCTTATCGTCAACATGAAATCGAGGAGGAAGGTCGGGACGGGAATGATGAGCATGGTGACAACAGCAATAACACCGATCCCCATCAGAATGTCAGTTTTCTGCATCCAGTCACGGTCATCCGTTAAGAGTGCAAATCTCCCTTCAGCCATATCGATACTTCCCTTCTCTCAATCCATCATATTGCTTCACGGAATCCTCTCTTCCGATAGAGCTCGGCATACACCAGCGAAACAGCGTAGAAGAGATCCTCCGGAATCATATCCCCCACCTCGATGCGGTAGTAGATATCCTGGGCAAGGGGGCGGTTTTCGATAATCAGAATCCCGTGCTCCTTGGCAATCTGTCGTATTCGCAGTGCGAGGTTGTCGACTCCTTTGGCGACAACAACCGGCGCATCCATGACGATCCGATCATAGCTGAGCGCGACTGCGAAATGTGTCGGGTTGGTGACGACCACATCCGCCCGGGGCACCTCGCGAATCATATTTCTCATGGCAATCTCCCGCTGCATCTCCCGCAGCCGTGCACGAATATGGGGATCGCCAACGGTCTCCTTGAGTTCTTCCTTCAATTCCTCCTTGGTCATCTTGAGTGATTCGATGAATTCCTTCTTTTGAAAGATATAATCGGGAATGGACAGTATTAAAAGCAGAACCGCAGACCAGAGGATTACCTTCAATGCAATTATTGAGATATTCTTTAATGCGAGCGCAATCGATACATCCGGTGTCTTTATTATCTCATCGTAGTCGGTTATCACGATGAGATAGGCGATGAGACCGATGACCACCACCTTGAAAACGGATTTAAAGAGATTCATCGCAACCTGCTTTGAGAAGAATATCCTCTTGAGCATGGTTGCCGGATCAAACTTTATCTTGCTGAGATCCAAACGGAGAGGATAACTGGAAACCTGAAAGCCAACCTGTGCAACATTTCCGATTATCGCCGCAACCGTTACTGCTCCAAATACGGGAAGGAGGATTTCTGCCGAGGCCGTTGCCATTCGGTAAAGCTCGATCAGGAGACTTCTCTCATTCAGGGAAAATCGTGCGAATGAACGCATATAGTAGCTCACCATCCGCGCAATGGTATCGTATATCCATGCCCCCATGAAGAATATCACCAGGAACCCGAAAATAACCACAATCGCCTGAGGAAGCTCTTGCGTTTTTGCAACCTGACCCTTTTCCCGAGCCTCTCTGAGCTTCTTTTCAGTCGGCTCTTCGGTTCTGCCCTCATCCTCGGCAGCAAAGAGCTGCAGGTCAAAGACAAACCCCTCCAGGTCATAAAGCGCATCCACATATTTCCACTGTTCAACAATCGAACCCATTACTTCTTCCCCTGCATGCTCCACACCGATGTCCCCGATTAACTCCATCACCCCGGCCAGTAGATGATGACTTTGCTTATGAATCGAAATGTTCGCTCGAGCGAAACGTACATGATGCGAATAACCAGCGGCGAGATGAGCACCAGAACGCCCAGAGCAACTGCAATTTTAAAGGGAAACCCGAGCATCAATATATTCATCTGCGGTGCCGCCTTGGCGAGAATCCCCAGGCTGATCGTCACCAGAAACACCGTCCCGACGACCGGTAATGCTATCTTCAGCGCAATAACAAACATCCCCCCCATCGAGTGAATGAGAAACTTCATAAGGCCCTCCGAAGCACTGAGCGAGAACATCGGAACGAGCTCATATAACCGATAGATCGCCTTAACCAAGAAATGATGCCCATTTATCGCCAAGAAAACCAGAAGACCGATCAGATTCTTTAACTGCCCGATAAGCGGTATGGAAACCTGTGCGAGCGGATCAATAACCTCGTTGATGCCAAACCCAATCTGAACTGCAAAGTACTGCCCGGAGAGCTGAAATGCAGAAAAGATTATCGTAACGAGAAAGCCGATAAAAATACCGATAGTAATCTCCTTGAGGAGTAACAGCACATATGCTCCTGCCGCCCCCGGCACCGAATACCCGGACTGGGTCACGACCGGGAATATCACAAGCGTTATCAGAAACGCAACAACCATCTTTACTCGCAATGGTATCACGCCGCTGGAAAAAAAGGGAGCAGCGATGAACATCGAAATCATTCTCATCAGGATGAGTAAAAATACCTGAAAGTGATATACAAAAAACTGCATTGCTCCCTCAACAACTCCAAATCGTCCTCTCCTCAAAAGCGGAAGAGAAGTTCCCCGTTACCCGATTCCAAGCTTTCCGATCATCATAAAAATATTCTTCGTATAGTTCACCAGTGTATGGATAATCCATGCTGCGAAAATGATCACGGCAGCAAAAATGGCAATTATCTTCGGAACAAACGTCAGGGTCTGTTCCTGAATTGATGTGGTCGTCTGGAATATGGACACAATCAGGCCGACGATCATTCCAATACCGAGTATTGGCGCCGAAACAAGCATGGTTGTCATCAGCGCTTCCCGAAGGATGCGGATAACTTCTATATCTGACACCTCACACCTCTCTTGCTCATCTGAAAAGATCGGCCGGCACATCAGCCGTTCCGCAACGAACCCGACTAGTAAAAAGATCTGACCAGTTCATAGATGAGGAGATTCCATCCATCAACAAGCACAAAGAGTATTATTTTAAAAGGCAGCGATATCATGATCGGTGGGAGCATTATCATCCCCATTGCCATGAGCGCACTCGCGACAATCATATCGATAACGATAAAGGGAATGAAGATATATACCCCGATCTCAAATGCACGTTTCAATTCACTTATCATGAAAGCAGGAATCAGGCAATAGGTAGGTACCTCGTCAGAATTCTTCGGTTTCTTGAGCTTAGCCAGTTCGATAAAGAGGGCAATATCCTTCTTTCGCGTCTGCTTAAACATGAATTTCCTGAGCGGTTCAATGCTCTTATCAAAAAACTCATCGCTCTGTATAGTCCCCTTCAGATACGGTTGCAACGCCGTATCGTTTATCTCATTGAACGTCGGTGCCATAACGAAAACCGTCAGAAAAATCGACAATCCCACTATCACCTGCGTCGGCGGCATCTGCTGCAGGGAGAGCGCCCGCTTTACGAAGTCCAGAACGATGACAATACGGGTAAACGAGGTCATCATAATTGCAATAGATGGCGCGAGTGTCAGAATGGTTAAGAGGAAGAGGATCTGAAGGCTCAGCGCCACGTCCTTCGGTGTATTCGCTTCGCTGACATCAAAGGTTATCTTGGGAATCGGCATACGCATGCCGCCGATTTCCTGCGCCACTGCCGATGGTGAGGCGATAAGCAGCACAAGCAGCACGATGATAAGCATCGGTGCCGCCGGCACTCGTCTTCTTTGTCGCAACCCTTTCATGTTCACAGCAGCTCCAATCGATTCAGTCGCTGTTCATTTTACTAATGCCTCGCAACCTATCACGCTGCATTTTCAAATAATCCATTCTATCCACTTTGCGCTCTCTGGTAAAAGCGCCCGTCTCCTGCTCGACGTTTCTTCCCTTGAGCAGCCTGCCAATCTGCTTTGAGACATACTCCTGGAAACCTCCGGGTTGAACGGGCGTTGATTTCGAGCTCAAGAGGCGAATCCGGTCTATCTCCTCCTTCTCCTTCACCTCGGTGATGAGATGTATGCCGCTATCGGAAATACCGAGGACGAGAATCCGACCAGCGAGATCAACAACCTGGAGAAACTTATTCTGCCCCAGCGGAACAATGGACAATACCTGAACAACATCCCTTCCGAGGACCTGAATGCCCGCCTTTTTCGTGACAAATCGGAAAAAATAATAAAAGCCGCCAACAAGGGAGCCGAGAACGATGATAGTTTTTATAATCAACCAGACATAGGATTCCTCTTCAACAGCCGGTTTTTCATAGGAGTACAGATCACTTTCCTTTGCATCTTTCTCTGCAATATCTCTATCTTTGGAAATGTCTTTCACCGACTCATTATCTTCCCGTTCCGTCCGGGATGCCGTCTCTTCGGCAACCTTCTCCGCCTTTGAATCCTTCACCTTTTCGGTTATCGCTTTTTCCCGGGAAGGCTTTCCCTTCTTCGCATAGACTATGGGACATAATACCATTGAGAGGGAAAAAATAATAACCGCGGCGAGTGCCCCTGCTCTTCCTCTGATGATTGTTCCTTCACTATCCATTACTTTCCCCATATATTTATTCAACCGTATTATGTCGCTTAAAGAAAAGGTTAAAAATATTCACCTCTCAAGCGAGGTGAATACCAGCATCATGCCTGCATCTTATTCAGTCTCTCAGCAGGGCTTACTATATCGGTAACGCGCACGCCAAAGTTTTCATCAATAACAACGACCTCACCCTTGGCAATGAGCTTCCCATTGACCAGAAGATCGACCGGCTCACCGGCAAGCTTATCAAGCTCGATGATAGAACCTTCACCGAGACCCAGAATATCCTTGACGAGCTGACGGGTTCTCCCCAGCTCCACTGTCAGGGTCATCGGGACATCCATCAGAAGCGAGATATTGCCCGATGCTGCGGAGGGTACTCCTTCGCCGAGCGGCGGAAATTTAACCGGGCTAATACCGACACTACCCGATTGTGCAGCCGGTGCGGCCATTCGCTGCTGCTGCGGTGCCGGCTGGCTTACCTGAGCACGGGAGCCCTGAACACCTATCAGATCAGAAACAAAGGGGACCTCGAGAATCTGGTAGAGCTTCGAATTAACGAGATTCTCGATTTTCAGATTATAGGTAACCTTCACCAGCTCTGCACCCGGCGGCAACCGCAATTCAGTGGAATTACTGGCCAGAGAGAGCTCCGGTGCACTCGTCCCAACGGGTTTACCGGTCTTGTCGCCGAACTGTGTCGCTGCAGATGAGACCATCTGGCTGATGAACTCCTGAATAGTGCTCTTGTGCGCATCGGTGAGGTCTGCAGGAGGCGTACCGGACTCGTCACCCATCATCAGAGAAGAAACAACACCGGCATCATTGTGGAGAATGAGAATTAAATTCCTCCCGCTGACACTCCCGGTAAAGTCCATAGACACCTGAACATACTGCTGTGCGAAATCACTTCTTACGTCATCCGCTGCCTTGACCTCGATGAATGCGTTATCTATCGATATATTCTTTCCAAGATATCCCGAGAGTGATGGAGCGGCTGAGCTCATCGTCGCGTTCATCAGATCGGCAAGTGTATCCCGCTCAACAGGTGAGAGTCCCCCACCAACCTGCGCGACATCCGCTGCTGGCGTCACGCTCGGCGTTGAGAGCATATCGTCCGCACCCTGCAAAAGGGCATCTATTTCGTCTTGTGATAACGATCCGTCTCCCATTATTTCCTCCCCTTACTTAACGCCTGTTATTAAAATATTAACAATGCTCTCCAAAATCAAATTTTTTCTGGAAAGGTGTCACAGGACGAATCCTCAATTGACCACAAACTCACGGAAATACACCTCCTTGATCTTACCGCTGACCAGAATAACATTGACATGCGCTTTAATCTCCTCCGCGAGATTTATCGTATCCTCTACCGAGTCCAGGTCTTCATACTCCTTTCCGCGGAGAATAATATTGACAATATGCTGGATCTGCACGGTACGCTTCACGAGCTCGGCGTTCAGCGCAACATTCTCCTCATAACCGAGTGATACGGTAATCTTGGCAAAATGCGGCTCCACGTCCTTCGTGGTAACCGAGAACGAGGGAAGATCAAAATGCGAGAGAGGCGGAGGAGGAGGCGCAACGACAATTTCCTGCTCCCGCTCATAGCGTCTCTCCTGCACATAGGTCGAAACAAGATATGATATGCCAAATACGATAAAAACAAGCAGTATCGCGCCGACCACGTACAAGAGTATCTTTATAATCTTTGACGTCTCAACGCCGACCGCTTCTTCGGCAACCTCAACGCCCTCCTCTTCCTCATCCTCGAGGAGCGCTGTTCTTTCATCTTCACCCATGGTATCCCCTCCACTTGCACAAAGCATCTCCCTCTCTCCCGAGCATAAGAGAGCAGCCGAGGCTCCAGAACACCCGATATGATGAACCGGTCCTCATCTCAGAGCCTCCGCAAACATGAGATGCCCCACCTGTGGCTCTCCCCAGCAAAGGTAACATCAATTGCTTACAATAAAACAAAAAACAACAGAAATTTTGAGTATAGTATATGCGACATAATAACATTTTCATTATAAATGTCAACAAAATTATTGTACTATTACAAAACTTTCTTAAATTCTAATATGTCCATTCCAAATCGTTTCCAATCATCGCCATTCTTCGTCGGGGAGCGGTTTGCTGATACCCTCAACCCTGCTCTCCTGCAGGCCACGCTCCCGCAGAATAACGATATCGACTCGCCGATTATAGGCTCTCCCTTCGGGAGTGTCATTCGTATCAATCGGTCGGTACTGCCCGAAAGCAACACTGGAGAGCTGCCGGGGATTCACACTCTCCTCTTCCACCAGATAGCGGAGCACATTGACGCTTCGCGCTGCCGAGAGCTCCCAGTTGGTCTCATATCCCTCATCGACGCCGGCAGGAGATATCGCCCGGTTATCGGTATGTCCCTCGATTCGGATAAAATTTCTCACGCGATTCGCAATGGCGCCGATTTTTTTGAGAACCGGTTTTATATCTTCCCTGATTCGAGCACTTCCCGGATCAAAATAGGCATCGCCCGATAGGGTGATGACCAGTCCGCGCTCATCCTCTCTGACACGAACCTGTTTTGCCTGCATCTCCGGTTTGAAGGTCTCGACGGCTTCCTTCAGGCTCTTCGCAAGCATTCTCCCCTGCTCCCGGGCAGGCAGGTTGAGCATATTCATGCCCAGCTCCTCGAGCCGTCCCTTCGACAGGGAGTATCCGCCCTCAAACATGCCCAGGGAACCGCGAAATGAAGAGAGAACAAGAAAGAAATCCTTTCCGCTGATTTCAGCAATATTAAACATAATGATAAAAAAGGTGAGAAGCAGGGTGGTCATATCTCCGTAGGAAACCATCCATGCGGGTGCTCCCTTCTTCTCCTTTTTATCCTTCTGCTTCACTATTCTCCCACCTCGCTCGATATTGCATCGCGCTCCGATGGCTCGAGGAATGATATCAGCTTATCCTTGACAATCCGGGGATTGTCACCGGACTGTATGGAGAGTGTCCCCTCTATCATAATGAGCTTCAGCAGAATCTCCTCGTTCCCTCTGATCTCAAGCTTATTGGCTATTGGCTGGAAGATGAGGTTTGCCATGAGGGCACCATAAAAGGTGGTGATGAGGGCAGCTGACATTCCGGGTCCGATCGCCGATTTGTCTTCAATATTGACCAGCATGAGAATGAGACCCATCAGGGTTCCGATCATTCCCCAGGCGGGTGCAAGCAGCGCCCAGTCTTCGAACATCTTTCGCATCGTATCATGGCGCGTCATGATATTCTCAAGCTCCGTCTCCATAATGCGTCTCACCAGTTCCGGATCAGTTCCGTCGACGACCAGCTGTATCCCCTTTCTCAGAAAGGTATCATCCAGTTCATCAAGGTCATCCTCCAGTGCGAGCAGCCCCTCACGTCTGGCCTTCTCTGAAAAGGACACCAGGGTGATTATCATCTCGTTTGGATTTATTCGCGGTGCAAAGAATGCAAAGCGTGCCACTTTCGGCAGGCTGAGAATTTTTATTAATGGATTCGAGACGCACATTGATGCAAAAGAACCCCCGATGGTAATCATAACGGAGGCAGGATCCACGAACAGGAGTGGGCTGCCCTGCGCAAATATTATTCCAAGGGTAAGAAACACGAAACCACCAATTAACCCGCCAATGGTCGTTATATCCATACGCCGACTCCGTTATCCCTTTGAAATTAAAATATAAAAGCACTCATCTGTAATGAGATAGCGAGCACCTCTTCAGCATCAGCACTGTATTCCCTATAATTATCGGAATACCACTGATAAATACTTAATCAGATAAATAGCGTGTGCAAAGAACTCCGTGTTGCACCTCCTCGGCCACGAAAGCACGGATTTCCCGGGAAACAGAGGGCTCAGGTGATGATGAATGCTTCCGCCCGTTCAACATGCAGGATGGCTGTCCCCGGGGAGCCGCATTTCATCAAAAGGCATGATACCATCACCCGGTCCTTCAGGAGATACAGTATAACAGTAATAACATTCAGTGATTTTTCCCAGTTTCCGGGAAGAACAGAGAACGCTGATAGATTCGTATCTTTTCCAGTATCTCATCCACCGATTCTTTCACGAGATATTTCCGTTCATTCGTCATGGTGATGGTCGTATCGGGCTTTGCCTCCACGGTTTCTATATGATTCGAGTTGAGTAAAAACTCATCGCCATTCATCTTATGCAATACTATCATACTATTTCCTCCTCCGTGATCGCTTCCGCTCGAAGCGGTCAAGATATTCACTCACTCCACTTTTAACAACGTGCTCCTCGGAGCAACCGGGTTCGCTGCTATCATAAATCGGCACCCGCTGCTTCTGAAAGAGCTCCTCGAGCCAGAGCTTCCCCGCAAGAAACTGACTGTTCGTATAGTACACCCGATCGCTCCTCGTAATGCTATACTCACGTGCCCGCCGCACTGCAAAACGCTCGGTGGTTTCGATAGTATGCAACCTGTCTATACGGCACAATCTCTTTCTCGAGCTGACCGTTCCTCTCGTATAATATCGCTCCGAGAATCCGAGATCATTCCCCACGAGGAGAAGGGAGTGGATATGGCATCCGAGGGCAAATGCAACCGCCTGGGTGCTGACCAGGTTTCCCGTTGCCACGAACCCCAGATCCGTTCCGGCAGTTTCCCAGAGCTCATCATAGGGTGAGCGATGTATCATCCAGTTATAAAAACTGATATCACCCCGCCATGTTCTGAGATTCACCGGAGAAATGCAACTGAAAGCAAGAAGATGCATCTCCCCGGTGGCAAGGCCCCGGAAGTATTCAACAGGCGTTGTCTCGCATGATATAACAAAATTCGGCACGATCCCGTGATACATCAGCGGGCGCAGAGCCATATCAACAGCAATGATGGATAATTCCCGGCGGTGCTGAAACCGCTTCAGGCTCTCAAGGCCGCTTTCCAGGGAGGGGCCGGCTCCGGCAACGATAACGGCTTTCCCCTTCAGATGAGGAACAATCCTCTGCAGTCCGCCATGCCGCCGAATGGCGGGAAGATTCTTCTGGAGATTACTTCTGAACAATCGGTACCGTTCCTGTAAAATTCCCTCGTTGAGCTTTCTGAAAAGTTCCTCCCTGTCAATGTCAATCATTCACTCCTCCGTTTTTCCCATGAGCAGCATCGCCCATTTCGCAGCGAGGTGCCCGTTCCCTCTGCGCAATAATACGACAATCCCCTTCTCGTCATCACCTCCAATGAAGATGCCGTAGCTGTGTTTACTGTTTGTTCCCGCTACGACCGTTGAGGTTTTGCCCCATCGCTTCCCCCCCTCCCCGGCGTCACTGACCCTCTTCTCCAGCAGGGGGAGATAATTAATCCGTGCGCCATAGGGCTTTATCTCGCCCGAGGCCGTTCCCTTCACCAGCACGTCCCTGAGACCGGCTCCTGTCAGATCCCGCTCCACAGCGTAAAGCCTTTTTATCCGCTCAATACGCCTCTCATCCGTGTGAACCGGCGTGATGAAACGAATGAGCTTTACCAGATCCCGGACATAGAAGGTGACCCTGAAATCAAGTCCCGCATAGAGACGAGCACATTCGGCATCATTCCGCACCGGAGGGAGCTTTGCCTGAATCTCTAAAAGCGTAAAGAGCTTTTTGCAGAATGAACAGAAACGGCGACATGAGAGGTGGCGATACAGCGAGGCAAAATAGAGATTGCACGAGAGGGACAATGCCGTAACGAGATCATTTTCCCCGTGACCATGGGGATCCCAGCATCGTTCAGGGAGCGTGGGATCCTCCCGGGTTCCCCGGCAATGAAATCGGTAGTCCATCAGATCGCGCCGCTCATGAGCGATGCAGAGCGAAACGAGAATCTTGAAAAGAGAGCCCGCGGGTATGCGTCGTTCGATCACCTGGCGGTGGCTGCATTTTACTATTCTCCCGCTGCTCAGATCAAAGATAACATACGAGAGATATGGCGTTGAACGGGCTTTACCGCTGTTCCTGAACCGAATTCCGGGAAAGTAATGCTCGATAATCTCATAACGGGAATAACCCCGTTGCGCAAGGGCAAGCGCACCGTGCTGGCAGAATCCCACCCCGTGACCTAATCCGTATCCGCGCAGGAGGAGACACCGTTCACCATCACGCACTATCTGCTTAATAGTATAATTATTGCTCCTGATATAGCTCCATCCCCTGATCCTGTTCATCCTGAGCCGAAAATCCTCCGGCGGAAATTCCCATTGCCGGTTTTCCCCCCGCAGGATAATCCTGAGGCGCTTCCGATCGTAGACGCAATTAACCGGACCCCGGGGCTGCGTGCCATCGGGGAAGAGGAGAGCCACCATCTCCTGCTCTCCTATCTCCCGCTCCCACCGCGTATCCCGGCAGAGATACACCCCCTCGTCCGATATCCAATCGCGTACACCCTTCACCTTCGGAACGGAGGAGCCGAAGATTCGCTCGTCAAAAGTCCGTCCGCCACATCGCGAATGAAAGAGAAGCGGTGCTTCCCGCCCCCTGACATCGATCTGCCAGTCGGGGAGCGGTGTTCTCCCCTTTGCCATTCTTCCCCTATAGACCTGGCAGTGCGTGAGATCACAGAAGTCGAAGGTGCGATGAGACCGTTCCTTCATATGATATCTCGCCGCAATAATGAGGGTGAGCGCATGAAGCGCCTCACGACTCTCCCCGGGCAGCATGCCGTATTCAGCAGTTGCCGCATCAGCGGCATATCGGGAGAGGCCCTCTGTCACGATTACTTCAACGGTTTCCCCCGATCCCCTGAACACAACGGGGAGGGGATAGCAACGCTTCTCATCACCCAGTATCACGGTGAAGACAGATCCATCGGTTGCCGATATCCTGAGATTGAAGGGCTCATAAAAATCCCCTGCGCCGGTCGTCAGCTTCAGGACGCCGTTTTCACAGCGGATTTCCAGAGAGTTGACCGTCTCCCATGATTTGTCACCCATCTCCTCAAGCACGGCGGCGGGGGGGAATCTCATGCCGATACGTTCATAGCTGCCCTCGCGCAGCAGCCTGATATGCTTTGAGAGAATATTAATGGTGACGAAAGCGGTGTCCGGGAGCCCGTCAGCCGGAGCACCTGTGCAGAGCAGTGTAATGAGAAGGAGTGACGTTGAAGCGATACGACGCCACCTGTGCCGGAGAATACTCATAGTATGCCCTTCTTCCCCTTCGTAACGCGAGAAATCCGTACCGTTACACCTTCTCCTTCAAGACTATGCGCTTTCCGCATATCCTGAGATAAAAGATATCATCACTCTCCTCAAGGCGGTCAAGGATATGAAAGGAGGGTGATCGCTTAAACCGTGCGGGAAGGAGACCATTCCTCACCATGGTGTACAGACAGTTATTAGCGCGAAAGAAAAGCAGATCGGGATTGAGCTCCTCCGATTCACCGGTAGAGAGAGTGAGATATACCTTCTCGAACTCCCCGAATCCCGTGTACCGCACACCCGTAACAAAGACGGGAGTATCCTCAACGACAATCGGGTAGACGAAATCACCATAGTGTATAACATAATCCCCCTCTTCGGTAACATCAACGGATCGATTGAAGAACTCAATGACCTGCTTATTGAGAAAGGGTTCGCCATTATGAAACCACCTTCCTTCCTGATCAATTCTGATCTCATCGATCGGGATTCCGGATGCCATCAGGTTCTTGATGAATTCCGGTATTTCCGGATACTCAGCCACCCCTGCCTCACACACGTATCATCGGATCCGTAAGCTTCTGATGTTCCTCCATCGCGTACCGGTCGGTCATGCCGGCAATATAATCCGATATGGTCGTGCTGAGACCTTCAGCTGCTATACGGGAATAGTAGCTGTCGGGGAGTGCGCTTGGATAATCGTGGTAGATGGTAAAGAGATCGATTATGACCTTCTGTGCCTTGATACCCATTCGCACCACACGATAGTGGTGATAGAGATTTTTCATGAGGAATCCTTTGAGCTCATCGTTGGCGGCTTTTATCTCATCGCTCAGAGAAACAATCTTTCGGGGTGCCTTCCTGACATCCTCGTAATCACTGATTCCACAGGACTGTATATCTTCTCGCGTTGTCTCAATCAGATCGGTAACGAGCATATTGATTATCATGCGAATGATCTTATGAACCATAAGTTTTGAATCACGGGGGATTGAGCCGTTGCTCGTCACCCTTCGAGACGCCTCCTCCCATATAGTCAATTGCATCACGTCATCGAGTTTAAGCATGCCGGAAGAGATGCCATCATCGAGATCATGATTATTATATGCGATCTCGTCAGCATAATCGATGATCTGCGCCTCAACAGAGGGCTGCTCATCGGGAGCAAAGTCTGAAACCTCGGGATTATCGTAGGAGCTTGAATGTTTGATGATACCCTCTCTCGTCTCCCAGGTGAGATTCAAGCCGTTGAAGGTATCATACCGCCTCTCAAGCCGCTCAACGACCCGGAGGCTCTGCCGGTTGTGCTCGAAGCCGCCCTCATCCTTGAGGAGCTCATCCAGCGCGCGCTCACCGGTATGCCCGAAGGGGGTGTGGCCCAGATCGTGTGCGAGAGCGATACTCTCAGCGAGGTCCTCATTCAATCGAAGCGCTCGTGCAATTGCACGGGCTATCTGTGCCACCTCAATACTATGGGTCAGCCGCGTTCGATAGTGATCGCCCTCATGATTGACGAAAACCTGCGTTTTGTACTCAAGCCTCCTGAAGGCGCGCGAATGTATTATTCGCTCCCTGTCACGCTGGAACTCGGTTCGGTAGGGATGCGGCTCCTCTCGATACTTCCTCCCCCGGGAATACTTCGACTTTGCGGCGTAAGGAGCCTGAACGGCATCCTCTAAATCATGAAGGTATGTTCGGTCAACTTTTTCAATCATAGTATCAGCAAGAACGGTTTACCCCTGTAATTCTTTTCCAGCCGCCGGCCGTATACATTCACATCGATACGTTCAGCGAAAGGCACGATTTCTCTCTCGTGCATCAGTATTGCAACTGCTCTTCATAGGCCTGAACGGCCACTTTCCTGTTCATGCGTATCTCCTCGTTTGTTGGATCCTCCTCAATGGCGCGCGTATAGGCCTGGACGGCTTTCTTGTACATTTTCTGTTCATAATGGCAGTTGCCAATATTGCTATATGCTTCCGCGATGAGCTTGCTGTCGTTGGTCGCTTGCAGCACCTGATAGTAGGTGTCGATGGCATTTTCGTACATTTTCCGCTTGTAGTAGAGAGTTCCCATTGCGAGAAGGGCCTCCGGATCCCCCGGCTTCAAGAGCAGTGCCTTCTGAATGTTCTGAAAGCCCTTTTCCAATCCCTCTTCGCTCCCTTTTTTCGAAGAGAGAATACCGAGGTTGATGAGCGCCTTCCTGCCGAATTCATTCTTTTCATCGATTTCGATTACCCGCTGAAAGGATTCTCTCGCATAATCCATGAGATTCTTCTTATAATATATAGTTGCGAGATTGAAGTGAGCATCCTGAAGATTCGGCCAGCGGCGGAGAATTGCCTGATACTCCTCCATGGCATTTTCGTAATATTTATTCTCGTTATAGTAATCAGCAATAGCAAGGAGCGGCTGTGGATTGTCCGGCTTCAGCTCGTTCGCTTTTCGCCAGGACTCGAGCGCACGCTCGGGCTGACCGAGATGCTTGTAGGCGATACCGAGATTATAGTAAACCGCATCATCCTTCGGATTGATTGCCAGGGCCCGTTTATACTGATCCACGGCCTCACCGAATCGCTGTGCATCATCGAGGATATTCCCCATATTGAGATAGGCAATTCGAGCATTCTCTGTTGCCGGCTCGAGAAAGGTGATCCGTTCGTATGACTCGTATGCCCTGTCAAGATCGCCCTTATCGTAATAGAGCTCGGCGATTCTTGAGAGAACCCGCACATTTCGCTTATTGACAGCCAACAGGCGGTTATAGACATCGATACTCCGATCATACTGTTTGAGTGAGGAGTAGGCCTCACCGAGATTCTCCAGCACCTCAGCATCATCCTTGCCGAGCTCCTCAGCTTTGATGAGCTCCGCCAGTGCCTCTTCATGCCGGTTCAGTTTCAAATAAACGATGCCGAGATTATACCGATCAATGGGATCACCGGGTCTGACCGAAACGGCCAGTTTCAGATATTTTTCGGCGAGCTCATAATCCCGGTGCCGGGTGAAGATGACGCCGAGTTTCGAGTATGAGAGATGGGCAATGGCGCCAATTTTATCAACGGAAGCGGAACGCTTGAGGTATTCGATGGCGGCAACCTCGTCACCCAATCGCAGGAGCGTTATGCCCATATTGTACAGCGCCGAGCTATTGTCGGGATTGATTCCCAGCGCCTCCTCGTACCGGGATTTTGCCTCATCATACCTCTTCTGCTCGAAGAGTATATTTCCGGAGAGGAGAATATTCTTAACATTTTTCGGTTCCAGAGAAAGGGCAGTGCTGATTGCTTCATCCGCTTTCTGAAACTCCTTCTTGTGACGGTAGGCGAGTGACATGTTGCGATAGATGAGCGGGTTCCGCCGGTCATAGCGAAGCGCCCGGCGATAGTACTCTATAGCCATATCATAGTCGCCACGATCGTCATGGATGATGCCGATGTAGGTCAGGGCAATTGCCTTATCCTGATCGTCGGAATCCGATTCCACAACCTCGGTGAATTCCGTTATCGCATCATTCAGATATCCCTTAAAATAGCTCTCCTTTCCCCTCATCAGGTGAATGTTCTTCGAACCTGTTTCAGGGAATGTCTTCCTGAGATCCTCTGAATAGATGGCATCCTTTCCCGAATCATCTTTCGATTGATATAGTTCCGGCTTTTTATAGAGATAGCCGGTGACGAGCAGTATAATCAGAATTGCAACAAGAGCAACCGCAGCGACAATGGCAATGGGGAGATATTTCTTCCGCGTGATACCTGACAGCGTAAAGCGACCTTTCTGAACGGTTCCGATATCATCCTCATCATACTCATCACCTGTCAGGGTGAACCTACTCTTTCCCATGGAATGAGCCTCCTTCTATTCCAGCTTTTCCCGATTCCGATTTCTTTATAGCATCAAGAATGCCGTTCACGAACTGGCCGGAGTTTTCACCACCATAGGTTTTCCCCAGCTCTATTCCCTCATTGATGGTGACAACCTCGGGAATATCACGGAGAAAGAGCATTGCATAAATGGAAAGTCGCAGAATCGATTTATCGATTACTGTGATTCTCTCAAACTTCCAGTTTTTCGAATACTTCTGTATGAGGGTATCGATACGATCAAGGTTCTCCACCGATCCCCGTATAAGGATAACCGCAAATTCTCTGATATCTTTGGGTATTTCTTTATCCACCCAATCAAGGAGAACGAGCTCCTCAAGGGCTTTATTCACCGTCTCGTACATGTAAAGCCCCTGAAGAGCGTACTCTCGTGCTTTTCGCCTGTGACCCATTAATCAATCTGCTTGTAAAGATTTGCCATCTCAATTGCCTGCATTGCCGCATCAAATCCCTTGTTGCCCGATTTTGTTCCGGCTCGCTCAATTGCCTGCTCAATAGTATCGGTTGTCAGCACCCCGAAGATGACCGGAATTTTCGCATGAAGTCCTATCTGTGCAATCCCCTTCGCCGCTTCGGCAGCGATATAGTCGAAATGCGGCGTGGCGCCGCGAATAACCGCGCCGAGACATATAACGGCATCAGCGTTCCCGGATTCGGCGATCTTCCTGGCAACGGGCGGAATCTCGAAGGATCCCGGCACCCAGGTCACCGTTATATCCTCATCCCGCGCGCTGTTTCGTTTCAAACAGTCCAGAGCGCCATTGAGAAGCTTGCCGGTGATAAATTCATTGAAGCGGGAAATCACAATAGAGAAACGCAATCCGGTCGCATCAATCTTACCCTCTTGTATTTTCATACTCTTTCCTTTTCCCATTGTATTCAGTAGTTAAGAGACATCACGGCAACAGCTACTGTTACAGTATAGATTTCAAAATCGATAATCGTCAAGCATTAATATAGCAACAGATAAGCGGGGATGCCCTCCTCTTCGCAGCGAGCGGCATGAAACAGAATGCTTCTATTCCCCAAACCACCGTTTCCCTTTTCCGAGCGGGGCGCGATAAGAGCTCCCGGTGAGCAGAAACCGTTATCGCGAGATAGTCACCGTATTTATGTTGACGCCACCATGCGATCCGTTTATCTTCACGCGAGGTTAAGCGCGCCTGCGATGAAGGCTCACCCTGTAGCAGAATACCCGGCCGATGCTGCAGGCATCGACAGGTGCGACAGCACCGGCGGCCCGCTGCGGGGTACTGTATCATGGAATCACGGGAGGAACTGCAATGCATCTGCGAATTATCGTCTCACTGATTGCCCTCTCGGTTGCCGCCGGGACGAGCAGCCCTGATATCAGCAGATTGCGTGAAGGCGATATCATATTCCAGGAAACGCTCTCCCGACAGGCAAGGGCCATTAAGCTTGCCACACATTCGCGATACAGCCATGCCGGTATCCTCTTCAGGTTCAACGGCAGATTCCAGGTCCTGGAAGCTGTGCAACCGGTGCGGATCACCGGGCTGAACCGTTTTATCCGTCGGGGAGTCAGAGGGGAATACGTTATCAAACGGCTGAGGAATGCGGAGCAGATCATGACGTCCGAGCGCATCACCCAGATGAAGCGGCTCGGAAGATCGTTCCTGGGAAAAAACTACGACATCTATTTCGAATGGAGTGATAAGAAACTGTACTGCACCGAGCTCATCTGGAAACTGTATCACCGCACTTTTGGCATCGAGATTGGAAATCGCGTGCGTCTGAAAGACCTCGATCTGAGCCATCCCTATGTACAGAGACTGCTCAGGATTCGATACGGGAAACAGATCCCTGCCGATGAGCCCGTCATCACCCCGGGTGCGATGTTTCATGCTTCGCAGCTGGAAACGGTACTCGAGATGCCATCGCCTCTGAACAGATGAAAGAGAATTATTATACTGTTACCACCCTGCAGCGGTCATGAGCATAACCACCTGCTCATAGGGTCCCTCATCCGGCTGATACCGCTTGCCGATACCGTGCGTTATCCAAACGGGCAACCCGCCGATAGTGCTGATGCGAACGCCGTATCCGGAACCGAAGATATCCTCCGTTGTGGGAGAAAAGATATGCGCATAGTCGAAGTAGAGGGTCAACCGCAACCAGGGGACAATAGTGAATCCATATCGGGCATTGATAAGTCCAAATTGATTGACCCGGAAGGAGTCAACGGTAAAGCCGTGCACGACGTCGAGCTTCGCGTTGTCAATGGTTCCCCCGAAGCGCGGTCGGGTCAGGAAATCGTTGTCAACTCCACCCTTGTACTTCCCCCTGATAACAATATTGTGGGTATCGCAGAAGAGAAATCCCACCGTTGCGGCTATCGAGTAGATGACGAATGACTTCGCCTCTTCACCGGTTTGATATGCATCCGGCTTCCCCCACCGCTCCCATCGATTTCTGACACCGTATCCCACCCAGGATCTGATCTCAGCACCTTCGGTGAGCTGATCGAGTCCCCTCTCCCGCAATCGTTCCAGATTGAGATCGAAGCGGGGGAAGATATTAACATGATTCAGCGGCATGACAAAATCATCAGGTACATCCCGCTCGACAAAGAAATACTGCCGCGAATCGAGGCTGAAGGCGGGAGCGATACCAAGGGGAAGATGCCACTTCAGGGTGAGAATCTCCGATACATAATTAGTGAAAAATCGCGTTTCCTCCTGGAATCTTCCGCCGATGAAGCCCAGGTTCGTTCCGCTTGCATAGAGAAAGGAGCCGACAAGAGTTTCCTGCAGGCTGGTATTCCTCCAGGGAAACTTCCGCTGCTTGAACTTCATGGTTACTTTATAGCCGACCCAGCTGAGCGAGAAATCGGTTCTCGTTCCGAAAATATTCTCCTTATCGGTCATGAAGACCGGCGCAAAAACTGCGGAACGCCGGTCCTCTGTCGGGATCTCTCCGAGGAGAACGATTATGGTATGTATCTCCTCCTCTGCACCAATCTGAATCGAGGAGAGATCCGCTTCATCTGAAAGTGCGATGATCTCATATTTGGTATAAACCGTACCGCTCCGCTGCTTATACCACTGGCGTTTCATGAGCCCCCTGAGCAGCTGATCGGGGGAACGGAGGCCGAATCGCCCTTTCTTTGATTTTCTCCTGGTGATTTCCCGCAGGAGCTCATCCGTTGTCTTGACTCGATATGCATCCTTCTCCTTCGATGCGCGATGCCTCTGGGGATTCCCCCCTCCGATAACGGCGATGAGGAATACAACGACAAGAAAGGCAATGGCCAGTATCTTCTTCGGAGGCAAAGAGAGTGTTCCCCCTTCTGCCATTTTTTTTGGGATGTTCATCGAAGCTCATTCAGTTGAATTATGGGCCCCGCTAAAAACCGGTATTTACATTGATCCCCTAATCGCACATACCGTTTTTATCGGACATTGAGCCCACAGCGACACGACGTCGCGCATGCCAGCGTGCACAGGATGTGCGAAAAAAAGCTGGCCAGGGTGACATCATATTAATGGTTTTTGGAAATCCCCCAACACTATTATTCCACGGTGCATCATTGATGAAAAGGAAAAATTCGAACGGGATTATGATTATGCCTGTTACCTGGTACCCGTCACCGGTGACTGCTCATCCGGCACCCCCCGCTTCGAAAGCCTCTTAAGCGATTCGTTCGCGCAGTCTGCCGGTAATCATCTTCATGATGTTGATAGATATTGAGGGATTCTCCTTGAGCGTCAACAGGAAATCCCTCCTGCTTATCGACAAAAAGCGTGTTCTGGAAACGGTTCTCACACTGGCGCTTCTCGGCTCCTTGTCGATGATGGAGAGCTCTCCAATACAGCTTTCCCGACCGAGCCGGGCGAGGATCTGCTCTCCGGTATAGACCTCCACTTCCCCGTCAACGATAATGAACAGCTCGTCACCGGTTTCGCCCTCTCGAATGATCACGCGGCTGGCGGGGACATCGAGCTCGCGGGTGATTTTTGCAAGCTGGATGAGCTCATCCAGCTTGAGCTCTGCGAACAATCCGTTCTCTCGTAAAAAAAGTATCTTTTCGATAAGGGAGAGCATCGTCACCTCCATTTTCGGCAGATTTGTTTCAGAGGATTCCGCGACCGGGAGAGTCTCTCCCGCGGAAGCCTTCAGGCAGAAATCGATCAGCGCTGCTATCTCCGGGATAAACTGCTTCGTTCGCCTGAGCGAGTCCTTCAATGAGATATCCTCCGAATGCATGAGGTCAAGGATATCGTCACTATCCATCTCCTCCTCAAAGGCGAAGAGAACCTGCCGGGTATGCTTTCCCGACGATTCGAGATATTCAAGAATATAGCTGTTCAAATCTTCATCCTTCAGGAGGAGATTCGATTCATATACCTCATCTATTTTCAGGCCGGTGAGAATCGCAATCGCCTTCAGGATGAGATGCTTATGGAGCTCTATCTCATTCCAGAGTGCAATGCTTATAAATCTCGAAACGAGATCCTCATTTTTGCCATGGCGGATCAGGGAAAGGGTTTCGAGAATATCGATAATGCGAATAATTTCGAAGTTGATATACTCCACCATCTCACGCTCAGAATGCATTCCCTGGTGGAGGAGATAGTTGAGATAATTCGACTTTCGTGCATGGCTTCGCTCGCTGAAGAGCCTCATGACAACAACACCCCGCGCCTGATCATCCGGACGGTAAAGCTTCTCGATACTATGCGCATCGAGGTCATCGCGGTAATCGAGAAGCATCAGCCGATCCATTTCGGTAAGCGAAGCGGCCATCTGAGAAAAACCGAGAATCTGTATGAGCGGGCGCCCCCTGAAGAGGTAGAGAACCCGCTGTGCCTCCTCTCTCGATAGATGATCCGCGACGGGGATAATGGAGAGGAACAGGCGCTCATCACGGGTCTTCAGCAGAAGCTCATAGAGATGGGAAAGATAATACTGACAGGGAAGAACCTGCACAAAGGCAATGAACTCGTCAACATGAAGCTCTCCCTTGAGAATGCCCGTACGCAGTTCAGCAAGCACCTTTATCACGAAGCTGTCGACATCAAGACCGGAAGACACCGTTGACTTATCGGCGTGAAGCAGCTCGATTGCATACTGTTCCCCCATCGATCGCTCCTCGCAATAGAATGCCAGGATAGCCCGTCGCTGCTGCGGGGGAAGCTCCCTGAGAAGTGCGAGCGCATGGATTCGCACCCGCAGCTCGGAATCCCTGACAGCAGACCGCAGGACCGCTCCCTTGCTCTCGTACCTTCCCGTCCGCATGAGCGTGACGATGTTTATCCGCGTCTGCGCTGAGAGACGTTCAAAATGAGGATAGAGTGCTCTGAGGATGTCGGCTGTAGGATGCTCGTTGAAGATAAGCTCCAGAAGGGATAGCTCCTCTTCAGTATACTTCCCGTCTGACAGAAGCGAACGGTAATCAGTGTATGCAAGCTCCGATTCCCGGTGATCGGTATCGAAGGTGAGCCTGTTCTTCAGAGACTGCACGTATGCCCTGTTCTGCAGGCCGGTCAGCAGAAGGTAGATC
>Ga0180432_10000728_pt1 | contig 53455 bp, 61 predicted proteins | sample SS_ome_10_FD_132414 | JGI IMG/M metagenome (GOLD analysis project Ga0180432, IMG submission 132414) | Hypersaline lake sediment archaeal communities from the Salton Sea, California, USA - SS_1_MS_2 metaG | ecosystem: Environmental > Aquatic > Non-marine Saline and Alkaline > Hypersaline >... | reverse complement strand
GTCGCGCTATCCGTTAAGCGGCGGAGCTTGCTCCGCGCGTCGGACGCAGTGCTGCGTTCGATAACGCGTGGAGCAAGCTCCGCCGCTAAACACATATGACGACAGAAGAACTTCTGCGGATCCGATTCACGGCCCGCGGGCACCTACTCGGCCAGGATCTCGATGCCGTTGATCTCGGGGTTCTGGACGTTGGGCGTGAAGCCTATGGTCAGCTTGCCCCCGGTAACCTCGACGCCAGTGAACTCCTTGACCAGCGGCTTGTTGGGCCCGCCGGCCTCTTTGAACACGTCGAGGTCCTTCAGGACGCACGTGCCGTTCAGGCTCACGGAGAACAGCCGCTCGCCCGCCTGGATAATGCCTTCGTACGTCTCGGCGAAGTGCAGGCGCACGATGTATTTGCCGTCCTTGAGCTTGAACTCGTAGGCCTCCATGCTGTAGCGTTCGGTCAGGTAGACCTGCGGCGCCGGCGTGCCGGGAACCTCCACCGGGTCGCGGATGACCGTCATGCCGTCCACCGCGCCCCACGCGGCGCCTTCGGCCATCTCCACGTCGGCCAGCCAGGTCTTGCCGTCCTTGTCCGTATACGCCTCGTCCGCGCCGCAACTGACGATGAACACGGGCGTGGGCTCCCCCGCCCCGAACCAGCCTTGTACGGTGGCACAGCCTGTCATCGCCATGATCCCCATCGCTGCAACCAGCACCGTCAGACCCCGCACTGCACGTGATCGTCTCGCCATTGTCCCGGCTCCTTCTCTAGAAGTTCCATGAACGTGTTCGATTCCGCCCCGCGACCGGGCGGCCGCGAGTATTGTCAGGGGTTCAGCGGCGTCCGTCAAGACGGAGTCCGTCAAGACGGAGAAAGACACGAAGAACGGACCGAGGAGAATCTGAGATTTCTCTTGCAATCGCGCTGGGGTTGTGTATCATGGCTGTGCTTGTAGTTCGGTGGATGTGCCCGGTTGCCAAGGAGAACTCCGGGATTGCTCGCCCGATGCAAGTCACCGTTTGCGCCAGACAGTGTGTTGGTTCGCTTAAAGGAGTTATAGAGATGAGGAACGTCACAACCCTGATGACCGCCATGGTCGGCATTGCCGTCCTGGCCGCCGCGCCCGCCGCGGGGCAGCCCGTGGCAATCAAGTTCGATACCGAGTTGACCAGCCTGGAAGCGCAGGGGGGCCCGTACGCGGTGCCGTTGGCTGCGGATCCGGGCAACCTGTTGGGCGACAGCGTGGACGGCTACGGTTTCGTCAACTCGGAGGTTCTGATCACGCTGTCATCTCAGCGCACGATAGGCCCCGCCGGCCCGGCGACGCTCGGACAGACCACCGCCGTCCAGGGGGGGGCGCAATTCCAGACGGCCGGGCTGCCCATCAACGGCGTCACCACCCTCCCGCCGATCGATCCCGAGCAGCTTGACGGTGAGCCGTTCTTTGTTGACAGCTTCTTCGACGTGTATTTCGACATCAAGATCACCGACGTGGACCGCCGCCCCGGGCGCGACTACGCCGGCCAGCCGGATGGCGCCTTCTTGTTCCTGCCGGACCTGGGTCCCGTGGCAATGCGCAGCACGTACCAGGTGACGTTCGACAAGACTGCGGACAACTTCGGGCTGCTGCCTCCCCCCGAGGGCTCCCCGTACATCATGGACATCGCGGAGTATGAGGTCCCGCTCGGAGGCGACATCAACGGCAACGGGGAGAATGACAAGATCAAGATCACGGGTGCCACCCTTACCGCCATGGACGCCAACCGCACCTTCGACCCCGGCCCCAATGGTTCCGTGCTGTTCGGGTTCACCGGAGTGGTGGATCTCGAGGGCGGCGTCATGGACGAATCGACCGACCCGCCGTTCACCATCGGAGGCTTGAGCGGCCCGACGACGGGCTGGGGCCAGATACAGAATCCACCCGAGCCGACCACGATGGCGCTGCTGGCGGTCGGCGGGACGCTGCTGGTCCGGCGTCGGCGCCGCAAACGCTGAGGGCCCCGCCCTACTGCTGCGTCGCACCGGCGCGAATGTCGTAGGCGCGAAGTTCGTTCCAGTTGCGGATGTACAGCCGGCCGCCCAGCACCACCGGATGGGCTAGCGTCAGCTTGCCCCGCGGCGGGCGGACGCTGAACTGGCTGACGATCGCGGCGCCCTGCCCGGCCTTGGGGCGGACCAGCGATATACGCCCGCGGTCGTCCATGCAGTAGATCATCCCGTCGGCCCAGGTCATGGACACCTTCCCGAGCCTGCGCTCGTTCCACAGGGTCTTGCCCCCCGCCAGGTCGACGCAGACGAACCCCTTGCGGTACAGTCGGCACCCGCTGCCGTATAGCCGACCGTCAAGCAGAAGCACGCCGCCGTGGCAGTTGTCCAGGTCCTTGTTGAGCCAGATTCGTTCGACGCTTCGGCTGTTTGGGGCGAGCTTGAGCAGCCGCCCGCCTGTCCCGTGCCCGCTGGAGGCGAAGACATGTCCGTTGACGTACATGGGCGAGGTGACGTTCTGATCGTGCTTCGTCTCGTGCGGGTGCGTCCACAGCAGCTTGCCCGTGGCGACCTCCACGCTGAAAAGCGACTTCTGCATGGTCACGATGAGTTGGCGGACGCCGTTGTGCGTCGCGATGATGGGCGAACAGTACTCCGCCGGCTCGGTGATCTGCGTGTTGGCCCAGATCGTCTTGCCGGTGGTCTTGTCCAGGGCGACGATGCGTCCCCTCGGCCCGCCGGGCACGCAGAGGAGGGCCTGCCCGTCGACGAGGACGTTCTCGGCCATCGCCCACCGGCTGGGCTTGGCGCCGAAGGCCTGCTTCAGATCGACCGCCCACAGTTCCTTGCCGGTCTTGGCCTGGAGTGCGGCAAGCCGCCCGTGCGGGTTCATGTGGTACAGGGCGCCTTTGTGGAAGGTCGGGTTGGTCCGCGCGCCGGGGTGCGGGCCGGTCCAGCTCCGCCCGTTGCGCGTCTTCCAGAGGAGTTTGCCGTCCATGTCGAGCGCGAGGACCATCTGGTCTCGGCCGAAGTCTCCCGAGGTGAAGATCATTCCCTCGGCGATCGAGACCGTGGCGAACCCCCCGCCGCACTGGTCGAACATCCAGACGAGCTTGGGCCCGCCTCTGGGCCAGGTTTTCAGCAGCCCCTTGGCCGGCGAGAGGTTGTCTCGCTTCGGCCCGTGGAACTCGGGCCAAGCCTGGTCCGCCCCGGCCGATACGCCGCACGCCACACTGAGCAATGCCGCCGCCACGCCGAGGGCGACAACGATCCGAATCGTCTTCTGTCTCATGGATGCACCGCGCTCCGATATCGAGGGCCGCCCTCGTCAATACCCGTTCCGCGCTGCCCGTGTCAAGATGTTCGTTCCGAGCCCGGCCTGGGGGTGATACAATCGGCCGGGCGGAGGCCCGGAGCAGTGAGGCCCCGCGGGACTCGAAGGCGTATTATCGTATCTACCGGTGTGTAGACTGCCAGGATTGTCCGCTGAGGGCCCCGGGGCGACAGTGCGTCGGCAAGAAAGCGGCGATCGGATGTCGAACCGGCGAGACACCCTGGGATGCCGGCGGGCGAGTCGGCGATGAGATAGGTTGACGAAGATTCTTCTGCAACGAAACGCAGAAACGGACTTCGCCCAGACTAATCTTGTCGCCAGAATAAATCGACAGGCCCTGAAGTGGCCAGCCCCGCAGTGCGCCGAGTTGCAGATGCCTACTGTATGCTCTGCGCGCCGCCGTTCACGCCATTGCGTTTCGGATGGCGTCGGCAAGTTCGTCCATTCGGCCGGGGGGGTATTCGTCGGCGGGCCAGTTGAAGTGGAATCGGCCGGAGGCCGTGCGGGGGATGATGTGGAAGTGGACGTGGAAGACGGCCTGCCCGGCGGCGCGGCCGTTGTTCTGCAGCACGTTGACGCCTTCACAGCCCGTGGCGGCACGGACGGCCCGGACGAGGGCCGGCAGGTTGCCCAGCACGGCCGAGGCGTCTTCGCCCGTCATGTCGTCGACGGTCTCGGCGTGGGTCTTGGGAATCAGCAGGACGTGCCCGTCGGCGACCGGACCGATGTCCATGAAGGCGATGCACGCCTCGTCTTCGAAAACCTTTGCGGCCGGGATCTGCCCGGCGACGATCTTGCAGAAGATGCAGTCCATGGCAGAGGCGGTGGTTAGTGGTCGGTAGCCGGTAGCCGGGTTACTTCTCGGGTTTGTCCTCAGGTTCGGGTTTTTCGTCGGCCTGGGGCTCGTCGGCGGTGGAGGCTTCGGCCCCGGGCTCTTCGTCGGGGGCGGCCGCCTCTTCCGTGTCGGCTTCGGCGTCAGCTTCGGCCGAAGCGTCTTCCTCGCCGACCGCGGTGTCTTCGTCGGCGGGGGCCTCGACGTCGGCCGAAGCGTTTTCGGCCTCATCAGCCGGGGCCTGATCGTCAGGTTCGGGCTGCTCGGCAGCGGGTTCATCGACGTCGGCGTCCTCAGACGGGGCGTGGTCGCCCTTGGGGGCGCGTTGAGCGGCGGCGGCGGCCTGGATGCGCTTGGCGGCCCGTGCCCGCCGCCGAGAGCCCCCACGGCGCTGGGCGGAGGCCTCGGCGGGCTCGGCCTCGACCAGTTGCAGCAGGACCTGCTGCCCGGCGTCGCCGATACGGCGGTCGCCCACGCGGATGATCCGCGTGTATCCCCCGCTGCGATCGGCGTATCGCGGGGCGATCTCGTCGAAGAGCTTCTGTACGATCGTCTGGTCGAGTTCCTCGCCCTCGGCGGTGACGATCCGGCGGTCCTGCAGGCGCGATATCACCAGCCGACGCGCGTGCAGGTCGCCCCGCCGCGCAATCGTAATGAGCTTCTCGACGAATCGCCGAACGTCCTTGGCCTTGGCCTCGGTGGTCCGGATCGTCCCGTGCTGAAACAGCGAGGCCGCCAAGTTCCGCCGCAACGCCACGCGGTGGCTTGGCGTGCGCCCGAGATGTTTTCCTGAAACGCGGTGACGCATGGTACAACCTTCTCGCTAAGTAGTCTTCCGGGAGGTCGGTGCCCCTCGGTTTCTTCGGCTCATCCTTCCAGGCCCCGGTCGGCGGCTTCGGGTGCGGCTTCGTCGCCAGCCGCGGCGCCCGGGAGCGTTACGGTCATGCCCAGCGACAGGCCGAGATCCTCGAGCTTGCGCTTCACCTCGCGCAGGGACGTCTTTCCGAAGCTTCGGATCTTCAGCAGTTCGGCCTCGGTCATCGTCACCAGTTGCCCGACGGTTTCGATCTGGGCCCCTTCCAGGCAGTTGTTCGAGCGGACGGACAGCTCCAGTTCGTGCAGGCTCATGCGCAGCTTGCGCTGGAGTTCGACGTCGACCTCCATATCGGCCTCGCGTTGTCCGGCCTCGATGACCTGCTCCCCGAGTTCGAAGTACTGGACGAAGGGGTTCAGGTGCTTGCGGAGGATTTTGGCCGCCTCGACCATGGCCATTTCCGGGGTGATCGTGCCATCGGTCCAGATTTCGATGATCAGCCTGTCGTAGTTGGTCCTCTGCCCGACACGGGTGTTCTCGGTAACGTATCGCACCCGGCGAACCGGGGAGAAGGACGCGTCGGTGTGGATCACGCCGAGTTCCTGGTCCTCCTCCTCGTCGATCTTCTCCGAGGCGGGCACGAAGCCCCGCCCGGTCTCGACGACCAGCTCCATGTCGAACTTGACATCCGCGGTCAGCGTGGCGATGTGGAGGTCGCCGTTCATGACCTCGATGGCCGGGTCGGCCTGGATCATGTCGGCCGTCACGGGCCCGCGAACTTCGCTGTGGAGGTGAAGGACCTTCGGCTCGGTGCTGTGTGACTTGACGATCAGCGTCTTGACGGCCAGGATGATGTCCGTAACGTCTTCCTTGACGCCCTTGATCGCCATGAATTCGTGGGAGGCGCCGGCGATTTTGGCGCTGGTAACGGCCGCGCCTTCCAGGCTGCTGAGCAGGATGCGCCGCAGCGCATTGCCCACGGTGATTCCGAATCCACGTTCGAACGGCTCGATGACGAATCGCCCGTACGTCGGGGTGGAGACCGCCTGGTCGCTGATCACTCGTGTCGGCAGTTCAAGACCGCGCCACCTGATTCGCATTTATCTCTGCCTCCGTCCTTTCGGATCGCTAGAGGTTCTCGTGTGGGTCTGCCCGCAACCTGCTACTGGCTGCACAGTTCGACAATAAGCTGTTCTTCGACGGGGATCATGACGTCATCGCGCGTGGGGACGGCTATGATTTCAGCCTCGAGCTTGGCCGCGTCCAGCTTCAGCCAGTTCTGCACGTGCGGGTCGCCGAGTTCTTCGAGACTGGCCCGCACGAGCTTCTTGGACCGCTCGGCATCCTTGACGGTGACGCGGTCCCCGACGCGGACCAGACGCGAGGCGATGCTGACCCGCCGACCGTTGACGTGGATGTGCCCGTGGCTGACGGCCTGCCTGGCCGCGGCGCGGGAGGGCGCGAAGCCCAGCTTGTAGACCACGTTATCGAGCCTGCGCTCGAGCAGGCTCAGCAGGGCGGTTCCGGTATTTCCCTTGATGCGTTCGGCCTGGCGGAAGTACTTGCGGAACTGCTTCTCGAACGTCCCGTAGTAGCGTTTGATTTTCTGTTTCTCGCGAAGGCGCAGGCGGTACTCGCTGCCTCGTCCCCGGCGCCACCCGTGCTGGCCTGGGGGGAAGTTGCGCCACTGCCGCTCCATGGGGCACTTGGCCGATTCGCACCGCGCGCCCTTGAGCATCAGCTTGATCCCTTCCCTGCGGCACAGCCTGCAGGATGGTCCTGTGTAACGTCCCATGTTCTGCAACGCTCCTTGTTCGTGGTCCGGCGTCGCTAGACGCGCCGTTTCTTTCTCGGTCGGCACCCGTTGTGCGGAATCGGGGTGACGTCTTCAATGGACAGGATCTTCAGTCCGGCCGCCTGCAGCGCGGTGATGGCGCTCTCGCGTCCCGGGCCGGGACCCTTGACAAGGACCTCGACCTCGTTGAGGCCCATTTTTTTGGCCCGCCTGGCGGCGTTCCTGGCGGCCTGCTGGGCGGCAAAGGGCGTGCTCTTTCGGGAGCCCTTTTGCCCGGTCGTCCCGCCGGACTCCATGCACAGCACGTCGCCGTTGGTGTCCGTGATGGTGATCAGCGTGTTGTTGAAGGAGGCCTTGACGTGCGCGATCCCGCGCGCGACGTTTCGGCGGACCCTCTTGCTTTTTGTTCTTCGCGACTGGGCCATAGCTTATCGCATCTCCTTGACCGACCTCTTCCGGGCAACCGTCTTGCGCGGGCCTTTTCGCGTGCGGGCGTTGGTCTTGGTACGCTGCCCGCGGACCGGCAGCCCGCGACGGTGACGAAGCCCGCGGTAGCACGCGATGTCGCGAAGCCGCGCTATGTTCTGCTGCACCTGTCGCCGGAGCTGGCCTTCGATCACGTAGTCGCTGCCGATCACGGAGGCGATCTTCGACAGTTCCTCTTCGGTCAGGTTCTTGGCCTTGAGGGTCGGGTCGATTTCTGCCTTGCGGCAGATGTCGGCGGCAAACTTCGGTCCGATGCCGTAGATGTACCGAAGCGATATGCGGACCGCTTTGTCGTTCGGGATGTCAACGCCTACAATACGGGGCATACGCGGTTCTCCCTTCGTCCTGGGCTATCCCTGTCGCTGCTTGTGTTTGGGGTTGGAGCAGATCACGCGGACGACGCCCTTTCTCCGGACAACCTTGCAGTTCTCGCAAATCCTTCTTACTGATGCTCTTACCTTCATACTGCCACCTTCATTTCGGCCCGTCCGCCCGCCTCAGCGCCCGTCGGTTAGCACCGTGGCGCCAGCGGCGGTAATGGCCACACTGTGCTCAAAGTGGGCCGACGGCCGACCGTCACCGGTCACGACCGTCCACCCGTCCGCCAAACCGGAAACCTTGCTCGATCCCATGTTCACCATCGGCTCGATGGCCAGGACCATGCCCTCGGCCAGCACGATGTCACGCCTGCGCAGTTCGCGCGAGACGAAATTCGGGACCTTCGGGTCCTCGTGCATTTCCGTGCCGATCCCGTGTCCGACGAACTCCCGCACGACCGAGAACCCTTCGCCTTCCACGTAGTCCTGCATTGTCGCGGCGATGGTCGACCACCTCTCGGCGGGCCGACACATCTCAATCGCTATCGTCAGCGCGTTCCGCGTCACGTCGACCAGGCGCCTGACGTCCGGGGCGACCGGGCCGACGATGAACGTTTCGGCCGCGTCCCCGCACCAGCCGTCCAGCCGAACCCCGAAGTCCACGCTCACGATGTCGCCGCCGGCCACCTTGCGCCCCGAGGGGATCCCGTGGACCACTTCCTCGTTGACCGAGATACAGGCGTTCCCGGGGAACGGCCCGGCGCCGCCCCGCCCGGGGACGCCCTTGAACAGACAGACGGCGTCGGCGGCCAGGCAGAGCCTTTCGGCCTCGGCATCCAGCTCTTGTGTTGTCACGCCCGGAGCGACGAGTCGCCCGACGCTGTCGAGGACCCGGCGAACGACCCGCCCGGCGCGGCGCATCCGTTCGATGTCGTCCGGACTCTTCAGCTTGATCGCCACGCACCGTGTCCTTGTGCTCAGTCGTCCTGAAGCGACTTCAGCGACGAAACCATCAACGCCGTGACCTCGTCAGGCGTCCCGTTGCCGTCTATCTCGAGCACCGTTCGCCCTTCGGCGGCGCGGTAGTATGCGATGACCGGCTGCGTCTGGGCGGTGTAGGCCTCGATGCGCTGACGGACGACCTGTTCGGTGTCGTCATCGCGCTGGATCAACGCCGACCCGCAGGCATCGCAGACGCCCTCGACCTTCGGGGGCAGGAACGTCACGTGGTACGACTGCCCGCACGCGCAGGTCCGCCGGCCCGTAATCCGCCCGACGATCTCCTCGTCGTCCACGGTAATGACGACGACGGCGTCGAGGGGCTTTTGGGCCTGGGCCAGTTGGGCGTCGAGCGCCTCGGCCTGGGCGACCGTGCGCGGGAACCCGTCCAGCAGCAGCCCGCCCGCCGAGTCGTTGGACGTGATGGCCTTGGCCATCATCGCCACGACGATATCATCCGGCACGAGCTTCCCGGCGCTCATGTACTGGTCGAGTGTGGCGCCCAGGTCGGACCCGGAGGCCTTCTCGGCGCGGAAGATGTCCCCGCTCGACAGGTGCGCCATGCCGAACGCGTCCGCCAGCCGCTTGGCCTGCGTGCCTTTACCGGCACCCGGAGGTCCCATCAGTACTACTCTCACCTCGAGCCCTTTATTCTCGTGCTCCCGCCCAGGAAGCCGCCGTAATTCCGCATCACCAGGTTCGCCTCGATCCGCTGGACCAGGTCCAGGGAGACGGATATCGTGATCAGCAGACCCGTTCCCCCGAGGAACGCAGCGATACGATAAGGAATGCCCATGGCATTGCTGGCCACGGTAGGCAGCACCGCGATGACGGCCAGGAATGCCGCCCCACAGTACGTGATGCGCTCCATGACGCGCTCCAGGTACTCCGCCGTGCGCTTGCCCGGGCGCAGGCCCGGAATAAAGTGCCCCATGTCGCGCAGGTTGTCGGCGGTGTCTTTCGGGCGAAACTGAATGGTCGTCCAGAAGTACGAGAAGAAGAAGATCATGCCGATGTAGACGACCGTGTAGGTATAGGAGTCCCGGTTGAATGCGCTTTCCAGCGTCCGGGTGAAGTCGTTGAACCAGATCCCCTTGAGCCACCCGAAGATCACGCTGGGGAAGATCATCAGCGAGGAGGCGAAGATGATCGGCATGACGCCGCCCTGGTTGATGCGCAGGGGCATGTAGTGGCGCTGTCCGCCGACGACCCGGCGGCCGCGAACCTGCTTGGCCTGCTGGATCGGGATCCGGCGCTGGCCCTGTGTAATGAGGATGGCCCCGGCAGTGACGAAGACGAACATGGCGGCGGTGAACAGGACCTCCATGACCCCGAGGTCCGTGCTGCCGACCCCGGTAAGCACCGGCTGGGTCCTGGAGGCCAGGTCCTGGATGGCCTGGGGCATGCGGCAGACGATGCCGGCCATGATCAGCAGGCTGATGCCGTTGCCGATCCCGTACTCGTCGATCTGCTCGCCGAGCCACATCAGGAAGATGGTCCCGGCGGTCAGGCCGAGCACGCCTATCAGGAAGATCAGCACCCTGCCCTGGTACTCCGGGTACAGGATCCCGCTGCCGGTCATGTACCGCATCCAGAACACCGCCTGGATCAGGCACAGCACGACGGTGGCATACCGGGTGTACTCCTGGATTTTCTTGTATCCGGCCGGACCCTCCTTCATCAGTTTTTCGAGGGCCGGGATGACCGTTCCGAGCAGTTGGAAGATGATGGAGGCGGAGATGTACGGCATGATGCCGAGCCCGAAGAGGGTCGACTGCTGGAGCGACCCGCCGGTGAACATGCTGAAGTACTGGATGGCCTGCCCGATGCCGCCCTCCGATTCCTCCTGCATGCCCATTTTGACTTTGAGTTCCTCGTGGTCGACGCCGGGCAGGGGCACGTGGAACCCGACGCGATAGATGCACAGCAGCGCCAGGGTAAAGGCGATCTTCCTGAGCAGTTCGGGGATCGAGAAGATATTCTCGAGGTTCCGCTGGATCGGGGAGTTGGCCCACAGCGCGTAGTAGTACACGCCGAGGATCAGCACCCCCAGGACAATCCGCAGCACGGGCCCGACCAGCAGGCCGGCCTCGCCGCCCTCGCCTCCGGAGGCCATGTCCGTGACGCCTCCGACGACCATCCACAGCGCCAACGCCACTGCGATCAGTCCGACAATCAGTCTGAATGCTCGGAATATCATCCGAAAAGCCCTGTCATCCGGTCTGTTCGATGGCCCCTCCGGCTTCGGCGATCTTCTTCGCCGCCGAAGCCGAAAACTTAGCCGCCACCACGGTCAGCTTCTTGGTTATTTCGCCGTTGCCCAGCACCTTGACGGGCTTGGCCGCGTCGTCGATGAGTCTGGCCTGCTGGAGGGCCTGGGCGTCCACGCGGGCCCCGTCGTCGAACCGGTCCAGCGAGGCGACGTTGACGATCTGGTATTCCTTGCGGAAGTTGGCGTTGGAGAATCCCCTCTGGGGGATTCGGGCCAGCGTGCCGACCCCGCCGCCTTCAAAGCCCAGCTTGGTCCGGGCGCCGGCGCGCGACTTGTAGCCCTTGTGTCCGCGCCCGGAGGTGCAGCCCTTGCCCGAGCCCGTGCCGCGCCCGACGCGTTTTCGGCCCTTGTGCCGACCGGCCTGTTGGAGTATCTCGTCCAGCCTCATGAGACCTTGACTCCTCGCAGTTGCTCGATGGTTTCGGCCGTCCGCAGCGCCTTGAGGGCGTCCATCCCGGCCTTGAGCAGGTTCTTGGGGGAGGTAGACCCGTAGGCCTTGGTCAGCAGGTCGTGAATGCCCGCCAATTCGAACAGCGGGCGAAGCTTCTTTCCGGCGATGACGCCGGTGCCTTCGGAGGCCGGCAGGACGACGACCTTCGAGGCCCCGCAATGCCCGATGACGGCGTGGGGGACGGTTCGGCCCTTGAGCGGGACCTTGCTCATGGTCTTCCGCGCATCGGCGATACCCTTCTCGACGGCGACGGGGACCTCGTTGGCCTTGCCGTAGCCCAGGCCCACGCTGCCGGCCTTGTCGCCGACCACCACGAGGGCGGCGAAACTGAACTTCCGCCCGCCCCGGACCACTTTCGAGCAGCGGTATATCTGGATGACGCTGTCCTCGAAGGGGCTGTCATCCTCGAAGCTGTCTCGTCGGCCGCGCCGGCCCGGACGCCCTCTTTTTCTGTTCATTGCCACTGTTGCCTGCTCCCGTCAGAACTCGAGCCCGCCGTCGCGGGCGGCCTGGGCCAGATCCCGGACGCGCCCGTGGAATGCATATCCGTTGCGGTCGAAGACGATTTTTTTGATGCCGGCCTGGACGGCCCGTTCGGCCAGCGAGGCCCCCACGACCTTGGCGGCGGCCTTGTTCCCGCCCGAACCGCCGAGCTTCTCGCGAATGGGCTTGTCCCGGGTCGAGGCGGCGACCAGCGTCCGCCCCGCCGTGTCGTCGATGATCTGGGCATAGATGTTGGCGTGGCTGCGAAAGACGGTCAGTCGGGGCCTGTCCGACGTACCGGTGACCTTCTTCCGTATGTGCCGCTTGCGCCTCACACGCCGCTGCCGGGTTTTCTCGATCAACTTCATGGTTCTCTCGCCTGTGCCTGTCGTCTCTCAGAGCCCGCGCCGTGCTAGCCGCCGGCGCCGGTGAAGGCCTTGCCGACCTTGCGGCGCACGTACTCGCCGGCGTAGCGGATGCCCTTGCCCTTGTATGGCTCGGGTGGGCGGGCCATGCGCACTCTGGCGGCCAACTGCCCCACCGCCTGCTTGTCGATCCCGTGGATCGCGAACCGTGCCGGGTCCGTGTCGCCGCGCGCCTGGGTGGTGGTGATCTCCACGCTGATGCCTTCGGGCACGTCGAAGACGACGGGATGGCTCCGCCCGCAGGTCACCGTCAACTTGCCGCCCTGCGCCTGGACGCCGTAGCCCACGCCGTAGACTTCCAGCTTCTTGGTGTATCCTTCGGTGCACCCGTGGACCATGTTGGCGATGAGGCTTCGTGTCAGCCCATGGAGGCTTCGGCTCGAACGGTCGTCGCCCTGGCGAGACACGACGACGGTCTTCTCGGCGTCATGGACGTCGACGTGGACCTCGGGACGGAAGGTCAACTCGAGCTTGCCCTTGGGGCCCTCGACGCTCACCGTGCGGTCGACAACCGCGACGCGCACGCCGTCAGGGATCGGGATGGGTTTCTTGCCTATTCGGGACATTCTTCTGATTTTCGATTTTCGATTTTCGATTGACTATTCAACGACACCGACTACGGTCTGCCGATTGCCGTCTACTGGTTACCGGTTACCGGTTACTGATGACGTACTGCCGTCTCTAACAAATCGTGCACAGCACCTCGCCGCCGACGTTTTCCTGTCGACATCGGCGGCCGCTCATGACGCCCTTGGAGGTCGAGACCACGCAGACGCCCAGCCCGTTGAGCGGGCGGGGCAGGTCGCTGACCGGCTTGTAGACCCTCAGGCCCGGCCTGCTGACGCGCGTGATCTGCGTGACCACGTCTTCGCCCATCGGGCCGTACTTCAGGTAGACACGGATCAGCCCCTGCTTGCCGTCGTCCAGGCGCTTGTAGTCCTCGATGTATCCCTCGTCCTTCATGGCCCGGGCGATGCCTTCGCAGATGTTCGACGCCCGCACGTTGACCGTCTCGTGCCGGGCACGCAGGGCGTTGCGTATCCGTGTCAGCATGTCGGCGATCGGATCGGACAGACTCATGACGCGTGCTCCCTACCAACTGGCCTTCTTCATGCCGGGGACCTTGCCCTGGCTGGCAAGGTTCCGCAGACAGATGCGGCAAATGCGGAACTTGCGGTAGACGGCCCGGGGGCGGCCGCACAGTTGGCATCGCCGGATCGTCCGCGTCGCGAATTTGGGCGGCCTCTTGGCCTTTGCTATCTGCGCCTTGGTTGCCATGCTCTAGGTCCTGCCCGCCGTTGCCATGGTTAGTCCTTTCGGAAGGGCATGCCGAACATCGTCAGCAGTGCCCGGGCCTCTTCGTCGCTCTGCGCGGTGGTCTGCATCACTACGTTCATTCCCTGGGTGAAGGTGATGCCGGCCGGGTCGACCTCGGGGAAGACTGACTGCTCGACGAGGCCCATGTTGAAGTTCCCGCGTCCGTCAAAGCTGGAGGGGTTCAGCCCGCGGAAGTCCCTGACGCGCGGGATCGCCAGGGAGATCAGGCGGTCCAGAAACTCGTACATTCGCTGCCCGCGGAGGGTGACCTTCAGCCCGACCCGCATCCCCGCGCGCAGCTTGAAGTTGCTGACGGACTTTTTGGCTCGCGTGACGACGGGCTGCTGCCCGGCAATCAGTGCCAGTTGCTTGCGGGCGGTCTCCAGCCTGGCCTCGTCCTGCTCGGCGCTGCCTATGCCCATCGAGATCACGATCTTGACCAGTTTCGGCACGCCCATCACGTTGGTGTACGCGAACTGCCTGGTCAGGGCCGGTACGATCTCCTGCTTGTATCGCTCTTCAAGACGCGCGACCATTGCTGCTCACCTACTTCGCTTTCGTCACCGTGCCCAGGGACTGCCCGCTCTTCTTGGCCACACGTTCCTTCGACCCGTCCGCCGCCGTGCGGAACCCCACACGGGTCGGGAGGTTCGTCTTCGGGTCGGCCGGCAGAACGTTGGACATGTCGATGGGCATTTCCTTCTGGATGCGTCCGCCCTGGGGGTGCTGTCGGCTCGGGCGCAAGTGCTTGTAGACGCGGTTGAGTCCCTGGACGAGGACCTTTCCGGCGGCGTAGTCCACGCGGATCACCTCGCCGCTCTTGCCCCGGTCGTTGCCGGCGATCACGACCACGATATCGCCTTTTTTCACATGCCTTGCCATGACGCTAGACCACCTCAGATGCCAGCGATACGATCTTCATGAAGTTCCGTTCCCGCAGTTCCCTGGCGACGGCCCCGAAGATCCGCGTCCCGCGCGGGTTGCCGTTCTCGTCGATGATGACCACCGCGTTGCGGTCGAAACGCACGTAGCTGCCGTCGCTGCGCCGCGTCGGGTAGGCCGTCCGGACCACCACGCACCGCACGATGTCGCCGGGCTTGACCTCCCCGCCGGGCGCCGCTTTCTTCACCGAGCAGACGATGATGTCGCCCAGCGACGCCGTCCGACGCGTCATCCCACCACGACGCGTTGAGCCGCCCAGAACACGGATGCACCCCACCACGCGGGCGCCCGTGTTGTCAGCCACGTCCAGTCGTGTCTCCTGCTGTATCACTGCCGTTTCCTTTTACCGCCCGGCGTCAGCCTTCTCCCTCGGCCGAACGCACCACGCGAACCAGCCGCCAGCTCTTGCGCTTGCTGACGGGGCGACACGGCACGATCTCGACGATATCGCCCACGGCGGCTTCACTCTTGGGGTCGTGCACGGCGTACCTAGCCCGTCTTCGGAGGTACTTGCCGTACCGCTCGTGCTTGACCAGCGTCTCGACCCGCACGCTGACGGTCTTACGCCCGCTGATCGAGGCCACCACCCCGGTGCACATCCGCAGCATTCGGGGCTTGCTTTCGTGTTCTGCACTCGCCATGCCTTATCCGTTCCAATCCGCCTTCATTCAGGCCGACGCCCGCTCGCGCTCGCGCATCACCGTCAGGAGCCTGGCGATGTCGCGCCGGGTACGGCCGATCAACGTCGTGTCTTCCAGTTTCTCGGTGACGGCCTGAGAGCGCACGTCGAACAGGTGCCTGCGCAGCCGGTCCAACTCCGCGATCAGCTCTTCGTCACTCCATTGCCGGATCTCTCGTATCTTCATGTCCCGAGCCCCCTAAATCGTCGGCCTGCGATAGGCCATTCGGCAGCGTACGGGCATTTTGTTGGCCATGCGTCTGAGGGCGGACTTGGCGGTCTGCTCGTTGACGCCTCCGATCTCGAACAGGACGGTGCCGGGCTTGACGCAGGCGACCCAGTGTGCAGTCTCGCCCTTGCCCTTGCCCATGCGGGTCTCCAGGGGCTTGGCACTGATCGGCTTGTCCGGAAAGATCCGAATGTAGACGCGTCCCTCGCGGTGCAGGAAGTGGGTGGCGGCGACGCGACCGGCCTCGATCTGACGGGCCGTGATCCATCCGCCGGTGGTGGCCTGGAGACCGTACTCCCCGAAGGACACCGTATGCCCGCGCGTCGCGTTGCCGCGGTTCCTGCCTCGCATCTGCTTGCGGTGCTTGATTCTCTTTGGCATTAACGGCATGGTGACACCTGCTTACTGATCGGCCTGGGGCGGCGGGCTGTCCTGCGGGGCCGGTTCGGCCGGCGCCGCGGGAGGCGGGTCGGCCGGCGCCGCGGGAGGCGGGTCGGCCGGCGCTGCGGGGGGCGATTCGGCCGGCGCGGCTGAGGGAGCGGGTTTGCCGGCGGGCGTCTGTCCAGCGGCTTCCCGACGCCTGCGCGGAGGCCCTGCCGACCTGTGACCGCGCCCGCCCCTGGGCGGGCCCCCGTCGCGACGCTCGCGACGCCGCCGGGCACGGGTCATCGCCGTTGACTCGGGGGTGGCCTCTTCCTTGGCCTGCTCGGCGAACATCCCGCGATAGATCCACACCTTCACCCCGATCACGCCGTAGCTGGTGAAACTCGGGGCGAACCCGTAATCGACGTCGGCCTCGAGCGTGTGCAGCGGAATCGCGCCCATGATCTTCCGCTCGCTGCGGGCGATTTCCGTCCCGCCAAGCCGCCCGGCAATGATGATCTTGACGCCCTTGGCGCCGGCCTGCATGGCCCCCTCAGCCCGCATCTTCAGCGTGCGGCGGAAGCTGGCCCGACGCTTGAGCTGTTCGGCCAGACCCTCGGCCACCAACTGCGCGTTCAGGTCCGGGTTGCGGATCTCCGTGATGCTGATGTTCACCCGCCGATCCGTCAGGTCCTCCAGGGCGTTCTTGAGCTTCTCGACCTCGGCGCCCTTGGGCCCGATGACCAGGCCCGGGCGGGCCGTCTTGAGGATGACCTTCACTTCCTCCCGCGTCCGCTCGATCTCGATGGCGCTGATGGCGGCGTAGGGAGGTTGTCGGTTCAACCGGTCGTCGATGAACTTGCGCATCCGGGCGTCCTCGACCAGGAACTCGCCGTAGTTGCTCTTTGGAGCAAACCAGCGGCTCTTCCAGCCGATCGTCACGCCGGTCCTGAACCCGATGGGGGATACCTTCTGACCCATGCTGGTCGTCTCGTTTCCTTGTGCCTATTCTTCCTCGACGGCCACGACGATGTGGCTCGTGCGTTTCATGATCGGGTGCGCCCGCCCGCGGTCCTTGGGGCGGAAGCGCTTGATGGTCGGGCCCTCGTCCACGCGGGCCTCACTGACGAACAGCGCGTCCATGTCGGCTTCGGCCTCGTCGGCCCCGGCGATCGCGCTGGTGAGCACCTTGGCGAACATGCCGGCCGCCCGGTTGGGCGAGAACTTCAGGACGTTCAGGGCGTCCTGCGCGTATCGCCCGCGGATCAGATCAGCCATCAGCCTGGCCTTGCGGGCGCTGATGCGGGCGTACTTGTGTGCTGCCTGCCATGCCATCGCCTGTTACCTCTTGCGCCCGGTATGCCCGCGGAAGATCCGCGTCGGAGAGAACTCCCCGAGCTTGTGTCCGACCATGTCCTCGGTGACGAAGACCTTGTGGAAGGTCTTGCCGTTGTGGACCATGAAGGTCATGCCGACGAATTCCGGCACGATGGTGCAGGCCCTGGCCCAGGTCTTGATGGGCTCTCGCCGGCCTGCATCCAAGGCCAGTTTGACCTTCCTGAACAGCTTCTCATCCACGTAGGGGCCTTTTTTGGCGCTTCTTGTCATGGTTGTCCTTCGTCGAGGCTACAAGACCAACTGCCCGTGTCGGACGTTCCGGCGGCGTCTGAGGATCAGTCTGTTCGAGGCCTTTCGCTTGCGCCGCGTCTTGCCGCCCTTGGCCAGTTTGCCCGTCGGGGAAACCGGGTGACGCCCGCCGGCACGCCGCCCCTCGCCCCCGCCCATCGGATGGGCCACCGGGTTCATCGCAGACCCGCGCACGTGGGGGCGACGCCCGAGGTGACGCTTCCGCCCGGCCTTGCCCAAACGCACGTTCTGGTGCTCGACGTTTCCGACCTGCCCGAGCGTGGCGCGGCACTTGGCGTTGACCATGCGCATCTCGCCCGAGGGCAGCACCAGGTGGGCGTGCTTGCCTTCCCGGGCCATCAGCTTGGCCGATGCCCCGGCGGTCCTGACCATCTTCCCGCCCTGGCCCGGCCTCATCTCGATATTGTGCACCGACATGCCCAGGGGGATGGCGGCCAGGGGCATGCAGTTTCCGACTCTCGGCTCGACCTTCTGTCCGGAGTGGATTCTCACCCCGACCTTGAGCCCGACGGGGGCGAGAATGTACCGCTTTTCGCCGTCGGCGTACTGCACCAGGGCGATGTTGCACGTGCGGTTCGGGTCGTACTCGATGGTGAGCACTTCGGCGGGCATGTCGTCCTTGTTCCGCTTGAAGTCGATCGCCCGATACATCCGCTTATGGCCGCCCCCGCGATGCCTCGATGTGATCTTGCCGCTGTGGTTGCGCCCGCCGGTCTTCTTCAAGGGGCGCAGCAGGGACTTTTCGGGCTTCTTGGCCGTCACCTCGTCGCGCGTGTTCACCGAGCTGTTCCGCCGCCCCGGAGACGTTCGCTTGTATACCTTGATACCCATGTCGCTGTCTGGCCCTTGACTCGGTCGGTCTAAAACAGGTCTATGTGATGGTCCTCGTGCAGCACGACGAAGGCCTTCTTCCAGTGGCTCGTGGTGCCCCACTTGTACCCGGTGCGCCGGGGTTTGCCCTTGCGGTTGGCCGTGCGCACCGACAGGACCTTCACGCCGTATATCTTCTCGACGGCCCGCTTGATCTGGATCTTGTTCGCATCGGCGGCCACCTCGAACGCGTAGGCGTTGAACGTCTGGCTCTGGTAGGTGCCCTTCTCGGTCACCAGCGGGCGAATGATCACGCCGTAGGTCTCGTCTTTCACGACTGCGCCTCCTGAGCCAGCAAGGCATCCATCGCCTCGCGGGTAACGAGCATCTTCTGGCGCGTGGCCACTTCGGCGGCGTTGAGTTCGTCGGCGATGCGCACGGTGAGGTCTGCGATGTTCCGGCTGGAGAGATAGACGTTGCTGTCGCGCTGGGCCAGCGTCAGCAGGCACGAGCGGTCGATCCGGAGGTTCCGGAGGACCGCGGCCATCTCGCCCGTCCGGGGCCGGTCAAAGCTCAGGCCGTCCACCACCAGCAGGTCTTGCCCGAGCAGCTTGGCCAGGATCGCCGAGGCCAGTGCCGCCTTGCGCATCTTGCGGGGCATTTTCTTTCGGATGGTCTTGGGCTGCTTGGCGAACGCCATCCCGCCGCCCTTGAGCAGGTTGGTTCGCCGCTGCCCTCGCCGCGCGTTGCCGGTGCCCTTCTGGCGGAAGAGCTTGCGGGTGGACCCGGCCGTCCGCGCGCGGTTCCGCGTCGCGACCGTGCCGTGGCGGTGGTTGGCCTGGTGGGCCACGACCGCCTGCTTGAGCAGCGAGACGTTGACCGTGCTCCCGAAGAGAGCCTCGTCGACCTCGAGGGTGTCGACCTGCTCGCCGCTCGTGTTGTAGACCGGTACTTCCTTCATGAGGCGTTATCCTGAGGGTTGGCCTGGCCTGGCCGTCTTGCTCAGGCGCACGAACACGACGTCCCCTTTGGCGCCCGGCACGGCGCCCTTGACCAGCAGCAGGCCGTTGTCCGCGTCGACGGAGATCAGCCTGTGGTTCCGCGTGGTGCACTGCCGGGTGCCCATGCGTCCGGCCATCCTCTTGCCCTTCTTGATCTTCGGGCCCGTCCCGGCGTTGGAGGAGTGCGAGGCGATCGACCCCGGGCTGCGGTGCTTGCGCTCCACCCCGTGCGAGGCCAGTTGCCCCTTGAAGCCGTGCCGCTTCATCACGCCGGCAAAGCCCTTGCCCTTGCTCGTGCCGATCACGTCCACGTACTCGACGTCCTGGAAGATCTCGACGGTCAGGACCTGCCCGGGCTCGACGTCGTCGGCCGGTTCGGAAAGGCGCACCTCGCGGACGTGCTTCATCGGGCGGAGCCCCGCCTTGGCGGCATGCCCGATCATCGGCCTGTTGGCGCGGGGGGCCTTGACCTGCTCCAGCCCGATCTGAACGGCATCGTACCCGTCGGTGTCGACGGACTTGACCTGGAGCACGGAGCAGGGCCCGGCCTGCACGACCGTGACGGGCTGGACTCGCCCCTGGTCGTCGTAGACCTGGGTCATGCCGATCTTCTTACCTAACAGTGCGGGCACCATGAGCACAACCTTACGCTTTGATCTTGATGAAGACGCCGGCCGGCACGACCAGGCGGTTCAACGCCTCGATCGTGCGAACGGTCGGCTCGTAGATGTCGATAATCCGCTTGTGCGTTCGCATTTCGAACTGCTCGCGGGACTTCTTGTCCACGTGCGGGCTGCGCAGCACCGTATACCGTTCGATCCGCGTCGGCAGCGGGATCGGGCCGCGCACCCGCGCCCCGGTCCGCTCGGCATGGTCGACGATCTCCTTGGCCGAGGAATCCAAGGCCCGGTGATCGTAGGCTTCCATTCGTATTCTTATCCTGTCTTGTGCCATGGGATCGTTGCTCCGCAGACGACCTGCTGCCGACCGCTGCGCAATGCCAGATGCAAAATGCAGAGTCTTATTAAGATACGGATATTTTCCAACCTGTCAACAGGCTCCGAAAGATTTCTTCACGTTTTTCATCACACATATCGCAGGATCCTCTCGGTGATCTGCGCGGGCGCCGGCGCGTAGGAGTGAGGCTCCATGGTGCTGGTGCCCCGCCCCTGCGAGAGGGACCGCAACTGCGTCGCGTAGCCGAACATCTCCGACAGCGGCGCGTCGACCACCAGCACGCGGAAAGCCCCGCGCTGGGACATCTGGCGGATCTCCGCCCGGCGCGCGTTCAGGTCCCCGGTCACCGCACCGAGGTACTCCTCGGGCGTCGTGACGCTGAGGCGCATGATCGGCTCGAGGAACACGGGCGAGGCCTTGACCGCCGCAGCGTTGAAGGCGATCGCGCCGGCCTGCTGGAACGCGATGTCGCTACTGTCGATCGGGTGGTGCTTGCCGTCCAGCAGCGAGACCTTGATGTTGAGCATGGGGTAGCCGGCCAGCGGGCCGCACGTCGAGGCGTCACGCACGCCCTGCTCGACCGAGGCGATGTACTCCCGCGGGATCACCCCGCCCTTGGTCTGGTCCTCGAAGACGATCGCGCCGCGGGCGTCATTGTCCTCGTGCGGCTCGATCTGCAACGTCACCACGCCGAACTGTCCGCGTCCGCCCGTCTGCCGGATGAAACGCCCTTCGGCGGTGGCCGCGGCGCGAATGGTCTCTTTGTATGCGACGGTGGGCCGGCCCACGCGGGCCTGCACGCCCATGTCCCTGACCAGCTTGTGGTGGACGATCTCCAGGTGAAGTTCCCCCATGCCGCAGATCACCGTCTGACCGGTCTCCTGGTCGAAGCGGTACTGGAAGCTGGGGTCCTCGCGGTGGAGCGTGCCGAGCGCCTCGGCCAGCCGCTGCTTGTCGGCGTTGGTTCTGGGCTCGATGGACATGGTGATGACCGGCTCGGCGAACTCGAGCTGCTCGAGGACGATCGGATGGCGTGAATCGCACAGCGTGTCGCCGGTGATGCTGGCCTTGAGCCCGACCGCCGCGACGATGTCCCCGGCGGCGGCCTGGTCCCGCCGAATCCGCTGCTTGGCGTGCATCTCCCACAGCCGAGAGATGTTCTCCTTCTTGCCCTGCGTGCTGTTGAGCACGCGCGTGCCGGCCTTGATCGTCCCGCTGTAGACCCGCATGAAGTTCAGGTCTCCGTGCTGGTCGGAGGTGATCTTGAAGACCAGGGCGGAGAAAGGTTCGTCCGGGTCGGGCGCACGCTGGACGGACTTCTTTCCTTTGGGCTTCTCCGGCCCGAAGATCGGCGGGACGTCCAGGGGGCTGGGCAGGTAGTCAACCACGGCGTCCAGCAAGGCCCGAACGCCCATGTGCTTCAACGCCGAGCCGCACAGAACAGGGTGAAGTTCCCCCGTCAGCGTCCCCTTGCGTATCGCCGCGACGATGTCCGCCCGGTCGATCCGGCCCTCGTGCACGTAGGCGTCCATCAGGTCGTCGTCGTACTCGGCGGCCAGTTCGATCAGGTCCTGTCGGGCGATCTGGACGGTCTCGGCGTACTCGTCGGGGACCGGTTCGATCCTGAGGTCCGTGGCGACGTCGGCGGGGTCGTAGAAGTACGCCCGCTCCCTCAGCAGGTCGATCTGTCCGCGAAAGGTCTCTCCGGCGCCCATGGGCAGTTGCAGCACGATGGGCGTGGCGTCCAGGCGCGTGGCGACCTCGTCCACGACCATGTCGAAATCCGCCCCGAGGCGGTCCATCTTGTTGATGAAGCAGAGGCGCGGCAGGCGGTACTTGTCGGCCTGGCGCCAGACGGTCTCGCTCTGGGCCTCGACGCCCCCGACGGCACAGAAGACGGCCACGGCGCCGTCGAGCACGCGGAGAGACCGTTCGACCTCGATGGTGAAGTCCACGTGCCCGGGGGTGTCGATCAGGTTGATGGTCACCGCCGGGGCCTTGGACCACTTCAGCGTGGTCGCCGCCGACGTGATCGTGATGCCACGCTGCTGTTCCTCGGCCAGGTAGTCCATCACCGCCGTGCCGTTGTGGACCTCGCCGATCTTGTACGTCCGGCCGGCGAAGTAGAGGATCCGCTCGGTAACGGTGGTCTTTCCGGCATCGATGTGAGCCATGATACCGATGTTTCTCAGTTGTCTCAGGGCGTTGGCCATTGTTCTATCACGTCATACGGGCCTGCGGTCCGCCCGGGGGGACCCGAACGGGGCCCAACACAGCGGATCGCCGCGCGCGGGGGAACCTTTCCGTCGACCGGGGTGACCGGCCGACACCGATCTTCGGACAGATCGGCCCGGTTGTTCTATCTCAAGCGCCATCGTGCCCGGGAACCCGCCCCGGGCAACGGCCTTTTCTGAGCCCCGGCCGATACGCCCGACCGGGGTCGTCCGTCCTTGCTCTTTACCACCGGCCCGGCCCGTCCGGACCCGGTGACGGACGATTCAACGTACACCGCTCTTTTCGGCCCGTGACATGGACCGATTGTACTCTGTGTTCTGTGCGAGGCGGCAAGCGACGCGCGAAACCTGCCGGCCGGCAGGCAACTCTAGCGCCACGCGAAGTGCGCGAAGGCCTTGTTGGCCTCGGCCATCCTGTGAACGTTTTCGCGCGTCTGCATCGCGCTGCCTTCTCCGCGGTAGGCGGCCATGATCTCGGCGGCCAGCCTGTCGGCAAAGGGCCTGCCCGACCCGGCGCGGACGGCCTCGCGAATCCAGCGTATCGCCAGCGAAAGCTGTCGCTTGGCGTTGACCTGTATCGGCACCTGGTAGTTCGTCCCGCCGACGCGCTTGGAGCGAACCTGGATCATGGGCTTGACGTTCTCGACGGCCTTCTCGAAGACTTCCTGCGGAGGCGCGTCGGAGATCTTCGAGCCGATGATGTCCAACGCGTCGTACACCAGCTTCTGCGCGACGGACTTCTTGCCGTCCCACATGATGCAGTTGATGAACTTCGCCACCAGTTTGCTCTTGTATCGCGGATCAGGCGACAACTGCTTGCTCGATGCCGTGAACCTCTTGTATGCCATCTCAACCTTTCCGAGGCGCACCCGGCCGTCGTGCCGCTGCGGGCTACTTGGGCCTCTTCGCGCCGTACTTGCTTCGCGACTGCTTGCGTCCCTCGACGCCCATCGCGTCCAGCGCGCCGCGCACGATGTGGTATCGCACGCCCGGAAGGTCGCGCACGCGCCCCCCGCGCACCAGCACGATGCTGTGCTCCTGCAGGTTGTGGTCCACGCCCGGAATGTACGCCGTCACTTCCTTGCCGTTGCTCAGGCGAACGCGGGCGACCTTCCGCAAAGCGGAGTTGGGCTTCTTGGGGGTCACGGTCTTGACCAGCAGGCAGACCCCGCGCTTCTGCGGACAGGCCTCCAGGGACACGTTCTTCTTCTTGGCCACCTGCTTGCGCCGGGGCTTGCGAACCAGTTGGTTTACCGTGGGCATTGCCGTTGCACCTCTTTCGCCGATGTATCCTGTCCCGCCGCAGCGGGCTTGCCTTTCGCTATCGTCCGCCGGTCAGCGCCTGCTGCACCGCGCGGGTGATCTCCGCCTCGGTCAGCCCGTCGGTCGGGGCGGCCAGCAGATCGGCCGGCTCGCCCGCACGGGACAAGCTCATATCCATGTACGGCTTGAAGCTCGTCCCGGCCGGGATCAGGTGCCCGAGAATCACGTTTTCTTTCAGGCCGCGAAGCGTGTCGACCTTGCCGGCCAGAGACGCCTCGGTGAAGACCTTGGTGCTTTCCTGGAAGCTGGCGGCCGAGAGGAAACTCTCGGACTGCAGCGAGGCCTTGGTTATGCCCAGCAGGAGCGTTCTTGCCGTGGCACGGACAGGCTTCCTGGTCTTGGCGGGCTCGCCGCCAAGCGACTCGACGTCCATGTTGGCCTGCTCCAGCCTCTCACGAGGGACGATCTGGTCCCTGGTGAACTCGGTGTCGCCGCCTTCGATCACCTTCAGCGACTTGCCAAGCTTGTTATTTTCGCCCAAAAAGATGAACTTGTCAACCACGTCGCCGGGCAGGAGCTTGCTGTCCCCGGGCTGGTCGACCTGGACCTTGTGCAGCATCTGCGAGAGGATGACCTCGATGTGCTTGTCGTTGATGACGGGCCCGGCGGCGCGGTAGACGGCCTGCACCTCTTCGAGGAGGTACTTGGCCAGCGCCTCTTCGCCGCGGATATCCAGGATATCGTGGGGCACCAGGGGCCCTTCGGTCAGGGGGTCGCCGGCATCGACGTAGTCCCCGGTGTGCACCAGGAGGTGACGGTCGTGCGGCACGTGGTGGTCCCGCTCCATGCCGGACTCGCTGCGGATGATAATCGTCATCTTCCCGCGGCGCTTGTCGGTCCGCAGTTCGACGCGCCCGGAGATTTCGCCCATGGCGGCCGGCTCCTTCGGCTTGCGGGCCTCGAAGATTTCGGTGACTCTCGGCAGTCCGGCGGTGATGTCCTGGGTGCCGCTGACTTCCCTGGGCTGCCTGGCCAGCAGGGCCCCGGGTTGGACGGCCTGGCCTTCTTCGACCTCGATGCGTGCCTTGGCCGGAAGGTAGTGGAAGTCGAGGATCTTCCCGGTGGCGTCTTCGATGACGACGCGGGGGTGCTTCTCGCCCTTGTGCTCGATGACGACGTATCGCGGGGCGGCGCCCCGGGCGGTGCGTTCGGCCTCGATGCGAACGGTCTCGCCTTCCTCGATGTCCTGGAACCTGACGACGCCTCCAGCCTCGGCGAGAATGGGCGTGCGGTGCGGGTCCCAGGCGACCAGTTGCGTGCCGGCCTTGACCTTCCGGCCCTCGGCGATCATGACGGCGGCCCCGTAGGGCACCTTGTACTTGTCGAGTTCTCGGCCCTTGTCGTCGAGGATGGCGACCTCGCCGTTGCGCTTCAGCGCGATCAGCCGCTTGGCCCCCTCGGTCTTGACCTCGACGGCGTTGAGGTCGCGGTACTTGACCGTCCCGCCGATCGCGGCGCGAACCTCGGACTCGACCACCGCGCGGGTGGCCACGCCCCCGGTGTGGAACGTCCGCATGGTCAACTGGGTTCCCGGTTCCCCGATGGACTGGGCGGCCAGGATGCCCACGGCCATGCCTTCCTCGACCAGGTGCCCGGTGGACAGGTCCACCCCGTAACACTTGGCGCAGACGCCCAGCGGGCAGTCGCACGTCAGCGGGCTGCGCACCCGGATCGTCTCGATGCCGAGTTCCTCGATCTTGGACGCCGCCTCGGTCGTGATGACTTCGTTCTCGCGGACGATGACCTCGTCGGTGATCGGGTTGACGATCTTCTCCCTGGCGACCCGCCCGATGATCACCTCGCGCAGGGCCACGTCGACCTGCTCGCCCTTGTAGGTGGCCGACTTGGTCACGCCGTTCAGCGTGCCGCAGTCGGTCTCCGTGACGATCACGTTCTGCGCCACGTCGGCGAGCTTTCGGGTCAGGTAGCCGGAATCGGCGGTCTTCAGCGCCGTGTCGGCCAGGCCTTTGCGGGCGCCGTGGGTCGAGCTGAAGTACTCCAGGACGGTCAGGCCCTCGCGGAAGTTGGCGCGAATGGGCGTCTCGATGATCTCGCCGGAGGGCTTGCTCATCAGGCCTCGCATGCCCGCCAACTGGCGGATCTGGTCGATGTTGCCCCGCGCGCCGCTGTCGAGCATGAGCCAGACCGGGTTGAGGTAGTTGGTGTCATCGGCGCTGGTGGCGGTCTCCAGGGAGGTCAGCAGCGCCTTGGTGACCTGGTCGCGTGCGTGGACCCACACGTCGATGACCTGGTTGTACCGCTCGATGTCGGTAATCGCGTCGGCGCGGAAGTCCTTCTCGATCCGGTCGACCCGCTTCTGGGCGCTGTTGAGGATCTGCTCCTTCATCTGGGGGATCGCCGCATCCGTGATGCCGAACGACAGCCCCGCAAGCGTCGAGTACTTGAAGCCCAGGGACTTGATCCGGTCCAGCAGTTCGAGCGTGTCGCCCTTGCCCAGGTCGCGGTAGCAGTCGCTGATGACGCGTCCGCAGCCTCGCTGGCTGAGCGGGTAGTTGTAGAAGCCCATGCCCTCGGGGAGGATGTCGTTGAAGACGCACCGCCCGGCGGTGGTCAGCAGTTTGCCGTCCTGGCAGGTGGTGGTCTCGTCGAGGTAGACCACCGGCATGCCGACCGGCATGCCGACGATGATCTTCGCGTGGGCGCCCACCAAGCCCATCTCGTAAGCCGTGATCGCGTCCCGGGCGCTGGCGAAGAGCGGATACGAGCCTCCGTCGCCAAAGGCCGCCCGGTGCAGCCCGTCCTTGACGAACTCCGAGCCCTGGCCGCTGGTCAGGTAGTAGACGCCCAGCACGATGTCCTGGGAGGGGGACATGATGGGCGACCCGTTGGCCGGGGAGAAGATGTTGTTGGTGGACAGCATGAGCACGTGGGCCTCGGCCTGGGCCTCGATGGACAGCGGCAGGTGGACGGCCATGGCGTCGCCGTCGAAGTCGGCGTTGAACCCCTTGCAGACGAGGGGGTGGATCTTGATGGCGTTGCCCTCGACGAGGATGGGCTCGAAGGCCTGGATGCCCATCCGGTGCAGCGTGGGGGCGCGGTTCAACAGCACCGGGTGCTGGTAGATCACCTCCTCCAGCACGTCCCAGATCTCGCGGTCCCGGCGCTCGAGCATGCGCTTGGCCGATTTGATGGTGTCGGCCAGCCCGCGCTCTTTCAGCTTGCGGATGATGAACGGCTGGAACAGCTCCAGGGCGATCTTCTTGGGCAGACCGCACTGGTGCAGGCCGAGTTCCGGCCCGACCACGATGACGGATCGGCCGGAGTAGTCCACGCGCTTGCCCAGCAGGTTCTCGCGGAATCGGCCCTGCTTGCCCTTGATCATGTCGGTGAGGCTTTTGAGCGGCCTGGAGGCGGTGCCCTGGACCGGCCGCCTGCATCGGCTGTTGTCGAACAGGGCGTCGCAGGCCTGCTGGAGCATGCGCTTCTCGTTGCGGATGATGACCTCGGGGGCGTTCAGGTCCATCAGCTTCTTCAGGCGGTTGTTCCGGTTGATGATCCGCCGGTACAGGTCGTTCAGGTCGCTGGTGGCGAAGTTGCCGCTCTCCAGCAGGACCAGCGGGCGCAGGTCCGGGGGAATCACCGGAATCACGTCCATCACCATCCATTCCGGATGGTTGCCCGAGGCGCGAAGGGCCTCCACGAGCTTGAGCCGCTTGCCCAGATCCTTGCGCTTCTGCTTCGAGTTGGTCTTCTTGATCGCCTCGCGGATCGTCTCGGCCGTGATCACCAGGTCCAGCTTGCCCAGGAGCGTGGCGATGGCCTCGGCGCCCATCTGGGCCTGGAAGTCCAGCCCGTACTTGTCCCGGCAGTCTCGGTAGTCCTCTTCGCTGAGGACCTGCTGGAATTTCAGCGGGGTCTGCCCGGGGTCGGTCACGACGTATTCCTGGAAGAGGATGATCTTTTCCAGGTCGGCGGTCTTCATGCCCAGCAGCGTGCCGAGCCGGCTCGGCAGGGCCTTGAAGTACCAGATGTGGACGATGGGCGCGGCCAGGTTGATGTGCCCCATTCGCTTGCGCCGGACGCGCGAGTGGGTGACCTTGACCTGGCAGCGGTCGCAGATGATGCCCTTGTGCTTGGTGCCCTTGTACTTGCCGCACGCGCATTCCCAGTCGCGCTCCGGACCGAAAATCCGCTCGCAGAACAGCCCCTCCTTCTCCGGGCGGTACGTGCGGTAGTTGATCGTCTCGGGCTTCTTGACCTCCCCGAACGACCAACTGCGGATGTCATTCGGCGAGGCCAGGTGAACCTTCACCGAGCCGTAGTCGTTGATCCGGTCGTATACGCTCTCAGCCATGCTCTATCGCTCCTGCCGGTCGCAGTAGCCAGTGGTCAGTAGCCGGTAACCGGGCACCGGGTACGGGCTGCCGATCACCGCTATATCAGTCGCTTCTTTTCCAACTGGATATTCAGGCCCAGCCCCCGCAGTTCGTTGCACAGCACGTCGAAGCTGACGGGCGTGCCGGCCTCGAGGGTGTTGGTGCCCTTGACCATGGACTCGTAGATCTTGGTGCGCCCTTCCACGTCGTCGCTCTTGACGGTCAGCAGTTCCTGGAGGGTGAAGCTGGCGCCGTAGGCCTCCAGGCCCCAGACTTCCATCTCCCCGAACCGCTGCCCGCCGGTGCGCGCCTTGCCGCCCAGGGGCTGCTGGGTGATCAGCGAATACGGCCCGGTGGCCCGGGCGTGTATCTTCTCATCCACCAGGTGGTGGAGTTTGAGCATGTAGATGTACCCGACGGTGACCTTCTGCTCGAACGGCTCGCCGGTGCGCCCGTCGTAGAGGGTGATCTTCCCGTCGAGCGGCATCTCGTCGAGCAATTCCCTGGTGGTTCCGGCGTTCCGAACGACCTCGATGTCCTCGCGCCGCTGGTGAATGTGCTCGTTGGCCTCGGCGACACAGTCGAAGATCTCCTTCTCGGAGGCGCCGTTGAACACGGGGGTGACGGCCTGGAAGCCCAGCACGGAGGCGGCCCACCCGAGGTGGGTCTCGAGGATCTGCCCGAGGTTCATGCGCCCCGGCACGCCGAGCGGGTTCAGGCAGATGTCCACCGGCGTGCCGTCGGGCAGGAAGGGCATATCCTCTTCGGGCAGGATCCGGGCGATGACGCCCTTGTTCCCGTGCCGACCGGCCATCTTGTCGCCCACGCCCAGCGTCCGCTTGGTCGCCACGCGGACCTTGACCATTTCCAGCACGCCGGACGGCAGCTCGTCCCCACGCTTCATGTGCCCGAGCTTGCGCTCCATCTCCTCCTCGAACTCCTTGAGGCGCGGCCAGTAACGCTTGTAGATGTCCTCCGCCTGCTGCCGGGCCGCCGCCGGGCCGCCCTTGATCCACTTCGGCGTGAAGGACTCCACCTGCTCCCAGATCACCGCGTCGTTGTCGCTCTGCCCGACCTTCTGCCGGGTCGACGGGTCGACCATCGGCTTGCCGAGCACCTCGTTGATGTCGGTGGCCATCGTGCGGAAGACCTTGATCATCTTCAAGCGCATCCGCTTCTCGTAGGCCTTGATCTCGGCGCGAACCTGCTTTTTCTGCTCGTCGGTCATGTGCATCCGCCTGGAGAACCGGCGGGTGTCCACGACGATGCCCTCTTCGCCGGCGGGCAGTTCGAGGCTGTCGTTCTTGACGTCCTCTCCGGCGCGGCCGAAGATCGCGTGAAGCAGCTTCTCTTCCGGCGACAACTCGCTCTTGGACTTGGGGGCGACCTTCCCGACGAGGATGCTTCCGGGCCCGACGCGCGTGCCGATCCGCACGATCCCGTTCTCGTCCAGGTCCTTCAGCGCGCGTTCCGAGACGTTGGGAATGTCGCGGGTGAACTCCTCCCGCCCGAGCTTGGTCTCGCGGATCTCGACGCTGTACTCCTCGAGGTGGATCGAGGTGAAGGCGTCGGTCTTCAACATGCGCTCGGAGATCAGGATCGCGTCCTCGAAGTTGTACCCGTCGAAGGTCATGAACGCCACCAGGCAGTTCTGCCCCAGCGCCAGTTGCCCGCGGTCGCTGGCCGAGCCGTCGGCGACGATCTGCCCCTTCTTGACGCGCTGCCCCTCGTCGACGACGGGCTTCTGGTTCAGGCAGGCCCGCTCGTTGAGCTTGGCGAACTTGCGCAGCTCGTACTCGTCGGTGTCGTTGATGACGATCCGCTCGGCGTCGGAGTAGGTCACCACGCCGGCCTTGTCGGTCTGGACCACGAACGAGGAGTTTTCGATGACCGGCCCTTCCATGCCCGTGGAGATGATGGGGGCCTCGGTGCGGATCAGGGGGACGGCCTGGCGCTGCATGTTCGAGCCCATCAGGGCGCGGTTGGCGTCGTCGTGCTCGAGGAAGGGGATCAGCGAGGCGCTGATGCCGACCGTCTGCCGGGGGGAGATATCCATGTAGTCCACGTCGTTGCCGTCGACCATGAGCACTTCCCCTCGGGCCCGGGCCAGCACGTGCTCCTTCGGCAGGCGGTCGAGCACGCCCCTGTCCGTCCGCTCCAGCGCATCGGGCGGGGCCAGGACCGCCTCCATCTCCTGGTCGGCCCGCAGGTGGATCGTCTCGCCGGTGGCCTTGCTGCGGGTGACCTTGCGGTACGGGGTGGTCAGGAAGCCGTATTCGTCCACGTCGGCGTAGATGCCCAGCGAGCTGATCAGCCCGATGTTGTTGCCTTCCGGCGTTTCGATGGGGCAGATGCGCCCGTAGTGGCTGATGTGCACGTCGCGGACCTCGAACCCGGCCCGCTTGCGGTTCAGCCCCCCGCTGCCCAGCGCCGACAGCGTCCGCTCGTGCTTCAACTGCGCCAGGGGGTTCTGCTGGTCCACGACCTGACTCAACTCGCTGCGGGCAAAGAAGTAGTCTATGCTCGACGAGAGGCTCTTGGAGTTGATCAGCTCGGCGACCTTGGCCAGTTCGCTGAGATCCTTGAGGCTCATCCTTTCCTGGGCGGTGCGGCGCAGCTTCAGGAAGCCCTTGCGCATCTCCTCGGTCGCCAGTTCGTCGATCGTCCGCAGGCGCCGGTTGCCCAGGTGGTCGATGTCGTCGATCGACCCCTGCCCGTCACGCAGCAGCAGGAGGTACTTGAGCGTGTTGACGAAGTCCTCGACCCTGAGGGTCATGGCCGTCTCGGGAATGTCCTGCTTGAACTTGCGATTGGCGCGGAACCGCCCGACCTTGCCCAGCCGGTAACGGTTCTCGTCGTAGAACTTCTCGGCAAAGAGCGCCTTGGCCTTTTCGAGCTGGGCGGGATTGCCCGGGCGCAGGCGAGCGTACAGGCGCAGCAGCGCCCGCTCGTGCGGGGTGCGCTCCTTGGGCTCCTTGTCGAACGCGCGGTCCGAGGGGTCCTCGACCAGCGTGTTCAGGATCAGCGGGTCCTTGACGTTCTTGACGACATCCACCTTCTTGACCGAGGACGAGACGATGGCGGTCATGGCCTCACCGACCTGCCCCCCGGCCGGGACCAGCACCTCGCCGGTGTCCGGGTCGACGAACTCCTCGACGAGGTACATCTGCGGCTTGAGCTTGTCGGTCGAGATGGTCTCGGTCTGGTGGAACTCGCGGATGACGTCCGGCGTGTTGCCGTACTTGGGGTCCATCGCCCTGAGGAACATGGTGGCGGGGATCTTGCTGGACTGGTCGATCCGGATGGTCAGCGAGTCCTTCTTGGTGACCGTCAGCTCGACCCAACTGCCGCGCTCCGGGATGATCCTGGCCCCGTGCAGCGGGCGGTCAGACTGCTCCTTGACCACGGAGAAGTCCACGCCCGGGGAACGGTGCAACTGCGAGACGATCACGCGTTCGGCCCCGTTGACGATGAACTCCCCGCCCCCGATCATGATGGGGATCTCGCCGATGTAGACCGATTCCTCCTTGACCTCCTTGACGTCCTTGCGTTTGAGGCGGCAGCAGATCCTGAACGGCATGCCGTAGGTCAGGCGAAGGTCCCGGCATTCCTGCCGGTTGTACCTCGGCTCGCCGAGTTCGTAGTAGAGGTACTCCAGGGAGGTCTGCCCGTCGTAGCTGACGATGGGGAAGATCTCTCTGAGCAAGGCCTCGAGCCCTTCGGGTTTTCGCTTCTTGGGATCGGTGCCGGCCTGGAGGAACCGCGCGTAGCTGTTTCTCTGTATGGCATTCAGATTCGGGATGTCCACAACGTCCTGGACCTTTGAGAAATCCCTGACCCGTTCCATTCGCACCATGGTCCTGTCCTCTAGTCAGTCCGTCCGCGTGTCGGCCCCGCGCCGGACGTCCGCCCGGCCGGGCCGCACTGCCCGCCGCACTCGCACGGCGTGCCGGGGCGCTCCGGCCGGACCGACCGGCCGAAGCACGCCACCGCCGCTGGTCGCCAACCGGCTCCTACTTGAGCTCGGTGGTCGCACCGGCCTCTTCAAGCTGCGACTTGGCCTCGTCGGCCTCTTCCTTCGACACAGCTTCCTTGACCGCTTTGGGCGCGCCTTCGACCAGTTCCTTGGCCTCTTTGAGCCCGAGGTTGGTCAGGGCACGGACGGCCTTGATCACCTTGATCTTGTTGTCGCCGAAATCCTTCAGGATCACGTCGAACTGTGTTTGTTCTTCGGCCTCTTCCGCCGCGGCGCCGGGGGCGGCGGCCATCATCATCGCCCCGCCGCCGGCGGCCGGCTCTATGCCGTATTCCGCCTTCAGGTAATCCGCCAACTCGACAGCCTCTTTCAGCGTCAGGCCGACGATCTGGTCCCCGAGCTTCTTCGTTGCGTCGCTGACATCCTTGGTCGCTTCCGTCGTTGTTGCCTCTTCGGCCATTGTAGCACTCCACGTCTATCCGTTCGCACCGGCCTGATAGGTGACGCCCCGCTGGCGTCATTTCATCCCGTCGGGACCAATCGGCGGCCGGGGTGTTCTCATGTCATCTCAACGGCGCCGTCGGTGCGGCGGTCAGGCCGCCTCGGCGTCGCCCTTGTCTTCAATCGCCTTGAGGATTCCGGCGATGTTGGCGGCCGGGGCCGCCACGCATCCGACCAGCCGTCGTGCCGGGGACACGGCGCAGGTCAGCACGGCGGCGATGGCCTCGTCCCGCGTGGGGAACTTGCTCAGTTCGTCGATGCGGTCGGCGCCGAAGATCTCGCCTTCGAGCAGGGCGGCCTTGACGGTGAGCGTCGGGGCCTCCTTGCCGATGTCGAGCAGTTCGCGGACCACCGAGACGATGTTGTCCCCGCCGTACACCACCGCGCACGGCCCGTCGAGCATCTGGCCCGCATCGGGAATACCGATTTCGGTGAAGGCCTGCCTGGCCAGAACGTTCTTGACCACCGTCATGCGGATGCCCTTGTCGCGCAGACGACTGCGCACGCGGGTATTGGTCACGGCGTTCAGCCCGGTGAAGCCGACCACCGCCAGGGACGAGATGCCCTGGAATCGGGCGATCAGTTCCTTGCGCACGAGTTCCTTGATCGGTTTGCTCATCTTCGGGTCCTGCTGCTAGCTTACGTCCAGCTCAATCGCCGGCGACATCGTCGCCGACAGGCACGCCTTCTTGATGTACGTGCCCTTTGTGGCGGATGGCTTGACCTTCTTGACGTACTGCACGAATGCTTCGATGTTCTCCACGAGCATCTCGGGGGCGAAGCTGACCTTCCCGACCGGGACGTGGAGGTTGCCCCCCTCGTCGTTGCGGTACTCGACCTTGCCCGCCTGGTATTCCTTGACCGCCACGGCGATGTCCTCGACGATCGTGCCGGACTTCGGGGAGGGCATCTTGCCCTGCGGGCCGAGAATCCGCCCGAGCTTCGCCACGCTCTTCATTACCTTCGGCGTGGCGACGGCGACGTCGAAGTCCATCCACCCGTCCTGGACCTTCTTGACCAGATCGTCGAGACCGGCCTCGGCGGCGCCGGCTTCGACGGCCTTGTCCACGTCGTCCCCGTCACAGAAGGCGATGACCTTCCGCGTCTTGCCGATGCCGTGCGGAAGCGATATCGAGCCCCGCAGGGCCTGGTCGGCCTGGCGGGGATCGATGCCCAGGTGCATCACCAGTTCGACGGTCGGGTCGAACGTGCCCGACGTGAACCCCTTGACGACCTCGACGCCCTTGGGGATATCCACCTTGGCTTCAGGCAGCTTCTGGACCCACTCCGCGTAGCGCTTGGATTTCTTCCTGCTCATCGGCGATTCCTTGTCGTCCGCTGGGGACTCCCACTGTCATGGCCCGTGGTCAGGCCTTGGCCTCGATGCGTCGCCGCGGCGGGTCCGCGGGCGAGGCGCCCGGCCAAGAGGCGCTCAGCGCTCGTGCGTCATTTCTCAACCGTGACTCCCATGCTCCGGGCCGTGCCCTCGATGATCCTGCAGGCGTTGTCGAGGTCGGCCGCGTTCAGGTCCGCCATCTTCCGCTCGGCGATCTTCCGGACCTGCTCGAGGGTCACCGAGCCGACCTTCTCCTTGTTCGGCACGCCGGAGCCCTTGGCGATCTGGGCGGCCTCTTTCAGCAGGGCCGCGGCCGGGGGGCTCTTGACGTTGAACGTAAACGTCCGGTCGGCGTAGACGAAGATCTCGACCGGGACGGGCATGCCGTTCAACTCCCGTGTCCGCTCGTTGAACTGCGAGACGAACTGCCCGATGTTGACGTTGTGCTGGCCGAGCGCCGGGCCGATCGGGGGCGCCGGGGTTGCCTGCCCCCCGGGCGCCTGCAGCTTGATTGTCGTTACCACTTCCTTGGCCATTGTCTGCTCTCGTCTCCCGGCAAGACCCGCGCACCCGTCTGCACGACGCTAGGCCTTCTCAACCTGCCAGTACTCCAGCTCGACCGGGGTCGCCCGGCCGAATATCGTCACGATCACGCGGATCAGGCCCTTGTCGGCCAGCACCTCGTCCACGTGCCCCTCGAAGTTCTCGAACGCGCCCTCCTTGATCTTGACCATGTCGTTCTTGGCGAACTCGACGGACACGGGCACGCCCTCGGAGGCCTTCTCGACCTGCATGAGCATCTTGGCCGCGTCCTCGTCGCTCATGGCGGTGGGCTTTCCCTTGGGCCCGATGAAGTCCCCGGCCCCGGTGGTCTCGCGAATGAGAAACCACGCATTTTCGCTCATCCGCCCGTCGTCGGCCAAGGCCATCTCGACGAACACGTAGCCCGGGTACATCTTCCGCTCGACGTACTTTCTCCCGCCGCTGCGGATCGACCGCGGGCTCGGGCGGCGTTCGGTCGGAACCATGATCCGCCCGATCTCATCGCCCAGATCCTCGATGCGCACCTTGCGTTCCAGGCTGTCGCGAACCTGGTTCTCCTTGTTCGACGCCACGCGCAACACGTACCAGCGCATGCCCGGCTGCGCCAACGGGACCACGTCGTTGTTCTGCTGTTCCTGCTCCATGCTCAGCCCATGATTCCCAGCCACTTGAACAGCGCCGCGAACAGCACGTCCGTACTGAACAGGATGGCCGCCAGGATGAAGGTGAATACGATCACCACTTTCGTCGAGCCGACGATCTCCTTCCGACTGGACCAGGAGACCTTCTTCATCTCGCTCTCGGTGGCGATCAGGAAGTCCGCCGTCCGCGGGCGGTTGACCAGCCTGAACATCAGCAGCCCTATGCCGATCACAACCAGCGTCGGAATGCCGTACCGCACCATTGGCGCGCTGGTCAGGGTGTAGCCGCTCAGCTTGTCGCTGAGCACGCCGGCGCCGATCACCACCACGAGCATGACGCCGAAGAACGTCACGGCCCGTGTGTACTTGCCCTGGCCTTTCTTGTAGATTTCGATTTTCGCCACGTCGCCGAGTTCCTTGCCTTCAGCCCGCTGCCTGGGCACGCTCACCGTCGCCTGGTGTCTCCTGCAGCAGGCGGCATGGCCCGCGGGTCATGCACGGCAGGGAGGAGTCGAACCCCCAACCTGCGGTTTTGGAGACCGCTGCTCTGCCAGTTGAGCTACTGCCGTATGCTCTTGAGGTCATTTGCGCTTGGTTTTGTGCTCCGTATGCGTCCGTGTTCGGGGGCAGTACTTCTTCAGCGTGAGTTTCGTCACGCCTCCGCTCACGCGGACCTGCGTCCGATAGTTCAGGTCCCCGCAGTCGGTGCACTGCAGCCAGACGTATTCCCGGGCCTTGCTCTTGGCCATGGCGCGCTACTCCAGGATCTTCGTGACCACGCCGGAGGCCACCGTCCGCCCGCCCTCGCGAATGGCGAAACGCAACTGCTCTTCCATGGCCATGTCCGTGTTCAACAGCTCGACTTCCATCGTCACGTTGTCGCCGGGCATGCACATCTCGACGTCGCCCAGCAGCTTGACCGTTCCGGTCACGTCCGTTGTCCGGAAGTAGAACTGCGGGCGGTACCCGGTGAAGAACGGGCTGTGCCGCCCGCCCTCTTCCTTGGTCAGCACGTAGACCTCGCCCTCGAACTTCTTATGGGGCGTGACCGTGCCCGGGGCCGACAGCACCTGCCCGCGAATCAGGTCCGTCTTCTCGATGCCCCGCAGCAGGCACCCGGCGTTGTCGCCGGCCTGGCCTTCTTCCATCGTCTTGTTGAACATCTCAACACCGGTAACGGTCGTGGTCTGCGTCTCGCGCAGCCCGACGATCTCGACCTTGTCACCGACGCGAACGACCCCACGCTCGATTCGCCCGGTGCCCACCGTGCCGCGACCCTTGATCGAGAACACGTCCTCGATGGGCATCAGGAACGGCTTGTCGATCTCGCGGACCGGCTCGGGGATCCACTCGTCCAGCGCCTTGACCAGTTCGACGATGGGCTCGGCGTCCGGGCCGCTCGGGTTTTCCAGCGCCTTGCTGGCCGATCCCTTGATCACCGGACAGTCGTCGCCCTCGAACCCGTACTTGTTCAGCAGCTCCCGGACTTCCATCTCGACCAGCTCCAGGAGTTCCTCGTCGTCGACCAGGTCCACCTTGTTCAGGAAGACGATCAGCTTGGGCACGTTGACCTGCTTGGCCAGCAGGACGTGCTCGCGCGTCTGGGGCATCGGGCCGTCCGCGGCCGAGACCACCACGATCGCGCCGTCCATCTGGGCGGCCCCGGTGATCATGTTCTTGACGTAGTCGGCATGCCCGGGACAGTCAACGTGAGCGTAGTGGCGGTTTTCCGACTCGTATTCCACGTGGGCGGTGGCAATCGTCAGGATCTTCGTCGCGTCGCGGCGACCCTGGGACTCCGAAGCCTTGGCGATGTCGTCGTAGCTGCGGTACTTCGCCAGGCCCTGTTCCTGCAGGACCATCGTCATCGCGGCGGTCAGCGTCGTCTTGCCGTGGTCGACGTGCCCGATCGTTCCGACGTTCACGTGCGGTTTGGTCCTCTGAAATACTTCCTTCGCCATTCGTCTTGCTCCTAGACTAGTGTACAGCGGTTTCCGTGAAGTTCCCGTACCGTCTTTACTACCGCGGGCCCGCAAAGGAGACAGTCTCGAGCCTATCGATTCATCACGCCGCGGCCGCACACCGGCCGCTCCAAGCTGCCGGTGGGTGTCGAACCCACGACCTCATCCTTACCAAGGATGCGCTCTACCACTGAGCTACGGCAGCACCTGCGGGTCTGCGCCTGAGACGCACCCGCCGCCGCGTCAACCACCACACGGTGGATAGACCGCCACCACCGCCGCGAGTATAGACGCATCACTATACAGCCCGACAAGTCGCTGTCAAAATGTTTTTTTTACGATCTGCCAGATTTTTTTCGCACGCCCCGCAGAGCCGAAAGCACCGTTGACCTGCTCGCACCGCGAGAGCGCCGTCGTAACGCTCCGCTGAACGTTCGCGTATAGACAGGTGACGTACAGAGACCTTCAGCCAGACGCGATCCGGAGCGAAATCATGTCGTGTCGATGTCCAACGCGGGCCCTGGCCCGGCATGTCGGCCGGGTACATGACCTGGACCAGGCGCCATCTTGCCCGCACGGGACGAAAGCCCGCCCTGTGGGACATGGAGGCCCGATGCGAGCCGACCCTCGTCCGACGACAACACGCCTTCCACCCCGCGCGGGTCACGCCCGGCGGCAAGGAGGTCCTCCGCCGACTGCGGACCCGGCGCGACCCCAAACACGCCGAGGCCGTCACCTGGTACCGCGCCGAGCAGGCCAGGATCTGTGCCAAGGTCTTTGTCGCGCGGTTCGCCGCCGGGTTCGAGAAGGTCTTCATGGGCATGCCCTCCGACTGGGACGTCGGGTTCGGGGCTCTGCTGCCCAACCCTTACGTCGGCCTGTGCGACCGGACCGGCAAGCCCTGGCCGGCGTTCGGCGCCCTGACGACCCTGGCCGCGGCGATCGACGGGTTCGCTCGGGCCGAGAAGCTCCCCGCCCCGCGAGAGGTCGAGCTGGTTCGCTTCACGTTCGCCGACGGTCGCCCGCCGGTGTGGGTAGCCTGGCTGTCGCGTCACTGGCCCCGCCTATCGACCCCGACAGAGCTTCCGGCACCATGAAGGGGGCACATGTTACATGTTCCACAGGTTTCCACTCGCGGCGTAGACCCGCCGGACCGCCCGGGACATTTTCTGTCCTAACATCCTTTTTTATATATATTTACAACATCTTACCCTCCGGAACGCATGTTACGCGATCTGTGAAGTGGAACATTGCACGACCCATAAGTTGTGTATACTCGATGTTCCCCGAGCACGACAGGCGGTGCCATCTCGTGCAGGCACGCCAGCGGGAAATCCCTGTCAGGGAAAACCGCCATGGTCCGGGTCGCGCCAGGCTGTACGGAACAGCAGCTTGGACTCAAGGCCCGGGATTGGGTCCGTTGCCATTACGGTGGCGCCCGCGGCCCTGGCCACCTGCGCCGCGACCTCTTCCATAGCCTTGCCCGCGGCCCTGCCCGCGGCCGCAGCCGTTTCCGCGGCCCCAGCCCCAGCGACAGCGCTGCATGCGATTCTGCGTCACTCGGACTCTGCCGGCCATCAGGCCCATGAGCGTCTTCCGCTGATCCGGCGTGAGGTGTTCCCGGACCTGCAGGACGTGTTCGGCCACACGGCGTTCGAGGTTGTTGTGCGCGAGCATCAACCGCTCAACCTGCGCCATGGTCTCTTCTTTCCCGGAACTCGGGCTTTCCAGGAGCACTGCAAGCTTCTCCTGCTCGGCATCGAGTTTCGCCGCGAAATCGGCCGCCTCCGCCGGGAAGCTCGGATCGGCCTCGTTGATGGCGCGCTCCTGCTGGGGGGAAAGCTCCAGCAGGTGTGACATCGGCGGGCGTGCGGCAGCAGGTGTTTCGGGGGTGAGACTGTCCGCGTAGAGATACGACAGAACGCCAGATACCAAGGCGACCGGCAGAGTTCCCAGTGTCGTCAGGTGTTTCATCGGTCGTCCTCCCCGGCCGGTTCGTCCGCCGCCAGCACAAGTTCGGACAGGCCGGCCGGCGTGCCGGACTCAAAGGTCGGCAGGTACAGCGACAAGGCCACGCGGTGTTCAAGATCGCCCGGGGGCGGCCCAGGCTGCGAACGATTCCACCGCCCGGCGGCATATCCGACGCCTGCGGCGATGACGACGGATGCGGCCGCCTTCAGCGTCGCCAGCGCCCAGCGACGCCACGGGCTTGAAGGATGCAGGCTTGCGTCCGTTCCGGCCGCGGCCAGCACCCGTTCTCGCACGCCGTGGTCGCCCGGGGGCAGTTCCCACCGGCCAAGCGCAGCCCATACTTCTGCCATCTGCTGATACCTGGCGCGGCACCGGTCGCATGCGGCCAGGTGCTCCTCAGCGGCGTGACGCTGATCCGGCGGCGAATGCCCGCCAAGGAGCATCATCATCTGGATGTCCGTCACATGTTCCATGGTCAGCTCCTTCCTGAAGCTCAACCCGTGCAGGGATGTCCGCCCCGCGCGGAGTTCCTATCGTTCTCTCAGATCCGACAACGCCTCTCGAAGATTGGCATACGCACGCACCAGCAGCGACTCCACGGCCGACCGTGACCAGCCCGTCGCCTCAGCGATCTGACGGTGGGACAGGCCCTGATAGCGAAGCAGGTTCAAGGCCGTTCGCTGCCGGGCAGGCAGGGCCAGGACAGCCCGTCGCACGATATCGGCCCGTTCGTCCGCTTCCAGCGGGTCAGCGTCCTGCGGTGCGGGCGGTTCGATCGTGTCGGGCATCGCAACGGGCTCTCGCTTGGCCCGGCGCAGCAGGTCCAGGCAGATATTCACGGTGATCCGGTAGAGCCACGTCGTGACCTTGGATTTCGCCCGATACGTGTGCGCCGAGCGATGGACGCGCAGGAACACGTCCTGGGCAACGTCTTGGGCCTGGTCCCATCGGCCCAGCGTGCGATAGGCCAGGGCCAGGACCGCCTGTTCGTGCCGCTCAACCAGTTCGCCCAGCGCGCCGATCTGGCCGGCTCCCACTGCCGCCACGAGGTCCGCGTCGCTTCGGGTCTTGTTCATGGGCAAGACGATGTCCTGTTCCTGTCCCTCTGACGATAGTGCTTCCGGGAGCAAGCGGCAATGCCGCATCTGCGGCGCGGCCTCAGGGAGTATCGTCTGTCCACACTCTTGTTGGACGAACGAGGCGTTCACCTCCTGCGGCCGAGTTGCAGGAATCCCTGCGGAGCGGTCCCCAGGCGCCTGCGTGTTACGGGCCGGGCAGGCGCCGCGATGCATTGTCCCGGTCGCGTGTGGCGCCGGTGTCATGATTCTCTCGGCCGAAGCCGGATCGGTTCCGGGATGCTCCCCCGTCGCGCCCCTGTGGGGCGGGTGTCGAGTATTGGTACTTCCATTCCTGGCGCCATCGTGTCAGCATGCTCATGGGCGGCCAGCCGCGAAACGTGCCCACGAGGACCACGCCTGTCAGCGCCATCCCAACCAGCAGCTCTTTCCAGAGGTTAATGTCTTTTCGCCTCTTGCTGTAGACGTATCCCCACAGGACCCGCCGGTTGTAAAAGACGTGCGCCGCGCCGAGAACGACGAAGAGCGCACAGCCGGTGATGTGGACGTCCGCCCATGCCTGCCGGTCCCACCCCAGGCACTCCCAGCCCGCCAGGCGTGCGTCCCGGCACTTGGGGGCCGCGAACAGCACGATCCCGGAGACCGACATGACGAGGAAAGCAAAGACCAGCGTGAACGAGACAACGGCCCGAAGCCGAAACCGCCTACGCGGTCTGCCCCGAGGCCTCGCATCGCCTGTCGCGGGTGTATCCATGCGCGTCACCATGGGAGAACGGAGCCGGGGCCGCCGGCATCACCCGTCGGCCCCGGCCCGTCCATGCTGGTTGCTTGGGGCTTGCCCCCTGCCGTGGCGGGGCCTTGGAGGGCTACCGTCGACCACGACCTCGTCCGGCGCCTCGCCCCCGGCCCTGGCCTCGGCCTTGACCTCGACCTTGGCCCTGACCGTAGCCCTGGCCTCGACCTTGACCCCGGCCCTGGCCGTAGCCCTGGCCTCGACCTTGGCCCTGACCCTGGCCTCGACTCTGGCCCTGACCCTGGCCTCGGGCCTGGCCTCCTTGGCCCTGACCCTGGCCATAGCCCTGGCCTCGGCCCTGACCTCCCTGGCCATAACCTTGGCCTCGACCCTGGCCTCCTTGGCCTTGGCCACGGCCCTGGCCTCGGGCCGCAGTCTGGCCCGTGCTGTCCTTCACAGATGCAGGTGCGACGGGCCGGCGCAGGAATGCGGCCAGCAGTTTCGCATCCTTATTCTTGTCCGACAGACGGTCCCATTTCTCCGGACTGCCGGTGCGGGCGAAGCCGATCTTCCCGCCCTTGTACTCGCGGACGAGGTCGGCAGGCACTCCCGACACGGGGAGCTGTTCGCGCGTGATCGGGCACGTGGCATTGACGACCGTCACCGTCGAGGAGTTGGTCCCGCCTCGACCTTTACCCTTGCCTTGGCCCCGGCCCTGACCACGACCTTGACCGTTGCCTTGACCCAGGCCCTGACCTTGACCGTTGCCCTGGCCACGACCCTCAAGACAGCTTGAGGACTCACAGCCCTGGCCTCGACCCCGGCCCTGACCACGACCGCCGGGACAGCTTGGGGACTCACAGCCCTGGCCCCGACCTCGGCCCTGGCCACGGCCGACGGGGCAGCTTGACGACTCACAGCCCTGCCCCCGGCCACAACCTCCGGGGCCTTGTGAAACCCCGAGGCCCCGGTCCTGCACTCGGTCGCTCCGGCCCGAGGCCGTCCCAATCCAGATCCCCGCCACAATCAAGACGGCCAGAAGTACGAAGGCTACTCTGTTCATCGCTGCACTCCTTCACACGACACTCGACGCCACATTCGCTGCGACACACCGTGCGCCGCCATGCGCAACTGCTCCCGGCTGCGTCACGGCCGGCGAGCCTTCTGGCATTGGACGTACGCCGGGGCGTATTCCTGCGGAGAAAACAGCGACACCGCAGGCAAGCCAGCCGGACCCTGGCGGATGTGTTCAGGGAAAACCCTGAAGCCTTTTCTCCGCAGGGCCCCGCCCGGCCGAACGTCAAAACACCGAACTGCCACGTGTCCGGGCCGGTGGGCCGGCCCGCGTCGGCCTGACCGGCCGAATGTCCATCGTGGCTCAGCATGGTGTCGGGCGCCGCGGAAGGCTGCCCCGGGTAAGACGAATGAAGAAGTCTATGTTGGCAACGGTCGTGGCTCTTGGCGTGTGGGGTCTTCATCCTCGATGTAGAGGGTTTTCCATGATTTGCGGGGAAACCCCTATTGGCGGACACGTGACCTTGGGGGATCATTAAGGCATGATGGCTACGAAGCCCAAGAGTAGACGAGTATTCGCCTCAACAATCTCACGCGGTGTGAGGCAAAGGTAAGGCGACGGCATTAGTGAAGGAGTTTGTTATGAAGCGTTTGGCGATCGTCATGTTGTGTCTGGTGTTTGTCGTTTCCGCGATAGCCGTAGCGGGAGGCGACCAGAACCGGGGTGACAAGGGTCAGGGCAACGTCGAGCAGCATCAGGAACGTATCTGCCCCGAATGCGAAGGCCCCGTCGGGCCCGACTGCCCGGAGTGTCCCCAGTGCGGCTGCCCGGTGCCTCCGTGTGGTGATCAGAACCAGGAACAGAACCGCAACGGCAGGGATTAGCCCCCAGTCTTCCGATACACAATGACCAGGGAGTTCGGGGCCGCCGGAGACTATCGGCGGCCCCGACTCTTGTCCGGCACGACCGGGAAAAGGACACGGGAGAAGAGCAACAGCGCAGGGCAAGCCAGCCGGCCATAGGCGGATGCCTTCAGGGAAAACCCTGACGGCTTTTCTCCGCAGGGCCCCGCCCGGGCGAACGTCAAAAGACCGAACGGCCACGTGTCCGGGCCCGATTGGCCGGCCGGCGCCGGCCTGACCGGCCGAGTGTCGATCGTGGCTCAGTATGGTGTCGGGCGCCGTGGAAGGCTGCCCCGAGCAAGGAGAAGACGAATGAAGAAGTCTGTGTTGGCAACGGTCGTGGCTCTCGGCGTGTTGGGTCTGGTCGCCGGTTCGGCCACGTGGGCCCGCTCGGGCAAGGACGGAGGGGATGGCGGCTTCGCCATCTACGTGGCGCCGGGCACGATCGTGCCGAACGCTCCGTGCAACTGGGTCACGGTGCACACCAACGTGGCCCTGCGGGCGGTGGACGGCGTCTTGGCGGCAGTGAGCGGCTATGATATCGACGTGGCGCAGGTCTATGCCGACTCCCTCGGCAACCTGGTGGTTAAACTGAGATACAAGGACGTGCTGGCCCGCGTTTGCCCGCCCTCGGCGACGGTCACGCTGATGCTTGTCGTCAACGGCCAGCCCCTGACAGCCTCCGAAACGGTCAGGGTCAAGGACTGACCGACACCACGAGGCGGCGACGGACCGGCTGGGCGCGTTTCCCGCCCGCGCAGCCAACGCCCCGTGGGCTGCGCTTCGGGCTTCGCCCCCTGGACTGCGGACCTGGCGAGGCCGTTCCCGTTCTCGAAGCCGTACCAGGCCTCAGGGAAATCCCTGTCAGGGAAAACCGCCATGGTCTGAGGCGCCCCCGGACGCGAAGATTCCCATGACGCGTCTGAAGGACACTTGCGAAGGTTCAGGTCCGGCAGATGGCGAGGCCCTCCACTGGCCTCTGCCACCGCTCGGGCTGGGCCAAACAGGATGAGTCCGCTGCAGGTGACCGGAGGCGGAACGCGGCGAGGATCAAGGATGAGCCCGTACGGCCGATGCGCTGATGACTGATGAGTCTGTCGGTTAACCGGCCGGAAATGAATGCCTCGCTCGCACTGTCCGGTCTGTTGTTCCCTTCGGGCGCCAAGCAGCCCGGGGTCCCGTCCGCGCCGCTCGGGACCTCGGGCGTTCTTTCCTATCGCCCGACTGCCGTCTCCGCCCCTCACCCCTCCTGACGTAGCGGGACCACAAGTCCGTTCAGAAAAGGACGTTCTTGCTTTGATAGTGTTTACAGGGGATAATGACAGCCTAGGGCCGGTTCGGCCCCAGTCTGCGTGGGACTCCGGGGCGTGCTGGCATGGGATTCGCCTTTCCATTGAGCACGACAATACCGTTGCTCAATGGAATTCCGGTGAGCAGGCCCCAGGGCCCTTGCTCAATGGAATTCCATTCAATCAATTGTTGGACAAAACTGCACATGACAGAAGCGCCGAAAAGGAGCCCGGGATTCTTGTTCAAGCGACTCAGATTGTGGGATGCTGCTGGAAGCGTATTTTCTGGCCGACACAGGCGAGCATTCCTTGCTTCCCACCAACCTCTAACTGATGGTGAGTTTCTCGCGCAGACTGGCGCTTCGCCTGAACTACGGATAACGGGGACAGCCACCGTTATTCGCGGCTCAATAAGGAAGGACCATGAAGACCACGAAACGGATCTCGATTGCTGTTTGTCTGCTGACCTGTGAGCTTGCCATGCTCGTTCTTGCTGGGTGTTCCGATCGTGACGAGAATGAGCCCGGGAGCGAAGGGGCACAAGCAGAGACGATGGTCGAGCTGGAGACGGATTTGCCGTCGATATACAAGGAAAACCCGATACCTCGTCGCAAGCCGGGCGAGCCATTCCTGGTGCCGCAGGGCACGAAGCTCCTCTCGCGGGGCGTCAAAGTGACGTCCAGCGATATGGAGCCCATCATCGGCGAGCTCGAGATGATCACGGATGGCAACGAGGAGGCCCAGGGCTACGATGGCTCCTTTGTGGAATTGGCACCCGGCCTGCAGTGGGTGCAACTCGATCTCGGCAAGCCGCATGCCCTCCACGCGATCCTGGTATGGCACGGTTACGGGCCATATGATGGCTTTTTCCCAGGGGAGTATGCCCTGTATCGACATGTGTGTCAGGATGTCGTCGTCCAGGTTTCGAATGATCCCGCGTTCAAAAAAGATGTCAAAACGGTTTTCAATAACGACCAGGACAACTCGTCCGGCCTGGGCCATGGCAAAGACGACATCTACGTCGAGACCAGCGAAGGCCGCTGGATCAACCCGGAAGGCGTGGAAGGACGTTACGTGCGCCTCTACAGCCGCGAGTACAACCGCGTGTGGCGTAGCCTTGTCGATGGCTCGGGCGGGACCGGCTACTGCGAGTGGAACCGCTACATCGAGGTCGAGGTCTACGGGAAGTAGGTTCCTTCCGTACGAGCACTACGCAGGACGGTCTCCCGGGTCATCCTGCTGAACAGAGCAAAATACGCACAACAATCGCATGCAGGCGACGTCGTAAACTCCGCGCCTGATGCGTAACGTTATGTGCACACCATGAAACACAACTACAGGAATTCGACAGACAAGGATGCAGGAGAACAGTTTCGGAAGTGGCTCGAGACGGAAACAGTTGCCAGTCTTACGACTTCGTATGGCGATGGAGAGGCGACCAAAGCCGCAATATTTCTATTTGTCAATCGCGCCTTTGAGTCTCAAATGCCTCAGTCCGAGATTGGTAAGTTGTTCGGCACATGCATCGTGCGCGCTGGATTTCGTGAAGAAGATGAAGAGCCTGCATTCGCGTGGCTGGAAGCATTTGCCAACGTTGCACGAGGTGCGTACGGCGGCACATAACAAGGCGATGCAGATGCGGCTTCGCCGCACCGCTGATCGCCAAGACGTTCGCTACATGAGATGAAACTGAAGACGACAATCATGCTCGGCTGCCTTGTCGTGCTGTCCTCCGGGTGCAGCACGAAACCGACCGATCCGACGGCAGATCAGGTCACACCACATCTTGTCCGGCTTCGCGACAAGCCGGATCAACAGCAGATGTTCAAGGCCATGGGTGAGTGCGAAAGGCTGCGCGAGGCCCACGGTCCCGAAGCGGTCGCAAGTGCACTCAAGCAGATTGCCCGGCAGAATCCTGACTTGCAGGAGCAAGCACTATCGTTGCTCTCACGGTACGTCTCCGTGGAAGAGCACAGTGACTTCGTGATGGAACTCAAGATGAAGAAGTAGCGAACCACGAAAAACGGGGACGGAAAAACGGGGACGGGAAAAACGGGGACGGAGCACTGATTAACGTTGACGGGACCGGTTCCACATTCCCGCCGTAACGTTAATCAGTGCTCCGTCCCCGTTTTTTCGGCCGCTTGCCTCCCCATTGACGCCGCATCCTCACCCCGGTAGACTCAGCCATACATGAGACCCCCACATGCACTGCTGTCGGCAGCCCTTCAGGCGGCTGCGGCCCTGGCTGCGGTTGGCTGCGTACAACCTGACCCCGGTGACAGGACCCTTTGCACCAAGTCCGACCAGGCCGTCAGCAGAACCGACCGGCTGCCCGCCGTACCGCCTGCCGCAGCAGCGGCGACCGACGACGTGGCGATGAAGCGCCATCTGGACCACGCCGCCCATACCCTGATGGAAGCCGGGAAGGTTACGGCTGTTAGCGAACTCATCAAGCAGTTGGACCGCCGGCAATGCAAGATCAAGCCGCTTGCCCCGCAGGCTGACCCCCTGACCCCCGCGCAGATATACCCCCGATGCAAGCCGGCCGTGCTCGTGGTGGCCGGTCTGTACAAATGCCCCCGCTGCACGCGGTGGCATACGATGCTCGCCTCGGGCGTATTGATAGACCCCGCCGGCGTCTTCCTGACCAACTACCACGTCGTGAAGAACACGAACAACAAGGCCATCGTCGCCATGACCGCCGACGGGAAAGTATATCCGGTTACGGAGGTTCTGGCCGCCAGTGCCGCCGAGGACGTGGCCGTCGCCCGCCTGGACACAGGGTCCCGGCGCCTTGCCGCCCTGCCCATCGCGACACACGCGCCGGTCGGCGCGCCGGTCACCGTCATCAGCCATCCCACCAACAGGTTCTACCTCCTGACCGCCGGCATCGTCTCGCGATACCAGAAGGCCAAGCGGGCCAACAAGCTCGTTGACATGATGACGATCACGGCCGACTTCGGCCGCGGCTCCAGCGGGGGCCCCGTCCTGAATGACCGCGGGGCCGTCGTCGGCATGGTCGCCAGCACGTCCTCGGTGTACTATCCGGCCAAGAAGGGCAAGAAAGAACAACTCCAGATGGTCTTCAAGCAGTGCATCCCCGCCGCAGCCATCCTCAAGCTGCTCGCACCTCGATAACCCTCCGCTGCTGCTCTTCACACCGCACCCGGGTGGTGGTATCCTCCACAGGCAGGAATGCACGTGTGCCCGGGAGAGACGGGTTATGACTGATGGGATTCGCGTGGTTTGCCCCGCGTGCGGTAAGGCCCGGGAGGTTTCGTCGGGCTTTGTGCCGGACGAGGACGGCAAGATCCTCTGCGAGCATTGCGGGGGGGAGATACCCATACCGGTGGCCGACCCGGACGAATCGACATTCGGCCATGCCGACGGGGCCGGGGCACCGGACGGCGGCGTTGTGCTGACGTTCGGGACGGCAGAGCTGGCAGGGTCACAGGACGATACGCAGGTTTCGATCGCGCTGGCGCCGACGATGGATATTACCGTCGCCGGGCACTGGCGCTGCTGGTCGCCATCCCCACCTCGGCGACCCCCCACCGTCACCGAGATCAAGTCGCCCTACCCCCTGACGCCCACCCCCTTGATTGTCCGCCGGCGCCGCTGAATCGCACAGGCGGCCGGTGCGGATCCGCTCTCCGAGTAGTCGGGCGGCCTGGGCCGGTGGAAGCCGCAAACCGACCCAGTGCGCCGTTGAAGTCGCCTGGAGGCATGCGATACAATCACCGGGCGGGCCCGAGGCAGCCGGGGTGCAGGCTCTCTCGGGCCGCGGTTCCAATGGATCAACAGTCGGCCGTCTGAACCAACCACGAGCCACCGTGAAAGGAACTGGCGTCATGCGAGTAGACCGCGTTATCTCACTTACGCTTACGGCCGTCCTTGTCTCGCCGCTGTTCGGCCCGGCGGCGCAAGGTGCCGAGAGTGCCAAGGCCGCCCCCAAGGCCAACAAGCCTCCCACGCCGCCTAAGGAGTTCGCCTTCGTGCTCTCGCCGGGATACGGCACGATCGACCACTTCTCTTCCGACCCGAAGGTATTCGAGAACCTGCTGGTCAACATGAAGAAGACCGGCTTCAACGCGATCCACTGCGTCTACCGCCCCTGGCGCGTGCCGCTGTGCCGCAAGCACGGGGTGAAGATGATGGTGGACATCCTTGCCTGGAAGAAGGACGTGGAGGCTGACATTCGCCGCCCCAAGCAGCGGGCGAAAGTCGAGGCCATGTGCCGAAAACTGCGAGGCGACGACGGCGTGTGGGGCTACAACCTCTGGAACGAGAAGCTGTCCTTCTTCGGCTATCCCGACGGGAAGAACATCGAGCAGTATATCGCGATGCTCAAGAAGTGGGACCCGACGCACCCGATCTGGGTAGGCACGTATCGCGTCTCGTACGCCAACGCGATCAAGGACAAGCACGGCATCCACGGGTACTACGACTACCACTGGCAGCGCGGGTTCATGTGGCACTTCGCGGACCTGCGGTGGTACATGGGGCACTGTCGAAACATGGACGGCCACCCCGGCCGGTGGATACTGGGCAGCAACTACAACTGGAACAGCTACACGCTCAACACGTCCATACCGTTCGGGCTGAAGGTGTGCATCTGGTTCATCGGGGGCCCGTTCGACAAGCAGGGCAACATCGACCCGAAGCACCGGTTCGGTCACCTGGTGCGGATCGGGCAGGAGCGCAAGGCGCTGTACACGGAGATCATGACCATCGGCCGTCCCGTCGGGGCGTACTCCACGCCGACGACCAGGAGCGAGTCCAACAAGGCCAAGGCCAAGGGCCGCCCGTGGGGCCTGCCGCCATTCCCGGCCAACCACTGGCTCCAGGTCCGGCAAGGCGAGGCGGTCCTGGGTTTCTTCAAGTACCCCGGCGGGGACGACGCGGTGTACGTGGCAAACCACAACGCCTTCGCGCCGCAAGAGATGGTACTCGTATTGAGCCCGAAGGCCGCCGAGAAGACCGTGGTCGAGCTTCTCGATCGCAAGACCGGCCAATGGCGGAGACTGGAGCGAAAAGGCGCGGCGATCTCGTTCCCCCTGCCCGCAGCAGGCGGCGAACTCCTGCGCGTCAAGGGCCGCACGAAATGAGCTGACGGCCACCGTCGAGTTGTGCCCGGCCGAGAGACAGCCGTCGTTCAGTAGTCGCCTGCATTTTGCGCTTCGCCTCAAGGACAGGCGGTTTCGGCTTGCGCCGCAGCCCACGGCAGGCGGGACATGGCGTGCCGGCTTCGTCAGACGGCTGGCGCAGCCGCAGGCGGTCTTCGGCGGGGCTATTTCCGCCTTGAGGGGTACCGGGCATCCCACAAGGCTACCAGTTGCTTGACCTTCTCCGGCATCTTGTCGGCCAGGTCCGTTATTTCGGTCTTCTCTCTGGCCAGGTTGTGCAGTTGCCACTTGCCCCGGCCTTCGGCGACGACCTTCCAGTCGCCCTTGATCACGGCGCGTGTACCGGCGTGATTGAAGTAGTAGGCCCGGTTGTAGTCCTGTTTGCCGCCCTTGATGGCGGGTACGAGGCTCGTGCCCTCGTTCGGGTCTATGGGCTTGCCGTCGAACTCGGTGGGGTACTTCGTTCCGGCAAGGTCGATGCAGGTGGCCATTATGTCGACCACGTGACCCCGCTCGGCGATGATGGAGCCCTTCTTGCAGCCGAGGCCCTTCGGCCAGTGCATTATGCACGCCACGCAGGAACCGCCCTCGTGGACGTTCATCTTGTAGCGGCGCAGCGGGGTGTTCTGTGCGTTGGCCCAGTTGTGCCCGACGCTGTGATACGTAAGAGGCCCGCCGGTCGGCACGTCCATGTTGTCCCCGATACTGAAGGTCTTGCCGTTGGCCTTGGCCCATGCGATCACGTTGGTCGCCGTGCCCCACCCGTTGCCGCTCAGGTGCTCCGGACAGGCGCCGTTGTCGTTGGTGTAGATGATGAGCGTATTGTCGAGCTTGCCGGTGCGCTTCAGGGCGGCAACGATCCGCCCCACCGCCTGGTCCATGTGGTCGACCATGGCGGCGTAGACTGCCATGTTCCGTATGCGCCACGGCTTGTGGTCGATCGGGTCCCACGGCTTTACGCGTGGTTCGGGCTTCGGCAGCGGCCAGCGCTTCTTGTCGATAATCCCCATCTCGATCATTCGCTCGTATCGGGCGGCTCGCATCTTCTCCCAGCCCATCTCGTACCGCTTGAGGTACTTCCGGATGACCTTCTCGCGCGCGTGCAGCGGCCAGTGCGCCGCGGTGAAGGCCACGTATTGGAAGAAAGGCTTGTCCGACTTTGCGAAGTTCTCAATCTGCCTGACGGCCTCGGAGCCTATCTTCTCTGTGTAGTAGAAGTCCCCGTCTGGCTTGGCGGGCTTGGTGCCTCGGGTCAGCGTGATGGGGTCCCAGAACGACCCGGCCCCGGTCAGCGTGCCGTAGAAGTCGTCGAACCCGCGCTGTATCGGTCCGTTTCGCGTGCCGCTGCGTGACAGGTGCCACTTGCCCACCATCGCCGTCTGGTACCCGGCCTTCTTGAGAAGTTGTGCAACGGAGACCTGCTTGTTGCCCAGCGTGTTGGAGTACCTGCCGCTCATCAACGTCGCCCGCGTCGGCCAGCACCGGGCGGTGCAGTAGAACTCGGTGAATCTCACGCCGTTGGCGGCCAGGGCGTCGAGGTTGGGCGTCTCGATCTCCCCGCCGTAGCAGCCGAGGTCCGAGAAGCCCATGTCATCTGTCAGGATGACCATGATATTCGGCCTGCTTGCCCCGAGCGAAGTCGAAGCGGACCTCTTGTCGGCCGGTTTGGCGTCCGATTCTGCGGCGCGGACCATGCCGCGCCCCACAGCCGTCCAAGCGGCCCCGACCGATAGCGTTTTCAGAAACTCGCGACGTCTCATAGCGGGAATCCCCTTTCTCACGGGCCTCGCGCCAAGCCTCTACAGCAGTATTCCTTATCTCAGAGTGTAGCGATCTCTGGCCCTGCGGTCAACGTCCCGTCGGGTGTTCCAGACGGGCAGCGATCGAGGTCAACGCGAGAACGGGCCGGAGGGGCAGCCTTTGGGCTGTCGCCTCAAGGAGATTGCCTGGAGCGGCCGCTTTCTTTGTTCTTGGCACCCGTAATGCCCGATACGTCGACACGAAACACGCCCGGGTGCGGTTCGGAGGGCCTCTTGCCGGCGAAGAACACGTATCTGCCATCCCTGGAGAACGACGGATGAAAGTCCCCAAAGTACTGAACATCACCATTGATGACGGTATATGCGTTCGACCCGAACCTGTGCAAGCGGACCTCTTTCTTGTCTCTATGAATATCGGCCACCCACCACCTCTTGTCTGGTGAGAGCGAAAGGTGATTCCCCTTGTCTGCAATACGCTTGATCAGTTTGCCTTTCAGGTCGAACACGCCCGGGTGCTGGTTGCCGGCCAAGAGGGTGCTGTCGTCGTACCACAGGACATGACCGTTGGCGCAGTGGCCCCTGCGGTTATGCCCCAAAAAGCCATGGACCGACCCGTCGGCGTTGAGAACGAACGCATGTTCCTTGCGTCTGGATCTGTCATATGCGACCACGAATATCCTCGTGTCGCCGGGATTCTGATATACGTACGTGGCTTCGGCATGCTTCCATGATCCTCTGTAATACCGGACCAGGCCCTTCATGTCGTTCACGAGATGGAGCCGCGGTCTGGATGGCGACGAGGGGTCCAGCCAGTACCAGCCTTTGGTCTTCGGATCTCTGCGAATGCCCACGTACAGCTTGTGTGCGTTGACAGGCCCCATCCTGGCCAGCGGCACCTGGGCATCTGTACCCTTGAACCGCCAAAGCACTTTGCGTGTGCTGACCTGATACGAGATGCCCGCATAGTACATGAGGTCATTCGTTACCCAGACGATCACGTCGGAGCCGTGCCCGCCTTCACTTTTGGGTGATGTGAACGCTTTGTGATGCCCCGTGAGGTCACTGTTGCAGATCCAGACCTCGCAAGGGCTCGCGCTGCCCGTCCTTCCGGTCGGCTGATCGTCCCCCGGGAAGTAGCGGAAGGCGTACTTCGACCCGTCCGGACTGTCGACAAACTGGTGCATGTATGTCTTGGTCTGCGACTTGCCGCCGGAGTAGATCCTCACCGGCACGGGACGCTCTTGCGCACAGACGTTCAGAGAAAGAAGAACCACCCCCAAAAAGACGCAGACGGCTTTTATTCGCTTCCTCATGCCATCCCTCTCCGAATGCTTGCGTTCACGCGCGGTTCACCGCGTCGCCGCGGAATGCTTTGTTCTTCATTTTGCCCTATGGTCGCCTCTTGGGCCATACCTTGAGACGGATTTCCTTGCCGCTTTGGGCGGCAAATGGGCCTGGTGCGGGATTCTCCGGAGTACGTTTTGTCCCGAAGTAGTCCGTATCGAGCCGATACGGGCTCCCGTCGGGATGCTCAAACGGGGCGTCGGGCACCCTTGCCCGACCGAGGAGATCCGTGGTGACCACTGCCCGTTTCTTCTTTGTGATCCAGGAGGGATCGACGGCCATGTCGAGCCACCATCCATCCGTCTTCTCTTTCAGCTTGGGTTTGGGTTTGAAGCCTGGGGCGACCAGGGCGTCGCGATCGTGCATGCTCGGTTGGGCGCCGGCCAGGAACACGTTTCCGACCGCCTGGATGTTCACGTCCCGTTTACCGTAGACGGACAAGCCGCGATGCCCGACAAACAGGTTATTGTGATGGCGTTCATCGCCCCGGGTGAAGTTGGCCAGCTTCATATCCTTCGTTGTGTGCGGCGTGAAGTAGGGTGTGTACCTGGTTTCCCCGCGAAGCACAACGGCCCCGGCGACCAGGTTGTGTACGTAGGCGCCGCCCTGGGATGACTCCAGAATGGCTTTGGGTGAAAGGAAGATGTTGTTGTCCACCAGGAAGGGCCCGTGATTGACCTCCACGAAGAGGTCCTGCCCGTGATTGTCGTGAAAGAGGTTGCCCGTCACGCGCGTCCCCTGGGCCATCCAATCCAGCCAGACGCCGCCATAGCCGCGACAGCGGTAGAAGTGATTGCCCTTGATAATCGTATCATGTGAAGCCAGCAGTTTGAGTCCGGCCACGTCCGCCCCACCGATCCAACCTCGTACGGCGATATCGCAGATCGTGTTGCCTTCGATAGTGCAGAATATCCCGCCCAGGCTGCCGTGGATTCCGTTCTTCTCACAATGCGAAATGCGGTTGTTGCGTACAACGTGCCCGCCGATATTCCGCCTGGACCATCCATGCTCGCGTGCCAGTTCGATCGACCTGACAAATCCCGGGGCCGATACCGCCGGCAGAGGCACACCGAACCTGCCCAAATCGTAGCGGCCCAGCGTGACACCGGTGTTCATGGAGTGACTGATGACATTGTTCTCTATGATCCATCCCTTGCTCCAGTGCGTCCCGATCAACCCGATCTGTTCGGACATCGCCCCGGACCACGGCGTGGCGGCGTGGCGCATCGTAAAACCGCGAACGGTGATGTAGTTCCTCCC
>Ga0180432_10000726_pt1 | contig 53482 bp, 62 predicted proteins | sample SS_ome_10_FD_132414 | JGI IMG/M metagenome (GOLD analysis project Ga0180432, IMG submission 132414) | Hypersaline lake sediment archaeal communities from the Salton Sea, California, USA - SS_1_MS_2 metaG | ecosystem: Environmental > Aquatic > Non-marine Saline and Alkaline > Hypersaline >... | reverse complement strand
TATTTTGCCCCGCTACTTCTCGGATAAACTCCGCCACGGTCATATCCAAAAGATGTGCCGATACAGCGCCGCCCGCTTCTTGTACGGCCTTAGCGAGTGACATCGTGCACTCCATACGGCCCCGGGAACATATTTCTTCGTCAGGTGTCATGTCGTCAAACTCCTGTCGTCGCCCCGGGGGTTGCAAGGGAACGGGTCCACTATGTACCCGTCATAGCCCTCGCACTCTTTCCAATCCCCGCTGAGCCAATTTGTAACGCCGTCCGCCGGACACTCCAGCGGGTCCGAAAGTTCCAACAGCCGCTCGCACCCCCGCGCCGTTATCGCATAGCACAACGTTCCGCCGCCCTCGTTGTTGCCACGGAATAGAGTGTAGTTCAAATTGGAGGTCAACTGCTCCCGCCCCACATCAATCCCCTCGTTAGAGAAGCATTTTGTATGCGAATGAAAGTGCACAATATCCCAGCGTCGCCCCGGCCGCGTCACCGCCGTCATTGCCCACTTCATAATATCATACGCTTGCGGGTGCCACGCCGCATCGTCCTCCACCACGAGCGCGGAGTGGTAGCCCCTTCGCAGTACCTCTTTCCAGAATAGGCGATGGGACAGGATACACCCCACCTCACCGGGTCGCATGTACCGCCCACCCTCACACGCCATCGGTTTCAACTTGCCCGCCGACGCCATACTCTCCACCATCTGAGAGGTGCCGCGCACCGCCGGAATGAACTCGTAATTCTGCACGCCCATCCCAGCAAAATCCGCCACCACGGCACCGCGACGCTCGGGGGACTCGTCCCAGAGATTTATCACAAATATACGGCCGAACAGGTCACCAATATTCATCATCCATTCCTCACATCTCGTACAAGTAGTCCAGGCTTCGCCCCGGGTACCGCATGCCCTACTATTTTGCAAGTGCTCACCGCCACCGTCAACCAAAATTGTTTGCCTTCATCTGCGGCCGCCTCTGCGGCAATCATCCGAGCCGCGCGGTGTGATTTTGCAATCACTATCATAGAGCGCGCTTCCTCATAGTAAGCGCCCTCATAGTAAGCGCAGCGATCCGGGTACACCCATCCCAGCAGATATATACCTAACACGGCATCGCTCATTTGGTTGCCTCCACTCGCATATCCCGCTTGTACGGGGTGGCCTTGCGTACTTGCTGACACGGTTTTATCTCCACCGCGGAGAAGCCGTGGTCCAGCAACGCCTTTTCAATAGTCTCGGGGGTCCACCCCCACTTGTGTCTCATCGCATCCACGGTTGGAAAGAAAGGCTGATAAATACCAATCATCCCAAAATGCACTTCCTCCGGGTCATCGCTTTGTATCATCTCACAACACCGCAACAAATTCGGCAACTCGAACACGGCGAGCCCACCCGGCTTGAGCACCCGATGGCACTCCGCCATACAAAGAGCCGCGTCCTGCTTCGTCAAGTGCTCCAGCAAGTGATAGCTTTCCACCACGGTGACCTCCCCCGTCTTAAATGGGAGCCTTGTCGCGGGGGCGACAACATCCGGCTTCCACCGGGCGTCCACATCCACGTTGATCCAGCCCGGCCTTTTCTGGTCCCCGCATCCAAGGTGCACGCGCTTGCACCGAACGAGATGCTCATTTTCCCACTCGGGCCACCGGCGCATGTCGTCCTCGTAAATGTCCGCCGCCCTCTGCCACATCTCCTCATCATAGTAGTAGCGGTAATCGGAGTGGATGGTAGTATTTGTCCGGGGTAACGGCTTGTGAAAATTGATAACGTTGCACACGTGGTCCCACGACTCAGCAAGCATCTCCACCCGCCCCACATAATCCACAAGCAAAGCCCCCTGGTCGTCGCATACCCACCACGTCTGAGGCCGGAAGTGAATGTTCTGCATAAGAGCATGCCCGGCTTGCAACTCGATGAGCATCTGCTTGAACGACCCGAACTCCATCACTTGCTTCTGCACCGCCGCGTTCTTGGGGTGCCACCACTTATGACCCGGGGCGAGCTGCATGAAGTAATGATACAGACTCACCAGCCGGTCCCACGGGTTGCGGATGAACGTGAACTTAAAATAAGTGCTCAGTTGCGGATGCCGTGCCAACACCTTCGAGAGCCGCTGATGCCCGTCATAACTACCGTCCGCAAACAGGCCCGTATCCACTATAGAACACCCCGCAGCCTTCGGAATGTGTGTGAATAGTGTTTTATGCTTGTGACTCACGCCCATCTCAGGACCTCCAGAAGTGTCTATGCATTTTGAACGTATTGAACTTTTCGGGCACGGGTACCGGCAACGCAGCCGTAAATTCCTCCGCCCAATCCTCTCCGTACGTTGTGAGAAAGTATTTATGTGCGAACGCCTTTGCTCGTTTAGTGTATTCTGCTCGGCTACACACGCTCTTGACTTTACCGTACGTCGTGCCGCCAAGATGCTTTGTCTGCACCGCGTCGCAATACGCCACCACGCGTCCCTCCTTGTTCATCTTGTGCGCGTACTCGTGGATAGCACCCCAACAGTAATGAAACTCCGGGTTAAGAAATCCAAAATACCGCACAAGACTTCCGGGTATCGTCAAGCACAAATAGTCCGCCGTCGTTGCGACGTGGTACTGGCTCCCGGGCCGGGGGTGACACTGAGGGTACCCTCCCCGGGGTTGTGTGGGTGCCAACACTCCAATGTCTGCGTTTGCATCCAACGTATCCAACAGCGGTTTCCACGGGTTGAGAAAGAGCACGTCGTTCATTATGAACATATAGTACCGGGCATCGGGGTAGGCGAGCAGAGCGTACCCGCACCCCACGTTATGACCGAAGCACTTGCCGCGGAACGGCTTGTCCTTGTACCACAACGCATCTATCCCGTGGTATGTGCGGGACAGGTCTGTACCCATTTCCACAACGACATGACGGTAGTCAACACCGCCCGCAAACTCCCTCAAGTTCACGGCTTGCTCCCGTACGAGATCAGGGCGATCTCGGCTCACGGTTATCACTACACAATCAATCATCGTGCCAACTCCCTATGGACTACGTTACAATTGATACCCACCTTGCGCAGCCGGTCAGCGAGCACTTCCACAATAACCGGACTACGATGCCGCCCCGCGTTACACCCGAAAGCGAAAATCTGCTCCTGGTCCACCCGCACAAGAAAACTAAGCACCGGCAAGACGGCTTGCACAAATCCCGCCGCCGTGCGCTGAGTCAGCACAAACTCTTTCATCTCCTCGTCCACCGCGGCAAAGAAGCCCCACCTTTTATCCCGTGCCGGGTTCTTAATGAAACCGACATCAAAATAGTAGTTCGCGTGCGGCTGTCCGTACTTGAAACCAAACGACATCAACGTGCACGTTTTCATTTTACCACTCCATAGGAGGTAGATCGACCCGGCCGGGCAGTGTTTCCCCATCGTAATCAGCGCGGGGCGACACCTCAATCCGGGGCTTGCCCGGGGAAGTCTCTCGTACTTTCACCAACTCCGCCGCCACTTCGTTTTCCCGTTCCGTGCCCTTTCCATCTGCCACCCGTTGCAAGAGCTTGCGGAGCTTGTCCCCCGACTCTTTATAGTCCACACGTATCAGCGGGAGAAGTTCCTCCGGGTACAAGTTAAGCAGCGTGGACAGCGGATGCCGGGCACCGCGGGGCTTTACATACCGGACATTTTCCCGCCGCGCAACACGCACTTCCTCCACCTCTCCGCGGAGCCGCACGCTTGGAAGGTCATACTCCCCCGCCGCCTCGTCTATTGCCGCAACGACCGCGGCCTCCGCTATGCCCACCTGATGCTTACGAATTTGAACCTTTCGCCACGCCTCAATCAACGCGTCCACATAGGCGGTCGCGTCTTGGTAGACTTTACCCGTTATCGGATGGGTCATCTTCATCCGGCACCTCGCTTTCAAATTGCAATTGTTTCTGCCAGTAGAAGGTCCACTGCCGCTCAATCTCCTCCACTTGCTTTGCATCCGGGCAAAAGAACTCAAACGGGCCGTCGCCCGTACCGTACTCCCGCACTATTGCAAGTCGCTCCCCGAGCATAGTCCGAACTTGCAATTTTACGTCCAACCCGAGGCCCCGCAAAAAGTCCAGGAAGGGTACAAGTGCTTCTCGTGGTATCAACATCCCAACGCCTTTCGTCTGTCTGCCAACGCGTCGGCAACCTCTGCCGCCGCCTCCGGTCCAACCCCTTCTAAGTTCGTTAAACGATTTCCCCGCCGCGACAGAAACGCCATCACGTCATGAACCGTAAATAAGTGCGCCCGGATAAGCAGTGCCGCAATCCGGCTTCGCACGTTTAATACCTCGTCCACTCTGCCCGTGTCTACGCAGAGAGGGTCGTTGGTATCATAGTATCCCGACATCCGCTTCCTCCTTTCGTCGCATGAGCCCGCGTTTCGCCGCGGCAACAAATTCTCGACTGAAACTAGTGGGTAACCCCGCCGCCGCATGCACCCGCACATCCTCGTGAATACGCTCCACCACCCACGAGTCCTCAGCACACACAGATACACTGATGGACCTCTGTTTACCCTTGCACGCACGTGCAACCGGCACCCCGGGTTCCACCCGGCCGACCGCATGAGATACTAATATCCGAACCAGCGAACTGAGGGACATAGCATGCCCCGCCTCCTCCAAAATGCACCTCAGCCGCATCAGCTTAGCGTGCAACTCGGCGGAGGCCCGGAATGTAATACGTCTTAGCATAATTTACCCGCCCCCGACGCGGCGGAGCCACCCAAAACCACGCCGGGGACGGCCTTCCCAGTACGCCTATTTGTTAGTATATCGTTTGACCAGCCGCGCCAACATGCCCCGCATATTAGCCAGCAGCGTATTAAAATCGCTCCATACGAGCACGTTATCGAACATTTCTTCGCACCCGCCGTACCCGCCTATCGCCACTTGAACGCTCTCGATTCCATACTTTTTCTTGATCTCCTGAACGGCTCGCCTCGTTGCCTGTCTGGCGGGTAGTCCACCGTAACGATGGCCACACGGCGAACCGTCGGAGAGCACAATCAAAAGACGGTTTTCGTTAGTTACATTTTTGGCGAACTTCGCCCCCACCTCCCTAATTGCCTGACTGTCGTAATTCTGCGCCCCGTGATTATACGCCCCGATGCTTTCTATGTTGGGGTTGTCCTTGCCGTACAGGCACCGGATAAGACAATCCTTATCCGACTCCCCGCAGCTCTCGTGAGAATAAACCTCCAACTCCACGCCGGGTACCTTCTCTAAGGAGGCCGCGAACAGAATGCCGAGCTGTAACGCAGTATGTGCAAGACTGCTTGTACTATCCGCGGCCCCCATGCTCCCACTTTCGTCCAACAGGAGGCACACCGCAATCCCTTTATCCTCCCGGGTATACGACGTGCGAAAGATGCGGTCTGTGCTCATGGCCGACGCTAAGCGGCTCCGGTCCAATCGTCCTTCAGTCCGCTCGCGTTGGACATACGTACGCTTGCCCAGACGGAAGTGAAACAAACTACGGGTCCGGGCGATCATCTTCTGAACGGATTTGTAAGCCTGCTTGTACCGCCTCTTCGATGCGGGCGTGCCCTTCGGGTGTATGATAACCGTACGCCGCGTTATGGCCATATGCCCTTTCCACGTGCCTTCGCACCACTCGTCACCAAACGTAATCTTGTCTTCCGTGGCCTTTGCGTACTCCTTGGACTCTTCCAGGTCCAGCGGCTTGCTGAGCCCGCCGAGCCGCTCCAGCATACGCTCCATATCCATCGGAGAAAATCGGCCTTTGCGGTCGTCAAAAACACTATCTCTCTCCGCCCGGGCATCCTCTAGGGCATCCGCCGCTTTTTCTAGTGCCTTGTCATCTCTACCCCGCTCCATCGTGGTTGACATTTCTTTTGCGTTACCCGTACCCGTCAACGACTCACCCGCCCGCCGAACATCACCATCAGCGGAGCGGAGGCGTTTCTTGTCCGCCGCATCGCGGGCGTCTGCTTTTGCTTGCGCCTCCCGGCGATCAGCCACCTCTCCCCCGGCCTCTGCCCCTTCCTCGCCGCCCGCGGCACCTTCCTCGCCGCCCTTCCCTTTGCCCGCACTCTTACCCGCGCTGCCGTCGCTCTTGTCCGCACTCTCACCCGCACCGCCACCCGGAGCGCCGGGGGCTTCTGGGTACTCCCGCCGGATTCGGGCGAGCAGGGAATCAACGGCCTTCGCTGCCCGCAACACATCCGCCTCTGTAACTACCCGGGCACCCACGCACTTTCGCAGCTCCTCAAAGACACACGTACCGCCAACGGACTTCCACTCCTTGTGGACATGGGTCAGCGTGTGGGGAGCCCGGATAAAGGCGAATGCAAGTATTGCCACCTTATCCATGTCCGGCAGTTCTGTCCAGTTCTGCAAAGCAAATCCAAACTCTTTCTTCTCGAACAGGGCACGCTTCAACGCGTGCAGATAGGGGGCGTACCCGGGCGACCGCTTCTTTTCCAAATCCTCTACCCGCTCGTCCTCAAACAAGTTGACCCACATCCGCAAGTTCTCTGGAAGCTCCCCACGTGCAAGCATAGTAAAGAGCGACCGCGTGTTGTTCAGATGCCCGGCCTCGTGCAACGCTGCGCCCAGATAAAGGTCCAGCATTTCACCCTCTTTGGCCTCCTCGTAGATACTTTTGTCCAGCAGGATATACGGCTTGCTGAAGGTGGTGGTACTACCTCGGTCAACGCTACCGAATCCGGCAGCGCCCTTTGCACCACAACCCACGGTCGCCAGCGAAATCTGTGTATTCTTTGGCACCCCATGAATTCTAAGGAAATTGCGAACGCACCCCTGGACCCGCATCAGTGCCCACGCCACCTCCTGCGCCTCCACTTTCTTGGTCCGAAAGGGTGCCCACATGGAACTCATCCAGCTCCCCCGGGCAACCGCGTCCTCCCGGGCAACCATGCCCACCGTCTCCGCGAAATAATCCCGGCCTCGCACTGCCGAAAAAGTGCGTGGCATGCGCTCCAGTAAATTTCTTTTCTTGGTCATGTGTGGCTCCTACTTAAAAAGGTCGTACTTTTGCAAAATCTGCATCACCTGCGCCCGCTCGCTCATCTCCCCGCCATCGTTGCTGAAGAAATTGACGATGCTTGTCTGGCATGCAAATTTGTAATCCATCCCCGCTCCCATCTTCTCGCCCGCGGCGAGCAACATCCGAGTGGAAATCTCCTCCTGGAACTGCTCATCCGCCCGAGCCAATTGCCGCTGATTAGTGGCCACCTTGACCAGACCATCGGCAGCGGTCTTTGAGAGTCCTTGGCAACGCCCGAGCAAGATGTCCTTCTCCTGTTTCGGGGGCGGGTAATCCATGGCAATGATGGTCTGGAACCGCTGTTTCAGTGCCGTGTCCATCGCCGTGGTGCCCGTGTACGTCATGCCCACGTTCGCCGTGGCAAGCATCGCACATTTCTTCCCGCGGTGGATTACGGGCGAACCCTCGCCCTCATCCAGGGGGAGATACCCCTGTCGATCCAACAAGGGCAGCAAGATGTTCCCGGCGTCCAAGCTCGCCCGGGTAATCTCGTCCAGCAACACAACGCCATGGTCGCGGCGAATGGCTTTTACGAAGCGGCTCTCGGCAAACCAAGTGCCCTCTTCCTTGTTGAAGTGCGTTGCCCCAATTAGCGTCAGCCGCGGCTCGCTAGTGGCACCGAAATTGAAGGCGTCAATAGGCTCGCTTGCCGCCTTTGCTGCGAGGTACGCCACCTCGGATTTTCCACTGCCCGAAGGGCCAATGAGCAACACGTTTTCGCCCGCGGCGATGCCGTACTGGATGGCCTCCCACGTTTCGGGGGCGATGTAAAACTCGTCCTCGGGGGGCGGAGTGACTGTCTGCCACGGTGCCTTCGGCTTGACCTTCGGCTTCTCCTTCGGCTTCGGCTTGTCCTTCGCCTTCGGCTTGGACGGCCCCGCCCCCTTCGACTTCGCCGCCGCCCGTTCGCCCGCGGCCCTCACATCCGGGTGGTCAACGCTAATCTGCGAAGCCTCACTGAGTTGGCACTCCGCATAGAGGCGGGCGGGATTTAGGGCACCCTCGGGGGCTTCGCCCTCGGGGGTTTCGGCACCGTTACACAACTCGCAAAGATGGCTGAGCGAAATGTCGCCCGTGCCGTGCCGTACCATGCCACTCACCGCCGCCGAGACGAGGTACACGTTTTCGAGCGGCTCGCCCCACGAGCCGCTACGAGTCAGGTCGCTGCGCTTGAAGCCCCGTTTCAGCACCGCCGTCGCATGCTCGCACTTGCTTTCGATTTTGAACCGAACACAATCGCATGCTAGCCGCCCTTCGTCACCGCGGGAAACTTTATACTCGGCCCGGGCCTTCCAGCCTACAATTTGATAGAAGCGGTACTCGCCCGCGCCCACCTTGAACCCCAATTGGACAGGGTTCCGCATCTCTTTGATCTTCGTCGCTGCCATGGGTGGCTCCTCCGTATTTAGGTGGCTCCCGGATTGCACTATGCAACCCGCATTCTCCAAGTATACCAGATCACGGCGACGCCGCAACCCCAATTTCCGAATTTTCTCCGATTTTTTTGAAGCGTATACATAGCCCTCGTTTCCGTTCCACCCGAGCCGCGATTAAGAAGGTATATTCACCCGCCATCGCCTCCGGTACGGCTAGAGTGACCTGTTTTACAGTGTGCTCCCCGTAGCATCGCTGTCCCGCCGTCCATGCCGCCGTCCACCGTTCCACCGCGCCGGGGCACAACGGCTCCAGCGTACCTATATAATCACGTACCATTTCCCCGCTCCAACCGTCCTCGCCCGGCACCCACGCCGCGTCACCCGCCGCCATTTGAAGATGCTTGCACTGCCCGAACCGCATCCAACCGAGACACGTGCACTGACCCGGCCCCAAGAGGAAGCGGAACGCCCCTCCGCGCCGTGTGTGCTTCTCCACCCACTCCCTCCCATGAAGAGCGTACACTGGCCACCCTACCAGCCGCCCAATTGTTTTGATGGTACTATACGCATGCATTTTTGCAGCGCTCCTTATCGGTAGCTCGCCTCGATCCACACGGTTGTGCCAATCAGTTCTTCCAGGTACTTGTCCAGCCCTACACTCCCGTATCTACCGCAACCCGGACACACCTCCTCATCATCACATTGGATTTCCGGGTAATAATCCGTATCACCACGCACAATGCGGGCTCGTACTCGATTCCGAGCGGGCGTGGTGTGTAGCGACAACCATAGTTCTCGGGCGGATAGTGGGATGTCCCAAGCGTCTCGCATCCAGTGCGATACGAGCGGCGGGTGGTTGCGATTGCGCCAGCAATCTGCGTCTAGACGATATGTAAATCTGCGCTCCAAGAGTTTCATCGTCGTTCTCCTATGGTTGCACGTGCGTGCAAAAAGGCCCGGGGGCGGGCAGCCCCCGGACCCACAACCCCCAACACCCCTACTCCTCTTTTCCCTCCTCTTCTCCCTCGGCCTTTTCGCGCATTTCCGCGTAACGATCCTCGTCCACCGCCTTGACCTCCAGCGACACCCCGTAAGCCCGCTCGATGTTCTTAATCAGCACACCGAGACTGACCAGGGCACCGTCCGGGGTGGAGCCCACGGCGGACCCAACAAAATCGGCGCAAATCATGTCCAAAGCATGCCCGGGCTTCTCGGACTTCGCCATCCCCTTCGCAATGTTGATCGCGTTCTCCACGTTCTCCAATTGCTCGGGGTACAGTTTGAAAACCAGCGTAGCGAGCCCATCGCTGTCCGTGTCCTTGGAGAGGCCCCGCATCTCTTTCACCATTGCCGCGACCTCGCGGTAGGTCATTTCCTTCAGCTTCTTGAGCAACCCGTCGGCATTTGCCTTGTCGATCACGGGCAGCAACAATCGGCCTTTGGACCAGTCCAGGCTCCGCAATATGTCCTTGTCCAAGTCCAGTTCAATGACGAACTTTTCGTACACTTGGATGCGATAGCGAGCGGTGGACCGCTTCATGCCAAGTTCCAGCTCCGCATACTCGTGGAAATCTTTGTACTTGCGAGGCCCGTCTTCGCCGGGCGTGTCCCAGTCGGTCCAGTAATTGTTGCGGTTGACCTCGTACAGCAGCTCGCCCAATACCAAATCCAAGGTATCGTCAGCGAGCTGCGCGGTAACCGCAACCCGGCGAACCGTCTCCCGCCTCTCATCGGGCGTCATTTCCTTTTGCAAGGCCGGGACGAACGTGGAGTCCACCCCCGACCACATATCCAACGCACGGCCCTCGGGGATCACCAACGCCCCCGGGATAACCTCCGGCTCCGCTGTTGTCGCTACGTCTACCATCTGAAACTCCTTGCCCGTTGGGGCGTCTAGGGTTGTGCCCCATTTGGGGCGATAGGGTTGTTGAAACTCGTTGACTAAAAACGGCCAAAACGGGCGACCATTTTGCTCACCCGCAAACCGGCCTCGTACTCTGCGGCGATTGCGGCCTCCGCAATCTTGCGAACCATTGCCCGGGGGTGCCGCACATCGCGGCCGATTAGGATGTCCAACTCCTCTACGTACTCCCCACGGCCGCACTTCGCGTCTTTCGTAAAGACGGTATACACGTCCCCGCCATCGCACGGCTCCCGGCGTACTTTACCCTCGGGGGAGGTAAGTACCGAGACAAGCAAATATTGCCCCAAACGGTTGCAATGAAGCTCGTACTGCCGAGATGCCCCACGGCGAGGCCCGGCCCCGAATACACATCGCCGCCCGTAGTCCGCAATCTTCCTCGTCGCGTATGCCATTTTTTCTCCTCGCGTGTTGTGGTGGTTGTGGTAGGTGAAAGGATTTACTGCCGCCCCCTCGTGTGAGGTTGCGACCGTTTGGGGGTGGTCCGGTTGTTCCGGCTATTTATCCCCGTTCGCTTGTTCCACCGGCTATGCCCGCCACGGACGGTCAAGCGGCAGTAAATCCTCTCCTCCTTTTTACCAAAGGCGATGCATAGGACGAACCCGATTGGCCTTGACAACGGCCGCATACTCCCGCCGAGTCGCCGCATCCATCGAGTCCCACGTGTAAGTCCAGTGCCCCCCGGGATTGGATTCGCAATCGGCCATGGCCTCCCACGCACCCTCCGCCGTGGATTTGGGACCGTATGCGGTGCACCCCTCGTCCAGCTCCCCGTACTCCCGATCAGCGACCAAACAAAACCAACGGCCGGGCTCCAACTCAACTATTCCACACTCGCGTTGCATACTCATCTTTGGCTCCTTGTGTTGTGGTGGTGGTGGTTTGCATGGTTCCAAGTATACACCATCTCGGCACCGCCGCAACCCCGAATCCAAAGATTTCTCAAAAATAATCCGAAAAGACCCGAGTTTCCCGGGAAATAGGAGGGGAATTTTTTTAGATTTTCTCGCCCGGTTGTGCCCATTTGACCACTTCCGCCCAATTATCTACGGCATTTTCCAGGAAACCGGCACCCACTTTAATCGTCTGCGGTGCCACTTTACAGGGAGCGACTCCAATGCCCGCAAACACCCGCCGCATACCGCCCGCCCAATCGGCTATCAGCTCCTCGTAGGTGAGAGCAATCAGCCGCGGGCACCTCGCCGCAAGGGTTGCCACGGCCTCCCGCTGCTCGTAATGAAACTGCTCGTACGCAGCATGCTCCACCGCTACTTTTATCGGTTGCGGGGGTGGGTCCCCTTGATACGCTTCCCATTTTCCCCTTGCACGCGCTTGCAGCCTCGACACGTACTGGCGAAGCGTATTGAGACGATACAGCAAAATAGTGGGCAACTCCATCGCCAGCATTTCCTCAAACCCGGCCCGGCGCTTTTGAAAATGATGGGGTTGCACGCACACGCCGAAGCGATCCTGACCAACGCGCTGCAATCTATGAAAATAGACAGCAACCGGCTCGCCATCCCACGGCGCGTCTCTGCCGCCCACGCCCACGCCCCGCCGTTTCAACTTGCCGTATACATCACGGTTGAATACCTCATGGCAACACCAGACATGAGGGTGCGCGTTCAATGCCGTGCGGAGCATGTGTGTCCCGGAACGCGGTAGCGACAGTAAAACGAAATCATTAGGTTGCATCTTTCCGCTCCTCACACAAGTGCGTCCACTCTTCAAAGTTCACCGCCCCATCAAAAGAAGCGGGTAGCGTGGACCAACACCGCTCCCGCTGTCCGCACTGCTTCGCCCGAGTATCCCGCGGGTCCCGGCATGGTAACAGACCGTCGGGAAGCGTACGACACCGAATGGCGTTCCAGATTTTTTTCGCTTTATGTTGCACGTCCCGCAACAGACCGGGTTCTCCGGCATATATCAATGTCTTTACTTGCATATTATTGCGATTTAGAAACAGGAATACCGTTTGCGAGTATCCAAGGAGCCACTGATACAGAGTAGCTTGCGTCCGATACGCCTCGCTGATGGAAGCCGCGTCCGTAATTTTACCGAACCCGTACGCCCCTGTTGACTTTATTTCCAACACTGCGTCAGGAGGGTCTTCAGGGACCAACCGTACGTTTACCCGCCCGTCCGCATGCCCCGAAATACGATACTCCTCGTTCCAACAAGACGGCTCCCGATAACGCCACGTCAGCGGATGCTCTTTCGCAGTCTCCCGCAAGGACAACTCCGGGCACGGGTGGAAACCCTCTACCACGGAGCCGTCATTAGTGTTCACCCAATCGCCCCACAACACCCGCATCGGACCGAGTACCACGTCTTGAAGAAAAGCATGGAAGAAGTGCCCGGCACCCATATACAACAGGGAGTTGAACCCGGGCAACCCGCCCGGACCAGGGCACCAGTAATCCAGCACAAATTGTCTTGGACAAACAGAGTGAGCCTCGCTTGCCCGGATAGAAGTAGCGAAATGCACGCCCATCGCGGGGGTGTCCGCAATAAACTTTCGCATCTTGCGCCCGGCGTCCGGTGGCGAAACCTCCTTCTTCCCCTCCTCCCGACCCTCTAAGAAAGCATCCAACAATCCCATCCCTATATCTCCTTGTCCTGCCCGGCTTCTAGCATTTGCGCAAACACCTCCAACGGCAACACCACCCACTCCGACGGCACCACGGGCGGAGTCTTCAACGTAATCACCAGTCCCGGCACACGCCCGGCCTCCCCCGCCTCCCTATTGATTTTAGTCAGATCACGGCGGGTGACACTAATGTGCTCCCCTTTTGTTTCTTTGCTATCCAATAAAAAATGTTCAAGCAATACATCGCCCTTCTTCCCAGGGGGTGCCCCAGAGTTCGGCTGCGCCTGTCCTCCCGGCAATTGCTCCGCAATAGAACGCTCGTGCTTGTTGATACGTTCCTTGTTCGTCTTTTGCGAACCGAGCGGGGTGCCGCCCGGTTTCTTAGGCTCACTCGGCACTGACATCAGCCACCTCCACCTTTTCAGTCGCCGCTGCTACCACGCTGCGCCACAAGAGCCGGTACAGTGCCGTATCGTCCTCCATATCCGCCAACAGCGCTTTCTTTGTCTTCCATGACCGCTTGCCAACGTACCAATCGTCCCCCGTCTTTGCGTGTTCGATAATGCCGTACTTGCTTCCCAACGTGTAGAGCTGTTTTAGATTATCTACCTCCCCTTTGGCCAGTTTTTCCCCGTCCCGAAGGCCCATATTGTAAGTGAAATTGAGCTTCGGTACGTACGTCTTATTCTTCATTGTCACGCCCCCCAGCTCCACCGAAGACGTTTCCTTGTCTGCCCCGTCCGACACCTTTTGCGACCGATTATAAATTATGATGGAACTAGCAAAGACCTGTCCCTTGCCGCCCGGCATCACCCGGGGGTCGCCGTACATCACACCCATGGTCACACGAAATTGATTCAAACACATGATCGCCGGACCGCCCGCCGGGTTACCTTGACTGATTTTATTTAACCGGGCAACCCACTTTCGCATCGCCTTGTTCATCAACCGGGCGGCGAGTCCTTGCTGCCAATCCTCGGCACTACATTCAATCTCTTTCGTGGGCGTCATCTGCGCAATACTGTCCACCACGATCAGGTCAAACACGTTTTCCTCCATGGCAGACCCAACAATATCAATCGCCTGCTCCGCGTATTCCGGTCGAGCGACAGCGTGCCACTCTGTATCCCAATTCGCAACCGCCTTCGCCCACGCCAGATCGAACGTACCCTCCAAGTCCACAAACAAACACCGCCCGGGTAGAAACGTCTTCGGGTCACAAAAGTCCCGATGAAGATGCGTATGGTGGTCATAGTTCTTGATCTGCTCCACCGCCTTCAGCGCCATCAGAGTCTTACCAGACGACTCGTTTCCAGCCACCACCATGACCCGCGAAAAAGGAAAGCCCCCGCCGAGCGCGCAGTCCAAGGAGAGGATGCCCGACGAGAAGCGTCCCAGCGTCAACGCGCCAAACCGGCCCCCGACTTCTACGATCTCGCCTTTATAGGCGGCATTGATTTTCGCAATAAATTCTCGAAGGACATCATCAGCCATAATAGGCTCCTCAAAGGGGGAATTATTTCGACGAACGGTACTCTTTCAACGCCCGGGACTCCGCCGCCATCTTCATATCAACAAAGGATTTTGCCGCTTTGTATGCCGTATTCAGTTCCGGTAAATAGCACGGTATAGTCACGGCGACCGAGAGTTGACAGGACTCGTAATTTCCCATATTGAGAGTCAAGCGGTTGCCGAAAGATACGTTTGCAACCATTGCACCCTCCACCACCATGGGAACCTCAATCAACTCCTCGTCCGCCTCTTCCCGCGCAACCACGCCGCTCTCTTTCCAGAGCCGCGAAACCTGACACCACCCGGAAGATTCTTTACTCGTATCGCTCATCTTTTTACCCTTTTCGTAAAGCCCAGATTTAGTAATTGCTCCTCCCGCTTCCCCGCAAGCGCTCTACAGTACCGCGTCTGAAAAACGGGGTCCACGACCAAGAGTGATTTTTTCTCAGCGGATGGACGTTGTATGCGCCCCACCACTTGCTCCACATCCGCCCGAGGCGTACCAAAAATGAGCGTATCTAATGCGGGAACATCCGTACCCTCCATCATTAATGTGTAGGTGGCCAGTATGATTTGATGTTCCCGTGCGGCCGCCAACTCCGCCTCGGTGATACGCCTCCGTTTCTTTTCTCCCTTCTGCGGAAAACTTCGACAGTAAAGACCCGGCAAGTGCCCCCGCTCCACCGCCCGCCCATGAATCGCGGCGAGCTGCGCAATTCGATCACTTACCAGCAACACCCGCCGCCCCGCGTTCACCCCTTTGATACATTGCTCCGCCAGCCACGTCGAAAACGCCTCATTTTTTTCTATCAGCGTCAACAACCGCGCACGGTTCACCCGGCCTCCGTGAGTATACCACATATCGTTGAACGGCGTCCGCCACGGGACATGGACAAACTCTCCTGTCAGTCTTTCTGTCTCCGCCACCACCACGGTCCGCCCGACATGCCACTCCCACAAATCGGCAAGCCCGTCAGCTCGCCGCCATGTCGCGGACACCGCCAAACGACGCGCCGGGAACATGCTGAGCACGGTAGAAAAAGACTCGCTCGGATAGTGGTGCCCTTCGTCGTACACCACCAGACCGAACGCCTCTCGAAACCCCTCCGGCAGTTTATCCCGCCGCGAATACAACGTCTGCGCCAGCGCCGTCGTAAATCGCCGCCCCTTCCAATCCCACTTGCTTCCTTGCACGTGCCCGGCCTCCTCACCAAAGAACTTTCGGGCCGTGTCCTGCCACTGCTTTGCGAGGTCGGTCTTGTGCACAACCACGAGCGTCGGAGCCTCCCGATCAAAGGCCACGGCAAGCGCCATCAAGGTCTTTCCGCTCGCCGGGGGTGCCTCCAGCCGTACCCCGGACACGCCCGACGCAAACGCAGTGAGCATCTTCTCAACAGCGGGCTTCTGCCCCCGCCGCCACGAAATTGTGACAGGGGGCGCGGGTATTTTCTCAGGCTCCGGCACCGACGACGCCCACCACGGCGGCACTAGCTTCCCGAACACCCGCGGTACGCCGACCCACTCCCCGTCCTCCTCCCAGCAACGCACCTCGTACGGCTCCCCTACGTATGGCGTCACCACCCGCGTGAGTGCCTCTTGATACTCGGAGCACCACTCTTCCCTCGGCATCCACAACAAGCGATCCATTTTATATTCGCTCATGCCTTTGCCTCTCCCCAACGATCCACCACTAGCACGTCCAGCCGAATGGGCACCCGAAAAGAAACACTGTTTTCAATCACGTCAATAATTGTTTCTTTAGCCTCTCCCACCTTATCTTCTCGGACCTCAAACACGCCCTCATCATGGACCATGTTAGTGGGCAACACCTCCCTCAGCCACTCGCCCCGCTCCATAAAACGCGTCCGCAATTTGCCCAGACCGAGCATGAATAAATTACACGCCGCGCACTGCATCGGAAAATTGACAAACTGATTCATCGCATGCTTTGGACTTCTCTCCAAATCCCGCCGCCGAATACGGCGCTTGCGCCCAAACACGTCCCGAACCTCTCCCGTCTCCCACAACTGTCGCTCCATACGGTGATGCCACGTACGAACGCCGATATAATTGTCCTCGTTAAAATACTCATCAATGACTGCTTGCCACTTCGCTTTCGACCAGTCCGGCATCCGCCGGTTCAACTCAAAAGCGGTGATATTGTAGATCAACGAAAAATTAGCGATTTTGCCTTTCTTCCTATCCCCTCCCAACGCCTTGATATTGTTGCTCGTTTCTGTGTGAATATCTTTGCCGTGCCAGAACCCCGGAACCTTTCTCGCCAACGCCTCTTCGTTCTCAGGCGAGCCGCACGAGGGACACTCCCGCAACACGTGCCGCGATTCCGTGCCCGCACTGCCGCAAAGGGTGCATACCCAATCGGTATATGCCGCGGTGAACTTAGCGTCCCCGGTCACGTGCGCACACATCCGAAGTTCTATTTGTGAGAGGTCAAACACGATAAGCTTATACCCGGGTTGCGCCTCAATGCCGTCCCGTATCCGCAAGTCTTTGAGCCGCCCGGGCAATAGGACCGGGATGTTTTGGAAATTGGGATTGGAGCACCTCGTTCGTCCCGTGGAAGATGTAATCCAGAATGTCGGGTGCACCCGGCTGTCAGGGTCCTCCATGGCCTGTCGAGATAGCGGCTCTAAATAGGTAGAAATCATTTTACGGGCCGTACGGTACTGCCGAATCAAATCACACACCGGGTATTTCTTGGCAAGCTTATCCATCGCCGCCCGATCCACGGTGAAGCGGCCGGACTTCTCTAGCCACGCAATCCCCCGGGTAGAGTACCCCAGCTCATCAAACAAACGAGCGGCGAGCTGCGCATCGCTACCTATGTTCAGCGTCCCTATTGTTGATTTAATCTGCGCCTCCAGCTCCCGCCGCGCCGTCTGAAATGAACGCAGTAATCGCCGCGCGTGCGACAAACTCCACCGACACCCCGTAGCTTCCATGTCCGCAAATACCAGCGTCATCGGCATTAAAATCTTGTGGAATAGCTTAGCGAGCCCCTCATTCTCAAGTTGAGGTGCCGCCCACTGCCACAACCGCCATTCCTGCCGCGCATCGTTGAGAGCATACCTACGAAACTCCTCACTATCCTCCCCACACGCCCACGCCGCCATAAAGTCCACCATCCGCTCATCAAACAAATCCCGCATGACCTGTTTCAACCCGAGCTGATTGGGACGCCTGTTGTCATCCAGCAAGTTTACCGCTACCATCGGATCACAAAGACGAACAGGGTACCCCGTGGGCAAACAGTCAACGGCTCGCAATACCCGCAAATCGTATTTCGCATTATACGCAACCGCGTCCAAAGGTTCGGCAAACAAGAGGCCGCATAACTCCCGCACTTCCGCTCGGTTCGTCAAGTAAATATTGAAATCATCGTCTGTGCCAAAATTACATCCGGCCAATCGAAAATCGGGCTGATGGGGGCGCAACTCCGGCGGATTTTCCACATCAAAGGAAAAGCCCCCCGCCGCCTTTGCCGCCTTTGCGAAATCAGTAACTAGGGACACGGACCGCTCCTTTTTCCAATCGTTGCATAATACTTGCCGCATTATCAGAAGAAATCTCAAACGTACAAGATGCACGCCCGAGAGCCTTGGCAACCACGGCCGTCGTTCCCGAACCGCCGCAAAAGTCCACAACCAAATCGCCGGGGTTTGTCCAACCCCGTATCACTCGCTCTAAGTACACCTCGGGCAACTGATTGGGGTGATCGACGAGAGCCCCGTTTTTCACGCTGCGACGCTCCTTCGAGTTACCTTGAACCCGGCCCCAATACGGCCCGTCGCTGGGAATCCCCCAAACGTCCAACGGAACGCGCTTGCCGGGGGTCGCCGTCTCTTTTGTTCGCGGGTCTTCATACGTGGAGGCCCGGTCACTTGCCACTAGCACATCGTCCGGGTTCCACACGGGGACACCGCCCGGTTTCAAGAACGTTAAGAGGTGGCACTTGCTGTTGATGTATTTTGTTTTTCCACACTGCCCGAAACGATAGTGCCACACAATCCAGTCCGATGGCAACATCCCCCAAAAACGTGCGTCCTCCAACACGGGCAACACCACCTCGTCAGGCACGTGCATACAAAAACGCCCGCCCGGGGTGAGACATCGCCACGCCTCCTGGACGATGTTTGAAATAAGAGTACGGTATTCCCGCCCCTCCATAACATCGCTGAACCCGACATACGGGTGCCCAATATTAAAGGGCGGGTCCGTGAATACGAGCTGCGCCACTCCATCAGCGAGCCGATCTTTCTTCTCTCTAAAATCACCCACCACTACCGTCGTAGACATGGTATCCTCCGGGTTGCACGCGCTTGCAGAAAAGAAAGGCGATGTGCGCCCCATACGACGCACACCGCCCCACATCAGGAGACATTTGATGTACTAGTAGTCCACATCCACGTCCGTGGAAGCCTCCGAAGCCGGACCCTCACCCGCCTCCGCGGCGATTCTGCGGATCGCTGCCAACACGGCATCCGGGTCGGGAGCCAAGAGCTTCGCCGCGTCCAACGGCGTGGCATCCGGGAACGTGTCCAGGTCAACGTGTTTCTTGTATTCGTAGTCGTTGCCCACACTCGGAGACGTGGGCTCGTTACTCCGATACACTTGGAACATCGCGCCTTTCAGCCCCCGCCCTTCCTCAAGCTGAGACAAGTATTTTCGTTTGAGAAGCTCTGCCGTCTGTGACTTAGCGCACAAGAGCTTGACAACGTTAGCCTTCGTCTCCCCAGCGCGGGTTGTAAACTCTTCGCAGTCGATAATGGAAAAGACGAGAATTTTCCCGCGGGAAAACTGCCCTTCGTGAGCCGCCGCCCACTCGCACAAATGACACTTCAGCCGCATCGGCTCCAGGCAAGAGAGCCAGTTCGTATACTTGCCACCCATGCGAAACTGATGTTCCCACAACCCGAGGGCTTCGGTGCCCTCCGTGAGGAAAACGATCTTTTTACTGGTCGCGCGGGGCATCCAAAAACGAGTCCCCGCCTGCGCCCCCGGCCGGGGGTCGCCTTTCATGTCCGTGTCTACGCCAGTTCCAACAGCCCATTCAGGTATCTCACTCATCACAAACACCTCATTGCATTAGAGTAAACTCGATCAAACTGACCTTCTGTGAGGTCCCCTGGATCACTCTTGTATTGTAACACGCCCCGGGTGATGCGTGCAACCCGACCACTCAAACGCTTCCGCGCCTCATAGTATCCTTTATTCCCCGCGTCGTCATTATCGTACCAAATAGACACGCGTAAATTCCGAGCCACCAATTGATGCGCGTGCTCAGCCGAGAGTTGGGAGGTCCACGTACACACAACCGCGGCGCTCCGGTCCCGTGCCCACTTGTCTATTCGCAGCATGTCACAAAATCCCTCCACAACAATAATCGACGACGCCGCCTCCATGTGATTCGCCCCGCCCAAACATGTCACCCCCTGGAACCCGTAGTAATTCAAATAGGGCAACACACCGGCGTCCAGCTCCTTTACGCAGACGCGTCCCACGGCTCCCGCGAGCGTCCCGTCCGGCCGACGCACGGGGAACACCACCCGGTCCCGGTCCGAATCATACCGCAAGTCAAAACGGTCTATTGTCTCCCGGTAAGAAACCCGGGTCCGCAAGTACCGCACGGCCCGGGCGGACTCCCATACGGGCGGGTATCTCTCTATCGCGTCCTCCGCCAACGACGCACCCGACGGCTCCGCAGCCCGGAACCACTTATCCGCATCCATTACACGGCGGACACGTGCTTCGACCTGTTGTGCGCAAGAGAGCTTATCTTCGTCTACTAATTGTGTGGCAAGCCGACGCACGCTCTCACTATCATTCAGGTCCGCGTACGATTGAGCCAGCTCCCACAACCGGCCCTTCTCATGGCAAGCATAGCACTTCCACCGAACGGGCGTCTCGTCGTACCAGATGCAGAGCGAGGGCCGTGTGTCCTCTCCCCCCGAGTGAAAATGGGAAGCGAGGGGGCACGGCACCATGACACGCCCGTTGGACGAGGGGACCAGATGGGAAGTATCGACCCCGAGGGCCGTCAATACAGAGCAAAGGTGTTCCCACGTCATCAATCATCCAATCGGTACTTGTCGCGGCGACCCCAATGCCATCCGCCGTACCAGCGTAAATTCTGCCAATAATCTTTCGTCGCGTTCCACGGATTGTCCTTTTCCGGCACGCCGCGGTCAAACGCCCGCCGCCCGGCAAGGTATTGACTCCGCAAATCGTCACCGAACTGACGGTCCAGCCGAACAAGCGTATTGATTGCGCGGGACCACGTATACTCCTCGCCCTCAAACACAAACCCCTCGCCCGGAGCCTCCCCCTCAACGGCCTCCAATCGCGCCGCCATCTCCACATAGAAACGGCCCCGAACTGCCGCCTGTGAAAAGGGGACGAACGTGTTGCCCTGAGCGGGCGGGGGCGTGGTGGCACGGAACTTATCGAGAACCGGCCGGGGGCGTGGTGTTTTTACTTCCGCAATCTTCATCTTCACTCGTTCCAGCAAATCCATCGCGTCCATCGCTTTTCTCCTTTTAGAGGTTGGGACATTGGAATTTTGCACACGCTACCACATTTCCAATCAAAAGGCAACCCCAATTTCCGTTTTTTCTTCGCCCTCCTCCTCTTCTACCTTTTTTTCCGTAAAATCCATCGTTTCAAAGTTCCAATTTAGGCGGAAAAATGGCTTGCTCAGGTCCCCCACGGGGTCCCGCTCGGCCATAAAATGCACCTCCATCACCTTATCCATACGCTCTAGCTCCGTTTGGCTGAGCCCAATCACAACGTCAGGATTGATAACCCACTCCTTGCCGTACCGCACGCCCCACGCCCGCATCTTACGGCCCTCCTTTTTCTCGCCGCCCGAGGTCTTCGAGTCCCCCATTTGCGTCGTCACAACCCACGGAACATCCGTTGCCTCCGCCGCATGCTGTAACGCCGCCACGATGTCTACCGTGCTCTCCCAATTGCCGCCCGTTTTCCCGCTCGGCTGAAAGCGGTAGCCCCCGTCCACCACAACGATGTCGGGGCTCAACGATTGCGCCAGTGCCAACGCGTCCGCCACGGTCCTCACCCGATGCTTGTCTGCGATTACAATATCTCCCGTCCCCTCCGTATCCGCTTCCGCCGCCTTTGCCCACGCCGCCTCCGATAACGAATCCATTTCCGCCCGGACCATTTCCCGCCACGGTATCCTATACCGTACCGAGGCAACCCGCCGCCCAATTCGCTCCCCGCTCATCTCCAACGTGATGAACAGTACCTTGAGGCCCCGACGCAACGCATCCTCTGCAATGATGCAAGAAAACCAAGTCTTTCCCGTCTTCAACATCGCGGCAACCACATGGAGGCTACCGTTCACCCACCCAAGAATATGCGAGTCAAGTGTCGGCCACGGCGTACGCATCCCCAACAAACCGCCCGTCTTTTTCACTTCCGCATAAAATGCCGTCCGCGCCTTGCCAGATTCCCGAAAGCTAAACAGCCCTTTCTTTCCCACGGCCGCCAACGAACCCAACCGCTCCCGCAACAATCGCACGGCGGTGTCCGGGTCGCTGTCGTCCAGAGCTACCGCCGCCTTCGGCAGTATCTCCCCGAGGGACATAGAAAGACTGCGCCGCCGCACGTGATCGCAGATATACGCGAGCGGGTCGGGTTCCTCGGGCAACCCTATTCCCGTGCTCTCCTCAAGCATTTTCGGGGTCGGATAGCTCCCGTGTGCCTCATAATACCCCAACACCCACGAGTAAGCTTCCCGCGCATCGTCCTTCAAATCCATCGCAGAAATACCGTGTTCCGCAAGCACCTCGGGGGTACGGTGTTCCAGCAACGAACGGACCAGTCTTTTGCCAAGCGAACTCACACCATGCCCTCCCGAAAATTGTGCCCATCTACTTTTAGCGGCAAGACCGCCTCCATAAGAACGGAGCCAAGCGACGCATATCTTTCTTTCAGCACTTCGGGCGTATGATTACTTGTGATAATTGTGCATAGCATATCGTCCACCCGTGACCGAACCAAATCCTCAATAATAGTTTCAGTGAAACGGGAGTCCCCGCGCAATTGGACCTCATCAATCACCAGTAACGGGGACTGCAAACAGAAATCGTATGTCGTACGCCCATCCCGCCATTCCGTTTCCTGAATAACATGCGAGGCAACAGTCTTCGCGTTTATCCAAAATCCATACACCTCATGCGCCGCCGCGGCCTTCAACGCAATCGCCGCGCATGCGCTTTTTCCCATGCTGCAAAATCCAAACAAATACAACCCCCGCGGCTTTTTCACATTCGCTACAATGTTGTCAACGTACTCCGCAAAGAAGTCCGCGTGCGCACAATGGACAGGAATCTGTGCCAACGTTGCACGCCAGTGCGCTTGAGGGATTCCCATATACTGAAGATGTGCCTCAGTGAGCATACCCCACCTCCAACAGGTCTAATAGGTTCGAGGGGAAATAATCCAGCGGATTTACACGAACAAGCGGATGCCCCGCCGGGGTCTTCATCGTGCGCATCCCCTCCTCATAGGACAGCCGGTTTTCCTTCGCGTGCCGAAAACTGCGATGCTTTACCGCCACCATTTCCGAGCCGCCGAAATTTGTCAAGTGCCACCCCGCATCCCGCAACGGGTGTTCGTATTTCAGGTGTCGAAACACGTGCAGAAGAACCCCCTGCCGGAGGAGCGATTTTAAAAAACGGCCCCGAAAGACTTTAGCGCACCTCCAACTCACTTGCCGTAGATAGGAGGGATGGTAACAAAAATAATATTGTTGGAGGGTCAAATAAGTCACGCACTGCTCGTTCGCTTGCGTTATTGCCTCCCGGCGAATCAGCTCGTCCGCGTCCGATAAAATTATCAAGTCCTCATCCTGACACTGCGCGGCAACATACGTCGCCCACGTTTGAAATGTCAGGTCCTCCTGCTCCCGCGGGTCCTCGCTGATTTGGGGCACCCGCAACGTCAGCACGTTAGCTTCTTTTTCGCTCTCGGGAAAATGGTAAGGATTTGGGTCCCCTTGCGTGGTCACGTCACTCTCGCCCCACACGAAAACAGACACCGCCTCACCTAGATACAGATGCCGCGCCCGGACTAGCGCCTCCTCACAAAAATAAGGGGATGCATACCATACCGCCATCACCACCCCCTGTCCTTTGCCGCCGTAATCTTTTCCGCATCCGCCCGATCAGCCACAACGGACTCCCGCGCCTTAAAACCAGACGTTCGCCACTTTTGCAATTGCTGAACCATCCTTTTACTCGCAAGCAATCGCATCCGGGGGCGATGCCCGACTATCCCCCATGCCGTACAGATGTCGTCCCATCGCGTGAAGAACCACACAAGGAACGCCTCGCACTCCTCCTCGTTTTCATCCAAGTATTTTGAGAATTGATGCATGTAAATATTCTGCATCTTGCGAGTCGGTAGGTCGCTGGGAGTTGTTTTGAACGTTGCCCCGAACAGCTCCCGGAAACGATGACTCAGAAACACGGAAAGGGCCGGGGTTTTCAACTCCTCCCGCGCCGCTCGCCGCCGCGGCCACGCCGCTCGCCGCTTCCGCGCTTCTTTCGCCTCCTTAGCGAGCCTCTCCGCTCCCCGACGAGCCGCCGCAAGTACCTTCTCGGCTCCGGCAGTCCGCGGTGTTTTCTTCTCCCCCAGAGCATACCATTGCAACCCGTCTTTCGTCTCCCCCAAAGAATACCGACCCCCGGAAACCTCTTTTATCCACCCCGCCTCAATCAATGCGCGGAGGGCATACGGTAACCTCCTGGTCCCTTCCCCGCCGCCACACCGCATCTCCAGCTCCCGCCGCCCAATATCGGAGATAAGCATTCCCGAGCCCTTGCACGCACGTGCACCGGGGGAGTATTGCGCAAATACATCTGTGAGCATCAGGCAATACACGAGGATAGAGGTAGGCGATAGGGATTTGGCCTGCTCGCTATGAAATACTTTTGCAAGGTCCCGGTTCATACGGAATACCCCATGACACGACTACGAATACTTGCGTGAACAGCGGGAGACGGTGACGGGCAACGTACCGCGACCCGGGCAATCGCCGTTTCAATAAGAGGCGAATAGCACAACGTATGGTCCCCAATTATACCGAGAGTATCCCCCACCTCAAACACACCGCCCCGCACGGCTTGCCGTTTCTTCAGGGCAATACAATCGAACTCGAACACGCCCGTGGTCGCCACCCGAAGCATGTTGCGGGGAGTGGTCGCCATTACCACCCCCAAGAAAGCCCGAAGCCGCTCATGTGTGAGAAGACACGCATTCTGCAAATCCCACTCCCCGCGAGCCCCTTGCATGTCCACTTGCATCGGCCACGCCTGACCGCGAGATAAATACACGAGCGTCCCGGGGTCAATCGGCGCTGATGGAACGACCTCCACTGTATTTGTGTTACCACTCCGCCATCTGTTATCCATTTTAGTCTCCTTGATAAAAGCGCATATTTTTCACCAAGTATAGCAAAAGGTTCGCCCAAGAGCAAGCGCTAAGCGGTTTTGACTTTCACCAGTGTCGGCCTCCATACCCACCAGATGCCAATTGTTGCACGTATCTCAAACCGCACGGTGTCCGCGGCGACTAGTGTGAACTCCACCTTCTCCTCCGACTCCCCGCCGAGCAAATCCACGTTGTCAATCTCAACCAGACTACTATCGTAGAGAATCAGTTTCGCAGCCGCACCGCCGCCCGCGTTATCGTTGAAAATGCGAGCCTCGTAATCACCAGCCCCCAAATAAATATCCTGATACGCGTACGCGTCGGCCGGATTTGTGCACGACGCATCTAGCTTCAAGCGACCGTCTCCACACCGACAACACCACTTGTCTGATTTAGTCCACACCGCGTTCTCGGTGGACACGGCCGCGCCTTGGAAAATAGAGCACTCCAGCAAATTCGGTGACACGTACTCCGTAGTCCCCAGCGAAGTGAGTGCCTCCACCGTCAAATCCATCGTTGCACTTGGCGAAGGCTCGTAGCCTAGACGGATGCCGGTTACCGCGCCCGTAATCTCTTCCAGTGTTTGCGGTACCGTAAAGGTCACCACGTCCCCCAGTTGCAGACAAGGCAGGTATGCACACCGCACGTCCCACTGGTCCTCAAGCATTTTTGCTTCTTGGAAACGCCGAACCGCTATCTCAAACAGCGTATCCAGATTGCTCACGTACGGGTTCCAAATATCCTCGTCAATCACCCCGTACAACGCCATCAAATCGGGGTCCTCCAATACCAGCTCAATCTGCGTTGCCTCGGGCTCGTCCGTGTTGTGATCGGGACTACCGCCGCCCCATGGAGCGAACCCCGCGAAGCCGCCTGAGACGCCGCCAACGCCCCGCCCGCCCGGCTTGGCTCCCAGCCGCCGCGTCATGCTCTCTTGCCCCTGCGCCTCTGCCTCCCGCTCTTGTGCGAGCCTCTCGTATTTTGCGACCGCCGCCTCTATCTCCGCCATCGGGTGCTTTCTGCCCTGCCTCTCAACGGTAACAGACTGCTCTCCCGCGGGGACGTAATCATCAGGGCCGGTGATTTGTGTTTGAAAGAACCCGGGCGGCGAACTCTCTCCCCCCTCCCCAACCAGTTTCGCGGACCCCCACGAGGTCTGTACATCGGAATTATCAATGTCCTCCCCGTTGCCGTCCGCTGCCTGTTTTGCAATGATTGCCGGGGTGCCCTTGCCGGTCATGATGCACTTTTGCGCAGCGCCCCGCGTAGGCTGGTTCCCGCCCCCTGCCGGAGTGCTCGTTGACGGGAGTTGCGATTTGGTAAAGTCCACCTCCCCGCAATCATAATCGGTTCGGTACTTGCCCCGCACACGAATACGCGTCGGCACGCCGCCCGCAGCCCCCTCAACCGCACTTACCCGGCGCGCCTGCTCCACGGCTTGCGGCGGGATTACGGTATCAACGGCGGAACTTGCATCTTTCCATGCGACCGCGGTCAACACCCCGTCTCGTTGCACACACAAATCACACCGCCCCGCCGCCGCAATTCGGCCCATCTCTCCCAACAGGTCGCTCCCCGCAACAATTTCATGCATCGGGTTCGCCCCGCAATCCGTGAAGTCGTACATCGCAGCCGGGAGGCCCCCGTACCGGGAGGCCAATAGCTCCAGCGCTTCCTTACACGTGCCGGACAGCCGCTCAGTATTCGCTGGCTTATTGCTGAGCCGGGACGCAAACGAAACAACCCGCAGCGAAACAGTGTGGTCCGACACCACATTATTGTCTTCCCGATTGCTGACCAGACCGTACACCCATCGAACATCCCCCTCCCAACACCCCGCGGGAACGTTCCCCAACAGGTCCGCCGACGCTTCCAACCACACCTCTATCGGTTTGCCAAGCACTGCATCATCGGTCCACTGGTCCCCCTCATCCGTAAAATGCACGGTCGCACTATAACTAGACCGCAAGAAGCAAGAAACTTGCCACTCGGTCAAATCCGCGTACATGTCGGCATAGAAATTCCAATTCACATTTGGCATCGTGGGGTCCCTAATTATTGTCCGAGTTGCGAGCGTATATCGTATTACCACCGGACGCATCACACTCCGACACGCTTACATAGGCTACATCCGTTCTACCGTTTGCATCTAGCGTCCATGTCCCCGTCGCATCCAAATCGAGCAAAGCACCCGCCGCCCCTTTAAGCGTGAGCAACCCACCGCATGTGATGCTCACGCTGTCTAAATCTCCCCCGCCCGAAACTTGTACTGGAGGTGTAATGGACAACGGGCCGGTTGTCTCTACGGTCTGTTGATTGAAATTTATCGTGCCGCCTATCGTGGCAACAAAGCTCGTCGCCGTCCACCCGTCCACGAACGTAAGGACACCGCCACTTTTTTCACTACGAAGATTCGGCAATGTGAGGGCACCTAAATCAACGGATTGATTTCCCGCCCCGTCAAATGTCACTGTTCCGCGATTGGGATTTACCGTGCCCACGTCAGCGCAGTCAAAGTCCCCGCCCACTCTCCACTCGCCGCCGCCCACCGACCACTCCGTACAATCCAGCGTCATAGCTCCTAACACGGTCACGTCCTTGTCATGCAAAGAACCGTCAAGGTGTCCCGTGTACCCCGCCGCGGCCTCTAGCGTTGCAAGCGCCGCGGTACCCGAGGCGTCCGCGTTTACATCGCAATCGGTCACGTCCGTAGCGTCAAAAGTCACCTCGTCATCCCCGCCCGGCGCAGTGTCCCCCGACCAATTTATCCCCGTCGCAAACAAGCCATCGACCGGGCCGGTTCCTCCTCCCCAGATACGGTCCGGGTCCCTCCACCTCCGCTGTCTTAATCGCAGCGGTGCGAACGGGTCGCGGTAGAGGTGTTGAAGCTCGGCGGGAGCGAGAACCCGGGGATAAAGAAGTACGGCATATATTTTCGCAGCGATGCATCGCCGCGGTGCTAGGTCATAGTAACCACCGATGATGAGGTCGGCGGCCCCCGCTGTGAGGTTTGCGGATGTTTCTTGGTAGCTATACGTAGGCGCTTCAACGCCGTCGCGGTACAGCCGACCGCTATGACCGGGACCGTCCCAGACCCCAGCATAAGACCATAATTCGCCACTCATCGATCCCCATGCGGTCGTCGCAATTTTCTTACGAGCCGCGCCGTCGCCTAGTGTCATCCACCACTCGCCCGCGTCTCCTATTCCACAATGCCACCCGGCATTGTTGCCCCAGTCTACGGCGTCCGCTTTTGAGAGAAGCCCAACAAAGGTGTTGACTTCGGTGTGCTCAAACAATACCACAAAAGAAAACGGACCTGAAAAGTTGAAAAGCGTATTGTTTCCGCAGTTGACGCGATCATCGGAACCGTCGAAGTCGAGCCCGTGGCCCACCTGACCGACGAACCAATCCGTCGCCGGGGCCATATTTGTCAGCGTCCCGTGATTGCCCCGCCCGCTCCAATCTCGCAATGTCAACCCGGTCGGTCCCAATGTCGGATACCATGCCCCGACAAGCCCTCGCCAGAGGTTTGGATACCGCGGCAAGCCGTCCCGCGGCGCAAATCGTCCTTTATACGAAGGTATCGCCAGACCGTGTTTCATCTTACGCCGCTGCCTGAATGTCGGGGATGAGTGGTGTAAGAGTGATATGCGTTTCGTCCATTGCCGTCGCCGTAGATCGAAATGCTGCGTCCGTGCTGTTTACCACAACCAAGGAACCGTATCGGTACGGCATCCAAAACCGCGCGATGTCGGTATCAATGTTGACCACCTGATTGAGAACGGTCATAGAACCGATGAGGAGCAATTGCGTCAACCCCGCTACCGTGAACGCAGCATCCGCCCCCGACGCGTTGCCGGGGTTACCAGTCGCAGCCGTGGATGACGGGGAGCCCGCCCAATAGAAGTCAACTGTTCCACCCGCCGTTGGAGCCGCCTCCCACTCAATGCACGCCCCCAACAGCCACTCCGCCGCCCACGCCGAACCAAGGTCCGCCGTTTTCGTTGACTGCCTCGCCGCAGCCGCCGCGATTCCCGTCAAGTCCAGTTGAACTTTCGTGGGGGTGTCTGGAGATGTGATGCGAATGTCGTTTGCCGCCGTTGTCGGTGGACCCGCGCCCGCGTTTGGAAAATCGACAGCATCCGCGAACAGCAGTTGCGTCCCATTGACTTGTAGAATCTCACGTGTAGACATTACTTTCCTCCCGTGCGTACCCCAGCGGGGATATTAGATGTATCGGAACCGCGCATCCAAATTTCGTGCTCTAAATGCTCGGCAAAATTCTTTCGTATCATACGCTCCAAGTCTTCCCGACGAGTCATGCCGCGGTCCTTCAAACGCGCCCGACACAACTCCGCCGAAACCCGGCCCCGCCCCCACACGCCGCTCCGCTGAAACCGCAACACCGCCCACTCGTAGGCTGCGATATGGTCAAGCACGTTTTGAGTCGCGGCAGAGGTAACCAAATCCCAAATATCCGTCGCCACAACACAAGCGGCCTCGGGCCAAACATCATTATATCCGATTGACGCAGATTCGAGAAACGTGCGCGCCCGCTCCGTGCAACGCTCCCGGGACCGGGGATCAGGCTCGATGCCCGTGATGTCGATATTGTGCTCCAACGCCATTTCCAAAAACACACCGTCGAAACTCCCCACCTCCAACACGGTCCCCGGCCCCACAAGCCGCTTCACCGTCTCCACTGCCGCCGCCAACGTAGCGAGCGCCTTCTGCCGGTACCCCCACCCCCGCCGATGTGCGTACCAAAGGTCGGACCCTTTCTTGCTGCCCTCCAACCCGGCCCTACCGATGGCGCGTCCGCTCGCCAGCTCTTGAATATAAGCCCCCCAGAGCGATTGTACGCGAGGCTCGGCAAACTCGGCGCAACAATGCCTCTTGGCCTTTTGAGCCGCCGTAGCGACGCGAGACGGAGCATTTACCAGCTCTAAGAGCCTCTGCGCCATTGCCGCCGCGTCCGGCATGCCCCAAAGGTCGTTAGACCGCGAGATTAGGGTACTCGGAGGCACCAACCAGGGGGAGTCGGGGTCGCCCACCACTTCGGGGAGGGTGGTGGTGGCATTCAAAATCTGCGGGGTACCGCACGCCGCCGCCTCCGCCGTGGGAATGCCAAAACCCTCCCCGAGCGAAGTCGAGATGCGAAAATCACAGAGGTGGTATAGCCCGGCGAGGTCGCGGCGGGTCATGCCGTTGCCCCAATCAAAATCGGTGTAGCATACGTCGCCCTCCAAGCCGTACAGTTTCTCCATCTTGGGTAAATCATACCCAATCTCACCTGACCGACGCCCCTCAATCGTTGCCCCGGCCCCGCGGCGCGTGTGTGCCACTAGCACCACGTCATGTCCCTCCCGCTTTACACGGCGGGCGATGTCAAAGGTGGCGTCCCACATCTTGTGATGGGTGTTACGATCCACGTTCAACAAGATTATATCGCTCTCCGAAAAAGAGTGCCGCAACCGGCGTCCCCACACCGCTCTCAGTTCTTTCCGCGCCTGTGATCGCCGTTTATGTGACATATACTCAAACTCATCCGTCGCAACCCCGTGCGGTATTATGACATTCGACTCCACCGACGGCGACCAGAGCTTCTGCGAATACTGAGACAAGTGCACGAACCGACCAGGGGGCACGCAACTCAACGCCTCGTGCCCCTCGGGCAAGGACGTTCCTTCCCACGGCATCCACACGCACAATTCCGCGTTCGCGGGTACGGTCGGCACTTGAAGCATCATGTTATTGATGGTCAGGCACCAGAAAATCACCACTACGTCCGGGCGAAGCTTCTCCGCCAATCGCTCCACAAGTGCAACGTCATAGATACAATCAAAACGCCACTCCCGCAAGTTCGGCGGAAGCTTACCCTTGAACTTCGGCCCGGCCTGACATATTACCGTCACATCATGCCCCTGCTTTGCCAATCCTTCGCAAACGAGTTTCGTTTGTTGCCCGAACCCGGACGGCATCTGCATAGACTCCGAGAGCCACAATACTTTCGCCATGTCATACTCCTTTTAATAGCCCCAAAACCGAGGGTCCCACAACGTCCCAATCCACCATCTTGCGGGCACCCATTTCCTGGGACTCGATCAAAGGGCACCCAAACGCAGCGTCATCAATATAGATGTTTGCGTACGCTTTCGGGCTCTCCGTCCATGCCCTGTCCCCCACGCCTTCGTTGACGGCATCAAACTGGATTCCCGCGCGGGTACAATATTCCACGGCGGCATCTAAGTAAAGACCGCTCCGCATCGTCCAGAGAATAAGGGTGGCCCCGTGCTCCTGCCACCGGCGCATCCACTCAAACGCTCCCGGGACGGGCTTGCCTATGTCAGGAAATTTGTGCTCCACTATGGTTCCGTCAAAGTCAACGGCAATTCTCATGTCATACTCCAATCTTTTTCCATTTTGACCCCCCGGGAGCCTTGCACCCGTACGCAGCCGTCTCCTCGTATTTTGCAAGATTAATGAGCGACTTGTCTCCCTTCAGCTTACACCCACAAATCCCGCAACTCATAGAGCCCCCCAACTCCGTGACGTGGGGGCACGTAGAACAAATAACGAGCCGCGCCTTCATCCGATCCTCACTGACCGTCTCCCCACACACCACGGCCCGCAACATGTTGAGCGTCCGTGTAAACGAGTCAAAACTAACAAACATATTACGCCTCCACGTACCGAAATCCGGGATAGGGCGAGGGTTGCACGTGCGTGCACCCTCCCGGTTCAACCGGCTCAAACGTGAGAGTCTCCCCAAACTCGTCTAACTGCATAGCACTGAACCCATCCCGCACAAATTGAGGCGGCGACATGTGAATGCCGCGTTGCCCAATATACAACCCGCGGTTCACAACGGGGGCGAGTCGCACCCACCCCGCGGCATGAAATAGGTGCTCGGTCGCCGCGTCTTGTCCCGTGGCGGGGCTTCTCCAGTGTGCCTCCAAAGAAGCCCGCCACGCCGCGTCCACCGGAAACCCGGGGTTGCGTTCGGTACGTGGTTCCGCGTCCCGCCTCTTGAACCAATCGAGAATAGAGCGATGGGGCCGGTCGTTGTAGCGGACCGCCCCAAGAAACAGGTCCTCGTATCGGTATAAGCACGGCGCAAAAGATCGCCACGCCCGCCGATGCATCAAATACCCCCACCAGTTCGCAAACGTCCCGCGCACCTCTGCCAAATGAGTCTGCTTCGTAGCGGGTCCCATCACACACAAATTCCACCCCTGAACCGCCCCAACATTCGCGTAATTCTGCATCGCCCAATCCAAGAGGCGTTCACAAAAGAACAAATACTGCGACCCCGGTACCATGTCGTCCTCAAACACAAAGACCCGGGCGTACCCAAGATTATCAAAGAGCTGCCGCCGCGCGTCGATGATATTTCGACCGCAACCAAAATTCACAGGACGCCGAGTGACCACGCACCCCGGCAACAGGTCCTTCGCCAACTCCTCTTGCTCATCCGTGGCGTCTTGATTTTCAGTATAGTCCAAAAACACAAAGACGGGCAGTTCGTGGATGCGAGCATTCTTGGCAAGGGCTCGCACTGTCTGCGAAAAATAGGTCGGACGGTCGTGCCCCACAACGGCAACCGCCGTCGTCACTTCCGGCAACCGCATCCTTTCTTTTTGGTAGGCTTCGGTTTCGCAGATGTCGTACCGCTGCGCGGACCAATCGAGTCCTCGGGCGAGCGGTTCAAGGTATCGGAAGTCGGGGTCGTTGGGGTCGATGGCGACTGCCCTGGAAAAAGTACGCTGGGAGGCAAGTGCCTTCCAGCTCCCCCTTCTGCTACTGATACACGTCAACCGACACTTATCACCGCTCGCTTCTCGCCCACACCAGACCCCGTCCGGGTCCAGCGTCAGCGTCGCCGTGGGATGCCCCTCTGCGTTGGTCAACAATAAAGTCGGCCCGGCCTCCCTCAACTCGACGCGCCACTTGCGCATCTCCGCAGAGCCACCCATGCTAATGGTCCCCTCCGCCTCCAACCGCATGCCCCGGGGCTGACTCCGCATCGGAGCATATCGATAAAGACTGGAGGTGGCAAGCTCCCTCTGGATTGCCTCCGCCCACTGCTCGTCCAACGTTTCTGACATATCTTACTCCTAAATCAATCCATAGTATTCCAGGCAATCGTGGCAACTGAGGCCCACAAAAGTATCCAAAGCAACTTGCCAAGTGTCCGCCGCATCGCAAGACCCCAGCAACAAGCCGCATTCCGTTTTCGAGAAATCGTATTGGGTGCCGGACATCTGAAAATAAACGCGAGCGTTTGCAGTATATAAATATACCGAGCCGGGGTCCACCGAAAATATCGGGAACGTGCACTCCGCGTCCGTGTTCACTTGCACCTTGCCCGCATCAAACTCCAAACAATCTCCATAGTACACCCGCAGCTCACCGTCTTCGCATAGGAGGCCGTCCCCGTAATTCACGCTGAGCACGCCGTCATCACATACAAGTCCGCAGCCGTAATCTACATAGAGACGCCCCACATCGTCCAGGGCAAGCCCGCAACCGTAGTAGACCCCCAAATAATTCCCGAAGGCGGTGAGGCCGTACCCATAATAAATGTCATCAGCAGTCCACCGCTCCGGCAAGTGCACCCGCGCCTCCCAAGCGGTATAAATAGGTCGCCCGGGGTCGATTTTACACTCCTCCCGCGGTGCCGTTGTCAACACCTCATGCCGTGTCTGAATAACCGGCCCCACGGCAATTCGCCCTTTTCCGACAATACCCTTTCCAGCAATGCTACCGGGGTCCGCGTACCCGGCCGTCTCCGTCCCACGGTATGCGGGGTCGGGGTACAGAAACGTGGACTCTCCCATCCCACGGGGGTCAATCTTCAACCACGGCTTGCCGCCCGTGCCCGGCAAGTACCCCGGATAGGAAGTGTCGCAGTCAATAGTGACCTCCTCCGCCTTGCAACACTGAAACGTCTCACCCGTTGCCACGATGGTGAAATTTGCACACGCCAACAGCCAGAACTGACTTGTCTCCTCGCACAAAATGTCCACGATGCAAGAGCCGTTATTGCTCCCCCCAATCACCACCCCCTCATCGTCTGGATTTTGGATCACAGTCCAGCTCGTACCGCCAAACGTAATCAAGTCGTTTCCGTCCGCGTCCTTACAATCATACGTCAACTTGAGATGGAATAGCTCCCGCGTGCAACAGTGCACCCGGGGTCCCGGCCCGTTCAACTCCATGGTCACGTTGAAGAGATCGCAATACCCGTCATTCGTACCCGCCGAGGACTTCGGCTCGGCCTTGCGACCCGTGGGACAGTCCCACTTGAAACTTCGGGCCTCGCTCTTGTGCGAGATACCACCCGCGCCGTCGTGCGCCATCACCCGCCAATACAGAGACTCGCCCATACGAATATCGCGGCGGTACAAAAGATGATAATTCGTGTCGGTTGTTTGCGAACTGCGCAGCGTGGGTCCCGCAAAAGACGATTCGTTACACCACTGAACAATATAATGTGTGGCACCGTCCACTGCCTCCCACTGTAGATTGCACCCCGACGCGTCCAAGTATTCTTTACCCTCCTGGTCGAAGGGCTCCGTACAGATGTTCTGCCCCTCTCCTGGATACAAGAGAACGGGCGGCTCAAGGTGCGCATCGCTCTTCCAATCCAATTGCGGAAATACTGGATACGTGTATAGTCCCTGATATATGTTATACCCGCACGTCATAGTATGTCTCTCTCCGCACAGAGCGCGCCCCACGTTACCGCGTTACGGCAAACCGCCGCCACGCCATCGGGAAAGGCGACCCCATACTCAAAAAGTTCTAAGCCCTCCAAATACCTCGGCCGCTGCGCGTCGTGTAAGACGGCAACCCCGTCACCGCCCCGACCAATACTTATTTTCGCGGCAAGCAGACAAGCCACCCGACGACGCCCGTCCACGAAATAAACATCGTGTTTTCTATCACACGCAAGTCGGGCGTACCGCGCACTGCCCGGCGATACGTAGAGCTGGAGCAACCCCGGTGCGTGTGGGTGCAACCATTGCCTATCGTGCTCAACACTAACGACCGCTGCTCCCGCAGAAATCGCAAGGTCGGTACTCAGCCCCGGCCCCCACTCAAAAACAGACCAGGACTGCCCGGGCGGAGGGCACAATCTGTCAAGGAGAGCCGCGTAGACTCGGCTGAAGCTATGAATCGGGGCGTGCTCGCCCGAAGGGCGAATGTCGTGGTACCATTTTGTCATATCCTACTCCGTCTGCACGTGCGTGCAAGGTCAAATGACCGGCTCGCAGACCGCGTTCATCGCTACTGTCACGCATACTACTTGAAACATGCCTGAAACGTCAAACATGCGACCGCGAACAGAGGGCTCATCCAACTCAATGAAACGCACGCTCAGCGTCTCCCCCCAATACCCGACAAAGGCGTACAGTGTAGATACGTCAACCGCGTACCACGTATAGAACTGTTGCCACTCAACGGGCGTGCATTTGGGACAAGTCCAAGGGAGGCCGCTGTCCCCGTGCACAATCTGCGCCGGTTTTGCGTACTGATGCACGACCGCATTCGCCGTCGCCCTCGTATTGGTCCGCTTACGAGGGACATACGGAGTATAGCTAAACTGAACCGGCAAGTCAACCCCTGCCAAGGAGGCTCTAGGTGGATACGCCATTACATTCCCCCGCCTTGCATGCCGGACCGCTGAAGCGCGTTGCCAATACGACGCTCAACACTATCCAAGTCCAGATTGTTGTTCACTTGCATTTCCACGCGCCGGTTATCGTTCAAAGTCTGCGTCATAGGCTGTAACGCCCCACCTGTATCCACACGCCCCGCGGGCGGCGACGCCAGTGCACGAGAGATAGACATGCTACGCAGCCGCGGCAACGCCTGCTCCAGAGAGCCCACCACCTTTCCAACACCGCCCGCAACCGCCGCCACGTTCATATCCATCACCTGAAGCAAGGAGGGGGAGTGCGTAGTAGCGGGGTCTAGCTCTACCTTGATCTGTTGCATCGTGAATTGTACCGCGTCCACCATGCGTTGCGCCTCAATCTGCCACGCCCCCACAAAAGCATCCACCCACAAGACCGGCGCGGTCTGAAAATCGTTAGCTATGCTTTGAAATGCCGCGGCGATGCCGTGGTGAAGCGTCAACACGTCGTCCTGAAGGACCGCCAATCTCTCGACCAACATTGCACTCGCTTCCGACGCCCCGGGCAATTGCGCTTCCTCGGCACGCTTACCCGCGATTTGTTGACTCATTTCCGCCTGCGTCTTCGTACGGCGAATTAGCAAATCCAGCCTCTCAGCCGCGGCCGAGTCGTCTTTCATCCGGGCGCGCCGCTCATACAACCGCGAGAGCTTCTCCTCCGCCAAGATTGCCTGATCCGCTGCAATTCTCGCCCGGTTCTCCTGAATCTGCCGTACGATTGCGATAGCCTGATAGAGCATTAAAATGTCCCGCAACGAGCGAACCCGCCTAACGAGCTGCCCGGAAATGCTACGCTCCAACTCCAGTTCCCGCTTCGCAATATTAGTCGTCTTCTTCTTTTTCTCAGCCTCCTCATCCATTGCCTTTTTAACGTGCGCCCTTGCGGCTGCCTCGGCAAGCTTCAACGCCTCTGCCTTTTGCTGCTCGGCAAGCTTTCTTTCCTTGTCGCTAAGCTCCTTAGACAGAGCAAACGTCTCCTCAATCTCCTTCTTCTTTATCCGCAACCGCTGTTCCGCCTCCAGCCGGGCGGTTTCTATTTTGTCTTTACCGTACCGCGACTCAGCAATCCGCATGTCCTCCATGAACTTCAGCCGGTCTTCCTTCTCCTCCAGAAGCTCCTTTTGCGTCTGCTGTTCCAAGAAGATGGTGTTCTGTTCTCGTAGATGTTGGAGCCGTTGAAGTTCCTGCTCCCGCGCTTCCGCTACCCCCCGCGCTAATTGTTCTTCCACTTGCTTCTGCGCAAGTAATTCGCTCCCGAGTTGTCCCTTTTCTTGGAGCATCCTCACCTCTGCCGCCGCGGCCTCCTCTTGGGCACGTGCCGCAACCCGCCCCTTCTCCGCGAGGTCAATCGCATCTTGCAACACCTTCTGACGTACCTCCGCCTGTTGTTCCAGTTCCCGTATAGCACCAGCGCGGCCCTCGTGGTCGTCCTCAAAAATCTCAGCCTCTATCTTTGCGACCTTTTTCAACTGCTTCTCAAACTCCGCCTCCTGCTCAAGAATGCGCGCCTGCATTTCAATCCGACGAGCCTCCCGCGCCATTGCTTCCGGGTCCCCGCCCCCCGCAATCGGCACGTTCTCTCCCGCTTGCAACGCGTTCAACTCCGCCTGACTGTCAATTAGTTGATTCAATAGGTCGTGGTGTTTTTGGAGCGCCTTATTTTGCTGCTCCGTTAGGTCCTCATTCAGCTCCAACCCCGCGGCCACCTTGTTGAGAAAAGATCGCCACCACCCGGCCCCGAGCTTCGCAGCGTCTACAGAGGCGGTTAGATTCTCCCGCAACTCACGGATTTCTTTATTTAGCGCCGTTATTCGCCGTTGTCGAACCGCCGCATTATACCGCTCCTGTCCAGCCGCGAGCCCCGTGATGCTCTTAGTAGTTTCGTCCACCTCAATACCGAGGTCCCCGTAATCTTTCTCCAGCCCCTCTATCAGCCGCGTCGCCTCCTTCATCTCCTCGTTCGTAAGCTGCTCCTTCTCAGCAAGCGCCTCCAGGGACCGCATGTGTTGATTGTCCATCAGTATCTTTTTATCGCTTGCCTGTCGAGCATGCCTCATCTCGGTATTTACCCCGCGCAGCGCGGCCTTCAAATCCTTGAACAAAACGAGGAGCACGGGCAACGCCATCAGCATCGCCCCCAGCGCAATCGGGTTCGTCGCCAGCAATCCCACCAGCCCGGCAAAAGCCGTATACAGCCCACCGACCGCACTCGTAAGCATACCGAGCATCATCAACAGCGGTCCCACCGTAATGAGCACGAGTCCCAGCCCCGCGGCGAACTTGCCAATTGACGCAACCAGCTCCTCGTTTGCCCCTATCCAGGTCTTCAACTCCGCCACCCACTCCCGGGCGCTAGTGAGTAGCTCTTCGAGGTCCGTCTTCATTGCATTGAAAATATCAATTGCAACGCCTTCCAATATGGACTTCAACAGCACAAAAGCGCCGGTAATGTTGTCCAATTTTATTTCCTGCATCTCCTTCGCCACCCCTGCCGCATCTTCCAACCCGGCAAATACTTGGCGAATCTTCTCCTCTGATTGCGTCATAAACGCGAGCACGCCACGCCCCGCACGCAAGCGGAAAATCTCAAGCACCTCCAGCGCGGAAAGATTGGCCTCCTTCAAATTCAAAATCACCGTTGCGAGCTTTTGCACCTCGGGATTAATGTCCCGAAATGTCATACCGTGCCGACGCATTATTTTGTCGGCCTTCTCCGTATTCTTGACTAGCATTGCTTGCATATTTGCGAGCACGGTACCACCCCGGCTCGCCTTGATGCCCGCATTTGCCAACAGACCGAGCGCCGCGGCCGTCTGCTCCACGGTCTGCCCTAGAGAAGCTGAGAGGGGAGCGGCATATCGCATGGACTCCCCGAGCTTTTCTACGGTTGTATTCGTCGTGGTCGCAGCCTTCGCAAGAGCATCAACCACCCGACCCAACTCGTGCGCCTCTAGCCCAAAAGCGCGCAGCGTGTCCGCCGCAATTTCCGCGGCCCGTCCAAGATCAAGGGAGCCCGCCGTGGCAAGTTGAAGGGTCGCAGGGAGAGCCTCTTGTATCTCTTGCAAGGAGAAGCCCGCTAATCCCAAGAAATGCGCAGCCTCCGCCACTTGCCGGGCCGTCCATTCCGTAGTGGCTCCCAAGTGAAGCACCTGCTCCGTAAAACCAGCGAATGCCTCCGCGGCACCCGCGGCAGACGGTCGCAGCTCGTCCACCACGGCCACAACCGAGGACATCTGCTTCTCAAAAGAGGCCCCCGCCACGATTGCGGGAGTAAGGGCAGCAACAATTGCAGCGCCCATGAAACTCGCTTGCATGCCCATCGTTCGCATTTTCATGCCAACGGCTTGCGCGGTTTTGCCGATTGTTCGCAGTTTAGTGATGACCTTATTGGTCGTCGCTGTGAAACCACCCGCGTGAGCGCTAATACGTAGAACAGCCTCTCCAAGGTTCATCAGTCACCCTCTTTCTGATACGCGAACCCTCTCGGCCTCTCCCCGTCCTCATCGCCGCTGTCTCCGACTACCTGAGTCACCCATCGGCGGTACGCACCGGCCTCGGCTTGCGCGGCTCGAATTGTCTCCGCGAGTTCTACACGAGCTTCCGCCCGTCGTATGCTAATGGAATCGGAATAGCTTTCAAGCTGAAACAGCGTGTGTTTCAACGTGTCTCTATCTCCCCACCCGTACTCCGAAGCGAACTGGTCAATCAAGTCGCTGATGTCATCGGCGGCTCGCTCGGGGTCAAAATCCCCGGCGGGATCATCTCCGAAAAAAGGTCGCGCAGTTCCTCCCAATCAACTGCCTTTTTCGCCGCGTTCAACCACTTGACCCAATCCGAAATTCCAATGTTCTCAAACATCGTAGGCGTCGTGCCACACGTCGAAGCGGCGACCTGTCGCAACGCAGCCAATACTTCCGGCCTCTTTACGGCCTCCAACAGCCACGCTATCGCAGCCTCCTTGTCAGCCGTCTCATCCGCGAGGGAGGGCAACCCTTTCAACACCACTGCCAAGTCTCCGGCAATGGTAACAATCTGCTCCAGGGTCAGCTCCCGAACACGCACGTCCCCAATCGCTTTCAACGTAATAGGAACGCCTACGTTCACCAGTCGTTCAGTCGGTGTCATTGTCTTTATCTTTCATCGTCTCGTAGGTGTGGGGTCGCTTCCGTTTGGTCCGTGCCAAACTACTATGAAGCATATCCCGAAGATTGTTCTGCTGTTGCACATATCGCTGAGGCTCTACGGTCGTTGCCCCGTTCCGATAGTCGAACATGAGCTGTCGTAGTGCTTCCTCGGTGGCATCAACAGAAAAAACAAAGAAGATTGTGATGCCCCGGCCCTCCCCGGCCGCCTCCACGCGCAGCAAGTTCACACCTTCCTGACACCACAAAAACGCAGCCTCGTTCAGGTCTTTTGTACCGAACGGGGCGCTGCGACTTTTACATTCACTGTCTTGCATCTACTCATCTCCCGCAACGCCCCCGGGCGGGGGCGATTGCTTTAGATCACGTCGGCATACGGAATGCTGACGGTGATGTTACCAGTCGCGGCGATGTTGGTCAGCGAAGTGAGCGTTAGCTCAGCGTACTTCCCAGCGAAGTTCCAAACGACGTTTTTGAAACCGTCGCCCACGCCCTCGTAGTCGCCAGAACCCTTCACGTCGGTGTCCCCGTTCGTGTCCAGGTCGCTGCGCTCCGCGGCGATAAACTGGTCAATCGCATCTCCAATCACCATGCGAATCATTTTGGAGGTCGTGAGCTTATAGGCAGTGTCGGTGACCGTGAAACGTACCGTCGTGCCAGAAGGGTTGGACTTCACAACGGTGAAGTCGCCCATGTTATTGCTCGCACCCCCTTGAACATAGCTATGACCCATCTGGCCATCTCCTTATTCTAAAAAAACGAAAAACGAACACGCTACACCACGCGTTCTATAGAGCACCCTCTTGCAACAGTCGGAGCGCGTCGTGCCGCACGCGCTTCCTGCTCGTCCACTGCGTACCTCTTGCGGTATTGATTGCCGCAAGCGCCGTGAACATTTGACCCGCCGTGGGAGAGTATGCGTTGTTTCGCCTCTCCCCCGGCACCCGAAAGTTCTTGACCTCCGGGGCCGTGTTGATACCCTGCGCCGTAAGAGTAGTGTCCACGTAGCTTCCGAGTTCACTTGAAGCCATTGCAAAACCTCCCGGATTAGGTGTCAACGATTGTGCCGAACTCGCCGTTCGAGTCTTTCAAACACTCGAACTCGACTTCGATTCCGCTCTCTTCATCGCGTTGCATGTTATACTCTTTGTTGTTGAACGTGATCGCCTTTGTGATGGTGACCGTCCTCGTCGCACAACTAGGAGCCTCCCCTACCAAGACCAGGGCATGCTCATCAACCCAACACGAATCGTTATATCCGAGCGTGAGCGTTGAGCCGCTAAGACTTGCGGAGGGAAGCATGAACGCGATACGGAGGTTCTCCAAGGTGATTTCCAACAGGGTCGTCACAATGTAAAACCGTTCGTTCGCGCGGCCTCGTTTGACCACGCCAACGGCTTGATCCGCTTCGACCTCGACAAACGTGGGCTCGTAACGAAGCATCGTTCCGCCCTTCGTATATCCAAGGTCTACACCGTCGAGCGAAATTTGCGCAGCGCCGATAAGAATGTTGTCGGAACTAGCCATTTCTTCCGCACCTCGTAAACTATGCTACCGGGCAGGGGACCCCAATCCAAATCAAAGCCGCCCTGACCAGCACTTCCCAAGTATCCGTATCTTCATCATACATCTGTCCGGCGCGGGATAGAAACCGGGAACCATAACAGCGTACAGCCGTATCACTCGGGTCCCAATAGCTCCTATTATTGTCCGCAGCGTGGAGCAACTCCTCAAGTCTATCAGCTATTTTAATCGCTGTCAATTCCCCGGCCGCCCCCTCACCAATAGCGCGAAACTCCACCGTCGCATTCTGGAGCTTTGTCACCTCTACACCCACCAGCGGAACAGAGGAGGCCACACGCACCCCGAGGAAGGGCGTTCGACCCTTCACCAGCGGGGTATCGCGTCCTATGTGCAACACGGTCGCACTATGTTCCGTCAACGTCACCAACGAAGCATCCGATACCAGCTCAGCGACGATTGCCTTGTTCAGTTTTTCTTGTCCCACCCACGCCATTATATCTTTCCCAACCGGGTCTTCAACCGCCGAACCACGTCCAGCGACCACTCGTCTTGACGCTCTTCCCACGCCGGAATGACAAATGGATGCGGCTTCGCCCCCTTCTCTTCCAGTGTATCATAAATCGCCCACGCAAGCGACTCCGCGCTTGCCCGCCCGCTCTTGCCAATACGGCGACCTCCAAACATCTTCTTCTTTACGTACTGCAAAATCTTTCCAAAATCCACCGTCTCCTCGCCCGGCTTCCATCCGCGCTCCACGTGGTAGCCGTAGGGCACCCCCAACGCCCCCACCTCGATGGAAACACCGCCCTCCGAGAAACGCGTACCCATTCGCTGAAAGAGCTGCCCGCGAAAAATACTGCGATTTTTAGTCAGCTTCATACGCATCGCGGGGACAAGAATGTGCTGCGCCGACGTGTACATCGCCGCCGCGGCTTCGGCGGGCATTTTGCTTGCTGCGCCCGCAAGCCGCGCCCGCACTTTTTCCATTCCCTCCAGCCTCATGACCACATGCATCTTAGACCCCCTCGTACTCCGTAATCACGGATGTGTGGTGGTACGCGCCCACCTCATCAATCTGGTCCCGAGCACTCAGTACCCGAAAATCCTTAGTCCCCCACCCGTAGGTGACCTCCCAATACCCCGCCGCGTCCCCCGCGTCTGGCCACCCAGACAGCGCCCACGGATTATCCGTTGCGGAGCCGCCTAGAGCAATGGTGCCCCCGGGGTATGTAAACACCCATTGACCCCCGAAAGCGAGCGTATACGTGCCGTCCGTGTACGTGGGAGGGGTCGCTAGGTCGGAGTCTAGCGTCTGTACGTCTGCCGGGGTCATAACCGTGCCCCACGTGGGCAACGTTGCCGGGATAGGCGGAGTGTTGTTCGGGGGGTCCCCGTACGTCACCCGCACAAAATCGCCCTCTGCAATGTTGGGGGAGTACTCCAAGAGCACGCTCCACCCGCGCTTGCCCGCCTGTCCGAACCGCTGTATCCGCTCCTCAATAGAGGCAACCGTCAATCGGCACGCCCGCGACGCGTACACCTCCGTCTCAGCGCCCCCGGGCGTGATGCCGCCCGCGCCGTCATCCGCGTCCGCCTTGCGAATAATATCAACGGTGTGTACTAATCCAAGCAAAGGATGAGACATCGTACCCTTGCACGTGCGTGCAACTCCTACCAGCGGGGATTGTCAAACGTCTGCTTCTTATCCGGCACCGCTTGAAACATGCTACTGAAGTTCAAGTACCGGCTGAGCATTTGATCGACCAGGGGAATGCCGGTCTGTTGCCCAAACTTAAAACCCGCGTCGTACTCTATGGCGAAATCATCCCACGTCACCTTCTGCACGCCCGCAAGAATCATTTTTGTGCTTCCAGGCTTCAACCGCTCCAACACCATTAGAATCGCAGCCCGCGTGATCTCCGCCGGAGTGCTTGCACGGCCCCACGTCCCGACAATCTGAATATTTTGCTGCCCTCTCGGCCACACGCCGCCACGTCCAATCCGCCTGCGCGGACTATCATCACTCCACCCAAACGCGACTTGGATATAGTAATCATAGGCAACATAATCATCGCCTTCCACATACGTATCCAGAACGGTTGTTCCGTCAATATCCAAGTTCTTGCACGTGGTAATAGAGAGCAAAGGGTACGGCGGGTCCGGCTGAAAGAACAGTGTGCTGAGCCCGTTGCCATCAAACAGATTGGTTTCCGCCTTCGTGTAGAAAATGTCACCGCAGATAGCCTCAATCGCCGCCTCCGCAAGTGTGATCTCTGCATCGATTTCATCGTTTGTGTAGGCGGATAGGTCCACCACTGCGCCGTTGATCTTGAATGCCCGAACCGCGGCGGTCGTTGTGTAATTTCCCATCGTACTTCCCGCGTTAAAGATTCCACTTGTATTCAAACCAATCTATAACGGCTTGTTCATCGCTGTCCGACAACACAGAATTGAACACGGCGACCTCATACAGCTCAAGGTCCCCCGCGTTAGTATTCTTACCTATCTTTGCCCAGCTAAAATTAGACGCCCCCATGTTTTCATCGCCGGATAGCGTACCCATCTCCCACTCCAGTTTCCCACTTACATCGCTTTTCTTGAGGTGCACTAGGAACGCAGTATTCGGGGCCGGGTCTACACCACTTGTGACAGTAAACGTACCGCTCGCAATTCCTTTCGGCGCATAGTCACCATCTGGATCGGAACTACCGGACTTCTCGTACCACGCAGTCGCAGGAGGAACCCCAACAGTGGTTGACATGTACCACAACCCGCCCCCGTTATACCAAATATGATAACCCCCCGCCCCTGACCAATATGACTCTCCGTTGTGTGTGCCCGCGAGAGTATAAATACCTTCATTCGGGTTAAAGATAGAACAGTCTGCGTACTTGTTCGCCGCTCCAGTGAAGGGTTGTGCGTACAACGTTGTATCAATCCAAATTAGACCCAGGATATAGGTCGGGGAAGCACCATAATTCAACTGAAAACCAGCCGAATGATAAGGCGGAGGTGTTGTGGGGGCGGGGAAAGCATCTGGCAAATAAATTTGAGTATTGGCCGAAACCGGCTTCAACACCATGAAAATATCACCGTTAAAATTCGGTAATACTTGATACCCCGCAGAAGGTGTTATGTCGCTGCCTCCTTGTATCAATAATCCAGAATGTCCTTCTCTAGTAACCTCGGAAGTACCAAGTGGAACCCCTACAGTGTCCAAATCATAATTCGACCCACCATTGCCGCTATTGTCCCAAGAGGTCAGAGCACCCGAACCGCCGTCAAAATTTAGACCGCCCTCCGTCAGCCAGATCAATGCATCCGTAGCAAAATCCGGCTCTGTCAGACCTTGTTGATTCATCGCAATAGTATTTAATCGAATAGTCATTAGGCGACTCCACCGTGGGCTCCCTCTACGACCCAACCAATCGCGGCCGAGACGTACGTTACAGAAACAGACTTCCACTGCGCGGAAATGGTGCACGTGCCACCGTCCACCCCGTTCAAGTCCGCACCCGCGCCAGTCGAGACAGTAGTTGCGCCCGCGCCGACCTGCCGAATCAATACTTGAAAACCCGCCGTAGGAACAAGCGCCGCGGGTATTGTAATCGCGCAGCCGACGGCGTGATTTGCGTTCAACACCGTTGCGTTATCCCCGACCACAACGTTATAGGACGCATCGGTAATGATTGTCTGCGCGGGAAACTGTAAAGCAGTTATCGCAGTCACGTTATCGGAAATGCCGGACGCGTTAGTAGCGATGTCGCCCGTGTTAGTGGCAATGTCAGCCGTGTTAGTGGCAATGTCAGCCACGTTCGCAGCGATAGCCAGCGTGTTCACACCGATGGCCGAGGTATTCGCAGCGATGGCCACGGTATTCGCAGCAATGTCCGCCGCGTCCGAAGTAATTGCATCCGCAATCGACGTTAGATTGTTGTTCAATAGGTTACGACGTTCCGCGGTATCAAACACCGTGAACAATCGAACCATCTGGTAAGCGGCACCCGGGCCGCCGGGAGGCGTGTAGGACATTTCTTTCCCCTTAGAAACCGACGCGACTGATTACACAATAGTCAACACCGGCGCAGTTCCCGCCTTCCCCTTTTGCGAGGACCTTGCCGATACCGTGCATGTTGTGTTTGAAACTCAAAGACGAACCCGCGGGCATGCCAACGAACTCCCCGGATTTGTGCAATCCATCTACGTGCACTTGCAACGGGTTCGCCGCGGTAGAACGAACACCCACGAAGAACTCATTGCAGTGACCCCCGTCCGCAGCCTGATTGAACAGTACCGTTTCCGCGGCCGTGATGGTCTGGTTTGATGCGGCTGACGCCATTTCTATCTCCTCTCAAAAACGTTATAGGCTCATAATCACTGCCGAGGTTCGAGGGCCTCCGCCGCCCGGAGTGTACCCCCACTGAACATCAAAGTCCTCAAATTTATAGCTCATTGCACAACAGCTATTCGCCTCGTCCCATCCGGCGACTGCAACGTTGTATCTGTAGGTCGTTACCGCACTGTCATTCGTTGCGGACAGAGTATCAATTAGTGTTCCCGAATGACTTCCGGTACGATATTCCATCTGCAAATCAACACCGATACGCTCGACGGTGTGATAGTACGCAGTGCCCTCTGTCTGGTCACCGTTATCGTTGTCGGTTCCCGCCCCATAACAACAATACAGATAGTATTTATTCGTCGGCCCGGTATTGCTCGAATACGGGCGACCGAACATAGCGTCATCGTTGTTGTCTATCCAAGCATACCCGTCTCGACGGTGTTTTGCGGGAGACGTATTCACCACGCCCCACGCCGTACAGCTTGCCCAATCTGCGGACCCAGAAATGCCGGGCGTGAACTTGAACAAGTGCTCAAAATTAGAAAACGAATCGGGGTTACGGTCCTTCCAAATAACCCAATCATCGGCTCTGTTTTGATTGCTGACATTTACCCATAGACCATCCGTAGTGTCTATCGTATAGGAGACGCCAACATTCGTGAGCGAGTAATCGTTATAAATGTCCTCGTAGGGGTCCGGCGGGGGCGGGTCTTTTCTCCAGATCAACGGCACACTCTTACTGAGGTGCTTAGCATCTGGCGACTGCTTGAGCTTTACGTATTCATTATCCACGACACCGTGTTTTTCGTACCCTTCGGGATACACGTTTCGCAACATGCAAATACGCTCTAGCCGATCCTCCCACGAACTGCAATGGACAGGCCACTTCATCTTGTCCAGGCCGACAATACTTTCAAGGTCTGCGTCTACTTTTCTGGCCTTGATTACCTTACGAGCCTCCCGAAGTTGCTGCGTCGCCATACGCTGACTCTCACGCCAAATATCACGACGCCACTCCTTGTCGGCACCGCGGATTTCCCCGCTCGGCAACGACTCGTTATGAAAGACTCTTAATTTTTCGCGGTAGGCAACCGCGTCTGCCAACGCGCTCATTATCGCTCCAGGGAAAGGATGAGGGTCACAAGCGTGACCGTGGTTGCCGAGTCCACATTAAACGCCAGAATGTCGTCCACCGCTATTGCCGTTGTCCAGCCGGTCAACGTGCTGTCCGAAGACTTAACCGCAGTGCTCAACGTGGGCGGCGCTGAAGCCGTGATTGAATCCGCGTCCGTGGGTGGATGATTGGCGTACGTATCGTTCCAAATATCGATCACGATACTACCGCTTTGGTCCGCCAAGAGGACGGCCTTTGTGATAGTACACGCGAAGGGCATCTGGATAAAACTCTTCACCCCTGTTGTGATGGCACTGCCGCCGCCGTCAAACAACACAACCAAAGAGCTGAGTAGACCCTCACCGATTAGTTTCGCAGAGTGGTCAAATTGCATTTTCAAACTCCCGATTTTAAGGTGCCGGATAAATCGTGGCCTGCCATCGAACATTACAGCCCCAACGAACGGTCAGGCCAGAGTCTCCCGCGGAATCCCGAACTTGGATCAGCAGCGCGTCATTCGCATCGCTGGCAATCGCCTGGACTTCAAAATCCGTGTCGTCCGCCCTGTCCAAAATATCAATGACCGGCGTGCCTTTCATCGAGGTAGTACCCCCGTCGTTTTCGATCACGCCCCGGATTTGGAATCCAAAAGACTCCGCTGCGCCCGCCGTAATACCACTAATCAATGCATCGAAAACCATTACTGAGTCTTCGGGAATGGTAATCAGATTTGTCGCAGCCGTCCCATCGGGATTAAGCGTGTACCACGTCGTATCACTATGCGTTGTAGACCGCCGAAGCGACGCCTCTCCGTTCTGTACGTCCCCCGCCGCCGCAAACTGTCCACTTGCCTGCGCACGCTCCCCGTATCGCAACACGGTAGCGCCGAGGCCGCCAAGAATTTGTCCGTACGCAACGTCGTTCGTATTGTTAGCCCCGCCGACGATAACACTGTTCGCACCAGAGGCAACCATTGTCGCAGCCGTCCGCGACGTTTGCAAGTCCACTGAACTCTCGCCCCGAGCATTACCAGCAGTTGCACCATCTACGGTCGGCCGAATCGAATAGTCGTTAGTGTCCAACCCCTGAATCACATATTGCGGGTGGTCGTTGTCCGCAAGCCCGCCCAAAGAACCATGGTCCGTCGCAGGAGCACCACGGCCCGCCGCGTTGACACGGAAATCCACATAGTCGTCACCGCCGTCCGTGGAACGGATGCGGGCATTCACCGCGTTAGTATAAGAATCTTTCGTTTGAAAGATAACCGTACCAATCGCCTTCATCTCAGGACTTGGCAACCCGCTCAAATTAAGAGCCGCAATTTCCGTTTCAGCCCCGTCCCTAGCCGCTAAAATATTGTCATATTGTGCTTGCCCTTGAATTGCAATCGGATTACCGTCTGCGAAGTTCGTCGCAAATACGTGCACGAGCACATACTTCCCATCCCCAACAGCCGTCTGTGCCCCTGCGTTGTTATAGGCAATGCGACTTGTCACGCCATCCGTAATGAAAGAGTACCCGGCATTCGTGGTCTTTCGCCAATTAGCACCGTCCAAGTACCAAATTTCAAGTCCTACATTAGACGCAATTGCGTTTATTGTGTGCGGCACGTCCTCATCGTAAATCTCACCCGTGGCGACGGAGAATTGCGCATGCGCGTTATTGCTGCCATCCTGGTCTGCCGATATATCGCCAAGAGCTAGGCCACTTTCCCACACCGCTCCGATCTGGTCATGTAAATAATGATGTGTCGTTCCCGACATGTTACATCCATGCCGCTCCTCCATCAATTCGCCCAGACTATTCGTGGCATCCCAGTACACCATCGCCACAAGAGCATAATCCGTAATCAACGCATCGGACCACGCGTTCGTCTCTTGCAACACGCCAGAATCATCATAATAGATATAGTGCAGACCCTCTGACGCCGGGTTGAGCTGGACCGACTCAGCCGCCGTCTTTGTGTAAGCGACGCCCGCAATATAAAACGTCCAACCCGCCCCCGTCTTGTCAATCGTAAACGTGTATCCCGGCCCGGCATCCGACCACGAAATCGACGAGTCCGTACGGTTCACGAACCCGGTCGGGTCCTTCTGGTCCTCAAGCACGCTCGCCTGGACCGCCGTGGCAATTAGGGAGTGATTGAATGCCGCAAGATGCGCAGCGTCGCCCGCCGCCGCCGTACCCGCGGGGTCCGCACCCACATCACCGGCCCCGAGCACAACGGCACCCGTCTGAGTGTTCACACTGGTCACGAGGTCCGTATTGTCCAGCTTCCTCCATTTCGTTCCGTCCCAGATAATCCAGTCCCCAACCGCCCAACTTGCCTCTCCGTCAATGTTGGTCGTTCCGGCAGTCCCAACAATATAGAAATCCCCCGGGTCCCCGCTATGAGTGCTGCTCACAATCGTTGGGGTGTTTGCATTTGCGTCCCACGTGCCGAGGAAATTAATCCCGGTCGTGTCTATCGGGTTTCCCCAAAATCCACCAAGAATGGGCATCGTATTACCTCGCCGCTAGAATTTCACGCAACGCTCGCATCGCCTGATCCGGGTCCGTGCAAGATGCCAACAAAAGGCGCGGCGGGCTCGCCGTACGAACGGCCCGGGTCCCTTTATTGTAGACAAAAACAACCGCATCAAACTCGGCCTCTCGACCAACGTAGCTCACATCGCACATTCGTTCAATTGTTCGTATCGCCGCCGTGCCTCGCCCCGAGGGAACGAGAATGCGGGGGCGTGTAATCGGTTGCTCCGCCACGGGCTCCACCTCGGGCTTCGACAACCGCAACACCTCAAACACATCTTCGGGTTCTATTGCCGCCCCACACGTAATCGCGTCAGGATCGTCCTTGCGCAAGCTTCGGGTCGGTCTTACTCCTAGTCTATCATAGGCGTGAACGGCCTTCAATGACGGGTACTCCCCAATCACGTCCGCCGGTTCTGTATTCGTAAACACAACCGCCCCCGGTACCCCCAACACGCCACAAATATGAGCGAACCCCGAGTCCGTACCCACAAATAACTCCGCCGCCGCGCACTGCTCCGCTTGCCACAACAGATCGTCAGACAGCTCACTTAGCTTTTCAATATTGTCCCCGGGCGCGTGTATTCCCCACTCGTCTTTCGTGCCCAGACAGCGCACCGCGTATCCGTGTGCCGACAAACCAGTGATGACCGCCCGCCATTTCGCCTCTGCCCATCTCCGATTAGGGTTAGACGAACCCGTGTGGACAACCGCCAACTTCGGAACCGGGGGCACCGACCCGGCAAACAGAAACCGCCCGGGAGAAACGGGGATACCTACCCTCTTTGTGACGTGCCCGTAATAGCTCCCCGGCCGCAACGTGCGGGAACGGTTAAAGACCTGCGAAAACTCCAATAGTACATCGTATTTCAGCCGATTTGCTGGGTCGTTCAGAGCCGTGGACGAACATGCCGCGTCTACCCCCACCATTTGCCGCAGCAGAGGCATTTGATGAGGCAAAGACGCAGCCGTGATATGACACTGCTTCGCAGCAAGTGCCGCGGCCGTGCCGCCTATCGCAACCACAACGTCCCCGACGCCCCCAGAAAACCGGAGGCATATCCGCGCCCCCTCCCAATCCTCGGGCAAAACAAGCGAGGGCTCCGCAGTTTCAAGCCCGTCCAACACTTCAAATCCGTCCACGAGGCACCTCCAAAGGAAAAAGCCACCCTATCCGGGTCCAATCCGGGATAGGGCGGCTATGAACCCAAATCACCAGCGCCGCAAGGACTAGGTGTAGTCCGAGCCGGACATGGCCACATTCTCCGCGAGAACAACCATGTTGCAATTCTCCACCTCGAAGTCCACGCGGAAGTGGATGGTCACCTCCCACACGTCCTGACGCGGCCGACGGTCCCACTCAATCGTGATGTCGCGCTGGACGAAGTAGATAAGGTTCTTCAACGGGGTGAGCCAGATTTCCGAACCGTCTGTACCCGCGGTTCCCCACGTCAGGTCTTCCGGCATCAGCGGAACTTCAAGCATCGGGATACCCCACGGCCCCGGGCGCGTCATGCCCCAGAACTTCAGGCTGTTCGCGGTGCCGAGTTGATTGTCGCCGCCCGAGGTTTCCCGGTCGCTCCAATCGAGCTGCCACTTGTCCGACGGCCCCGACGGAACAATCCACACGTAGTCGGGCTTCGCGGCCCGGTACCGGGACGGGATGGCACGCTTCATGTCGTAATACAGCTTCTTTGACGGCGCTGCTCCGGCCGCGTCGATCTGCTGAGCGGCGGGGACGTTCGCCTGGAGGATAACACTCCAGCCATCGTTAACGCCGAGCAGGTTGTTCGTCACGGATTGCGTGTCGCCCGTGGGCAGACTGTCGTCGCCCTCGATTGCCGCCATCTCCGTATCGATACTGATACGCTTGCTGAACATGGTCAGCAGCGTGTCGCGGATGCCTTTGCCTTCCAGGTTATCTTCCAGGAAGTCGGTTTTGAGGTCAAAGGCGGACCGATACTTCTCGTTGTCATACGTGACAACGCTCTCGGTCGGCACCCGCGTCGAAGCGATGGACGTGGTATGCGCCCCTTCGGTGACGATGGTACCGAGATCAAGCTTATTGATCTCGCCTTTGTTGGCGTTAGTGCGCTGGACCCGACAGTGCTTCAGCAATACCGACTCATTGATAACCAGATCAATGAAACGGTCGCTCTGCTGCCGATTCAAAACGCTGTTGGGAAGAGAACTCGAATCAATCGCGCTCTTGCTTTGGATAAGCTTCTCAATCGGAAGCTTGATTTCAACGTGCTGAGACACAATACTCTCCTTTTAGGAAACGAAAAACGAAAAAACGGAAACACCGCAACGCGCGGCTCCTAACTAGTCGGTGAAGGGAAACAAGGTGTCGAGACACTCATTCGGATCGGCGTCAGCATCCTTTTTCGCGGTGACTTTCTCATCCCGCACGGTTTCCAGCGGAGTAACCTCCCCGAGAACCTCGACACTCTTGGCAACCGCAACCATTTGATCGGTCAAGCTTGCCAACGTCTTCTTCACCTCTTCCAAGCCCGCTTTCTCCGCGGGTCCGTCTCCGTCTTCCGAATCTGCGTCTTTCTCTTTCTCTTCTTTTTCAGCGGCGGCCTTTTCGGCAGCCTCTTTTTCAGCGGCGGCCTTCTCCGCGGCCTCTTTTTCAGCGGCTTCCTTTGCGGCCTTTTCGGCGGCTTCCTTCTCGGCCTTTTCTTTTTCAGCGGCTTCGTCCGTTGCGGCCTTTTCAGCAATTTGAGCAAAACCCTCGCCCACGGTCTTCAGCGTCTCCGAGATGCCTTCCATAACGGGCTTCATCTCGGCCGCAACCGCGACGGCGACTTGCTTACTCAGGGCCTCCGCAGCGGCCTTGTTCACATCCTTAACCTCTTCGGACTTGTCCCCGGCGTCCGGCGTTTTCTCTTCAGACATCTTGCGTGTCTCCATTGATTGAAACGGTGCTAAAATCGAAGCAATCCCCGACGTAGGGACTGCCGCCTTGGCTCTTGGCGCGGACGCCTCACAAGCCAGAGTAGTCTTTCTCGTAGTGGCCTTTTCAGGCCCCGCAATGACAGACACTCCCGGAGCAATCTGCACGGTTACGAGATTATCCAAGTCGAAATTGACGCCTTTGCTTTGGAGGGCGAAGTACGTGTCCCCCTCCTGCCGCAAAGAGTCACTTTTCATTTTGTATTTTTCGAGCGTCTCGCATACTTGGGACGTACCCGAGAACAGTGCCCCGTCCAATCGAACAAGGTGCACCGATAGCGAGTTGCTCGGCACGTCCATCGCAAACGGCTGTCCCGCCGCCGTTTTACCGATGATAAACGTGGAACCCGGCTGGTCCGGCACGTTTACGAGACTGATTTCCCAGAGATCGATTCCCTTAAAGACCCGCTCCGTCGTGCCGTCGGGAGCCACCCGATAATGAACGTGTGTTTGACCCCGCCAACTGAAGGCCGCAAGCTCTCCCGTCTCAACCATGCGCTTGACTTCGGGTTGCGTGACTTTGGCGACCATAAAGAGGCCCCGTGTGCCCGCCTTCAAATTAGGTACACGATTGCGGGGGTATGTGTTGCGTACTTCTTTCCTCTTTACGTCGTACACGCCCCAATTTTCTTTATCCCCCTCGATGCGGACCAGCTTCGCCACGTACACCTCTTCCGGGCGACCGGCCGCCACTTTATTCCCCATCGTGTCGGTCCAGTAATCGTGATTGACCAGCAGAGTCGGTGCCGCCATGAACTGATCGAGGTCAAACTCCTCCGGGGGCACAACGTCGTCGGAGCGGTCCATCACTTCCACACTCGCAAACCCCTTGATAGATACCGTGGTTTCATCGCTTTGTCCCACCACGGCATAGACCGGGGACACTAGAGACAGAAGCTCTCGCACGTTTTTATCTAAAGCGGTCGCCATCATAACCCTCCTATCGGAATCCTACGTATTATCGCACCTACAAAAAATCGTGTCAAGAGGCGAACCATCTGCACGCGCGTGCAACCCCCCAGAGTGGAGGCGGAGGCGTGGCTTGCCAGAACTAGACCACGCGAATGTGAGAAAAGCACCACATAATCAATTCAACGAGCTTCCACAATCCCAACGGAACGCCAAGAGCACATATCCACATGAGCGCGGTCATTGCTCGCCCAATACCGTCAAACATATCAGCCCTCCCTCACGGGTACTTCAAACATGCCTTCGCCCATTGCTCGCAGCTCTTCGTACGAGTACCCATGGAAAACTTGC
>Ga0180432_10000724_pt1 | contig 53547 bp, 50 predicted proteins | sample SS_ome_10_FD_132414 | JGI IMG/M metagenome (GOLD analysis project Ga0180432, IMG submission 132414) | Hypersaline lake sediment archaeal communities from the Salton Sea, California, USA - SS_1_MS_2 metaG | ecosystem: Environmental > Aquatic > Non-marine Saline and Alkaline > Hypersaline >... | reverse complement strand
TATGTCTGACCCACGAACGGGGGGAGTTACGCAGACGCTGAGCGAATTATGATTTTCATGGCGTCTAAAATCCTGTCTAAGCATCGAATTTCATTCAGCCGTCAAGTACGGACGGGGGGAGTTACGGAAGCGCCGAGCAGACCGTAATTTTCATGGCGCCCGAAATCCCATCTAAGCGACGATCTCACACCGCCGTTCCTTCCGACACGCCGCCGACCCGCACCACCCTGGTGCCAACCCTCCCCGCCCTGATATTAAGGAAAAAGCCATACTCAGGGCCCAGCACCGACCTGGATTATCCACGGAGCAAGATTGCCGTGGTGACAAGGAAGTGGTTCATGAGGCGTACATTCCCACCCGACCCTTAAATTAAGGAAAAGACAGTCCCTCTCGGCTCAGCACACTCCTGGATGAGCCACGGGCCGAGATTATGGTAGCGATGAGGAATCAGCTCGTGAGACGTACTTAGGTACGCCGATCGGGCTGTGAAGAAATCGATGCCGTGAGATCGGTTCGCCCGTAGGGGGAAGTAAGCTGATAACATTCAACCTATCATTGACATTGCATCAATTCTAAAACTCGCTTAAACTTGATGGTTTTGCTCTGTTCAAGTGGGGCTTTTTTCCCTATCTTTATCAGCTTACTTCCTGGATCATCCAGGTCAGTTGAATTTGCCGGGGATGATATTTCCGGGATTAACCCGAAACCCCCGGGGCTTCCCTTCGCAATCGAAGACGAAGCGTTCTTGCTTATTTCGGATCGTGACCGTCTTGATCACACGCCGGCCCTCTTCGTTCCATTCCAGATCCAAGGGAAAAACAAAGAGGTCGCGTCTCTGTTTAAACACAACCTCCATCCGGTAGCCGGATTCAGTTCTCCCGACGCTTTGCGACACGTCGATGTCGGGCAACCCGTGAGAATTGAACCAGGGATTGAAAAACGATGCCGCGTCCAAATCTCCCAAATCATGAAACGCACGGAAAAAAGCGGCTGTGCGGACGGTTTCATATTTGTTATTCTGGAAAAAAAGCTTTAACGCCTTTATGAACTTTTCCCGCCCCAGAAGTTTTTGAAGCATATTCAGAACCAGTGCGGTCTTGTTGTAAATGATCGTTTGATAAGCCTCAAAATTCATATGGCTGAGACGCGTTCCCATCGTTATGGGGCCCCAGTAGGAGTTCTGATTCGTCCATTTGGAAAATCGTTTCAAGATAAAAGCGTACGCCTTCTCCCCGTACTTGTGCCGGAGATAGGAGATGGCGGCAAATTGGGCCATTCCCTCGCTTATCCAGAGATCATGGTAGGTATCCCAGCTGATTCCCTGCCCCCACCATTGATGAGCGATCTCATGCGCCAGGAAAAATTCATCCCATCGCCGCAGATCGACGGGGCTCATAGCGGGGACCAAGCCACCTCGCCGTGATGACCGCGGCAGCTCGTTCAAAACAACGAAGGATGGCGGGCTGTTCCCCCCCCCTTGACTCCACAGCCGCTGAACGACACTTATCTTTTCATATGGATACGGTCCGAATAGAGATGAATAAAAACGATGGATACGCTTCGTCTCTTCGAATACATTCCATGGGGAAGAGCCGAATTCATCGTCCTTAAAATACTCCACTGGAATCGGTGCGTCCTCCCTCGACATCCTGGTGATCCGCCCGGCGATGAAAGCCAAGTATTTCACGGGGAATTCGACGTTGAAGTAATACGCCCGATAATCTCCTTGGGATTGTCCACCGATACCGCTCACTTCGCGGGTTTCGGTCGGGGTTCCCGATCCCACAACCGCATGATCTCTCGGCAGCGTTATCGTCATTCTGGCAGTGAAATAATCATCATGGGGCGGAGCCGGATACCAATAATCCTGACGTGTATACAGATAGGTTTTATATTTTGACAGACGAAAAGCCGCCGCGTCGGCGGCCTGAGGCAGCAGGAGACCTTCCTCAGGCCGAGACTGTGTCCGGATTCGGCCTTCATATTGGATATCGAAAGAAATTTCGTCCCCTTCCTCCGGAGACTCCACGAAATAGACATACAGATTGTTGCGCAGTTTATCTTGGCTGAAATACAGCTCTTCATGATTTTCCCCATGAACGCTCAGGATGCGCAGCCGGGAATTCAATTTCAATCTCATACGCTCCCGGGAACCGAATTTCGCTTTGATCCGAATCCGCGCCTTTCCGTAAAAGAAATAATCCGTAGGATCGAAGTCGACATCCAAATCGTAATTCAGAACATCGAAACCTTTTCCGGCGGAGACAAAAAGCCGCTTTTGCGAAGCGCCGTTTTCAACGGGAGTATACATGTTCACCAATCGCTCCTCTCTCCATTGAAAAAGATGGACTTCCTCTTCGGCAAATGGTGAGTATATATACGAGAAAAGGCCGTGGCGCCGGCTTTTGAAATCAATGACGGCTTCATTTCCGTTGGGAATGGTTGAAAGGTAACGGGTATCACCGGAGTGTTCGATGGTAAATGCACGCGGGTAATGTTTGGTGAATAATGAATAGGCCTGGTTCTTGACGCTGTCCGGCGGGGGAACCTGCTCATCGGGATCTGAATCGATGGTGATATTTTTCGAGAAAAAGGTGGGAGAAAACCGCAGAAACGCATATTCCAAGGGTTCATCGAACACCCGCTTTTTAAACATCAATTCCAACTGGTGTTTTTCGCGGGCCGGAGACGGGGAGAACCGGACACGGCCGTTTCCCAGGATGAGCAACGCGGTCTCCATTTCAGGGAGGCTGTCGTAAAACACAAGCGCATCATGGAAAGTCAGCGTTAGATCCGTATGCCGGACCTCGACTCGCCGAACTCTTTGCCATTCCCCCCCCGGAATACGGATTTTATACAGACGAATGGAGTTGCCAAGGATTTCCTTGGATATGACGGACAATATATCCTGCGTTTTCTCGATCCGCAGCCGCCAATTCTCCAATAAAACCGTGTGGGGATTTTCATAGAGAATCCGCGTTACCACTTGAAATTCATCCTCCTTGATCGATCGGGAAAAGATTCGGGTGATGGTAACGTCTTCGATCTGAAAATCTTGAAACGTGCTCTTTATCCGAGTAGATTCACGATTCCGCAGCCGTGAGTCATACGATTGGATGTAGGCTTCGAAATCTTTCGCTTTCAACGCATTCTGAAGCCTTGCGAAAAAATCATCCAACTCCACTTCTTGAATCGGAAAAGCGAAAAGCGGCACGGCAAGCAATATCAAGACCCAGCTAAAAAATCCCATGAAATATTTGCGATTTGCTTTTAAATCACGTCTCATGGTTTTTTCCAACCGCCTGATTCCTCTGATTCGGATCAGCGACCGGAACCTCCTTTCGGCTGAAATTCAGATTGACAATGCGAAGGGGATGATGCGTTCCCCGGCCTCTCCGCCCTGCCTCTAATAAAACATACGGATATCACTCCGAAAAGTTACAATCCAACCGAATTTCATTCTCCCCATGATCTCCAAATTCTTCTGAGCATTGAATGGGAACTAAATCCACGATCCCCGACCGGAGCTTGTTCACAGCACCCAGAAATTCCCGGACTCATTAGAATAATTATGACACATTCACTGGAATTTTTCCATGTGGACGCTTTCTCGTTCCAGACAAGAGGCTCTTTACGCAACCTGCCGGTTATGTTATATATACACAGATCAACATGAATATCGTATCGATTGTCGTCAGCCTTTTCGTGATTTTGTTCGCCATCACGATCCACGAAACCGCTCACGGTTGGGCAGCATTTAAACTGGGAGATCCCACCGCATATTCCATGGGACGCCTGACCCTCAATCCCGTTGCTCACATCGATCCCATCGGAACCATCATTCTCCCGCTTATTTTGGTGATCATGGGAGCCCCGCCTTTCGGATGGGCCAAACCGGTTCCCGTCAACCCTTACAACTTCAAAAATCCCAAACGAGACAATCTGATCGTATCCGCCGCCGGTCCGCTGTCAAATTTTGCCGCTGCTTTTGCCGCTTTGATCGCTCTCCTGCTGTTGAAAGGCCTTCGTCCCGGCGTCACCTCTTTTCTTCAAGCCTTTCTGTCCGGACGCGGAGGATTCCCCCAAGGATTTTTCCCGCTCGAGGGGCTCGCGCTGATCTTTTTTTACATGATATTTCTAAACATCCTGCTGGCGGTTTTTAATCTGATCCCGATCCCACCTCTTGACGGAAGCGGTATCCTGAGCGGAGTTCTTTCCGATGAAGCAGCCCGTCAGTACGACCGGATCCGCCCCTACGGTTTCCTGCTCGTCTTGGCTCTGGTTTATCTTGGACTGTTGGATATCATCATCCGACCCATACAGATTCTCATCTTCACATTGATTTTTTAAGGAACTTAAGGAATATTGTAAGCCGGGATGGAAAGCGCGACCCCTTACCAGATTAATCTTGAAGTTTTCCAAGGTCCTTTGGATCTCCTGCTTTTTCTCATCAGAAAACGCAAAATCGATATTCATGACATCCCCATAGCCGCCATCACGGGGGATTATCTGGAATACCTCAATCGAAAAGATTCCATCAACCTGGAAAGAGAGGCCGAATTTCTCCTGATGGCATCGCTGTTGATCCACATCAAATCACAGATGCTGCTGCCTCGCGAATCACTTCCTGAAGAAGAGGATGATCCCCGCAAAATCCTGGTCGAAAAACTGCTGGATTACCAGAAGATCAAGGCCGCCTCCAACCTGCTGCGCCAAAAAGAAGAGACACGGTTGCCCGAATGGCAGCGATCTTTTCTCCCTCCGCTGCCTAAAACCGAAGATCTCGAACTCACGGAGGTTTCCTTGTTCGGCCTGGCGGAAGCCTTCTACTTTCTGATGAAAAAGCGGGAGCGGGGGGATCTTAAAACCATCGAGCGCAAAGAATATTCCATCGAGGAAAAAACCCGCGAAATCCTCGAGGTTCTCCGGATTCACGCCTTTCTCGATTTTACGGCTTTCTTCGAATCTCAGGAAACTCTTGAAGAGGCCGTCGTTTCCTTTTTCTGCTTTCTCGAACTCATTAAAGCCGGAAAGATCGTCGCCGTTCAGGAAGCTCTGTTTCACCCGATCAAAGTCTGGCTGCGGAAGGAATCTGCCGATGAATATTCCGGTCAAAACCATCATTGAATCGCTTATTTTCATTTCCCTGGAGCCGCTCTCCAAAGAAAAGATCAAAGGAATCCTCGCGGAATTTTCACCGGAAGAGATCGAAACCGCTCTTCTGGAACTCACCACCGACTATAATTCCCCCGGTCGAGGAATCAAGATCATCGAAGTGGCCGGAGGGTATCTTTTCTCTACACAGCCGGAACTCGACTCCTGGATACGCCGTCTGCTGCATTCGAACCGAAAGAGCAAACTGTCTCCCGCCGCATTGGAAACGCTCTCTACGATCGCATACAATCAGCCGATAACACTGGCGGAAATATCCTCCGTCCGCGGAGTGGATGCCTCGCATGCCTTGAAGACCCTGCTTCAAAAAAAGCTCATCAAGATCGTCGGCAGAAAAAAAGCCCCCGGAAAGCCGCTCCTGTATCGCACTTCCGACAGGTTCTTGCGCTACTTCGGGCTCAACAGTCTGGAGGAGCTGCCGTCCGCGGAAGAAATTTCAAAGATGCTGGAAGAAGAAGACGGCAAATGAGCTGAAGCCCGGAATTTCTCCCGGAATCCCCCTTGTAGAGACAACATGATGGATCATCCTGTCTTATTTAAGCCTAAGTTAGTATTTTACCTATATTTAGGATTGACAAACAGGGCGGAACTGAGATAGTATAGGCCATCATTCTTAATGGAAAAAATGAATATTATCATAGCTAAATATTCCGGATTTTGTTTTGGCGTCAGGCGAGCGATCGATATTGCGTACAAAGCTCGGACTGAAACCGAAGGAAACGTCACGACATTAGGAGATCTCATACACAATCCCCGTGTCATTCGCGAACTCCAAGATCAAGGAATTCAATCCGAAAGCAATCCGGACAACATTCAGAAAGGGACGGTAATCATCCGCAGCCATGGCGTCAGCCCCGCACTTGCCGAAACGCTGCAACGCAAAAACCTTCATATCATCGACGCAACCTGTCCCTCCGTTAAAAAGATACATCATTTGGTCGCGAGTCTGACAGAAGAAGAAATTCAAATCGTTATCGTCGGCAATTCCGATCACCCCGAAGTCATCGGCATCAACGGATTTTGTCAAGGCCGGGCGATCATTTGTGAAAATTCGGAAGACGCGGAGAGCTTGCTCTTCAAAAAAAAGCGAGCCTTGATTGCTCAATCGACTCAAAGCATGGATCTGCTTCGTGAAATCGCCGGAATTCTAATCTCTACGACCGAAGAACTCACCGTATACAACACCATCTGCGAATCGACGCAAAGGCGTCAGGAATCCATTCGCCAGCTCGCCGGGGAAGTCGATACGATGATCATTATCGGCGGGAAACGGAGTTCCAACACCCGGCAGCTGTTCAGGATCGCTCGGATAAGCCAACCGAACACATATTTCATAGAAACCGCCGAGGAAATCACCCCTGAAATGATCAAGGGAACCCATAAAATCGGCTTGGGCGGGGGAGCATCGACCCCTCCCGAGGCCATACAAGAAGTTGTGGATAAAATCAATTCAAGCTTCGAACATCAATTCCAAAGGGAGAATAAGGGCCAATGTCAGAGCTAACTAAAAAACCAAAAAATAACGAAGTCATGAGCGAGGAAGACTATTCGGATCTTCTCGATAAATATCAATTCAACGCACAAGAACTTTCACCGGGAAAACTACTGAAAGGAAAGATCATCCGCGTCACGCCCTCCCACGTACTTGTGGATGTGGGCTCGAAGTCCGAGGGCATCATTCCCCTGGAAGATTTCAGTGATCCCAAGGAAGCCGAAGGCCTGAAACCCGGAGACGACATCGAAGCCATTCTGGAAAAAAGCAATATGAAAGAAGGTTATCTGGTCCTTTCCCGCAGGCGGGCCATGGCGCAGAAAGCGCTGAACAACCTAGAAACCGCTTACATGAGAAACAACTGGATCATTGGAAAAGTCAGGCAGAAAATCCGTAACGGATACACGGTCGATGTTGGAATCGACACGTTCCTGCCTGATTCGCACGCTGATGTACGACCGATCAGGGATCCCGGGAAATTAGTCGGCAACCGATTCAAGTTTAAAGTCATCAAATTTGACCGAAAAAGCGAGAATGCGGTTTTATCTCGCAAACTGCTTCTTCAAGACGAACGGGAGCAGCGAAAAAAACAGGTTTTTTCTCAGCTGACAATCGATAAACACGTAAAAGGAATCGTCAAATCCCTGACGAATTTCGGCGCTTTCGTCGACATCGGAGGAGTTGAGGGACTCCTTCATATCTCCGATATTTCCTGGGGAAAAATCAATCATCCCTCCGAGCTGCTTCATTCCGGCCAAGAGATTGAAGTTAAAATTCTCAATTTCAACGAAAAAGATGAGCGGATATCCCTCGGTTACAAGCAACTCACACCGAATCCCTGGGAGGGGATCGAGACCAAATACACGGCCGGGGAAAAAGTCACCGGAAAAGTCGTCAGCCTCACGGATTTCGGCGCCTTCATCGAGTTGGAAAAGGGAGTGGAAGGTTTGGTTCACATCTCCGACCTGACCTGGTCACGCAAACCCACTCACCCGAAAAAGGTTCTCTCCATCGGGGAAGAAGTCATGGTTTCCATCATTGACATCGATCCTAAAGCCAAACGAATCTCTTTGGGACTCAAGCAGGTCACCCCTCATCCGCTGGAAGTTTTCCAGCAGAAATACAGCCCAGGCTCTCATGTTCACGGAACCATCACCAGCATCACCGATTTCGGCGCTTTCATGGAAGTGGAGAAAGGGATTGAAGGTCTCATCCACATTTCGGATATAAGCTGGGAAAAGATCAAACACCCCTCAATTAAATTACAGGTCGGAAGTGAAGTGGAAGCCGTCATATTGAACATCGATGTCGGCAGACAGAAGCTCTCTCTGGGAATCAAACAACTCGAGGGCGATATATGGGAGGATTTTTTCAAGCGCCAAAGGATGGGAGACCTGGTCAATGTGAAGATCGTACGCATCGCCAACTTTGGTGTTTTCGTTGAGATCATGCCGGGTATCGAAGGAGTGGTTTTTCTTTCCGAACTCGATGAGCGGAAAATTGAAGACCCCAATGAACACTTTTCCCTTGGAGATGAACGGCTTGCAAAAATCATCCGGATGAATCAAGCGGAAAAGAAAATTTCTCTAAGTTTCAGACAAGCTCAAATCGAAACCCAGAAAATGGAATACCAGAAATACATGCAAAATCAAGACGGCGGCATGACCCTGGGCGACCTCATGAAAGATGAGTTGAAAAACATCGAGATCCCTCAAAAAAAATCCGTAAAATCCGTCTCTCCTTCTGAAACTGAGATAACACCCGATAAAAAAATCGAGAGGGAAGCCGAAACCGAGAAGAAAGCCAAGGGCAAAACCACGGATGATAAAAAAACCGAAATAAAAGACGAAGAGAAGACCGAGGCGGAAACCGAAGCCAAACCCGAGAAAAAGCTCAAGGCAAAAACCAAGGCAAAAACCAAGGCGAAAACCGAGAAGAAAACCGAGAAAAAAACCAAAACCGAGAAAAAAACGGAAGAAACACCCCCCGCAAAACCGAAGCCTCAAACAACCAAAAAAAAGGAGGAGACACAAGCATCATCTAAAGAAGGGACCAAGGGACAAGAGAGTAAAGTAGTCCAGAAGGGAGAGACCCCGAATAAGGAGAAAAAAGATGATAAAAGCTGATTTAATCAACAAGCTTTCCAAAGAGATGGACATTTCCAAACAGGAAGCAGAAGCGGGAGTGAATCTTTTTTTCCAAACGATCAAGGAAGCGCTGCAGAAAGGCGAAGAGATCGAGCTTCGAGGATTCGGAAGTTTCCGTTTCAGACAACGGGGTGCCCGCGCCGGCCGAAATCCGCGTACCGGTAAACCCGTACAAGTCCCCCCGAAAAAAGTCCTCTATTTCAAACCGAGCAAACTGCTAAAGAATCTTATAAACCAATAATGGAATACATAACCGCTCCGTGGCGAGAGGAATATGTTGTCAATACCGGTACGATGAAAGATTGTGTTTTTTGCCGTGCTTTTAAAAAAAAAGACGACCGGGAAGCCCACATACTCTATCGCGGCAACCATAATTTCATTCTTTTGAACAAATATCCCTATACGCCCGGACACATCATGATCGTTCCTTTCCGGCATATCGCATCCATAGAAAAAGCGGACAAGGCTTCTTCGGACGAAATGGCCGATCTGCTCAAGCTGACCTTAGGGATATTAAGAAAACATTATGCACCTCACGGATTCAATACGGGCATGAACATCGGACAAAGCGCGGGAGCGGGAGTCACAGACCACTATCACATGCACATCATTCCCCGTTGGACGGGCGATTCCAATTTTATGCCGCTGGTGGGAAAGACAAAAGTCGTTATTGAAGATCTGGAAACGACATATCGAAGACTGCAACCTTTATTTAATGAAATAAAATAATCCCGAAGTCAAGTTTTCGGCCGACCGGCCCCGAAAAGCCGGACTTTTTTTCGGTCGATGACGCCGATTTCAAGAAAGACGAAGAAATGAATTTCAACCTTTCAGAAGACCAAGCGATGATTCGCGATATGATCCGCGATTTTGCTCAAAACGAAATCATGCCTCACGCCAAAGAATTAGAGGCCCATGCCGCATTTCCACATGAGATTTTAAAGAAATTGGGAGAACTCGGAATTTTAGGGATGGCGGTGGACTCGGAATACGGGGGAATGAGAACGGATCTCCTTTCCCTCATGATCGCTATCGAAGAAATCAGCCGTGCCCATCCATCCACCGCAGTTCTGGTCAGCGTCCACAGTTCTCTCTTCTGCGGCGCCATCGGGAGATACGGAAATGATACACAAAAAACCCGCTATCTTCCACCCGCGGCCCGAGGTGACATGTACGGCGCTTTCAGTTTAACCGAGCCCGGAGCGGGTTCGGACGTGATGAACCTTTCAACCAAAGCGGTCAAAGAAGGGAACACCTATATCCTGAACGGAACCAAAAATTGGGTCTCGGGAGGAGGAGAAGCCGGGGCCGTTATCATCTTCGCCCGAACAGGCACCATCCCCGGGAAAAAAACATTGAGCGCTTTTATCGTAGATAAGGACACACCGGGTTTTCAAATCTCCAAGATCGAAGAGAAGATGGGACTTCATGCTTCCCTCACAGCTGAAATCTCCCTGGAGAACTGTCGCATCCCGGAAGAAAATCTCCTGGGGACGGAGGGGAAAGGCGCATCAATCGCCTTTCAATGTCTCGACGGCTCGCGAATAGGGATCGCCGCCCAAGCCGTGGGCCTGGCGCAAAAAGCATTGGAAGAAGGAGTGGCCTACACACATCAGCGGGAGGCATTCCAGAAGAAAATCGCGGAATTTCAAGCTATCCAATTCATGCTCGCCGACATGGCTGTTCTCGTCGACGCATCCCGGTTGCTGACCTACAGGGCAGCCGACAACTACGATCGCGGCCTTCCCTATGCCAAGGAATCCGCCATGGCCAAACTCTTCGCTTCCGAAGCCGCCAATAAGATCGCCTATCAAGCCTTGCAGATCCATGGCGGATATGGATACTCCCGGGAATTTCTCATCGAACAGCTCTACCGGGACGCCCGCGTATTATCCATCTATGAAGGAACATCCGAGATACAACGGCTCGTGATTTCCAGATATTTGCTCCAGGAATAGGGAAATGAGCGTCCGATATATTGCACAGACGGGAAAAAAGATTTATGGTTGATGGGTGGAATATCCGATCCTATAAGAAGCATCCCGTCACGACCGGAAATACATCGCTGCGTATGAATCGGTTATCGAATTTATTTGAGGTGAAACCATGTTAAAATCAATGAGAAAGAATTTGAAGTCCTTGGCTCCTACGCTGTGGTTCGTCATCATCGCCTTCATCATCTCCATCTTCGCCGTTTGGGGAGGGGCAGGACGTCTTGGGGAATCTCGCGACGCCAATGTTATCGCCACCGTCGGTAAAGAGAAATTCACTACCGAGTTTTACATGGAATCGCTGCGAACGAGATTGGAAATGTTGAAGAGAGAATTCAAAACGCTGGATCGTAACTTCATCCAGCAACTCAATATCCCCCAGCAGGTTTTGGAACAGAATATCCAGCGCATGCTTCTGCTTCAAGTTGCCGCGGATTATGGCATCAGAGCCTCCGCTGAAGAACTGAGGGAAAAGATAAAGAGCTATCCCGTATTCCAAAAAGATGGAAAATTCATCGGCTTTCAGGAGTACAAAAAAATCCTTGATTGGAACCGGATATCTCTTGAACAGTTCGAAGAAAACCTGGAAAAAGAGATCGAGATCGACAAGGTTATCCATCTTCTCACGGCCGGAATCGCCGTCTCGGAAGAGGAAATCTGGAACTCATACAAAGACAAAAACGAATTCGCAAAAATGGAATATGTTCTGGCCGAGTCCGCGAAGATGGAAATCGACACCGATTTCGCCCCGGACCAGATGCGCGAATTCTTCAACGATCATAAAGAGGACTTCAAAGTGCCGGAAAAGCGAGAGGGCAACTATGTCTTCTTCGACAACGACATTTCAAAGAAAGAAATCGTGCTGCCGGACTCCGATATCAACCGCTATTATAAGGACAATGAACCTCAGTTCACCGAACCGGAAAAAACTCAGGTCCGTCGAATTTTTCTGCCTTTCACCGACCGGGAGACGACATCCGTCGAGGAAGAGGCCGACGGGATCGCTCAAAAAATCAACGAGGGAGAGGATTTCGGCGAGTTGGCGAGAATCCACTCCCGGGATGAAAAAGCCGAAGAGAAGGGAGATTGGGGATTATTCGAGTGGAAGCGTCTTTCCACCACGGAACAGGAGACCGTCGAAACTCTAGCCGAGGGAGAAGTGTCAGAACCGATCAAGTTGGATGAGGGCATCGCCTTCTTGAAGGTGACATTAAAGGAAGATGCTTTTCTGAAACCCCTGGAAGAGGTTAAAGAGAGGATTTCCGACATCCTCAAGGACCAAAAAGCCAACAGCATCATAGAGAAAAAAGTCGCGAAACTGGAAAAGACCGCCAGACGTGAAAAGAGCCTGGAATCCGCCGCACGAAAGCTCGGTTACGTCGTCGCGTCCACGGGGCTGTTGAAAGACGGCGAATCCATAGCTGAAATCGATCCTTCAGGCTCCATCGCTTCGGCGCTGCATCAGCTTGAAGAAAATGATGTTTCGAGCCCTATTTACACGTATAAAGGCGTTGGCTTGGTACAACTCAATACCATCGCCCCACCGCGCCCCGCACAATACGAAGAAGTCGAAGAAGATGTTCGCACCGCCTTCGGCGATCACTTGAGAGACTTAAAGGCCGAAGAGCTGATCGGGAACGTCATCGCTGAATCCGCACGCCGACCGCTTGAGGATCTCGCCGAAAAATACGGATTGGAATACAAAACGGTGGATGAACACAAACGCGGGCAGTACTTGAGCGTAATCGGAGAAAACTCACAAATCGATGAACTGGCTTTCTCTCATCCCCTGAATGAGATCAGCCCTCCGGTCGTCTTCGAAGGCGGGGTCGCTCTACTCCGGTTTCTGGAACGCAAAGAGGTTACGCGGGAGGAGTTCGCCGAAAACCGAGCATCCGAGAGGGAGACCCTGCTGGAATCCAAGAAGAACAAAGTGTATCAATCCATGTTGACACGGATCCGGGAAGAAAAGGAAGTGAAGATCAAGTATGATCTCTTTCTCAAGCTGAACAATGATATCCTCTCGCGATTCGATTCCGAGGGCTAAGCGATCGGAACGAATCCTCCGCTTCAGGATTTTACGATCTCAAAAAATAACCGTTGGGTTCTTTTTTCCAGCGCCGCCCGAAACCGTTCGATGGTATCCGTAAAGCCGTCCGCCTGATAATCGTTGATATACATCGGTCGCCCCACATTGACCTTTATCCGATTGGGTACGATTCCCGCCAAATGGGTGCCGAACATCGCTACCGGTGTTACCGGAATCGCCTCTTTGGTTTCCTGGAAAATGTTGTAAGAAATGATCGCCGCCCCCCTGCGGAAAGGGTGGATGTAGGGATGCGGATCCTTCTTCATGACTCGACCTCTTCCCTGTAAAAGGACGACGGTTCGACCGCGCTTGATGTTTTCCTGACAGGAATAGATCGCATGCGTCTTCCTCTTGGAAAGATCCACCGGAATGGTTCCGATCCGCGAGATATTCTTGGTGATATAATTTATCAGCGGCAGCGATATCGGTTTCAAAATCAGATTGGCGATCATTCCAAAATCTTTCATATGCCTTTTGAGATGCTTCCGAACCAGATATTTGAATTCTCTTTTATTGAAAAGCTGACGATTGGCGGTCCAAACGACCGGACGGGGAACGATTTTATAAATCGTCGCCACATCTTTATAGCTGCCGATGTGATTGCCGACGATTATGCTCGGGCCCCGGATGATAAAATGCTCACGGCCCATGACGTCGATTTTTTTTCCGAATAACAGGAATGATGATATTCTTTGGACCACCGGTTCTATTTCCCGGTAATTTTTTTCAAATAGCCGTTTCTCCTCTGAAGACATGATGTTCCATTGTAAATAATTTCCATTTAAAGGAAAAGCTCTTATAAAAATTGCGATCCCCATTGATTTCAAAAGGCCGCGAGTTCTAAGCGAAGAGCCTGCTTGCATTGCCGTTTAGGACATGATAATTTAGCGGCGTTGGATTGTACCTCACCATGCCTCACCGTACGAGGTTTCATATGCAAAGAGAAGATCCAAGCGGCGGCCCGGTTAAGAAGATAAGATTATCCGTCGCCTTGATCCCACTTGTTGCCATGGGGCTTCTTCTGGGTATCGGTTACGGGGTGTATAAAATCCGGCCTCAGGTCCTGCTCATCGGCGCCGCTTTCATCACCGGATGCTTGGGATTCCTGCTGCATTTTTCCTGGAAGGAAATGGAGGAGGGCATCGTGGACAGCATTCATAAAGCGATGCCCGCCATCTTGATCATGCTGTGTGTCGGCGTTTTGATCGGGTCCTGGATCGCCAGCGGAACCATCCCCATGATCATCTATTTCGGGCTGAAGCTTATTTCACCGAAATATTTTCTGGTAACCGCCTGCTTCGTCTGTTCTCTGACCTCCATCGCCACCGGAACATCCTGGGGGACTATCGGTACCCTGGGAGTCGCATTCATCGGAATCGCTCTCGGATTAGGCATCCCACTGGGACCGGCGGCCGGCGCCGTCGTCTCCGGAGCATATTTCGGAGATAAGATGTCGCCCTTCTCCGACGTCACCAACCTGGCTCCCGTGGCGGCCGGATCCAATCTCTTCGACCACATCAAGCACATGATGTGGTCGGCCGCTCCCGCCTGGATGACGGGGCTCGTGATCTACTTATTTGTCGGACTGAACATGAATACCGGCGCCGGCGAGGTTTCCTCCGAAAGCATGTTGATCATCATGCGAACTCTGAAAGACCATTTTTCTTTTCATTGGCTGCTGCTGCTGCCGATGATCATTGTTTTCTATTTCGCAGCCCATAAAAAACCGACAATCCCCGGTATGCTTCTTTCATCGCTGACGGCCGGAATTCTTGCCGTGCTTTTTCAGCATGCTACGATTCCCGAAATCGCCACCGCCCTCAACACCGGATATCAGGCGGACACAGGAGTCGCCCAAGTTGATCAGCTTATCTCACGAGGAGGCATGATGAGCATGATGGAGACCCAGTTGGTCGCCTTCACAGCGTTCAGCTTCGGCGGCATTATGCAGAAAACGGGCCTTCTGTCCACCATCTTGGACCGAGTGATGAAGTTTGCTGACAAGGTATCCACGATTGTCCTGACCACCATCACCGCATCCCTGGTGACGGCGCTGATCACCGGAAGCTCTTATCTCTCCATGATAATACCGGGGGAGCTTCTGGCTCCGGTATACAAGAAGAGAAAGCTGGCGGCGAAAAATCTTTCCAGGATCATCGAAGAAAGCGGAGCCATCATGGTACCGCTGATTCCCTGGAGCATGGCGGGGGTTTACATCACCGGGACCCTGGGGATATCCACATTTTCCTATCTTCCCTGGGCCTTTATGAATTATCTGTCGGTGATTATCCTGGCGGTTTTCGGTTTCACGAAATTCACAATGTCGTCGAGGATACAAGAGGATGAAACCCGGATCGGCAGCTGAACATCCTTCCCCGGCGGAGGGCGCCACTCGAATAATCCATCGTCGCCCGGTCTGAAAGACGACGGGACGTCATTCGTTTTTATCAATATCCGTTAAGACCCGGTCAAATTGCTCCTGTGCTTTTTTTCGCTTTTCCCGTTCCAGCTCGGCCGTCGCTTTAAACTTCTGAGAAAATTCCCGTTTCCGCTTTTTCTCGATCTGCAGCAAATCATCCAAAGATCCTTTTTGCTTTTTCCCTTTTTCAGATCGAACGACGGACCGGGTTTTTAGATCGATCCACAGGAGGCCCTGACACAAGGGACACTTGACCTCGAGGAGGTCCGCTTTTTCATCTGTTTTTTTCATTATAGGAAATTTAGCAGATATTTCCCTTCCCCGTCAACGTCAATTATCCTCAATCTCGTGGAGCCCAAAAAACAAACCGGGGTGAAAAACGAAAATATTCGCCGAAGGGCATCAAGAAGGCGGGATCCATCCTCAGCGATCAGATTCAACCGGTAGGCGGTAAGAGCAAGCTCCGCCGTTTTAAGACGGGGACATGGCTTATAAAGATCGGTGCTATTTTCGTTCTTCAATAGCATGCTTTTTAATAAGCTTGAACAAACCCTGTCGACTGAGTCCGATTTTCTGAGCCGTACGGGTTTTGTTATTGCCGAATCTGGCCAAAGCCTGCAGGATAAATCTTTTTTCGAAATCCGCCTTGGCTCTGAAAAAATTATTGGCATCGCCGACCGGGATCACACCCCCTGGATTTATTCGAGGCGACAGGCTCTCTTCCTTGATCAAAGCTCCGTCGCCGTTGAGGATGAGACAACGCTGGACCTCATTCTGGAGTTCCCGGATATTGCCCGGCCATGAATAATGCAGAAGCAACTCCACTCCACTGGGAGTGAAATAGGAGCGGGGACGTCCCTGCTCCCGACAGTATATCTTCAAGAAATATTCCAAAAGAGGGATAACATCTTCCCGGCGGTCCCGTAAAGGCGGAATTTCGATGGTTACGATTTTAAGCCGGTAGTACAAATCCTCCCGGAATCTCTCCCGACGCATCTCCTCTTCCAGCTTTTTGTTCGTTGCACTGATGAAGCGGACGTCCACCTGCCTGGTTCGGGTTTCTCCCACCCTGCGAATTTCCCGATCCTGCAAGAACCGCAGAAGTTTGGCTTGGAGCGGCAAAGAGAGATCTCCAACTTCATCCAAGAACAAGGTCCCGCCGTCCGCCTCCTCCACCAATCCGGGCTTGTCACGCGTTGCTCCCGTAAAGGCTCCCCGAGCATAGCCGAAAAGCTCACTCTCGAGTAAATTTTCTGGAATCGCCCCACAGTTCAGCGCTACGAATCTTCCTGAACCGCGGCTTCCGCTATAATGGATATTCCGAGCCACCAACTCCTTTCCGGTGCCGCTTTCACCCCAAATAAAGACCGGAGTATCCTTGTTCTTCACCTTCTCGATCAGTCGATGCACATCCCTCATTATCCGACTGGTTCCAATGATCCGCGGCTGTGACGATTGACGGAAAGGATCGTGAGGAAGCGACCCGATTCGTTCCTCGCTTGCGGTCATTTCCAGAGAAGGCGATAGGATCCGCAGCAAATTAAGATCGGAAGATGAAAAAGGAGACCGTCCAAGCGGTCGCTCCAGATACACCAAGCCCCGATATGTCGATGGCATGTCGATGGGAAGGCAAAGTGAATGAGGAGCATTCAAGGGAGCTCCACTCGAAGCATCTCTATCCAACAGAGGCATGCGGGATTTTCGCACCAGGCCGATGATCCAAGCGGGGATGCCGCCCTCGTCTCCGTTTCGCTCCGGTAATTCTCTTTTCATAAGAGCTCGATTATGTTCATCCATGACTTGAAAAACCACTCGATCCGAAGCCAGAGAGTGCTTGATCACAGCCAACATCCTGTTCAGTAGATCCGTATTCTCCATCGCTTCTTTCCGCGTCGCGGGAATGAGGGATGGTGTGGTGTGTCGGTCCCGCGTTTATCGCTTCAGTAAAGATAACGCATGCGCATGAGCCATTTTCTCATGATCACACGGCTCTCTCCCCATCATCCTCCCGCGCCGAAGCTCCAAGAGAATAAATCACTGAGATATGAAGGAAGATGTTGGATCAAATCGAATCGGGGAGGAGCGGATGCCGGTTTTTTAGTCTATTTTACCTTTTTCGCGATGTCCCGATAGTCCGCATTCCATTTATGAACCTCACGAAAAAGCTTGCCGGCATTCTTATCATCTTTCAGGTCCTCATAGAGGATGGCTTTTTCGTATTTCAGGGCATAGGCCTGAGACGAATTCTCTTCGACGATAGCGATGGCCTCATCGAGCCACTGGATGGCCTCGTCATAAACTTTTTTTTCCCGATAGCAGTGACTGATGACACTGAAACACTCCAACCGGAGGTTCTCATCATGAGAGGCGAGTTTGCACTCCTCAATCGCCTCATCAAAAAGTCTCTGTTCCAGAAATGCGATCGCGAGGTCATAATGGCTCCGGTAGTCTTCTTTTTCCACTTTCTCATCAAGAGCTTTGCGAAATTCGGAGACAATGTCCGATAGAGCTTTTTCCACGATCGTGGTATCCCCGCGGATCTGATAATTGAATATCGCCTGGATGGCTTCCAGTTCCTCATCGATATTTTCAGAAAGATCAAAGTATTTCTTTTCTCCGGTCTGCAGGGTCATGAACGGGATGATATCCGTTTCCGCAAACAGATCCGCGGCGGTGAGCTTGTCGTCGGCCAGTCCGGCGTTTTCGCCGCCCATCAAATTCTCACCGGGCGGGACAAAATCATTTTTATGAATTTCCGTTTCCCTGCGCGCGACTTTCTCGACCCGGTTCTGGAGATCATTCATGTTCACCCGGGTCTCGACGCCGGCAAGCGTTTCGGCCTTTTGTATAACCCGTGGATCGTCGGGAAATCTCATGCGAAGATTCTCAAGAATACGCTTGGCGTTGCGGATGAGCCCCTGTTCCAAATGCAGATCAACTTTCAGAAGGCTTTCCTGTACGATATCCTCCGCCGTTTCTTGCGGGGAGGCTTCTTTTGGGGGGGCGGTTTTTTCAGCAATGCCCAGCTCTTTTCTGAGCTTCGCGGATTCTTCAACATATCGCTTGTTTTCCGGTGAAATCAGCAGGAGTGCATCCAGAATCGTCAGTACTTTTTCACGAAGCTTTCTTTGCCGATATTCCTCCAGAAGGACGCCATACACAATCTCCAGGTTTTTCTTTTGGTTTCTGGCCCGATAAATGGAAGCTAATTTTTCTATAGTGGGCAGATGGAGCTTCTTCGTCTCAAGGAGCAGACCCATCAATCCAATGGCCTTGTCTCCCTTTTGTTTGCGAAGGAGCGTATCTACCAGGGGATCGTACAACGCGAAAGCTTTATCGAGTTGATCCCTCTGGATAGCGATCTTTCCCAATTTAACCCGCGAATCGACATCATTGGGTTTGATGCCGAGAATCTTGTCAAATACCGCTTCAGCTTTTTCAGCGTCACCGTCTTCATAAAATAGATTTCCCTGGAGATGAAGTGCCTTGATATTGTTTGTGTCTTTTTCCAGAACTTCATCGATGAGGGATAATGCTTCTTGTTTTTTGTCCTGCAGCTTCAACAGCTCGATGAGGTTGGCCAATGTTCGCAGATGCGTATCCTTGATCTTCCGGGCTCGCAGGAGCAATGCTTCCGCGTCCTTGAGTTCATTCTTTCGAATCATATCTTCGGCAACGGCGTTCAATTCCTCCACGGCGGGCTCGATCTTTCCCTCTTCCGAATACAAATCCGCCAGTGTTAATCGTGCATCGCGGCTGCCTTGATCTATCTTGAGAAGCTTCTCAAAGATCAGGATCGCTTCCCGGTTCTTCTTTTCTTTTTTGAAACGTTTGGCGAGATTGAGGTATTCGGTTTTCGATTCGGATATAAAACCTTGATTATAGTAGAGATCAGCTAATTTCCTGGCGGTTTCGGTATCATCGGGATTAAGCCGAATGATTCGCTTATAGATCGCGATGGATTTGGAATTAAGACCCTTTTTTTCATACAGCTCGGCTATCTTCAGAAATTCCTTGGCGGCTTTGTCTTTTTGATTGGATTTGACATAGAGATCACCGATGATATTGCGGATCGGGATGTCCTGATCCCCGCCGTTCAGCAGCTTCTGGTATTCGGTTATCGCCTCGGAAAGTCTCCCTCGTTTGATGAGCTTCTCCGCTGCGCTTTCGATTTTTTCCTTATCGATTCTGGCTATCATTTCTTTTGATCGGATCCAAGATGAAAGGAACGGCGATGAAACGGCGTCGGGCCAAACCGCCGCAGGGCTTCATAATGAGCCCGGGTTCCATATCCTTTATTCCCGGCCAGCACATATTCCTGATAAAGGGTGTTGAATTGAACCATCATTTCATCTCTGTAAACCTTGGCGATGATCGAGGCGGCGGCTATCGTCGTGCTTTTTCGGTCTCCCTGAACGATACTCATCTGAGGATAATTTACATCATTCAGCCGGAAGCCGTCAACCAAAAGAAAATCCGGCGAGGGCATAAGATTGCATACCGCCCGGTGCATGGCGGATAGAGAGGCCTGGTAGATATTTTCCTTGTCTATCTCCGTGGAAGAGGCCAATCCGATCCCGATCCCCCGGGCGCCGGATGCGATCTCCGCGGCCAGCTTTTTTCTTTTCCGAGGGGATAAACGTTTGGAATCGTCGATCGCGCTCAACCATTCCGGCCCCCGGGCGCGGATATATTCGGCGGGGAAAATGACCGACGCGGCGACCACCGGGCCGAAAAGAGCCCCCCGGCCCACTTCATCCAGCCCCGCGATGAGCGAAAAACCTTCCAGCAGAACCTCGGATTCAATCCGAAAATCAGCCAACTTCGGTCCTCTATAACATCAAAGAATACAACGTAGGCTTTCTGCCTGATCTTTCTGAAATTCCCAGAGAGTCGGGTATCTACCTGGCTTCTTTCAAGCGTGCGGCTTTTCCACGCAGGCTGCGGAGAAAATAGAGTTTGGCTCTTCGAACTTTTCCGTGTCTTACCACTTCGATCTTTTTGATCATACGCGAATGTACGGGAAAGATTCGTTCGACACCGACACCGAAAGATATCTTCCGCACGGTAAAGGTTTCTCCCGAACCGGAGCCGCGCCGGGCGATGACGTCTCCCTTGAAAACCTGGATTCTTTCCTTCTCCGCTTCCCGGATGACAACGTCCACTTTAACGGTATCTCCGATGGTGAACTCCGGGATATCATCTTTCAGCTGTTTTTCATCGACTAAATCAATTATATTCATGGTTCTTTCCTTTCCCGGCCGGACATTTTTTCATACGGCTCCCGCCTTTCTGGGAATCCTTGCAGTCACTCCGCAGGAGATCCGGCCGCAAACGCCTGGTTTTTTCATGCGCCATCTTTTGTCTCCAGGCATCTATCTTTTTGTGGTCCCCGGAAAAAAGTATTTCCGGAACTTTCATTCCTCTGAAATCCCGCGGCCGCGTGTATTGAGGGTGCCCTAAAAGGCCTCCGCAAAAAGAATCCGTTCGGACCGAATCTTCGTTTCCCACAACGCGGGGGACGAAACGCGATACCGCGTCGACGATCAGCATCGCCGGAAGTTCCCCCCCGGTCAACACATAATCGCCCACGGAAATTTCATCCGTTGCTAAATATCCATTCACTCTTTCATCAACTCCTTCATAACGGCCGCATATCATGATGACTTGAGGAGACCGGGCCCACGTCTCCGCCAACCGGGAGTCAAATCTTCGTCCCTGAGGGGACAACAAAATCACCGGGGTTCCGGGAGCCCGTCGTATCGTTTCAACGGCTTTGAACAAAGGCTCAGGCTTGAGAACCATTCCCGGCTCCCCCCCGAACGGGCGGTCATCCACCTGTCGGTGCTTATCTTCGGTAAAGTCACGAAGGTTATGAACGTTGACTTCGATCAAGCCGATGTCAAGCGCCTTCTTCAGAACTCCACCGAAAAACACATCCCGAAACATGTCCGGGAATATTGTGATTATATCAAACCTCATTCAAGTCTAAAAGCCCTTCCGGGGGATCCACCCGGATCTTTCTCTTATTCAGATTGATCTCGCGGCAGATCTCTCGATTGAAAGGGATGAGGATTTCTTGTTCGTCCCTTTCGACCACCAAGATTTCATTTCCGGGATACTCAAGGATATCGGCGGCCGTGCCGATTTCCTTTCCTTCCAGGGTAACCACCGAACAGCCGATTATCTGATGGAGATAATACTCATCCTCCTCCAGCCGTCCGAACTCATCCTCCGGCAGGAAACACTCCAAACCCATGTATTCCTGCGCCTGGGATATCGAAGAAATTTCCTTGAATTTTACAATACACGTATTTTTATGGGAGCGTTGAGACTCGATCTCAAGTTCCTTGGAAATCCCCTTTTTTTTAAAAATTACCCGTGAAAAAAAAAAGCTTTCCGCAATCCCCCGTGAACAGCGCTAGCTTGAGTTCGCCTTTATTGCCTTGGCTCCCTAATACTTTTCCGATGCTGACTAATTTACTGTTTTTCAATGATTTCCAGATTAAATCTTCTTTTCAGCTTCATTCCGGCAGCACCGAGAATCACACGAATGGCTCGCGCCGTTCTCCCTTGTTTTCCAATCACTTTCCCGAGATCTTCCGGGGCAACTTTGAGCTCAAGAATCGAGGTTTGTTCTCCTTCAAGCTGCGACACCTGTACTTTTTCCGGATTGTCAACCAATGATTTGGCAATCAATTCAACGAGTTCTTTCACTGTAACCTCCTTTTTGTTGGTTAATTGGATTGCTTCTCTGACTTTGAAGCTTTATGTAAGAGAGATTGTACCGTTTCAGAAACTCGCGCTCCTTGACCCACCCAATAGTCGGCTTTTTCCTTATCGATTTTGATTTCGGGCGGATCCTGCAACGGATTATAATACCCGATAATATCCTTGGCTTTACTTTCTCTCGGCCTCCGCGAATCCGTTACGACAATGCGATAGAATGGCCTCTTTTTTGCTCCGAGTCTGGTCAGTCGAATTGATATCATTTTCTTCCACGCTCTTAATCTGGGATAAAGGGACATGATATAGTAAAAGGAAGCATAAGTCAACTGCTTCTAATGAGATAAAGGGAATGAAGAGAGAAGCTTCTGGAAAGTCGATTTCTTCATCATTCGCCTCATTTCAAAAAATTGCTTCAGAAGCTGGTTGACTTCCGAAACCGGCCGTCCGCTGCCCCGCGCGATGCGTTTTCTACGACTTCCGTCTATGATTTTGGGATTTTCCCGCTCGCCGGGCGTCATGGAATCGATAATGGCTTCGTAATAAGCCAGCTTTTTATCATCTATATTCATCTTGGAAATATTCTTGAACATTCCGCCGGAAGGAAGGGAGCTCATAATGGAGGAAAGAGATCCCATCTTCTTGATCTGTTCAAGCTGCTTCTTGAAATCCTGCAGTGAAAACTCCTGTTTTCGCAGCTTGCGGGTCATCTCTTCCGCTTCCTGGAGATCCGTTTCCCGCTCCGCTTTTTCAATCAAACTCAGGACGTCTCCCATCCCCATGATCCTGGAGGCCATGCGGTCCGGGTGAAAAAGTTCCAGATTATCCAACTTTTCTCCGGTTCCGATGAATTTTATCGATTTGCCGGTAACCGAGACGATCGACAACGCCGCTCCGCCCCGGGCATCCCCATCCAGTTTCGTTAGAATAACCGAGGTTAATCCGATTTTCTCCTCAAACAACTGAGCACTTTTTACGGCGTCCTGTCCGGTCATGGCATCACCCACATATATGATTTCATGCGGTTTCAACGTTTCCTTCACCATCCTCAGTTCCCGCATCAAATCTTCATCGATATGAAGCCGACCCGCCGTATCGACGATCAAAGGATCGTGTCCATGTGTACGGGCGTAGCGGAGCACTTCTTTGAGAGCCCGTTGGGGAGCCGCCGTTTGTTCCGGAGAAAGCTCGAAAAAAGCCTGCCCCAACTGCCGTGAGATTATCTTCAGCTGATCCTGTGCGGCCGGTCGTTTTACATCAAAAGAGACCGACAGTGGTTTCTTCCCTTGTGCAGCCACCAATTTAGCAAGTTTCCCGCAGGTTGTGGTTTTTCCCGAGCCCTGAAGTCCCACCAGCATGAACACTGAAAAAGGGGATCCGGAAAATTCGAGTTTCCGTGAAGTCTGCCCCAGGATATCCGCAAGTTCATCTCGTATGATTTTGATCACCTGCTGGGCGGGCGTCAAGCTTTGCAGGACTTTCTCATTCAAGGCTTTTTCTTTGATCTTTGCCTCAAATTCCTTTACCACGCGGTAGTTCACATCCGCTTCCAGAAAGGCCATGCGCATCATTTTCAGCGCTTCGCCCATATTTTTTTCGGATATCTTTCCTTCACCACGAAGGAATTTCACGACCGCCTGGAGACGACCCGACAATTGATCCAGCATCTATCGATGTCCTTGTTCTTTGATGAGATTGCGCGGATAAATCCACAAAAGGAGATAATACCCCAGAAAGTCGGAAAGTTCAAACCTCCTCCGGCGTCATTTGATCAGAAGCGAAGCCTTCTTGAGGCCAAGCATAACCTTGACATTTATTTTGATAACGTCTAATGTATACCTGCTTTTTCGTGAGCATCAAGGTAGGAACCGGAGAGAGGCTTTCACTGGGAGGACAGGCAGATGAAATCAAAAATTGATTACAAAGAACTCACCCGCCTCATTGAGCTTCTTGAAGAAAAGAACCTCTCGCATTTCGAACTCGAATATCAAGGGCTGCACATCTCAATCAGTCGGGGACATCCTCAATCGGCCGTTCAAATCGCCATGCCAGCACAACCGTTGGAGACGCCCTTGAAGCCGGAAGCTCCGGCACCGACGTCTCAAGCCAATCCCGAAGAGAACGACAATCTTCATTATGTCACTTCCCCGATGGTTGGGACGTTCTACAGAGCGCCCGATCCCTCGGCACCGCCTTTTGTAAAGATCGGCGAGCCGGCGATCAAGAATAAGACCCTCTGCATCATAGAAGCGATGAAACTGATGAATGAAGTGGAATCCGATGTCGATGGAACCGTGGAAAAAATTTTCATCAAAAACGGGAAACCCGTAGAATACGGCCAGAAGCTTTTTGCTATCAAGCCCAACTGAAGAATGCCTATGTTTTCAAAAATTCTTATTGCCAATCGTGGCGAAATCGCCCTTCGCATCATCAGATCCGCTCGGGAAATGGGAATCAAGACCGTAGCGGTATACTCGGAGCCGGATCGCACTTCACTGCATACCATACTGGCCGATGAAAAAATCTGCATCGGCCCCGGAAAAGCTTCCGAGAGTTATCTGAACATCCCGAATCTTCTCAGCGCGGCGAAAATAAGCCATGCCGAAGCCATACATCCCGGCTACGGTTTCCTTGCCGAGAACCCCCGTTTCGCCGAGATTTGCATGACCGAAGGATTCAATTTCATCGGCCCCCCGGCTGAAATCATAAGATTGATGGGAGACAAAGACAGGGCGCGTCAGGAGATGAAGAAAGCGAAGCTTCCGGTCATACCCGGCAGCGATACAATCATTGAAGACCTCGATGAAGCCGCGAAGGTAGCCCAAAAAATCGGCTATCCGATCATCTTCAAAGCCGCCTCCGGAGGAGGAGGCAAGGGGATGCGCATTGTCCGCACCAGAGCCCAACTGGAAGACCAATTTTCCATCGCGCAAAACGAAGCCAAAGCGGCCTTCGGTGATGCATCCCTGTATATCGAAAAATTCATCCAGGATGCCCATCATATCGAAATCCAGATTTTGGGAGATGCCAAAGGCAAGGTTTTGGCCTTGGTGGAAAGGGAGTGTTCCGTCCAGAGAAAACACCAGAAGGTTCTCGAAGAAACTCCCTCTCCTTTCCTTGATGAAAAACTCCGCCGGAAAATCATGAAAGCCGCCCAGGATGCCGCCCACACCATCGGTTATCAGAACGTAGGGACCTTTGAATTTCTGGTCGACCACCAGAAAAAGTTCTATTTCATGGAAGCCAATACAAGGATTCAAGTCGAACATCCCATCACGGAGATGATTTACGGAATCGACCTGATCAAAGAGCAGATCAAATTAGCCGCCGGCGAGGATCTCTCGGAGCTGGACGACATCAAGATGAAGGGCCACAGCATCGAATGCCGGATTAATGCCGAAGATTCCGAGACCTTTATCCCCTCCCCCGGAAAAATCGATTTCCTGGTTTTGCCGGGAGGACAGGGAATCCGCGTCGACTCGGCGGCATACGGAGGGTGGGACATTCCCTCCGATTATGACTCCATGATTGCCAAGATCGTGGCTTATGCGCCTACCCGACAGGAAGCGATCCGGAAGATTCAGGCGGCCATTGAAATGACAACGATCGTGGGCGTTAAAACCAATATCCCGCTTCATCTCGGCATCCTTGCCAATTCAGATTTCGTCAAAGGAAATTACACAATCCAGTTCATGGATGGATTTCTGGCAAAAACCCTCCCTCCGAAATCTTGATTAAAAGGGGATATCCGGATAAGGCATCTTAAGGTTGAAGCCTGATCTCAACGGAAAATTTTCCTTCGTTATCTCCGACAAGGTTCTCGTTAACACCCAGGAACAGATGTCCCGTCAGCGGCATTCTAACGGTATTTTCGGAACCTATATAAAAATATTCGACTAATTCGTTACGGATTTCCTCTCCGGTCTTTTCGTCTATCTCCAAAGAGATCAACTGAACGACACTGCCGATAAGAGCTCCGATATTCTTGTCGCGGATGGGCTGTTGAACCGTTCTGAGATCATATCCGTCCGGACCGCAGTATGCCATGGGGTTTCCACGCTGGAGCGAGATACCTCCCTCACTCCGGAATGTGAGTTCCTCTCCTTCACGAACATCCAATCCGGTATCCGTCCAGGCCGTCTCGCTGGCTACGCTGACCTGAATCCACCTTGCCTGATCGCCGACCCCGCGGTCGGCGTCTCCGAACACCGGAATCATCAAGCAAAGCATTCCGATTCCCCTGAAAAGTGTTCCGAACACTCCCAGCCCTTGGCTTTCAATCCGTTTCATTTTTCCGCCTCTGCACATGATCTCCCCGCCCCCTGCTCACACGACCGGATATCTCCCCCTCCGCAGGACATCTTCCATTTGATTGTGTATCACTCCGTTCGATGCCAGGGCTTCCGCGCCGAAAACGTCGAAGGGACCGTTTCGAAAATCCGTTATCCGCCCCCCGGCTTCCGATACGATCAACGACCCCGCCGCGACATCCCACGGATGAAGCTTCAATTCCCAAAATCCGTCAAAACGCCCGCAGGCGAGATAACACAAATCCAGAGCGGCCGAGCCACAGCGCCGGATCGCCTGAGCGCGAACCGCAAAATTCACAAAATGATCAAGATTGTTCACTTCGCTGTCCCTGATATCATAGGGAAATCCTGTAGCAAGCAGACTCTTTCCCAATTCCGCAGTGGATGACACACGAATTCGCTTCCCGTTCAAATAAGCTCCTTCTCCGCGGATTGCGGAAAATTCTTCTTCACGCATCGGATCATAAACGAGCCCCACCACGATATCCCGGCGGTACTCCAGAGCTATCGACACACAGTATATGGGAAATCCATGGGCGAAATTGGTGGTTCCGTCAATAGGATCGACGATCCAACGGAATTCACTCCCCTGTCTCAAGTCTTCGTCTTCTTCAGCCAAAATATCATGTTCCGGAAAACAAGCGGAAAGGTGACCGAGGATAATATTCTGGGACCGCTTATCGAAATTCGTCACCAAGTCGATGGGGCTTTTAAAACGAATATCCCGGGATTCTTCCCCGCTGCCGCGCAGCATCACTCCGGCCTCCTGCGCCGCCCGGCTCGCCGCCATTAGAAAATCTTCATAGTTCACAATTCATTTATATTAACAACTCTTGGTCCCGTAGGCAACCGCTTTCCCCCCCCTCACAAACCCGCCGACTTGCATGAGAATTCCTTCTTTCTCGGGAGGGCGTCTCGAGCGGAGTCCCGGTTCCCGCCCCTAAACCTTTTGCCTTTTACCCCGTAGTATAATATGATCTTCGTAATCCCGAGGAAAAAAATGAACGCACAAAAAAGTGGAAGCAAGAAAAAAGTCATCATCATTCTGGCCGGCATCATTTTTGTAGCCCTGATCGTGATCTTCAACCTTCAAGCGCAGAGAGAAAAAGCCATCAAGGTCACGATCGAAAAAGTGAAGACACAAGACCTGGCTTCCCTCGTTTCCGCTTCGGGCGAGGTCAAACCGAAAAAAAACGTCGAGATCAGCGCCCATGTCTCCGGCCGAATCGTCAAGATCGGCGTGGTTGAAGGGGAGCAGGTGAAAGCCGGAGATTTTCTGCTTAAATTGGATTCCATCCAGTATGAAGCGAACGCCGAGCGCGACCGCGCCTCCATCCGGTCCTTTCGCGCGGATCTTATCCGGGCGGAAGCCCAGCTGAAAAAAGATGAAAATTTTTACCTTCGCCAGCGAAAACTTTACGACGAAGAGTTGATCTCCCGGGGAGAGATGGAAGATGCCAACGCTCAGTACGATATCGCCAAGGCCAGCCATGAAGCGATCATGTATCAGATCAAACAAGCGGAAGCTTCTCTGCAAAGCACTCTGGACATGCTGAATAAAACCACATACCACTCCCCCATCGATGGGGTCATCACCAGCCTGAGAGTCGAAGAAGGCGAAATCGCCATGATCGGAACGATGAACAATCCTGGAACCGTTCTCATGACCATCGCGGATCTGTCCATCATGGAAGTGGAAGTCGAAGTGGACGAGACGGACGTCATCGGCTTGGAATTGGGACAGGAAGCCGATGTGCGCATCGATGCCCTTCCCGATCAGGTTATAAGGGGAAGTCTGACTGAGATCGGCAGCTCGGCACTGCAGAAAGTCACCACTTCCCAGGAATCAAAAGACTTTAAAGCCGTCATTACTCTGATCGAACCGCCGCAGAGCTTGAAGCCCGGGCTGTCCGCTTCCGCCGATATCATCACGGCCGAGAAAAAGGCCGTCACCGTCATTCCCATTTCCGCCATGATCATAAAGGAAGACGAAGACGACGAGGCTCAAGAAAATACCCCACGGGAAGGCGTCTATGTGGTTGAGGACAACCGAACGAAATTCCAACCGGTGGAAAAAGGGATTATGGGAGATCTGCTGATCGAGATCACATCCGGGCTGAAAGACGGGCAGGAGGTGGTATCCGGACCTTACAGCGCGCTTCGGATCCTCAAGGACGATGCTCTGATCAAGCGAGACAAATCCAAGGACGAAGAAAAATGAGCCTGAAAAACGGCAAGCTCATCTCCACAAAACAGCTCTGGAAGATCTACCGGCTGGGCTCTCTGGATGTGGAAGCGCTGAGAGGTGTCGATATAGACATCGCCCGCAACGAATTCGTTGCCATCATGGGACCTTCCGGTTCGGGAAAATCCACCCTCATGAACCTTATCGGATGCCTCGACACACCGACTCGCGGAGAGTACACCTTGAACGGAAAACGGGTCAGCTCGCTGACGGAGAACGAACTGGCGCACATCCGAAACAGCGAAATCGGATTCGTATTCCAAGTATTCAATCTGCTGCCCCGAGCCTCGGCGTTTCATAACGTCGAGCTCCCCATGATCTACAAAGGAGCCTCCAAACGCGAGCGGGATATCCGCACCCGCAACGCCTTGGAGATGGTTGAAATCGACCATCGGATGACTCATCGGCCCTCGGAACTCTCCGGAGGAGAAAGACAGCGCGTCGCCATCGCCCGGGCTCTGGTTAACGATCCCTCCATCTTGCTGGCGGACGAGCCAACGGGGAACCTCGACTCCAAGACCGGAAACGAAATTCTCAAATTATTCCAGAAAATACATGCCCAGGGAAATACGATCGTTATGGTGACTCACGATATGGATGTCGCTCAACTTGCCCAAAGAATCATCTTCGTGCGCGACGGTCAAATTGAAAGAGACGAAAGGAAAGGAGCCTAGACCATGAATTTTCTCCAACGGTTCTTCGGAATCTTTTTCAATCCAAAAGACACGTTCAAAGCTCTTTCGGAAAAACCCTTATGGCGGGATACATTGATCGTTCTACTACTTTTCGTCATTCTGTTTCAATTCGTGATCGCTCCTTACTCCCAGCAGGACAATCTCCAGATCATGAGGAACAATGTAAAAATGCGCGAACAGATGGGAGAACAGCAGTTCAACCGAATGCTCGATCGCATAGAGAATCCGAGCCCGACTTCCGTTCTCATCCGGACCGTAGTGTTGAATCCGTTGACTCTCTTGATCGGTTTTTTGTTGGCCTCCCTCATCCTATTCGGCATGTCCCGCATGGTTTCCACGGAGGGCAAATACATGCAGGTTTTTTCCGCTTATCTGCATGCCAATCTCATCGAAAAAATCCTCGGCTATTCCATCCGCCTGCTGCTGACGCTGGTTCGAAAATCTTTTCTACAAACCACAACCAGCATGGCGCTTTTCTTCCCGCGCCTTGAAATCACGTCCCCCGCTTTCGTGGTTTTGAGCCAGATCGATTTCTTTCAGCTGTGGATGTTCGGCGTCTTCGGCTATGCCCTCTCGTCGATATTCAAGATCAGCATCAAAAAGGCTCTCTTTATTTCCTTCCTTTTCTGGCTTTTAAAAGGAGCCGTCTACGTGGCCATCGGTCTGATCAGCTTACGGTATATGACTTAAATCTGAATCAGACGGATACGCAAGAACCCGAATTCTCCGGTTGTCGTAGGCATCCTCTATTCTTTGTGTTTTTCCGGAGAATACGATAAAGTATATCCATGGAAAAAATCTGGCTTCACGGCGACCTCAAAGAGATCCTTTTCTCCCAACTGCTAGGTCGGATCTGGCGGAACAACCGCTCCGGAAGCTTGAAAATCCGCCGCGGCGGAGAAGAGACCCATCTGGACTTTCATGAGGGAGATCTTGCCGTCACGATCGGTTCCCTCGACGCACAACCGTTTCTGGAAGCGCTTACCGAAGAGCTGATCTTGACCCCGACCGACGCCCGAACAATCCGAAACCAGATGAAAAAAACCCGGGGATCTCTCTTTGCATCTCTCATGGACTGTGGATTTCTGCCCCCCGAAGACATCTGGAAACACCTGGATCTCTTCACACGAACCCGAATCCATCGCATGTTTGAATGGTCTCAAGGGGAATATTTTTTCGACTCGGAGCACCCGCCTGAAGAATGTAATATCCTTTATCGCATTTCCTCTCCCGAATTGATACTTCAAGGAATGCGGTTTCCTTCTTCCTCTGAGCGTATCGACGGACTCCTCCCCCAGGAAAACCAAAAAATTCACATCAATCCCGAAGTTCCGGCCGACTCTATTCCCCTTTCCAGAGCGGAAGAATATCTTCTCCGCATCATCAGGGGACAAAAAACTTTAGAGGAAATTCTCCGAGTCAGCATTCTGGGTGAAAAAGAAAGCCGCAGGCGGCTCTCCGCCTTAATGGTACTCGGAATCATCGGGCTCTCTCAGTCCGGCAACTCAGGGACCGGCAATCAAGCGATCTCTCCGGTCGATCTGCAGAAGATCATGGAACGGTTCAACCAGAAATGCTCCGCCATCTATAAATATATCTCAAAAGAGATCGGTCCGGTCGCATCAAGCATCCTGGAAAAAGGCATTGAAGACACCCACCTTCATGAAACGTCCCTCTTTCGCAAAATTCATCTGAAACAGGACGGTCGAATCGAAAGTTCCGACATTCTTAAAGCCAGCGTTTCCTTGTCCGGTGAAACGACCAAAAGGGAATTCCTCGGGGGATTAAATGAAATACTGGTGGCGGAGATATTGGCGGTCAAGAAAACCCTGGGAAATGAGCACGAAGCCATCCTCGTCGAAACCTTGAAAAGGATCGAATGAACGAACTCAGGAAAAAACAGGTGCTGGCGCTATTGATCTTTCTCACCCTCTGCGTGATCTCCCTTCTGTGTAAAATTGGATTCTGAAGCCAAAATTTTTGCAATCATCTGCGGGCCGACAGGCGTTGGCAAAAGTGCGGTCAGCCTGGAGCTGGCGAAAACTTTTAAGGGAGAAATCATCAATTGCGATTCCATGCAGGTATACAAGGGATTCGATATCGGGACGGACAAACTCCTGCCTCCTTTTCAAAAGAACATCCCTCATCATCTGCTTGATATTGTCGAACCGGCAAATCAATTTACAGCCGCGGATTTTGTGGAACATGCCGTCGGTGCTCTCACCGAAATCCGGAAGCGCCGTCACCTCCCGATCATCGTAGGCGGAACCGGCCTCTATATCAAGGCTTTGGTGGAAGGCCTTTTCCCGGACGGCCGAACGCGCCCTGAGATCAGAGAGCGCCTGAATAACGAATACCGGAAACAGGGCGCTGCGGCGATGTGGAAAAGGCTTTCCATCGTCGACCTCGCATACGCGGAAAAGATCGGACGGAGCGACCGCGCACGAATCATTCGAGCTCTCGAAGTGTATGAAGCCACGGGCAAGCCTTTTTCCCACCATTTCAACTCCACGCATTCACGAGTTGAAGATTTCAAGATTTTAAAAATCGGATTAAGATTGGACAGGAACGTACTGGTGTCCCGGATTGAACATCGGGTCGACCGTATGTTCGCCCGCGGGCTCGTGGAAGAAATCCGTGGTCTTCTGAGCAGCGGCGTGGATGAATCGGCTCCCCCCTTTCGCGCCTTGGGCTATCAGCATGTGCTGCGGTACCTGCACGGAGAAATCAACCTGGAGACCGCCATCTCGGAAACGAAAAAAGACACGCGTCGATATGCGAAAAGACAAATGACATGGTTTCGTAAAATGGAGGGGATCCGGTGGTTCGATCCAAACCGCCTCTCCGACATAACGCAAACCATTCACCGGAATCTTAAATAAAATGGAAAACGCCGTTCTGGTTCACCTCGCCTCTTCCCCGGAGAAGGCGGCACTGGCTGAAGAGTCGCTCAGGGAGCTGAGAGGACTGGCGGCCGCCGCCGGAGCCGTCGTTGTCAAGGAAATCATTCAGGTCCGAACCCGTATCAGTCCCAAATATTTCATAGGCCCGGGCAAAGTCGCGGAGCTGAGGCGATTGAAAAAACAGCTCGGCGCGGAATTGTTCATATTCGACCATGACCTGACCCCGATCCAGCTTCGAAGCCTTGAGGATGAAATAAACCGTAAAATCGTCGATCGAAGCCAATTGATTCTTGATATCTTCGCTCAACGAGCACGCAGCCGGGAAGGGAAGCTCCAGGTCGAGCTCGCTCAGCTGAACTACCTGCTTCCCCGGCTTTTAGGGAAAGGCCGGATTCTATCACGTCTCGGGGGCGGAATCGGAACCCGGGGGCCGGGCGAAACCAAACTGGAAATCGATCGACGTCGTATCAAAGAAAAAATCACCCGGATTCGAAAGGAAATAAAAAGAATCCAGAAACGGCGTGCACAACAAAGACGGAGTCGGCAAAAAGGCCCGATTCCCATCGTTTCCCTGGTTGGGTACACCAATGCCGGAAAGTCGACGTTATTCAATGCGTTGGCCCGAGAGAAGATGCTGGCGACAGACCAGCTGTTCGCCACCCTCGATCCGGTTATCCGACGGGTTCATTTCAATGACGGGTCGTATTATTTTCTCAGTGATACGGTAGGTTTTATCCGAGAACTTCCGAAACAGTTGATCACTGCATTTCGAGCCACCCTGGAAGAAGTCAAGGAGTCTGACTGCATTTGCCACCTCGTCGACTTGACTTCTCCTTACTACGTTCATCAGATTGAGGCGGTCGAATCCATTCTCACAGAGCTGGGGACCACGGATATTCCCCGCATAAAAATTTACAATAAAGTGGACCTCCTGCCCGCGAAAGCCCGACTTCTCGCTAAAAACCAGACGGCCTCCGAATCACCGGTTCACATTTCCGCTATAACCGGAGAAGGGATTCCCCTTCTTAAAGAACGGCTCCGAAAGACCCTTTTTGGAAACCTTAAAACGGCAACACTGCGCATTCCAAAATCCGAAACGGACTTATTAAAATCTTTCCCTAATTGGTCAGTTGTGTTAAAAAGAAGGGAAGCCGATGAATATATTGAAGTTAAGATCATGGCCGATCCAAAATCGCTTTTGAATTATTTGCCTTACGTTAAAAGAGGAGAAAACCATTGGTAAAAAAAGCCTTCGGAATCCTGCTGATATCCACATGTTTCTTCTGGTCCTGCGCAACGGTCCGCCCTCCCTCTCCGATAGTCGCCATCGGCCCCCTGCCTCCAGACGTCATATCCGAGCTTTCCCTGAACGAACGCATCATGACGGAGGAAGCCTGGAAAAACCTGAGAGAGGGTCGAAGCGCCAAAGCCCTGAAAATTCTTGGACGTCTGAATCCCTCCAATCCTCTATCCTCAGCGGGATTTGGATATGCTTATTACCTTCTCTCGGACCTACCCGCTGCGGAAAAATATTTTCTTGCTTCGCTCGAGAGTCGCTCCGATCTGGCTCTCAGCCATTTCGGATTGGCTCAGATATATGAGGAGACCGGGCGTGAAGGAGAGGCTTTTGCGGAATATCGTAATGTTCTCAAGCAGGACCCGGAACATCCTACGGCTAAAATTCGGTACGAATTCATAAAGACGAAAAAAACCGGGGAAGCCTTGGAGAACGGACGTAAATATGAGCGTGTTGAAAACATGGAGGACGCGAAAGCGGCCTATCTGCAGGCGCTCTATTATTCCCCACGGTCAAATCCGGCGCATCTTGCTCTGGCCGACCTCTATATGAAAAGCGATCAACCGGAGCAATCCCTGATACACCTCAAAGCGGCCAGTGAAAACGCCCCGGAAGACGTGGATATCCAGAAGCGGTATGCCGCCGCGCTTTTCGACATGGAGAAAGACAAAACCAGCTATGAAATCTATGAAAAGCTGAACGAAAAAGAGCCCCGGAATCCGGAGATAAAAGAGAAGCTGCAACTGCTTCGTAACAGGTTGGGGATATTCGAACTGCCCAGCCAATATGGGGCTATCGCCAATACGGATTCCATCACCAAGGAAGATCTCGCCGCCCTTTTGGGAGTAAAATTCCAGGACCATCTGGAAGAACCTCAAGGAAAACCGGCCATAATCATAGACATCGCCACATCCTGGGCTTCAAGGTTCATTTTAAAAATGACGTCTCTCAATCTGATGGATGTCTATCCCAATCACACCTTCCAACCTGAAAAACCACTGACGCGGGCGGAGATGGCGGAAATCCTTGTTCGACTCATCAAGCGCCTCAACCGCCAGGGGGCAAAAATCATCCCCCAAATCCCAACGGATCAGATTCAAATCGTGGACATTTCTCCCGACAACTATTATCATGATCCCGTCGTCCAGATCATGTCATATGACATCATGACTCTGGCTCGAGATAATAGCTTCAAACCTGATATCCCCGTATCGGGACAACAAGCTATCCGTTGCCTGGATATCATTCTGGCATTAATCCGGTGACGATTTTCCGGGATAATCCCGTCGTCCCGATCCGGCGGGATGTACATACGGCGGATCGGTTGAAATTCAATCCAATTCGTTTACAACGGATTGAAAACCGGAACCATGGAAATCCAATGCTTTCGGGATAAATCACGCATCAGAAAGGAGGAGTATGAGATCATCCGCAAAAGAGCCGATATTCACGGTCCCCAATCTGTTGAGCTGTCTCCGTATTTTAATGGTTCCCGTATTCCTCACGGCGGTTTGGCACCATAAGAGCACAGCGGCCCTGATCATTTTTTTTGCTGCTTCGGTCTCCGATTTTCTGGATGGGCTTTTCGCTCGTGTCCTCGACCAACGAACCCGGCTAGGAAGGTTGTTGGATCCTGCAGGGGATAAGCTCCTCATGATCGCATCTTTCATCATTCTGTCTTACCCCTCTCTCAGCATACCCAACGCCATCCCCCGCTGGCTCACCTTCAGCGTCATCGGACGCGACTTCATCATCCTGGGGGGATCTCTAGTGCTCTTCCTTACCCGGGGACAAAAAGAATTCCCTCCTTGCTTTCTGGGGAAAGTCAGCACCTTCGGCCAGATGGGTGTTTTAGGGTTTGTACTCCTCTTCAACGTACTGCGGATATCTCCTTCGATCCTGCAATGGTTTTATTATCTTTGTCTGGCGGCCACCTTATCTTCCGCCGTCCAATATCTTTTCATCGGCGGCCGCATATTATCCCGTGGAAGCCTCCCTTCCGATCCCTCTCAAGCATGATCCCGGAAAAGCCGCCCGCTGGCGGGATCCATCCCCTTTATCCGACCGCTTCTCCACGAGAAGGGAAATACCCGCTCAATTCAAATAGGTCCGCGCACCGATGATCCGCCGCGTATAGTATCTTTTCAACAGTGAATCCACGCAAATTTTCCGATCCGTACCCGGCGCATGAATAAACTTCCCATCCCCGATATAAATCCCGACATGGGAAACCCGGTGATTCCCCGACGTGGCAAAAAAAATCAGATCCCCCGTACGCAGACGGTGCCATGAAATGGGTTTTCCCGCTTCAAATTGGGCACGCGAAGAACGCGGAAGATTCAATCCGTTGAGCCGGTAGACGGCCATGGTGAGGCCGCTGCAGTCAAAACCCTCTTCCGGCGTTTCCCCACCCCAGGCATAGGGAAGTCCCAGATAGCTGCGGGCCGCGGCTGCAAGATCGCGGCGCAGGGAACGTTCAGAGCTTCCGGACCGGACGACGTTATGGATATCTTCGGGACCGACCAGGTAATACTCCCTAACCATTCCGGAATCTAATAGCCTTTCCGCTTCCGCACGCGCCTCTTTCCGGGAGGGGAAATCCCCAAAGCGGACTTTGAACAATCCCGATTCATGACGAAAATAGAATGCCTCCCAACCCTTGCGATTCAATGCATGAACCAACCTGACGGCGTTCTCCACTTCAGCAAAAGCCCCTAATTGGATGGTAAAACCCAATCGCCGGACCCCGGACTCTAGATTCACCGGCGGCGAGGGGGGGGAAATCCGGGGGGGCCGCGCACAAGAAGAGATCAACAGCTGGCAAATCCCTACGGCAAACACAAAGCGAAATATTTTCATGCTGTTTTTCCGGGGAACCCGGGAAAAAGGACCGAATTCTCTCTTATCCGGAATCTCTTTTTGACTATAGAGAATCGATTCGCCTTTATCAAGCGAAAAGCGGAATCAAGAAGACACCCATGACCGCTTCCCCGGAAGGAGGATCCTTCCGGGAATGAATTCAACGGTCCCTCCCGAAATTGACGCGGCCTCAGATCCATGTTATAAGCTGATTGACATGTCTCTGATGAAACGACTTGCCCCGTGGAAAATCCTGGGCGTCCTGACCGGAGCCCTGGTATTCATCCTGAGCGCTCCGCCGGATTCCGTTTTTGCCGGAGTCATCTCCCAACTTACGCCCTATCAGAGCCCTCTGGGCACGACCATACGCAACCGCAGTCATGTCATTATCCATTACCGCATCAGCACCCACCGCAGCCATGCTCCCCCCCAGGAAAAGGTCCTTCACATCGGGGAGGTGGACGGGTATTCCAATTCCCGCCCTTTGGATATCACCTTTCAGCGAGGCAAAACCCTCATCACTTACCGACTGGAACCGGGAAGGCATTATTCTTTCCGGTATAATGCCGTGGGTGAGCTTGAATTGTTCGAGGGTTCCCACGGTCGGCCCGATGCCGTTGATTTGGCGCCATACGTCACAACCCCCGGGGAAGTGGTTATAAGAATGCTGGAAATGGCGGGAGTGAATGAAACAGATACGGTGTACGATCTGGGATGCGGTGACGGCCGAATCATCATTGAAGCGGCCCGCTCATTCGGCGCTCGGGGAGTGGGTATCGACATCGTACCCGAGAGGATTTCGGAATCCCGCGCCGCCGCACAGGCGGCCGGCGTGAGTGATCGGGTGGAATTCATCCAGGCGGATGCCACACAAGTCGACATTTCTTCCGCAACCGTCGTAACCGTATATTTGGTTCCTGAATCCATGGAGCTTCTCCGCCCCATTCTGGAATCGCGACTGAATCCCGACACCCGGATTATTTCCCATGGATATCCCATTCCGGATTGGGAGTCCAAGCTCACCGGGTACGCTGAAGTCGACCTGGGCAGCCAGGATGTACATCTTATATACGCATACCAACGCTGAAAGGCACGGAAATCCTCTTCTTCCAAGGAATCCTCAGGAAAGATTGAATGAAAAGAACCGTGGAGAGAGATGATCCGATGTCGTTTTCCGCATGCCGCCCACGGCGTAATTTGATCCGGTCCGCGAGGGAACCGATATTAAAAAAGATTATCTTTCCTGTCGACTCCGATCGAAGAATAAACGTCTTAACTTTATGATGAGATCAGATACCGATTCCACAAAACGGGAAGATCCGATCATCCGGCTGGCGCGCCAGGGAGATAGGGACGCTTTCCATCAGCTTTACCTTCGCTCATGCGAACAGGTATACCGCACGGTATTCCGCTACTCCGCAAGCCCTCAGGATGCCGAAGATATCATGCAGGAAACGTTTATCAAAGCCTTTCGCGGCATTTCACGATTCAAATCGAACAACAGCGCCGGATTCTCGGCTTGGATCAACCGCATCGGCATTCACTGCGCCATCGAATACCTGCGGCGAAACAAACGACGTCGCGTCCCCTTAACGATATCGTTTGCCGCTGCGCCGTTCGAGCCGCGGACCGACAACCCGCCTCCGGAAAAAGCCGCTCAGATCAGTATGACCATGTCACGATTGAAAAAGACGCTTGAGACGCTGTCTCCGCGACAGCGTGTTATATTCGATCTGCGTCATTCTCAGCAACAGGAGATCAAGGAAATCGCCGTCAACCTGAGATGTTCCGAAAGCACGGTGAAAACCCAGCTTTCACGGGCAAAAGCCAAGCTCCGAAAACAACTGGAGCCGCTATGGGAGGAGTCATGAACTGCAAGAACGCCAAGGAGATTATTCTTATGCGGATCTACGGCAAGCTTACGCCGGAAGAAGAAGCCTGGTGGGAATCTCACTTGAAAGAATGTCCTCGCTGCGCCCGAATAAACCGCAAGCTCCTTTCTCATCATGAAATTTTGAATGAGCGCACCGATATCCCGCTTCCGGATTGGGAACGATCCTGGAGAATCATTTCCTCCAGGACCTTCGACGCACCCCTTCCGGTTCGGAGAATTGTCCCGTCACTCAAATGGGCGATAGCCGCCGCTTCCCTCATCCTTGTCTTTCTCTTGGGATATATCATCGGCCGGCGATTCCTTCTCCCCCCCCCTACGGGCTTCTCCCCGCGCCCATACATATCATCGCAAGCTCCCCTGGAACGATACGCAGACTCGGTCGATTCCCTGCTGACCGGCTTCATCAACCGATCGGATATCCCCCAGCCCGAGGAGTTTTCCGCCGTCGAAGAACAGCTGGTCGGAGACATGTTGACTCAAACCCATTTGCTTAAAAGTTTCGCGCAGGAACACCGTATGACCCAACTCGAGGCCCTGCTCGACGACCTTGAATTCATCCTGTTGAATCTCGTTCATCTCCATCCCGAAGATCGAGAAACGGCACGGTTTCTGAACCGGATGATCCGGAAAAAAAACCTTCGTTTTCAGCTGAAGAATCTCGCTTCTCAAGAGATCGGCATCTAATCAGGAGAACGCCATGAAAATCTTTAAAAACATCTTTACCGCCGGAGGGATCTTCATCCTTTTGGCCGGCGGAATTCCCGCCGCCGGGAATTCCACCTCCCCGTATTCCGTGAAAGAAAGTCGTTTCGCTTCCACTTCTCCCGGCCGGCAGACACAAGAGATAAACGATTTCTTCAAAGCAAAAGCCGCTGTTTTCCAGAGAGAATGGAAAGCAGCCGTTTCCGAGCTTGAGTCTTACATCCGGAAATACCCAACCGGCAAAATGCATGCCGAAGCCTTGTTCTGGTTGGCCCGATGCCAAAACAACCTGTCATCCGAACAAAAAAAGCCCGAAGACATAATCTCTTCCAAAGAATCCGCTATATTGACCCTTGATCTGCTGCTCGCCGGACACCCCGGGAGCCCGTGGAAAAACGACGCCGCCGCTCTTCGGATTGAAATCGCGGGAGAACTCGCGCTTATCGGAAAATCGGAATACGGCCGTATCCTGGATGAAATCATCCGGGACCAAGCCGAGGGAGAATCCTCGCTCAAGATCGCCGCCCTCAACTCACTGCTCAAGCTGGATCCGGCCGCCGCCACCCGGCTGCTGAAAGATCTCACTCGCTCGGATCCGGATCCACGGGTCCGGAAAAACGGCATCCTGCTGCTCGGTCGAAATTACAACCGATCCATTCTCGATTTTCTCGAATCCATGGCGGTCGACGATTCGGATGAGGACGTACGCAACGAAGCCTCCTATTGGGCGGAACAGGTCCGGATTCGGCTCATCCCCGTCCATTTGAACTATTATGTGTTCACCGCCCGATTGAACGATCCTTTACAGCTCCGCCGCCTTCCTCAAAATAAAGTCGTCGGATTTCAACTGACCTCCCGGCAGACGGGAGACAGGAACGCGATCAAGCGGGAAATCAACCGTTTGTTCGAGACAAAGCTTTCCTGGCTTTCCACGCAAGCTGCTTCTCGGGAAGCGTTCCAGTCTCCCGGTCAAGATGCGCACATCTCGCACAACATCCACGACTTTCACATCCAGGTGCTCAGGGATACCTTGAAAAAGCGCCCGGATCGAATCGAAGGCCAGGTACTGGTCAAAGATCGGCTCACCGCAAAATCCCATTACGAACCCTTCGTCATCCGGGCCGGGCAGGACCGCCTGCTGGTTATGCGCCACGACGACAGGGTGGCTTTGGTCGTCCTTCAGTTTGAAGCCCGACAGAAATCCACATCGGACGCTCGAGAAACCGATTCGAAAACCCCGCCGGTTCGAACCGATCCATTTGAAATCCTCAATGAGATCTACGGCGAAAAGACCAAGCCGATCTATAACATCCGATTCTCCAATATGATGGGATGCGAGGTCTTATCCTCTTTGAATTCCTCCAGTGCGACCGATTTAAAAAGCGATCTGGTTGATTTTTCGCTGGCAAAAGCCGAGATCCCCGGAAACAAAGGGACCTGGGAGCTGACCGGCCACCTGCTGTTGCAAAGAAAAGAGAGGCGCTTCCTCGCCCGCATGGGAATCTTGATCGATCCGAGTGGGAACACGGCCGCCGTCGCCGACGAGATCCGGGTTCCAGTGGATGATCCCGCTTCATTTTCGTCTGAAGGCAGCCGGCTCGAAGACGTTCATGCTCTGGCACGGTTGCCTCGGATACAGACGGCGCCGGTATATCACACAACCTTCATCAATCAAGATAATGTCCGCATCCAGTCAACCAGAAATTCGTTCGACTTTCAAGAAATCGAAGCCGATTCCCTTGACTGCGGATCTGCCAAAGCCACGTTTTCGGTACCGGAAGGAGCGTGGATTCTGACCGGACATCTGATCTGGAACAAACGACGGAAAACCATCACAGGACGGAAAGCCAGATTGGTCGACCAAGACGACATGCTCATCGCTGAAAGCGAAACGATCACCATCCCTTTTGAACGTCCACAGGATTTCCAGGTCGAAAAAAAATAGCGATTCTTCCCGAAGCACACGAATTCACTTACGCGGACGAGAACTTTCCCCGGATTTATTAAAAAAGCTGAAAGGGGATCGTTTTCCCTTTCGCCTCATCCTTCCCATTGATTGGCATATAAATTGCTGGCATTAGAATCGATGACAATTTATAATAATGATTTAGGGGTTATCATGATCAGAAAAATCACAAGACTCGTGTTGGCAGCCGCCTTGACGGCGCCGACCATGGGATTCCGGAGCATGGATCAAGAGGTTGAGATCATCGATCAGCAAAAGCTTCTGAAAAGATATCAGGCTGCATACCGGAATTATGAAAAAGGGAAAAAAAACTTCGTTAAAGAAAAACTTCCCAAGGCCGAAGCGGAGCTTCTCCTCTGTATCGATAAGATGCCCGAACATGCCGGTGCACGCTTTTATTTGGCGAGGATCGCCTACCGTACCGAACGAATGATACAGGCTCTGGAATGGATTGAAGGAGCCAAACGAGACTATGCCATGAACGCCCGGTTGGAATTCTTGGTGGAACAACAGCGGCGCAAGGAACAGTTGGAGATGCGCCGCCAGGAAAAGCTGAACCGCTTGCGCTTCGTTGAATCTCAGACGATACGGGGATCGAGGGGAGAAGAAGAAAGCCAGCTGGGAAACGAGGCTGAACTCGCGAAAGCGGGCGAAGAGCTCTCCCGACTGGAGGAAGAGGCGGCCCGCCCTCCCGCGGTCGATCTGGAGATTCCGGCTGATTATCATTATGTTCACGGTAATATTCTGCTGAAACTGGAGAGGGTGCGTGAGGCCCAAGCTTTATATGAGGAAGCGATTAAAATCGACCCTCAACACGGAGAAGCATACAATAATCTGGCCGCGATCTTTTTCGCGGACCGGAAATACCAAAAAGCGCTTGAATATCTGGATAGGGCGGAAACCCTGGGCGCGTCGATCAAGCCGGAGTTCAGGCAGCGGCTGCTCAACGCCATGGAAAAATAGCGGCGAAATCGCTTGCCCGGCGTTAAAGCTCACGCCACCCTCCATTCGGACCGCGAACTGAGAGGCAAGATCCTCAATCCGGTTTGTCCCCTACCTGAAAGAACGTCCAAACATCCTTTCCAAGAAACGGAAAAAGGCGATCCCCTCCACGATCATCAGCTTCGTACCGCTTTATGCAGTGAAATCCTTTTATCCCGATTCTTTCGAATTCTCAAGTTCAGCACTTCCACGGATATGGAAAACGCCATGGAAAAATAGATATATCCCTTGGGGATATGAAGACCGAGCCCGTCACCCAGCAAAGAGACTCCAACCAAGATGAGGAAGCTCAAAGCCAGCATTTTAATGGTGGGATGATCATCAACAAAATCCCCTATGATACCGGCTGAAAGCATCATGATGCCCACCGCGATCATGATGGCCAGAACCATGACGGTGATGTGCTCAGCCAGGCCGATGGCGGTGATGACCGAATCCAGCGAAAACACGATATCCAAAACCGCGATCTGGATCAAAACGCCTAAAAATCCCGCCGCCTTATTTTTATGCGCTGTTTCGACTTTGCCCTCCAGAGCGACATGAATTTCGTGTGTGCTTTTCGCCAACAGAAAAAGCCCACCGGCGATCAATATCAGGTCCCGGCCGGAAATCTCATTCCCCATGAGAGCAAACAGGGGCGCCGTCAACGTCATGATCCAGGTCAAGGAAAGCAACAGCAATATCCGGCTTATCATCGCCAATCCGAGTCCCAGGATCCGCCCACGGTTCCTCTGACCGGCGGGAAGCCGCCCAACTAGTACGGAGATAAAGATGATGTTGTCGATACCGAGAACGATCTCCAGCGCCGTCAGTGTCGCCAGCGCGATCCAAGCCTGAGGATTCGAAATCCATTCCATGAGGTTGTCCTTTCCAACGAAATAAAATCGATTTCGGGATCCTGCCGATTTGAAAACGGCAACAGAATTCCCGAACTCTGCATACACCTTGCTTTACTCACGATAATTCTATATAAGAAATCCATCCCAATCAACGCACCGAATTCCAAATCAGGAGAAACTCTTTGCGAAAATGGCTCATGGGACTATTGGTAGTCGTGATTTTCTGGGCTCTGCTGCGCATGAGTGGAAAACGAGAAGCCGCCCCCTTCCGTATGTTGGGCGGACGTATCCGGAAAACGCTCTCCTTGCTGGCCTGGATCCTGCTGTCCGCTTATGTCGTGTCTTTCATCTACTGGCTGATTACCGCCGTATTCGGAAAATAAGCGCTCCGGTCGATGGATACGAGGCAAAACGACGGAGAGGAACGCCATACCGATATCCCGATTCAAGCGGGAGGAAACAGGGTTTTTTGAAAGCTCTGCTTCGTGAGAGAATAAACCCGGCTTTCATGGGGGGGGTCTCCTCTTTGGATGATTCCCTGATAACGCATCCCCAGACCTTCCGCAATATTATGGGAAGGAAAATTATATTTTCCGGTATAGGCCGCTACACGGTCAAGATTGAGCACCTGAAACGCATATCGCATCAGCCGGTGCATGAATTCCAGGGCATATCCTCTTCCCCACCTGGACCGGATGACCGTATAATAGCACTCCATCTCCCTTTTCCGAAACAAGGGGAAGAGGCCGCAGGAACCGACATAGAGCCGGGTTGCCTTCTCCTCTACCGCCAGGGAAAAAATAGGTTCGTTGCTTGCATAGGACGCGATCACGGAATCGAGCAGCGACATAGCTCCTTCCCGAGTTTTCTGTTCTTCGGAAAAATCAAGAAACCGGGTGGCTTCTTCATCCATCATGAAAGAGCAAAAGGATTCGGCGTCTTCAGGTATGAACGGCCGGATACGCAGGCGGGCCGTGAGAATATGATCAGGCAGTTTCATCCAGCAAGCTCCGTTAGTTATCATATCCTTTCCTTCCGTCAAGTCAAGAAAGAAGCTCCCGGCGAAAAGAGTTTCCGGGCAGGGGATCACGTTGAGAATCGAAAAGCCTCCCATCATCCCTTCCCCTTTAGAAGCCGGCCGACTATAATAACGGACAAGGAGAAAAGAACCATGATCGATTGGACGGCGATACGGAGGGATTTTCCCATTACGAAAGAACATGTCTATTTTCAAAGCGCGGCGATGTCGCCTCTCTCCAATCCGGTGTTTGAAAAAATCGTTGAAAATTACCGCCGTGTTCTGGAACAAGGCGACCTCTACTGGGAAGACGATCTGGCTGAGTACACCCGTCTCTGCGCCGAAACGGCGGAACTGATCAACGCTTCGCCGGACGACATCTGTTTTCTCCCCAACACCTCCACCGTCACTTCCGTTCTGGCGCTCAGTTTCAGCGACAGTCTCTCAACCCCTTTTAACATTGTAACCACGGCCGATGAATTTCCGGCATCCACCTTGGGATTCACACACAGGGGAATTCCTCTGCGTCCGGTCCGGCCGATTTCAGGACGTTATTCTCCGAAATCCATCCTTGCCGCCTGCGACGCGCAGACCCTGGCCGTTGTGGTGTCATACGTGCAATATGCGACCGGCTTCCGGCAAAACCTTATACGATTGGGAAGTGAACTCCGCCGTCGGGACATTCTTTTCATCGTCAACGCCACCCAGGCATTCCCATATTACCCCGTCGACGTCGCCTCCATGCACATCGACGCTTTTACCGCGTCACTCCATAAATGGGGTTTGACCGGACATATCGGCGCCCTGTTCTTCACCTCCCCTGAATTCAGGGAGCGTTTCCCCTCCCCCCTGGCGGGTTGGATGTCGGTGGATCCTGATGGAGGTGATCTGATTCGGGCGGCCGCAAGCCAAACCGTTCGCTTGAATAAAACCGCGTTCCGCTATCAATTGGGAACTTTCAATCTTCAGCCTCTGCTGGCTTTCCGGACATCTCTCCAATATCTGCGTTCCATCGGGTGGGAGAACATCCGGGAGCGGATCCGCTGTCTGACGGATTATCTCATCGAGGAACTGCACCTTCTCGGCATTTCCCCGGCTTCACCCACAACCGATCCGGAAGAAAGATCAGCGATCATCTCCTTCTCCTTGGGAGATCGCAGCGGGGAAGTGGTCAGAGAATTAGCCGCCAAGAAAATCCATGTATCCTACCGGGACGAGCGTATCCGGGTATCCGTCAATATATTCAACAACCGCGAAGATATCGACCGCTTGATTTCGGCGCTGAAACCGCAGAGTCGGGAACGCGATTGAACCGGGGATCCGCTTTATCTCCATAGACACGCAGAGCTTTGCTCAGCCGACTTGCGGATCGGATGCGTTCAACCTTTTCAACAGCCATACCATATTTTCTCCCAGAGTTCTCATGGTCTGCACCCCTTCCTCATCCCGCTCAAAGTCACCCCGATTCCGAGCCTGGGAAAGGTTCCAATATGAGGATCCGGGGACGATCATTTGATTGATGAGAAAAAAGTGATTGATGGAGTCGAAGACATGCAAAGCGCCGGCCCGGCGAACCGCTACGACGGCCGCGCCGACCTTGCGGCGGAGCAGGTGACCATTGGCCCGGGTTACATAACCTACACGATCGATCAAGGCTTTGGTTTCCGGAGTCAGATCGGCGAAATAGGTCGGGGATCCGATGATGATACCCTGCGCCGTTTTCATCCGCGCCACACATTCATTGATGATGTCATCGTCATGAATGCATTTTTCATTCCGGCGCTCATAGCACTCTCCACAGGCACGGCATCCTTGGATCAAGCGGCCGCCGATCTGGATAAGTTCGGTTTGGATTCCGGAGGAATTGAGAACCTTGAATACCTCCCGGATCATCTGCTCCGTATTCCCCCCTTTGCGAGGGCTCCCGTTGACTGCAATGACTTTCATGCGGCGTCTCCTTTCATCACCTTGATGAGGATGTGTATATCACAGGGGAAAGCCGATGGTCAATTCGCCCCCTTCCCCGTTCACTCTTCCCAGAAACCCGACTTCCCGTTGAGCCTCGACAGATAGGAGCATCCGATTTCAACCGGCATGGATGCGTTTCATCTCAAAAAATCACGGAGGTTTCTCTACGAAAAGCGCTGACGAACGCCGGAACATGAATCCGGAGAGATTCTCTATTCATATTTCAAGGCCTGAACCGGATCAGCGGAAGCCGCCCGCAGCGCACGGAAACCGACGCTGCAAAGGGCGAAGGCAAGCACCACTCCCACCGCCCCCAGGAATGTCAAAAGATCCGGATTGCGACGGTAAGCGAAATGCCGCAGCCATCGATTCATCAACAAGTAGGCAACCGGCCACGCCGCCACATTCGCCAGCAGCACCCATTTAGCAAATTCCCGGGTGAGCAGCCAGAGGATTCCTGAACGTGAAGACCCCAGGACCTTGCGAATACCGATCTCCTTCGTCCTTCGTTCGACCTCGTAAGAAGCCAGCCCGAACAGCCCCAAACCGGCGATGATCAAGCTGAGAACGGTAATGAGACCGGTGATTTTACCGAGACGAACTTCGGATTCATACAATCTTTCATACGACTCATCCCAGAAGCGAAAGGAGAACTCAGGCCCGGTCACCAGCCGGGACCAGACGCTTTTCAGTCTATCCAGGGAAGCGGTAATCCGTTCGGGATGAAGTCTGACCGCGAAATAATTGTATTGATCAGAATACGGGAACCAGGCCAGCGGCTGGATTTCATGATGAAGAGACGCGAAGTGAAAATCCTTCATAACGCCGATCACAGGCCCCTCTTCGACGATCCTTATCCGTTTTCCCAGGGGGGACGCCCACCCCATTTCTTTAACCGCAGCTTGATTCAGGATATAGGCATCGGCATCCTCGGCGGTATTCCGATGAAAGGCCCGTCCCTCAACCAGTTCGATCTGAAAGGTTTCCATAAAATCCCGGTCTCCCGAAATCCAATGGATCATGCCGTAAAAATTATCCGCGGCTCCTTCTTTCCAGTAATTTTGAAAGCCGATCTTTTCACCCGGCATGAAGTTCGTCCCGGTAACGGACAGAACGCCGCTCTGCTTGAGGAATTCCGCCTTGAGCGTGTCGAATTTCCCCAAAATCCCTTGATCGTCGATGGGGATCATCACAATCTGATCCTGATTGAATCCGAGAGTCCTCTGGCGCAGAAAATGGATTTGGTCGGCGATAGCGAAGGTGCTGACGATGAAAAGAGCGGCCGCGGAGAACTGAAGGAAAACCAGCGATTTTCTCAAAGAAGAGATATTAAGGCGCCGGTTGAAATTCCCGCGCAGAACTCCGCTCGGTTGAAATCTCGACACAAATAGGGCCGGATAAATCCCGGCGGCCAGCGCCGTGAAAAAAACCGCTCCGGATAGGAACACGGCCAAAGGAAAGACATCCCCTTGATTCAAGCTCAAGCTTTCCCCTGAATACCTGTTGAACACAGGCAAAAGGAGTTCGATCCACAGCAAGCCAAGAGGAACAGCCGTCAGGGACACGCTCGACGACTCCCCCAGAAACTGAACGACCAAGTCTCTCGGCCGGGCGCCCAGGACTTTGCGAACGGCCACCTCGCCCGACCGATTGATGTAGCGGGCCAGGGAGAGATTGATGGAGTTGAAGCAGGCCAGCAGCAGGATGAAAAAGGCAGCGGAGCCGAACAACAGCAGGGTCGAAACCCTGATACCGGGATCGATTTCTCCCGGCAGTCGTGTTCCCAGATGGATCCGGGTCAGCGGCTGAAAATCGAAATCCTGCCTTGTGACGTATCGGCTCTCGGCCCCGCGGTATTTTTCCACGAACTCGGGCATGGCCGAATCGAGCTCTTCGGGGGAAGCGTTTTCATGCAGCAGAACATAGGTGAAGTAGTTGGAAATACCCCATTCATCGGCATGAGCTTGATGATAAGGCAGAAAAGAACCCAGAAAATCAAAACGGAGGTGCGAATTGCCGGGGATGTCATGAAAGACTCCGGCGATCGTGTAATCGGTATCTTCATACAGCGTGACCGTCCGGCCCACGGGATCCGTTTCGGAGAAATATTTTTCCGCCGCCTTCCGCGAAATCAAGAGAGCCCTTGGATCCCGCAGGGCCCCGCTCCCATGCCCCCTGATCATAGGGAAAGAGAATATTTCAAATAATTCCGGATCGGAAAACGCTACATTTTCCAATAATCGCCTTCCCTCCCACGAGATTCTGACTTGACGCCGACAGAAACGGGTTGTCCGCTCAACCTGAGGAAAATCAGATTGGAGCGCGGGCCCCAAGCCGGCCGGCGTTTTCGCATACCGCTGTTCCCGACCCTCCGACCGCCACCGGCGTGTGACCCGGTAGATACGCTCCGCTTTTTCGTGAAAACGATCGAAACTCAGCTCATTCCGGACAAACAGGAAGAGAACGGCACAGCAGGCCAGGCCCAAGGACAACCCTGTAAGGATGATCATAGAATAGGTTTTGGTTCGAAACAGGTTCCTGTATGCCGATTTCACATAATTTTCAAACATGTCACCATCTCATTGAAACTGCAAATAACATGCCACATCCCATCCCCTGTTAATGCCGACCTGCGCCTTCCTTCTCGCCAGTTCATGTTCAAATCGGTGACACCACATGTCCGCTGGCGAACATGTTGCTCCCTCCCCCTGCATCATGACCGTTTCCCGGAACGCCCCGCTTTCGACAAAGGCCGGGGATCCCACGGTCCTGAACGGCGGAATCCGCAACCGATCCGTGCGATTTCACGTATAATGATAAGGGTAAAGAGAAGCTTTAGAGGATTGATCTCTACAGAAAGAAACAGAGTCCCTGTTTCATGAACGATTTTTTCTCGGAAGCCAAAAGGACGTGAAGAACGCAGCCGGATTCTATTGACTCCGAATAGAAAATTCATTATACATAACCATGTATATAGAAAAGGAAGAATCCAATGAAATGCCCCCAGTGTGACAACGACAATCCTTCCGATTCGCGATACTGCGGCATTTGCGGAACTCCATTATCAATCCCGGATACCCCCCGGGAACCCGCAACCCGCACCATCACGACGGCCCCGACCAAGCTCAAAAGGGGTTCGGTATTCGCCCACAGGTACGAAGTTATCGAAGAGCTGGGGAAAGGTGGAATGGGCCGCGTCTATCGGGTTTCGGATAAAACGCTCGGACAGGACATCGCTCTGAAAATCCTGAAACCCGAGATCGCCGACGATAAGACCACGATACAGAGATTTCGCAACGAGCTGTTATTGACGCGCCTGATATCACACCGAAACGTTTGCCGCATCTACGATCTCAGCGAAAGCGAAGGGGTGCAGTTCATTTCCATGGAATATGTATCGGGAGAGAACCTTAAGAATTCTCTTCGCATGATGGAGCGCTTAACCCTCGGAAAAACGATCGCCATAGCCAGACAGATATGCGAAGGGCTCGGCGAAGCCCATCGCCTGGGCGTCGTACACCGCGACATCAAACCGCAGAATATCATGATCGATCGCGAAGGCAACGTCCGGATCATGGATTTCGGAATCGCACGATCCCTAAAATCCGAAGGGATCACGGACAGGGGAATACGCATCGGAACTCCCGAGTACATGTCCCCAGAACAGGTGGAAGGGAAACCGGCCGATCAACGATCCGACATCTATTCACTGGGAATCGTTCTCTACGAACTCGTGTCGGGTAAAGTCCCGTTCTCCGGAGACACCCCCCTCAGCATCGCCCTCAAACACAAGACGGCGATTCCTGAAGACCCGGCCGTGTTAAATGCTGAAATCCCAGAGACGTTCAGCCGCCTGGTCCTCAAATGTCTGGAAAAGGATCCCGAGCATCGATTTCAGACTACCGAAGAACTGCTCGCGGCGATCATGGATGTTGAGAACGAGATCACAACTTCGGAAAGAGCGACCTCCCGCAGAAAAACCGATGTTTCCAGGACCGGCGTCCGCCGCCCGGTTTGGAAAAAGCTCGGAATTCCGGTTTTTATTTCGATAGCGGCCTTATGTGCGATGTTCTGGTTTTTTTTCCTGAAAGGCAAGCTCCTCTTCGCTCCCGAAAACCCGGTTTCCATCGCCGTAATCAGTTTTGTCAATCAAACCGGCGATTCTTCTTACGATTACCTCCAGGATGCCATCCCCAACCTCTTGATCACAAGTTTGGAGCAGTCGAAATACATCCACGTCACCACCTGGGAACGAATGCATGACGTCCTCAGACAGATGGGAGAGGAGCGGAGATCGAGTATTGATCAGGATCTGGGATTTGCGCTGTGCCGCCGGGAAGGCATCGAAGCTCTGGCCCTGGGAAGTATTTTCAAAGCAGGAAATACGTTCGCCACCGACGTTAACGTGATGAACGCCGCGACCAAAGCCCAAATCAAAAGCATCAGCACCCGAGGAGAAGGGGTGGAAAGCATTCTGAGATCCCAGATCGACGAAATAAGCCGTGAGATCGCGCGCGGGATCGGGCTGACCGAACGGAAGATCGCCGCCGGTGAAGTTCAGATCACTGAAGTCACCACGGCATCGATGGATGCGTACAATTATTTTCTCCGCGGGCGGGAAGATTATGAAAAATTCTACTTCACGGACGCGAAGCGATTTCTCGAGCGGGCGGTGGAGTTGGATCCCTCTTTTTATATGGCATATCTCTACTTGGCCGGAGTGTATCAGAATCTGGCCGATAATCAAAAGCTGAGCGGAGTCCTCGATATCCTCAAAGACGTCAAAGATAATATCCCCGGAAAAGACGGGCTTTATATCCAAGCGATGTTCGCCGCCCGGCAGCACAAGGACCCGGAGGAATACCCCCTCCTTCTGCAGGAGATCATCAAACAATATCCTCAGGAAAAACGAAGCCACTACGAACTTGGACGCTATTATCAGAAACAAGGACGGATCGACAAAGCCATCGAGGAATTTCAAGCGGCGCTTCAGCTTGATCCCGATTTCGGATTCGTCTTGAATCATCTGGCATATGTTTTCGGCTCACGGGGAGACTTCGAACGCGCGTTGAGCCTTCTGCAGAGATATGCCGCCGTTTCCCCGGGAGACGCCAATCCTTTCGATTCCCTGGGTGAAATGTATTTCCTCATGGGACGGCTTGACGAAGCCGTCGAAAAGTTCAAGGAGGCGCTGGCGGTCAAGCCGGATTTCGGGGCTGAGTGGAGGATCGCCTATATCTACGCCCTGAAAGAGGATTATGGCTTGGCTTTGGAATGGATCGATCGTTATCTCGAAAACGCCCCGACTCCCGGACTCCAAACCGCCGGATTGATCTGGGAAGCATTCTATCACCATTTGACGGGGCAATCGGCGCGATCCCTCGAATTGCTGGATATGGCCGTCGAAAAAGCCCTGGAAATCGAAGATGAAGCTCTTTTGTTCTATGCCTTGGATAAAAGAGTGGATTTCTGTATCGATTGGGACAAGTCATCCGAGTTCAGGGCTTCCTTCAATGAGCTGGTCGAACGAATCAGGATTCACATCCCCGAACAACTCGCCGCGGCGGAGGCGGCCCGTGAGATGTTTGAAGGGTATATGTCGTTTCGCTCCGGAGACCTCTCGTCCGCCTTTTCTAGAAATGAGAGGATCACGACCGTAATGTCGCACCTTCCGGAAAACGGAAAGAAAATGTTGAAAGACACCTTTATCGTCTATAGAACCGAGAAGAAGCTGGCCGAAGGAAAAGGGGATGAGGCAATCGCTCTGGCCGAAACACGGAGGAAGCGTAAGATCCTGTTTGCGGATAATGTCAACATAATGGAATCCATTGTCCCTTTCCTCGCCGATCTCACCGCCCGAGCATACTTGGCACGCGAAGAAACCTCCCGCGCGCTTGAAGAATACGAAAGGCTGGCGGCTTTCGATCCGGCGGTCAACGGGCATCCCCTCATACACCCCATGGCCCATTACAAACTGGCAAAACTGTATGAAAAAACGGGCCGGGTCGAAGAAGCCCGGAGGGAGTACGCCAAGGTGCTCGAAATCTGGAAGGAAGCGGATCCCGATCTGACGGCGGTGGAGGATGCGCGTGCTCGACGGAACGCATTAAACTGACCCGTTTCTGAATTCTCCGCCGTTTCAAAGGAGCGGGAAGCGAAAATTATCCTTCTATGCGGATCCGGTGATATTTCTTTTTCCCCGCCCGCAGGAGAATCCCTTCCGGGGTAAGGTCGGACACATCGATTCTCCGCTCCAGACTGTTGATCTTTTCCCCGTTCAGATAGAACCCCCCCTGCTTGATCAGCCGTTTGGCTTCCCCCCTGGAGACCGTCAATCCGACCTCGGCCGCCAATTCGGCCGCGTTGAAACCGGCTTCCAAACGATCCCGGGTTATGTCCGTCGAGGGCATGCCGTTTAGATCCCCGGCTCCGGAGGAAGGCCTGGAACCGAAAGCTTGCGCCGATGCGGTTTTCGCTTCGGAAGCCTCGGGCTCTCCATGGGTGATAACGGTGGCTTCATATGCCAGGATCCGTTTCGCCTCCCGGATCTCACTGCCCTCCAGCGACTCCAATTTGATGATCTCGTCAAGCGGCAGAAACGTGAACAGACGGAGGAATCTCCCCACATCCCTGTCATCACAGCTGATCCAATATTGGTAATAATCATAGGGACTGAGTCGTTCGGCATTCAGCCATATCGCCCCGGCCGCGGTCTTTCCCATTTTTGCGCCGGAAGCCGTAGTCAACAAGGGGAAAGTCATGGCTTCGGCCTTCCCTCCCTCCACTCTCCGGATAAGGTCGACGCCCGCCAGAATGTTACCCCATTGGTCATCTCCCCCCATCTGCAGCGAACAATCATAATTGCGATACAAGGTCAGGTAATCGAAAGCCTGCAGCAGTTGATAATTGAATTCGATAAATGACAATCCACGTTCCAATCGCTGTTTGTAAGCTTCAGCGGCCAGCATCCGGTTTACGCTGAAATGCCGGCCGATGTCACGCAGAAATTCGACATACTTAAGCGAAAGCAGCCAATCCGCATTATTCAGTGCCAGAGCATTCTCTCCGTCAAATTGAAGGTAACGATCGAGTTGATCATGAATCGCACTCCCGTTGCTCCGGATAACGGATTCATCCAGCATTTCGCGCATCTCGGTTTTTCCGCTGGGATCTCCCACCATCGACGTGCCGCCGCCGACGATCGCGATCGGCCGATGTCCCGCCCTTTGGAGATGCATCATGGCCATGATCGGGACCAGGCTGCCGGCATGCAGGCTGGTCGCCGTACTGTCGAATCCGACATAAAAAGTCACTTGTGATTCGCCCAGCATGCGGCGCACGGCTTCCTCATCCGAAGCTTGCGCTATGAATCCTCTCCTTCTCATATTGTCATAAATATTCATGCTCATTTCTCTCTTCTTCCATGCAAACCGGAAGCGCCAACGCCGAAGCGTCATGTCTCCTTAGGATCTCAACCGGAGCAGGTTCAATTGAATATCCCTATTTATAGCATAATTCTCCTTCTCGGCTCAATCCCATGCGGATATTGTTGTCGTGAACATCAGGAAAACACATCATAAACGCCCGCCGCCGACCCGACCCACCCGGCCTGACCCTGGTATTACGGTGAAAACCCAATCGACAAGCATCAAAACCATGTAAGGCTGTGTGAAATGAGACGCGACATATGGGGCCAACCCGCCCCACCCTGGTATTTAGGTAAAAACCGTACCCTCCCCCTTCAAGAATCTGGAGGAGACATATAGACCTCTCACTAAGGTATTTTCAGACTAAATCCCTTCAGTGAATAGAC
>Ga0180432_10000723_pt1 | contig 53610 bp, 45 predicted proteins | sample SS_ome_10_FD_132414 | JGI IMG/M metagenome (GOLD analysis project Ga0180432, IMG submission 132414) | Hypersaline lake sediment archaeal communities from the Salton Sea, California, USA - SS_1_MS_2 metaG | ecosystem: Environmental > Aquatic > Non-marine Saline and Alkaline > Hypersaline >... | reverse complement strand
TTCTTCTGTGCCGCTGGTGAACGTAGGGCTTGCGACACGGGACAGATCGCGTAGGATGGGCTGATGAAAGGTAGAGAACAGCTTGGCGGCTAGCTACCGCCGGGCCGGAGAGCCAAGGAAACCAACGGGCCGTGCAGGGGCCTGCACCCTCTGCGCGGCCCGTCTTCTTTGGCGGAAGGGAAGGACATGGCGGACGAGCTGAAGGACGTCATCGAGAAGAACGCCCAGGGGCCGAAGAGCGCCCGCGGCGACGTGGGCGAGGTCCAGCAGCACTCGCTGGCCGACCAGATCGAGGCGGACCGCTACCTGGCGTCGCGGGAGGCCCAGGCGAAGCCGCACAAGGCGCTGCGGTTCGCCAAACTGTCGCCGCCGGGGGCCGACTGACGGCGGGCGTGAGGCGTGAGGCTCGAGGCGTGAGACGTGAGGCACGGCAACGACACAGACGGCAAAGGCGGAACGCGCAGGATGCTTGGGTGGCTGAAAAGGACGGCAGGCGGGCGCGCGCAGGCTGAGCGGGCGCCCAGCGACAGCCGGCGGCTGAGCGACGCCGTGCTCGCAAGGCGCTACCTCGCCGTTGTCCGCGCCGGCGGGCTGCGGGCGCGGTACGACGCCGCCGCCACGACCGAGGACAACCGCCGCCACTGGGCCAATGCCGACGCGCTGAGCGCCGATGCGGCCGCCGGCGCCGACGTGCGGCGCACGCTCCGCAACCGCGCCCGATACGAGGTCGCCAACAACTCCTACGCGCGCGGGATCGTCCTGACGCTGGCCAACGACACCGTCGGCACCGGGCCGCGGCTCCAGATGCTCACGGCCAGCAGCGCGGTCAACGACCGCCTCGAGCACGAGTTCGAGGCGTGGGCGCTCGAGGTCGGCTTGGCCGAGAAGCTCCGCACCATGCGCATGGCCCGTGCCCAGGATGGCGAGTCCTTCGTGATCCTGGCCACGAACCCCGCGCTCGACGGCCTGGTCAAGCTCGACCTGCGCGTCATCGAGGCCGACCAGGTGACGACGTCGTTCCATTACGCCACCGACGAGAACGAGGTGGACGGCGTCGTGCTCGACCGCTACGGCAACCCGGCGGCCTACCACGTCCTGAAGGAGCACCCAGGCGCGAACCGCTGGGCCTTCGCGCAGGACTTCGTCACGATCCCATCGGCGGACATGATCCACGTCTTCCGCCAGGACCGGCCGGGACAGCACAGAGGCGTGCCGGAGATCACGCCAGCACTTCCGCTCTTCGCGCAGCTTCGGCGCTACACGCTGGCCGTCCTGAGCGCGGCCGAGACGGCGGCCGACCTGGCCGGCGTCCTCTACACGGACACCCCGGCCGGCGGCGAGACCGAGGACGTCGAGCCGATGGACAGCATCCGCCTGGAGCGCGGCATGCTGATGACGATGCCGGGCGGCTGGAAGATGGGGCAGGTGCAGGCGCAGCAGCCCTCGACGACATATGCGGAGTTCAAGAAGGAGCTGCTGAACGAGATCGCCCGCTGCCTGAACATGCCCTTCAACGTCGCCGCCGGCAACTCGTCGGGCTACAACTACGCCTCCGGCCGCCTCGACCACCAGACCTACTTCAAGAGCATCCGCGTCGACCAGGCCTTCATGGCCCAGAAGGTGCTCGACCGCATCCTGGCGGCGTGGCTCTGGGAGTACGCGCTCGAAGCGGGGCTCGTGGACCGTGTGCCGACGGACGGATTCAGGCGGATCCTGCCGGTGCACCAGTGGTTCTGGGACGGGATGGAGCACGTCGACCCCGCCAAGGAGGCAAGCGCGCAAGAGACGCGCCTCAAGAACCACACCACCACGCTGGCGCACGAGTACGCCCGGCAGGGCAAGGACTGGGAGGCCGAGCTGAAGCAGCGGGCGCGGGAGGTGTCGCTGATCAGGGAACTGGGCCTCACGCAGGCCGAAGCACGCCCGCAGCTTCCCGAGAGGCAAACCGACGAGATCAAGGAGGCGGCCCTGGTGCCGGCCTGAGGGGAGGGACATGGACGAGTTCCTGATCATCGAGCCGGACCGTCCGGTACGGGCGGCAAGCGAAACCGAGCCGGCGAAGGCCCGCGTGATTGGGGTCGCCTACTCAGGCGGGAAGCTGAACCTGCCCGGCTGGCGGCACCCCGTTGTGGTCGACCTGGCCGGGCTGGAGATCCCGGAGGCTGTTCCGCTCCTGACCAATCATGAGAACCGCACCGGGAGCCGCGTCGGCATGGTGCGGGCCCGCGTCGAGGGCAACGGCCTGACCATCGAGGGCGAGATCGTGTCCTCCAGCGGACAGGCGCAAGGCATCGTGGAGCAAGCCCGTGCCGGCGCCGACTGGCAGCTCTCAATCGGCGCGGAGGTCAAGGAAGCGGAGCTTGTGCGGAGTCGCCGCACTATCAACGGCCAGGTCCACGTGGGGCCGTTCTATCACGTCAAGCAAGCGACGCTGCGCGAGGTCTCGGTGGTGGCCGTGGGGGCCGACGTGTCCACGCGCATGAAGGTCGCCGCACGTTTTCACCTGATCGGAGGAAGGACGATGGAGTTTGAACAGTGGCTGAAGGAGCACGGCATCGACGCCGATGCCATTGACGAGGAGAAGACGGCTGGGCTCAGGGCGGCCTTCGAAGCGGGTGAGGAACCGCCTCAGGCTGAGCCGAAGAAGAAGGAACCTGAGCGCAAGCCGGAGCCCAAAAAGGTCCAGGCCAAGGACAGGGGCAATGCGGCCATCGAGGCCGTGGCGCAGGCGCGCGAGGAGGCGGAGGGCGCGATCAGCGCCGAGCGCGAGCGCGTGGCAGCCATCCAGGACATCTGCGCCAGCGAGTTCCCGCGCCTGGAGCGGGACGCGATCCGGGGCGGCTGGACCGTCGAAGACACCAGCCAGAAGGTCCTGAAGGCGATGCGCGAGAACCGTCCGCAGGCCGACGTGAACATCTCGGTCAATCACGACCGGGGGCGCGACTTCGACACGAAGGCTCTCGAGGCGGCGCTCTGCCTCAGGGCGGGCATCCCGGACGAGCAGCTCGTGAAGGCCTACGGGGAGCAGGTGGTCGAGACCGCCTGGCACGACCGGGACATCTCCATCCAGCAGCTCTTCGTGGAGTGCGCGAGGATGGAGGGCGTGCCGACGCCGCGCGCGTTCTGCAACGACACCATCCGGGCTGCGTTCTCGACGGTGTCGCTGCCGGGCATCCTGAACAACGTCGCCAACAAAAAGCTGCTCAAGAGCTTCCAGGCGCAGCCCGTGGTCGCCACGAAGCTGTGCAGCGAAGGCGAGCTGAACGACTTCAAGGAGTCGGAGCGCTATCGCCTGACCGACGTGGGCGATCTCGAACCGGTGGCGCCGGACGGTGAGATCAAGCACGGGGGCCTGACCGAGGAGAAGGCCACGAACCAGCTCGGCACGTTCGGGAAGATCTTCTCGCTCACCAGGCAGATGATCTACAACGACGACCTCGGCGCGTTCCTGAAGGTCCCCGAGGGCATGGGCGCGCGGGCCGCGCGGAAGATCGATCAGCTCTTCTTCACGCGGCTGCTTAGCAATCCCGACAGCCTCTTCTCGACGGGGCACGGGAACTATAAGGCGGGCGCGGACACGGTGCTGTCGGCCGACAGCCTCGGCGAGGCGGTCCAGATGTTCATGGACCAGACGGACGCCGACGGCCAGCCGATCAACGTCAGTCCGAAGTACCTGCTGGTGCCGACGGCCCTCAAGATGACGGCGCGGGAGCTGCTCAACGCCACGCTGCTCATCGCGGTGGGGGCGACCGACAAGGAGCGCATCCCGACCTACAACGCCATCGCCGACGAGGACCTGACGCTGGTGGTCAGCCCCTACCTCTCGAACACGAACTACTCTGGCGCGTCAAGCGTGGCGTGGTACCTGTTCGCCGACCCGCAGATCGTGGACACGTTCGAGATCGGCTACCTGAAGGGACGCCGCACGCCGACGGTGGAGCGCGGCGAGACGGACTTCGACACGCTCGGCGTCAAGTTCCGGGTGTATTTCGACCTCGGCGTCCGCGAGCAGGACTACCGGGGCATGGTCAAGTTCAAGGGCGAGGCGTAAATGAACGTGAGTGCGCAGATGATAGAAATGGGCCGCCCAGTGGCAGGACTGGATGGCCCCCACACCTTGCCATGCCTTGCCGCGCGCCCACATCACCCGAATGGGTTGCTGTCTCTTTCGACGCCTGCCCGTCGGGCCTTGGCCGGGGAGACTGTGGTTATCCTCGCAATGAGGTGTTTCCCGGCATCTTCAAAAGGTGCTTCAAGAGGCACCCCCTTTCTGAAGATGCGTGCCAAGGTAACGGCGCGCAAGTGCTTTCCATTCTACGACTCCAATGTCCAAACCGCAAGCAGCCATAGACAGGAGAGATGAACATGGCGACTGCAAGATACGTGCAGACGGGAGACGCGATTGACTACACGCCGTCCAGCGACGTCTCGGCCGGCGACGTGGTGGTCCAGGGCGAGCTGGTCGGCGTGGCCAAGCTCGACATCGCCGCCGACGCGCTCGGCGCCCTGGCCGTGACGGGGGTTTTCGATTTCCCGAAGGCGACCGGGGAAGGCGAGGCCATCGACGCCGGCGCCGAGGTCTACTGGGACGTGGCCGACGGCGTGGCCAAGGAGGACGACGAGACCGGCGCCAACAAGCTGATCGGCAAGACGGTCGCGGCCGCCGGCGATGACGATGCGACCGTCCGGGTCCGCATGAGCCAGTGAGAACGGCAGGCGTGAGACCTGAGGCGTTGAGGCTTGTGGAAAGGCGATGGCAGTGACAGACATGCTCCAGCAGGGCCTCGACTGGCTCGAGGGGCAGCGCAAGGCGCACCTGACGCGGGCGGTGACCTACCACCGGGGCGCGTCCTCGATGGAGGTCGCCGCCACGGTCGCCGCGACGCGGTTCGAGGTGGACGACGGCTACGGCGTGATCGTCGAGCAGGAGATGCGCGACTACATCATCGCCGCCGACGAGTTGGTGTTGGACGGAGACCGCACGCTGCCCGAGCTCGGTGACCGGATTCACGAGGAGCGGGAGGACGGGACCTACGTCTACGAGGTGATGGACCTGGGAGCGGAGCGGCACTACCGCACCTGCGATCCGGCCGGCAAGACGCTGCGCGTACACACAAAGCACGTGGACACGATCCAACCATGAACAGGCGAAACACAAGGCTCCTGGCCGCCGGCATCGAGTGCGTCGGCATCGCGGTCACCGGGATCGGCATAGGGTGCGAGCTGGCCTACGGTGGCGAGTTGCACCTGGTGGTGATCACGGTCGGCAGCTGCCTGATCTCTGTGGGCGGTCTCCTCTGGGCGAAGACGAGGTAGAGCAATGGCAACCATCTTGGACGTCGCTGATGCGGTTGTTTCGGAGCTGAACGCGGGCTCCTTCGGCCTGCCCTTCACGGCCGAGCGACGTTATGCGCCGCGTTTCGACATGCAGGACATGGAGACGCTCCGGGTGACCGTGGTGCCGAAGGGGCTGGAGATTGCCGCCGCCAGCCGGGGCGAGCACCAGCACGATTACCAGGTCGACGTGGCGGTGCAGCAGAGGTTCAGCGAAGGCACGCCGACCGAGCTCGATCCGCTGATGTCGCTGGTCGAGGAGATCGCCGACTTCTTCCGGGGGCGGCGTCTGGAAAGCGTGCCGGCCGCCTGCGTGCGAATCGAGAACGGCCCCGTCTACGCGCAGGAGCACATGAAGGAGATGCGGCAGTTCACGTCGATCCTGACCTTCACGTGGCGGATGTGGCGATGATCGGACTGGACTTCAGAACGGCCAGGCGCGGCTTCTTCGACGCGGAGAAGGTGAGGCGCCGCGTTCAGGCCGCCGAGCGGCGCGTGCTGTCGCGCTTCGGGGCCTTCGTGCGCACGACCGCCATGCAGGACAAGCTGCGCAAGCGCAAGGGGGTGAGCCCGGCCGGCCTTCCGCCGAGCGTGCACAGCACCCCGGGCCTGCGGCTGATCCTGTTCGCATACGACTTCCCCACGGCCAGCGTGGTCATCGGCCCGGTGAAGTTCCACGGCCGGAGCGACTACGGCCCGACGACGATCCCGGAGCTCATGGAGCACGGCGCCACCGTGCGCGGCCGCGACAAGAGGATGCACCGCTACGAGGCCAGGCCGTTCATGGGTCCGGCCTACGAGGAGAACCTGCCGAAGCTCCCCGCCATGTGGCGGGACTCGGTCAGATAGGAGGATAGAGACATGCCCCATAAGCTGGGAATGGACTGCAAGTTCTACTACTCGAGCTCGCTCCTGACCGGCGAAGAGGGCGGCGAGCCGGAGGACCTGACCTGGAACGAGATCGCGAACGTCAAGGACCTCACCCTCAACATGGAGAAGGGCGAGGCCGACGTGACCACGCGCGCCAACAACGGGTTCCGCGCCACGCTCGCGACCCTGAAGGAAGGCACCATCGAGTTCGAGATGATGTGGGACCCGACCGACGCGGCGTTCACGGCGCTCAAGAACGCGTACTTCGGCAACACCGACATCGCCCTGGCGGCGATGGACGGGGACATCGACACGAGCGGTTCGCAGGGCCTGGTGAGCAACTTCCAGGTACTGAACTTCAGCCGGGCCGAGCCGCTCGAAGAGGGCGTGACGGTCAGCGTCTCGGTCAAGCCCCACGAGCACACCGAGTGGTATGAGGTGGCCTGATGGCAACGTTCACCGACAACAGCGGGCGCACCTGGACGGTCCAGGTCAACGTCGAGACGATCCGGCGGGTGCGGGCAATGGTCGCGGTCGACCTGCTGGACACCGCCGGCGGCGAGGTCCTGGAGAAGCTCATTACCGACCCCGTTCTCCTCTGCGACGTGCTCTATGCGCTGTGCAAGGAGCAGGCCGACGGGCAGGCCGTCACGGACGAGCAGTTCGGGCGGGCTATGGCCGGCGACGTCATCGACCAGGCGACCGAGGCGCTGCTGGAGGAGCTCTCGGGTTTTTTCCCGAGCCGGAAGCGCCGTCTCGTGAGAGCCGCGCTCCAGAAGCTGGACGCCCTGGAGGAGATGGCGCTTCAGGCCGCCGAGGCGAAGCTGGAAAGCGGCGAGATCGAGGAGGAGTTCCGGCAGGAGCTCAGGTCTGGCGGATTGTCCACCAGCTTTCCGGCATCGCCGGAGTCGACCCCGGACCGTTCACCCTGAGGGAGCTGCTCTGGATGGCCGAGGCGCGGGGCCGGGCCGCGTGGGCGCACACGAGCTCGATCATGGCGCTGGTGGCGAACGTGAACCGCGACCCGAAGAAGACCAGGGCGTTCAGGCCGAGCGACTTCAACCCGTACGCGGAGCGAAGCCCGCGCGGGACACCGCTCACGGCCGGCAACATCGGCCTCTTGAGGAGCCTCGTGCCAAAGAAGGAGGCGGGAAGTGAATAGGAGAATCGCCTTTCTCATCGAGGTCTTCGTGCTGCTGAGTCTGCTTTCCGGGTGCGACTCGATGCCGGCGCAGGCCCAGACACAGGCGGCCGAAGTCGCTCCGGCGCCGCGTGCCGAGCACGTCGCCGGCGACGTGCACCAGCCCACCATCACGGAGATGGAGGAGTATGCCAGGGAGAGCGGGGTAGAGACGGGCGGCGGGACAGTGAGCGGAGACGTGTCGACGGTGCGGTACGGCCTAGACAAGCAGATGGCGGCGCTGCTGGAGCGTTACGGAGAGCAGACGGCGGGCGTGCTGGCGAAGGTGATTGGCTCCGCCATCGTGGCGGTGGCCGGGCTCCTTCTCTGGGCTCTCAACACCAACGCACCGTCGAACGAGCTTCTACGCTTGGTGGGCCAGGTCGTGGGGCTCGCGGCGATGGTCGGCGGGCCGGTCTTCGTGTGGACGGTTCTGTGAGCTCAAGGAGAGAAGACGATGTGGTTCGCAATAGGTTTGATCGCAGGAGTGCTCCTGGCTGCCGCCCTCCTGTACGGCTGGGTGAAGCTCAAGGAGCACAGCGACGAGATATGAGTGCGGGGAGTTGACTGATGCCGTCTCAGCGCGGAATCAGGGCGGGCAAGGCCTACGTCGAGCTCTACGCCGACGACAACCGCCTGGCGCGGGGCCTGAAGAGCGCGCAGAAGCGGCTTCGCAACTTCGGCCGCGCCGTGCGCGCCCTCGGCCTCCAGATGATGGGCGCGGCTGGCGTGATGGCCGCCCCGTTCGCCTACGGCGTCAAGGCAGCGGGCGACGCGATGGAGACCCTCAACAAGTTCGAGCAGGTCTTCGGCACGCAGGCGAAGGCCGCGGGCGAGTTCGCCGACGCGCTGGCGAGATCGGTCGGCCGGTCGCGCTACGAGATCCGCGACAGCCTCTCCTCGCTACAGGCCTTCTTCGTGGGGCTCGGTTTCGGCGGGGAGGAGGCGCGGAAGATGTCGCAGGAAGTCGAGAAGCTCACGCTCGACTTCGCCTCCCTCTACAACATCCAGGACCCCGAGGCGCTGGAGAAGTTCCAGAGCGGCCTGGCGGGCATGTCGCGTCCCCTGCGCCAGTACGGCATCAACCTCCTCGACAGCGCCGTCCAGGCCGAGGCGCTGGCGATGGGCCTGGGCAAGGGACGCGGGGAACTTACCGAGCAGGAGAAGGTCCTGGCGCGCCTCTCGATCATCATGAAGTCCATGACGGAACAGGGAGCGGTGGGCGACGCCATACGGACCGCCGGCTCCTTCCAGAATCGGATGAAGGCGCTGCGGGCGCAGATCAGGGACACGGCCGTCGAGATCGGCTCGGCCCTGCTGCCCGTCGTGACGCCGCTCGTGGGCAAGGCGGTCGAGGTAGTGAAGGTCATGGGTCAATGGATCAAGGAGCACAAGGCGGCCGTGGTGATGGTCGCGAAGCTCGTGGCCTTGCTCGGCGCGGCCGGCGCTGCCCTGGTCGTGCTCGGCGTGAGCATGGGCATCTTCTCCACGGTTCTCGGTGGTCTGTCGTCCATCGTGGCCGTGGTGGCCGGTGTCTTCGGCACGCTGGTCAGCGTGATCGGCGCTCTGCTCTCCCCGATCGGATTGGTGATCGGGGCGGTGGGCGTCCTGAGCGCCTACCTGGTCAAGGCCACGGGTGCCGGCGGAAAGGCGCTCTCCTGGCTGGCCGGGAGGTTTGAGTCCCTGAAGGAGGATGCGCTGGCGGCGTTCGGGGGCATCAAGGACGCGCTCGCCGCCGGGGACATCGGCTTGGCGGCGAAGATCCTGTGGCTCACGCTCAAGATGGAATGGGAGAAGGGCGTCAAGCCCCTGAAGCTCGCCTGGCACAACTTCGTCTTCGGCTTCCGCGCGGCATTCGAGATCGCCACCCACGCCATCGAGCAGGCTTGGCTCAAGCTGACCTACGCCCTCCAGCGCGGCTGGACGCGGTTCTCGAGCTGGTGGAAGGCCACCCAGACGAAGCTCTCGGGGTGGTTCGCCAAGCGCATGCTCGAGGTGCAGGGCCTCTTCGACGAGACGCTGGACGTCCAGTACGCGAAGCGGGCCGTCGAGGAGTCCACGCGCGCGGACCTCGCCCGGATCGACAGGGAGAGCGACGCCCGCCTCCGCTCCCTCACCGACGAGCAGCATGTGGCGGAGCGGCTCGCCAGGGAGGATCACGACCGGCGGCTTGCGCAGATCAGCGACGAGCACGACGCGCGGATCGCCGCGACGGAGGACGCCCTAGGGAAGGCGAAGCAGGAATGGAAGGACGCCATCGACCAGGCCTCCCAGGCACGCGTCGAGGCCGAGGCCGAAGCGGCGGCTCCCGAAGGACCCGGTGAACCGGGCAGCATCCGCAGCCTGCTCGACCGGCTCGGACGCGTCGGCAGCGCGGTGAGCCGGGCGGGATCGGTCGCGGGGACCTTCTCATCGGTCGCGCTCGGCGGGCTCGGCATGGGCAACGCGATGGACCGCACGGCACGCGCCAGCGAGGAGACCGCGAAGAACACGCGCCGCCTGCTGGACGAGGCAAAAGCGGGCGGACTCACCTTCGCATGACGGATACATGACGGACTACATGACGGAATGACGGAAACATAACGGATGCCCATCACGGTTGAGGAAAGAGCGGAGAGCCGGGAGTCGACCACGGGCGACAGCGCGTCGGTCGAGCTCCAGTACGTGATCCGCGGCACGGCGAGCGACCTCGAGGCCAAGGTCGCCCTCGGCGACGCGGCGCCCGTGCTTTACGACGGCCTTCCGCGCGAGAGCCGCCGCGTCTCGCCCGTTTTCGTGGACATCAACAACCCGGACGGCTCGATCTGGGAGGGCGTGGCCCGCTACGGCAGGACGCCGAGGCCGGCGACCGGGGAGTCCGAGTTCTCATTCGACACCGGCGGCGGCACCCAGCACGTCACGCAGAGCCTGGCGACGGTTGGCAGGCACGCCGCGCCCGGACAGACGGCCCCCAACTTCAGCGGCGCGATCGGCGTTACGCGCGACAGCGTCGAGGGCGTGGACATCACGGTCCCCGTCTTCAACTGGACCGAGACGCACTACCTGGACGACGTCTACGTGACGGGCAGCTACAAGGCGTCGCTCTTCCGCCTGACCGGCAAGGTGAATCAGGCCGGCTTCCGGGGCTTCGAGCCGGGCGAGGTGCTGTTCCTGGGGGCTTCGGGCTCGCGGCGCGGCGACGAGGACTGGGAGATCACGTTCCGGTTCGCGGCCAGCCCGAACCGCCGCAGCCTGACCGTGGGCGAGATCACGGGCATCCGCAAGCGCGGCTGGGAATACCTCTGGGTGCGCTACGCCGACGCCGAGGATGAGGGCGTCCTGGTCAAGCGGCCCGTCGGCGTCTACGTCGAGCAGGTCTACGAATACGGCGACTTCAGGCAACTGGGCATCGGGACATGAGCGTGGACATTACAGCGCGTGATTGGCAATCCAGGGCGGAGCAGCGCATGCGGGAGAGCTGGCGCGCCTCGGCGTGCGTGGCGCAGTTCCCCTGGCCGTCCGAGCTGCCGGCCCTGCCCCCTATGCGGCGTTACGTGCAGCCACCGCGGCGAGTGTCGGCCGCAGAGATGCGAGAGCTGCTCGACGCGTGCAGTGAGGCGATGGAGACGCTCCGGCGGCTGAGGGCGTTCGAGGCGGCGGACAGGCTGCGCGCGGCCATGCGAAGGCTCGGACGGAGGGTGGCGAACAAGCCCTTGAGGGAGTTGAGCCGACTGTGAGCGGGGACGATCTCAGAAAGGTCAGGACGGGCGAGCCGCTGCGCATTCCGGCGCGGACCTACAACCGCTTCATTGACGCGGCCCGCGCGCAGCAGGAAGGGCGGCGGCTGTTTGGGCCGGGACAGCCCGGCGCCGCCGAACTGCTTGGAATCGCCCCGGCCTGCAACGCGTCCGACGAGGACGCCCCCATGCACGCTGTAGTCGAGCTTGCGCCGCGTTCGCAGACCCAGGGACAGATCGAGTTCGTCAGGCCGGGCGGAGAGGGCGGCACGGGCCTCTACGCCGCCACGGCCGAGCCGATCCCCGCCGGCGCCATCGGGCGGATAGCCTTGTCGGCCGGGCCGCACACGGTGCTCGTCGCCGAAGGGGAGTCGCCATCATGCGGTGACTTGCTCGGGCCGGTGGCGGGCGAATGGACGGCCTCGACGACGGGCAACCCGCAGGTCTGGGCCTGCGTCGGCGGCGACCCCGGAGACGGCCTGGCGGCCGTGATCTTCGTCTCGGGCACGGGGACCGTCATGGTGCGGGCATTGGAGTCTATGACGTCGGACGACACGCCGTATCCCGTGCGTCTGCTCCGGGTGGACGGCTGGCTCAGCGGCGCAAGTTTCGAGGTTTACCGTCCATGCGGCATCGTCGTGCCGGCCGATGAAACCGGCTTCCTGGGCGTATCGGCGGACGGGCACCCGGTCTTCGTGCCGAGCCACGCGCGCCTCAACAACAACGTCGGCCTGACCATCGAGGTCACGGGCACGTCGTTCGATCCCGACACGCTGGGCGTCGGGCGCATCTGGCTGAGGGGACCCGACTGATGGCCGTCATCGGCACAGAGCACACCGGGACCGTCGTGGAGGCACAGGCGGCCGGCATGGACCGCTGGTGGCACAACGGCATCGCCACGTACGGTGTCGAGCCGAAGCACGACGTCCGCGTCTGCGTCAAGGGCACCTATCTCGGCGGCGGAGAGTATCGCTGGTACAACGACACCTTCCCTCTCTACGCCCCCGGCCTCCTCGACCAGGAGCATGCCATCTGCGTGAAGACGCCTGGAGGTCCGAAGGAAATCGAGCTCTGCGATCACTGGCCGCCCCAGGGAGTCAACGGGTGGGGCACATTACAGGTGAAGGTCGCGGACGGCCCGGGCGGCGAGCGCTGGGCGGTGCCTTACGCGCACTACCTGCCCGGCGACTGCCACAACGGCGTCGTTCTGGCCGGCGACTGGGGCGGCTACTACGAGGTGCCCTGCTGCCGCATCTTCCGCAAGACGGGCTCCTTCTGGCGACCACGGATCGTCGGTCCCTGGCGTTACCCCGATGACCTGGGTCTCTGGTCGAGCACCTATGTGGACGAGTTCCTTCTGGATGACCAGGGGGTGGCCCATATGACCTGGCGGTGCGCGATGGGCGGGTTCCCGCTGGGCACCAGCGCGCGGCACCACACCGCCTGGGACGTCAATGGAAATATCCACGGCCCGAACAACACCGGGAACGGGCTTTTCATCCATAACCGGAGCGGCGACTGCTGGCGGGTCGAGTACGATCCCGAGACCAAGTACCACAACTGCTATCACTCGGACCTGACCGTCGACGGTCCTGGAGACTGGCAGTACATCGGCTACATGTTCTTCGGCGCGAGCCAGCCCTACGACTGGGGCCCGCGCCTCTTCACGCCGCGTGAATACCTGATCGAGCTGGAGGGGACGATCTGGTATCACCTCTACGAGGACGGCGTGCGCTGGTTCACCAGGGAGGTCTGCGAGGGGGACGTGTGGCACGCCGACTACCTGACCAACGCCGGCGTGCCGATGTGCTGGCTCGGGGACGAGACCTGGTGGACGAGGTGGAGCTCGCCCTCTGAGTACTGGGACCGCCACCACGTCCGCACTGAAGGCGAGTGGGGCGTCCCCGACGAGAACCGCGACCTGCGGCGTCTCTACACGCACGAACTGGGCGGCAGCGGAGTCTACTTCACAACGCCCACGGGTGGCTACCTGAAGGGGCCGGGCGAATACCGGAGCGGCGGGGATACGGTGTCCATCGGTGCGGGCATCTATACCTTCCAGCACGAGGGGGTGGACGGACAGGGCCGCGATCTCTGGTCCCACGCCGGCCCCGTCTGGACGCAGCCGCACCCGCACGAATACTGGGCGGCCATGCTCAAGCCCCGCTGCCATTACGGTGTCACGAGCAGCTGGACGGGCTGCAACACGATCAGTGAGGACGGCGTGATCGTCTGCCAGGTCGCGATGCGCTCGTCCTCTGGCGTGGACCTTTGGGACGCGGACAAGCTGGGACTCGTGTACCTGCCATCGGGCGAGATGGAACTCGTGGCCGGATTGGACGGCGTCAACTGAGGTTTACCTTTGGACGGGAGGAGTGAAGATGCTCAAACGAGCGAGAAGTGCATGCTGGGAGGCGCGCCTGGCCTTGCAGCAGCTCGGGTGGCGCGGCCGTTACCTGGCTCTGGACTGCGCGCGCGCCCTGCTGGGGCTGCCGCCCCGGACGAGCGCCCATTCGATCTGGACGGTCCGTCACCGCGATGCGGAAGGACGGCTCCTGTGGGCCGAGTGCGGGCATAACATGCTCCACGACGAGGGCGAGCTGTTCTTCTGCCAGGCCCTGTTCACCGAGGAGGCGTCGGTCCCCGAGAACTACTACCTCGGGCTCGACAACCGCGCCAGCCTGGCGGAGGGCGACACGCTGTCCAACCTGGTCGACGAGCCGTCCGGCAACGGATACGCGCGCCAGGCAGTGGCCAGCAATGCGACCGACTTCACGATCAGCCAGGAGGGGGGCGACTACCAGGCGAAGACCAAGACCGTGACCTTCACGGCCGACGGCGGGGACATCGGCCCGGTGACGAAGATGTTCCTCTGCACGGTCGCGTCCGGCACCGAGGGGAAGCTGATCGCCAGCAAAGCCCTGTCGCAGTCGCGCACGCTCTCCGACGGCGAGTCCCTGGAGTGCACGTTCTACATCCGGTTCAGCGAGTAAGACGCGGGGCGTGAGGCGCAGCGTCCCGCCCCACGCCCGGAGGACCGGACATGGCCGCAGGCGCGGAGCAGGCCCTCGCTTACCCGCCGGGCGTCACGGCGCCCGAGGCACGCTACCGGTACGCCTACGCCGTCCTCGAGGCCCTCCGCCTGAAGCACAACGAACGGGCCGGCGACCGTTCCCCCGAAGCCCGCCATCACCGCGCGCTCTGCCTGGAGCAGGTCCACCGGGTCGTGCGCGACATCCTCGAGACGCGCCCGCAGGTCCGCACCCCCGCCTGGGAGCCAACCGAGGAAGAGCGCGTGGACCCGCTGCGGGGGCGGTTGAAGGGGGAAGGCAGGGCCGAAGGGGCGGCGCACGCCGACCGGTCCGCTCTCCTATGGGATGCCCTCCGCGTCGACCTGGACGCCGCCGGGATGCTTGCCGCCCCGCCCGATCCGCTGGAGGACTTCACCGGCTACGTCGAGGTCGACCCCAACAACAGCATAACGGTCTATCCGCACAAGCTCCAGATGTTCAAGCTCTGGAAGTGCGGGGACTCCTACGTCTACGCCGACAGGGGCGCGGGGCACTTCGGCCCGGCGTTCGCGCACACCCTCAAGGTTACGTCCCAGGGGAACCAGGGCGCGCCCGCGCAGGGCTGCTGCTGGGCGGTCTCCAACGTCGTGGACGACTGCCGGGGATGGGACCTGAACAACAACCAGGCGATCGGCGTCCAGATCAAGTACGACCATAACCTGGATGAATACCTGTTCCCGTTGGAGGAGTACGAGAACGACAGCGCCGACGAGTACGCCACGGGGACGGGCGCGAACACGACGTGGTACCTGACCAACGAGCGGACCGGAGACACGGCGTTCGAGTCCCGCTTCTACAGCGACGCGGACCGGACGGAGTTGCTCGACGTCCTCTCCGTCCCCGTCCCGGCCGGCAGGAGCTACAGGTACGTGTTCGGGGTCTGCTCCTACCACATCGGCGTCTGGAACTGGATAAGCTTCGACGTAGAAGACCTGGACCCGCACGAGCCCGTCCACGAGGACGCGGGGGCAGAGGTCCACGTCGAGGCCGGCGTTACGGACAGGCACCTGGTCGGCACGGAAGAGGCGGGCGCGGCCGTCGCCGTGCAGAGCGGCGGGACGGACCTGCACCTGGTCGGTTCCGAGGGCGAGGGGGCGGCGGTCCTGGTCGCCGTCGGCGCGACGGACAGGCATCTCGTCGGCATCGAGGACGAGGGAGAGGCGGTCGCCGCCGCCGTCGGCGGGACCGACGTGCACCTGGTCGGCGCGGAAGACGTCGGCGCAGTGGTCTTAGTCGTTACCGGCGGCATGGACGAGCTTCTGATAGGCACGGAAGACGGTGGCGCTGCGGTTGCCGTCGTCATCGGCGCATCAGACCTGTACCTGGTCGGTGTGGAAGGGCCGGGCGCGGTCGCCGCCGTCCTGGCCGGCGGGACGGACCTGCTCAAGGGCATTGAGCGCCTCGGCGTTATCGTCCATGTGCCGGCCGGAGGGACCGACGGGCTCGTCTACAAGGAGGACGTGGGAACGGTCCTGATGGCGGCGACCGGCGGCGCCGCGCTCCACTGCATGGCGGTCTCGCTGCGCGTCCCGGAGAGCGGGCAGCGCGAGCTGGTCTGGCCGCAGGGCGGCGCCGGGGCCGGGGCGGAGTACACGGTCGTGATTGACGGCGCGATTGCATACCATACGACTGGTCTTGCCGTGCGGCTGCCGGAATCGCAGACGGTCAGGCAGATCCTCCAGGTCCTGGCCGATGTCGGCATGGAGGAGGACGAGCTCCTCGGCTGGCTGTGGACGCCCATGGACGTCGTGCGCTGCAGCTGGACCGAGTCGCCGACGGCGCGCATCTACCGGCTACACCGCAAGCCGGGCGGCGGCGAATACGAGCTGATCGCCGAGCTGCTCGGGCTGTCCTACGATGACGGGCCGCTCCGGGACGAGACCTACACCTACCAGGTCCGGGCTGTCGATGAGGAAGGCGACGAGGGGATCTCGACCGAGCAGTCGGAGACGGTCGCCAGCGCTCCGGAGCCGCCGAGCAGCATTGCGTGGCAGTTCGACCCGGAGACCGGCACCCTCACCATCTCCTGGCAGGCCTCGCCCAGCCTGGACGTGGCCAGCTACCGCGTCCGGAGCTCCGCCGGCGCCGACAGCCTGGATCTCGCTTCCGAGCCAGTCCAGGACTCGGCCGAGACCAGCTACGAGCAGGTCTTCACGGACGAGGACGGCGTCTGGATTTTCCTGGTGCGCGCCGTGGACGGGGCTGGGAACGAGGAGGGCAACATCCGCCAGATCGTTGCCATCCCGTTCCAGGACGGCGCCCCCGCCGCCCGGCCTGCCGAGCCGCGCTGGGTCGAGGCGCGCGCCATCGAGAACGGCAAGATCAATCTCGAATGGCTCTACGACCCCCGCTACGAGGAGAACGGCCCAGGCGCCGCGTACGAAGCCCGCATCTACTGGGACGCCGGCACTGGCGCGGTAGACTATGGCCTGCCCCTCGATACGGTGCTGATGGATCGCCCCACGGCTCCCGCCCGCTACACGTGGCAATCCGGCCCTCTTACCGACGGCCAGACCTACCGTTTCACCATCCGCATCGCCACCGCCCTCTGGCCCTCGGGCATCAAGACCCAGAACACTGACGAGCACGCAGCCACAGCGGACTCATCTGTTCCCGCGACTCCTGTCTTGGTCGTTGAGACCGTGTGACAAGGGCCAGAGCGATGATCAGCGAGTCGAGCAAGTCGGCGGGCCAATGCCTTGTGCATCTGTTCGGGCAGGAGATCACTGTCACTTCTCGGCTTGACAAGACGGACGCGTTTCTTATACTTTCACTGACTATGAATGACTCTTCATCGCCCGCTCGTGTGGTTCCGTGGGAAGGACCATAGGCCATGAGCAGCGAAGAACGCTGGGTCGACGCAGCAGAGGTGGCAAAGCACATCGGTGTCCGGAAGGAGTCAGTCTATCGGTGGATCGACAGGAAGGGCTTTCCTGCTCACCGCGCTGGTCGCCTTCTGCGCTTCAAGCTCTCAGAGGTCGACGAGTGGGTGAGAGGTGGCGCGGCCGATCCAGGCGGCGCTCAGAACGGTGATAGCAGTCTACCAGTCGATGGCAACGCAGAGCAAAAGCGGTAAGGCTGTAGCATGGCAAGCCGAGTTATTCACAGACGTCTTCAGAAGCTCACCGCGGATAGCCCCATCAGCGCCGTGGACATCTTCTGCGGCGCAGGAGGGTTAACGCACGGTCTTCTGCAGGCTGGCATCAAGGTCGAGGCTGGAATCGACCTCGACGAACAGATGAAGCACGCCTATGAGAAGAACAATCCGGACGTGAAATTCCTCCACTGGGACGTGGCTCGTAAGAACTACACCAGCATCAAGAAGCTGTTCGATCCGGACAAGTACAGACTGCTCGCCGGATGCGCTCCCTGTCAGCCTTTCTCAAAGCTGACCAACGGTGCGAAGAAGCACGGTGCCTGGGACTTGTTGGACAACTTCGGCCGGTTCGTGACCGGCATCGTCCCCGAGCTGGTAACCATGGAGAACGTTCCCGAGTTGGTGGACCGTGGGCGTGAGGTATTTGGTCGGTTCGTCCGCACGCTTGAGAAGCTCAACTACCACGTCGATTGGCGGATCGTCCAGTGTCCCGAATACGGTGTTCCCCAATCCCGCAGGCGCCTGGTGCTGCTCGCGTCGCAGCTCGGGGAGATCACGATCCCCGAGGGGCGCTATCGCTATCCGAGCCAGTGGAGAACGGTCCGCAAGACCATCGGGAAACTGCCTCCGCTGGAAACGGGGGAAGAGGATTCGTCCGATCCCATGCATGCGGCCTCGCAGCTGTCCCCGATGAATCTCAAACGCATTCGCGCTACGGCGCGTGACGGTGGGACGAGGCATGATTGGCCTGACGAACTGGTTCTGGATTGCCATCGGAAGGAATCGGGGAAGAGCTACTTCTCCATTTACGGGCGGATGTGGTGGGATCGGCCCGCTCCTACGATGACGACGCTCTGCACGGGCATAGGCAACGGGCGATTCGGCCATCCGGAACAGGACCGGTCGATCACGCTCCGCGAGGCGGCGCTATTCCAGTCGTTTCCACGCAGTTACGAGTTCTGGCCATCCAATGAGAGGCTTAACCGTAAGGCGGTCGGGCGAATGATCGGCAATGCGGTTCCGCCGAAGCTGGCGAAGGAACTCGGTCGCGCGATCATGGAACATGTGGCGTCTCGGAGCACTCTGGCTGGCGTCAACGAACGGCAGGAGGTCGCTTGAGCGGAAGCATTGTGGTGAGCAAGAAATCCGATAGGACGATGCGGAAGCCGCTCACACGATCCGAGATCATGCGCCGGGTGAAGAGCAAGGACTCCGGAGCGGAACGGGCGCTTCGGTCGGCTCTGCATGCTGAAGGATTGCGGTTCAGACTCCACCGTCGCGTCGAAGGAGTCACCGTGGACATCGTCTTCCCTTGGCCGAAGGTCGCTGTGTTGGTCGACGGATGCTTCTGGCACGGGTGTCCGAAGCATGCGACGTACCCCAAGTCGAACCAGGACTACTGGCTGCCCAAGCTCGCCGAGAACAAGGACCGCGACAAACGGCAGTCCGCCCGCCTGCGGAAGGCCGGATGGCGAGTAATCCGGGTTTGGGAGCATGACTGCCTGCCCCCCACGCCACGAATCATCGCTCGTATCGTCGAGGCCTGTCGCGGTGGAGGAATACACCGATGACCGTCGCTCCTCCCGAACTGGGCCAGCTCGTCGAAGTCCGTCGGAGGCAATGGGTGGTCACGGACGTCCGATCCTCCGGATTAGCCCGGGCAAACGGCTTCACGCCTCAGCACCTCGTCACGCTCGCATCCCTGGACGAGGATGCGCTGAATGAGTCCCTCTCAGCGGTGTGGGAACTTGAGCCTGGCGCTCGCATACTCGAAACGGCAGGTCTTCCCAGCGTCGGAGGGCGGGACTCTTGCGAACGCCTCGAGGCCTTTCTCGACGCCATCCGCTGGGGAGCTGCCACGAATGCCGACCGCTCGCTGCTTCAAGCGCCTTTCCGAAGCGGCGTCGAGATCGAGGACTTCCAACTTGATCCTCTCGTCCGCGCTGTAGATATGGCCCGCGCCAATCTCCTGATCGCCGACGACGTGGGCCTCGGCAAGACCATCGAGGCTGGTCTGGTGATACAGGAACTCCTGGTGCGCCACCGAGTCCGCTCGGTGTTCATCGTCTGTCCGGCTTCGCTGCAGGTGAAATGGCAGACCGAGATGCACGAGAAGTTCGGGCTCGAATTCCGCATCGTCGACACCGATTACTTGAAGCGCCTGCGCCGGGAGCGCGGGCTCCATGGGAATCCGTGGACCAGTTTTCCGCGTCTGATCGCCTCCATAGACTGGATGAAGAGCGGCGAGGGTCTGCGCCTCATGAAGGATGCCCTACCGCCGCATGTCACCTACCCGCGCAAGTTCGACATCCTGGTCGTCGACGAGGCTCACAATGCGGCGCCCTCGGCCGCCAGCCGCTACGCGATGCCGAGCCAACGCACGCGCCTGATCCGGACGCTCGCCCCGCACTTCGAGCACCGGCTCTTCCTGACCGCTACGCCGCACAACGGCTACCAGGAGTCGTTCACTTCACTGCTCGAGCTGCTCGACGATCAGCGTTTCGCGCGCGGAGTCATGCCCGATGAGAAGCAGTTGCATCGGATCATGGTTCGGCGCATGAAAGCCGACATCGTGGACGAGAATGGTGATCCGATCTACCCGAAGCGAGAACTGCTGGCCCTGGAGGTCGGCTATACGGCTGAAGAGCGTGAGATTCATCATCTCCTCAAGGAATACACCGAGAGTCGCGCCGAAACGGTCGCGGGCACATCCGCTGCATTCGGGACCAATTTCATTCACAAGCTCCTCAAGAAGCGCCTGTTCTCGTCGCCGATGGCATTCGCCCTCACGCTGACCAAGCATCGACAGACCCTCGCGCGTGTCGGCTCCAGGCGAGAGAGACGTGCGTTGAAGGAGCGAATCCTCCGCAAGGCGATCCTTCGCACGGAGGAGGATTACGCGGATGACGCCCAAGTCGAGGAGGCCCAGGCCGAGGCCATCGAAGCGGCGAGCGAGCTCTCGGCTCCGTTGGCCGATGTCCAGCGTGCCATGCTCGACCGCCTCGCCTCATGGGCGGAGACCGCCAAGAACCGGGCGGATTCCAAGGCGGAAGCCATTCTGGATTGGCTGGCGGCCCACCTGAAAACGGACGGCGAATGGAACGACAAACGGGTCATCTTGTTCACCGAGTATCGGGCCACCCATTCCTGGCTGCTGGAGATACTCGCTTCCAAGAGGTGGGGCGGCAAGCGCCTGATGGCGCTTCTTGGCGGGATGGACCGGGACGACCGCGAGAGGATCAAGGCGGCCTTCCAGGCCAACCCGGACGTCTCGCCCGTCCGCATCCTTCTCGCCACCGACGCGGCTTCCGAGGGGATCGACCTGCAGAACCACTGCAACTACCTGATCCACATAGAGATACCGTGGAACCCCAATGTAATGGAGCAACGCAACGGTCGCATCGACCGCCACGGCCAGAAGGCGAAGACCGTCTACATCTGGCACCCTGTGGGCAAAGGACTGAAGGTCGGGGCAGCCGCGCCGGATGCCAAGCCGGGCGACCTCGATGGCGACCATGAGTTCCTCATGCGCGCCGTCCGCAAGGTGGACAACATCCGCCAAGACCTCGGGTGCGTCGGTCCCGTCATCGCGCAGCAGATCGAAGAGGCCATGCTGGGCAGGCGGATCAAGATGGATACGCGTGATGCCGAAGCCAAGGCATCCAAGGTCCGACGTTTTGTCGCCGCCGAACGCCGACTGCAGGAGCGCGTTGCTCGTCTTCACGAGCGGCTTCTGGAAGCCCGCGACAGATTCCATCTGACCCCGGATTACGTCCACCGAGCGGTCTCCGTCGCCCTTAACATCGCCGGGAAGCCGCCGCTCGAATCGACCGGTCTCTCCGGCGTGTCGGATGCCCAGGCATTCGATGTGCCTCTCCTCACAGGTTCCTGGGCCCAAGCGACTCGCGGACTGGAGCACCCTCATACGGGGACGCGTCGGCCTATCACTTTCGACCATGCCGTGGCTCAGGGTCGCGACGATGTGGTCCTGGCCCATCTGCATCATCCTCTGGTGCAGATGTCGCTTCGCTTGTTGCGGGCAGAAGTGTGGGCGCACGAGGACCGTAAGAAGCTCGAACGCGTGGCGGTGCGCTCGATGCCGAGAGCGGTCTCGGAGGAGCCGGTCGTGATCGTATGGTCGCGCCTCGTCATCACGGGCGGCGGCCATCACAGGTTGCACGAGGAATTGACGATGGCTGGCGGCGAGCTGAAGGTCGCAGGCTTCGCCCGCATTCGCACCTTGGCAAGATTGGAAGAAGTGCTGAACGCGAGCGTGCCAGCGGAACCGACCGAGAAGACTTTCAACGCGCTCCAGAAACGGTTCGCGGAACAGGAATCGTCGATCCTCAACGCAGTCGAGGCGCGCTCACGAGAACGTCTGCAGTTCCTGACCAACACCCTCGACCGTCGCCGCAAGGCCGAGGAATCGGATCTGGCGCAGGTGCTTGAAGATCTGGCCGTCATGATACGCAAGGAACTGGCGGAATCTGGCAAGGCCGTCCAGCTCGAGCTGTGGCCAGCGGATCAGCGTGAACAGCTCAGGCGCGATATCGAAGCCTTGCGTCTGCGGCTTGAGCGCATTCCCGAGGAACGCAATAGAGAGATCAATGCCCTCCGGAAACGGTACGCCGACCCCGTCGAGAGGACGTTCCCGGTGGCCGTCCAGTTCCTCGTACCTGACGACTTCCAGGAGGGCCAGTGATCCATGGCTCGTGTCTTGGAACAAGTGCAATGGCTCTCGCTGGTCGATATCTCCGGCCCATTCCTCGCCGCATCGGTCCTCAATGATGTCTTTCCCCAGGGGTTGGACAAGATCGAAACGCCTCGCCGCCAACGGCTGCGCGCCGCCTATGACGAATGGCGCGACGCGGTGGACGAGGACGATCCGGAACTCGACGCACTGCACGTTGCCTGGACGCGCATGGTCATACAGGAGGCCCTGGAATACGAAGACGAGGTCCTCGTTCCTCGCAAGCGTCTCGACGGGAAGGTCGTCTATCGAGCGCCCGAGCATGGCGTGGAGATGGCTCCCGACTTCGCCGTACACGCGGACGACGGCAAGCCGCACCTGCTCATCGCCATCCATCCGCCGGAGACCGACCTGGAGAAAGCGTTGCCCGCCGACCGCTGGCCCGCGTCGCCCGCCGAGCGCATGACGCTGCTCTGCCGCGCAACCGAGGTGCGTATCGGGTTGGTGACCAATGGGGAACAATGGATGCTGGTCAACGCCCCGATCGGCAGCACGTCCGGTTATACGTCATGGTTCGCCCGCCTCTGGAAGCAGGAGCCCATAACCCTGAAGGCCTTCGTGTCGCTGCTGGGCGTGCGCCGTTGCTTCGGCCCCCCTGAGGATGCCCTCGACCAGCTTCTGGAACGCTCCATCGAATTCCAGGAGGAGGTAACCGATACCCTCGGCGAGCAGGTCCGCCGCGCGGTAGAAGTGCTGCTCCAGGCGCTCGGGCGTGCCGACCAGGATCGCAACGGCCAACTGCTGAAGGATGTCCGCCCGGCGGAGCTCTACGAGGCAGGGCTGACCGTCATGATGCGGCTGGTCTTCATCCTCTGCGCCGAGGAGCGTGGACTCCTCCTACTCGGCGATCCTGTTTATGACCAGCATTATGCCATCTCTACCCTCCGCGCCTGGCTGCGCGAGGAGGAATCCCAACATGGCCCCGAGGTCCTGGAGCGTCGGCACGACGCGTGGTCGCGGATGCTGGCGGTCTTCCGGGCGGTCTACGGCGGCGTCGAGCACGAGGCCCTTCGCATGCCCGCCCTCGGGGGGTCGCTTTTCGATCCCGACCGCTTTCCCTTCCTCGAAGGGCGGGCCAAGGGCACGTCCTGGCGTGAGGAACCGGCCGTACCGCTGCCTATCGACAATCGCACGGTGCTCCTGCTCCTCACGGCGCTCCAGTTGCTGGAGCAGCGCGGCGGCGCGCAGCTTCTGTCCTACCGCGCCCTTGATGTGGAACAGATCGGCCACGTCTACGAGGGCCTGCTCGAATACACCGTGGCCAGGCTGCCCGAAGTCACCTTGGGCCTCGTCGGGTCGAAGAAAGTCCGGCATCCGACAATCGGATTAAGCGAGATGGAGTCCCTCCGGGCCAAGGGAATCAAGGAAGCTTCGGGTCATCTCGCTGACCGGACGGGACGCTCGGCGACCGCCATCAAGAACTCGCTGGAGCGCGGTGGGAACGATGATGCTTTGATCGAGCTGATCCACGCCTGCGGCGGCGATGAGACGCTCTCCCGCCGTTTGCTCCCGTTCGCCGAACTCATCCGCAAAGACAGTTGGGGGGCTCTGCTCGTCTACCGGGCCGGGGCGTTCGCCGTCACGCGCGGTGCTGACCGCCGTGAGACAGGCACGCATTACACCCCGAGGTCGTTCACTGAGAGCATCGTGGAGAAGACTCTGGAGCCGATCGTATACGTCGGTCCGGCCGAGGGGAAGCCGCGCGAGGAATGGAAGCTCAAGACGCCCGCCGAGTTGCTCGCCCTGAAGATTTGCGACCCGGCCATGGGCTCGGGGGCGTTCCTGGTGCAGGTCTGCCGCTATCTGGCCGAACGTCTGGTCGAAGCCTGGGCGCGGGAAGAGGATGCTGGGCGATTCGTCACAGTCGACGGCGCGGTCGTCGGCAGCGCGGACGACCACGAGCTCCTGCCGAAGGGAGTCGACGACAGGCTTCTCATAGCCAGACGCCTTATCGCCGAGCGGTGCCTGTACGGCGTTGACCTCAATCCTCTGGCCGTGGAACTGGCCAAGCTCTCGATCTGGCTGGTGACGCTTGCCAAGGGCCGCCCCTTCGGTTTCCTCGACCACAACTTGCGATGCGGCGACAGCTTGCTCGGCATGCATCGCCTGGACCAACTCACCCGACTGGAGATGGACCCGAAACGCGGGTCGCACCAGCAGCGGCTCTTCGGGCGTAGCATTGAGGCGGCGGTCGGGAAGGCCGTCCAACTGCGCAAGCGCCTGCGGGGGATTCGCATTCGGGACATCCATGATGTCGAGGCCATGGCGCATCTCGACGAGGGATCCCGTGAGATCCTTGGACGCTCGTCGCTGGTAGCTGATGCGTTCATCGGCGGCGTGTTCCGGTCGGATGGGAAGAGCAAGGCGTTGGCCGCGGCCATGGATTCGCTGGCACTTGAGGCGGATCGCTTCCTGAAAGGCGATGGGGATACAGGGAAGGAAATACGGCGAGCCGCACGGAAGGCGCTCTCCATGGACCTACGCAAAGGACGGCCCGTCCGCAGGCCGTTCCACTGGCCGCTGGAGTTCCCCGAAGTTTTCGCACGGGACAATCCTGGCTTTGACGGGGTGGTGGGCAATCCACCATTCATGTTCGGCAAGAATGTTACGAGCAATCTCGGGAGAGCATATAACGTCCATCTGAGCCGCCTTAACCGCAGGGCCAATAGGAATGTCGATCTGTGCGCACACTTCTTCGTGCGCGCCTTTACCCTCATCCGCACGGATCACTGCTTCGCTATGCTGGCAACAAGCTCAATCTCAGAAGGAGTTACAGCCGCTGCGAGCCTCGGAACGATCACAGATTCTGGCGGCGTGATCTACGATGCTCGCACGAAGATCAAATGGCCTGGCAAGGCGGCTGTATACGTAGCGACCGTTGCCATTCGCAGTGGACCTTGGCTCGGCACGAGGAACCTTGATGGCCGCTCGGCAACTGCCATATCACCCCTATTGACCGAAGAGAGAACGTGGGAACTTGCGTCGTTGAAGGCCAACGAAGGTAAGGCGTTTGTCGGAGTGATCCCGAATGGCAGCGGGTTATTCCTCAGCGAGGAGGAGTTCCACGCACTCATAGCCGCTGATGAGAGGAATGAAGCTGTCCTGCGTCCGTACATCACCGGCAAGGATCTGAACTCCTCTTCTCGCAGGCCGAGGCGCTACATAATCAACTTCTGGGACTGGCCGTTGTCCCGCGCGAAGCAGTACGAAGCCGTATTCCGGATCGTGGAGGAGAAGGTCAAACCTCACCGCGAAACATTATCGGATTCGAAGAAGAGAGCCAAAGAGAGGTGGTGGCTCTATGAGGCGCCCGCCAAGAGTCTCTTCCACACAATCGGCCAGAGCGGGGCTTTCGTGAGGAAACCCAGGAGATCTCCTGGTTCGCTATCGAGAGCCATCGCAATCGCGCGGATAAGCAAGACGGGTGCTTTCATGTTTGTTCCTACAGACACGGTCTATGCGGCAGAGGTCGTTGTGATAGCCAGCGATGACTACGGTTTCTTCGCGGTGCTCCAGAGCTCCCTACATATTGTCTTTGCATGGAATAGAGCCGGGAAGATGAAAACGGATCTGCGCTATAGCCCGACACTGTGCTTTGCCCCCTTCCCGTTTCCGTCGGTAGGCGAGGAGTTGCGAGCTATTGGGCAGGGATTCTACTCCGCTCGAAAGCGGGTGCTTGAGACTAGAGACATCGGACTCACAGAGCTGTATGGCCAAGTCCACGACCCGAGGTGCGATGATTCGGACATAATCGGCCTACGTGACTTGGCCGGGGTACTGGATAGCCAGGTTCTTGCAGCCTATGGCTGGGAGGATATTGATCTGGCCTGCGGGTTCCACGAAGTGGGGTATCTGCCCGAAGGCAATAGAGTCCGTTATGCGGTTTCCGAAGAGGCGCGGGTAGAGATTCTGCACCGCTTGTCGAGCCTGAACAGAGAGCGCCATAAGGCGGAGAACGCTTGATTGATAGAGGAAGACATGGTCCGACATGGTGATAGGAACTCGGTAACGCCCCCGGCCGACAAGCCTTGGACACCCAACGCATGGTTCGTTCGCCTCAGTGACCATACGTGTCTTGAGGACTTCTCGGCCACGGTGACGGGCCCCTCGAGTGACCTCGCCTCAGTTGCCGAGGGCGACGGGTTCGTGATCGTTCGCAATGACGGGGACGGCTACGTGGCTGTGGCCTTCGCCCGTGTCTACCGCATCCGGGTCATGATGGATGCGATGACCTTCTACTTCGACGGGATTGTTCGGCTCGACCCGCCCCGGGACCTGGCATCGCTGGGCGTGGTCTCGCCGGACGCAGATGGAGCCATCTCTCGCCTCGACTGGCCGGTCTTCGAAAAGGCGCTGAGAACCGCCGCTGGCATCGACTTCTCTGGCATCCCCGTTATTGAGGGCAGATCCCCGCGAGAACAAGCCTACATCCGCGATCTGCTCCAGCTCGCGATGGTCGACGACTTGCTCGGCCCGGCCTCGGGTCCTGAGGAAGAGATCGTGGGCATGAGCGTGCGCGACCGTTACCTGGTCGGCAAGCTCGCCCCGCGGACCTCTGGCGATGACGAGTGCATCGAGGGGCTGCAAGGACCGGCGGCGTTAGATGAAGGTGTCGGGGAGGGGGAATCTCCCGACGACCTGAGGCCCTTTGAAGAAGTTGGGTCCGGGAGAGACAAGGGAGGACGCCGGCGGCTTCCTGGCGCGGAGTTCGCCACGGCCAAAGGCAGCACAGATCGGGACGACGATGAGAGCCAGGGGGTCGACGCTTCCAAGAACCAGTCCGTCGTTCCCTCGTCTCTCGGCCTGACCGTCTGCGTCGATGGAACCATTGAGACGTTGGACCTCGATGTTCGATGGGGCCGATACGTGCGAACGATCAGTGAGGAGCAGACCAGCGACACGGGCAAGCCGCTCCGCGCATGGAAGCGCATTCCGTCTGGCGGAAAGGTGTCCCTGCCCTTGAATGATGGCCCGATCAAGCCCACCGCGCCCGACGCCGAGTGCCCTGAAGTCGTGATTCAGGGTACGGTGCGGCCGCCACTGGCCTCCGGCGAACGCCTCGTCACCATCTTCCTCGTCAACGACCAGCCCAAGCCCGATCAGAACCAGGACGAGGCGTGGGTCTTCCAGCCAGAACTGATCCTCCGCCACCCGGAGGGGGAGGCGATCTTCCGGCGACGGCCGGTTCTCAAAGGAGATGACCTCGACCCCGAGCATGCCGCCCTCGAGATGATCTACCGACGACGAGTGGAGTTCGCCGTCGGCCATGGCATCTCCGTTCATGCCGAGTCCGTGGCGGACCGCCCAGAGCACGCTCTCGAGGTGCGCACAGCGGTGCTGCCCCAGGACGACGTCGCGACTATCGAGGCACCAGGCCTCGATCCCGGCGACCGCCAGGCCCTGCGCCGCATGGTCGGCGAGGGGCTCCTGGACATGCGCGCACTCGCAGAGATGGATAAGGCAGACTTGATCCAGACGCTCGCCATACTCGCTGACGACTACGATGCCTGGATCGGCGAGCAGCGTGCACGTATCGGCAAGGACGTGGTCGGTTACGACGCCGTCGCCGGGCAGGCCATGGACCGCTGCGAGGAGGCCCTACGGCGCTTGCGCCAAGGCATATCCACGCTCGACAAGGACGACAAGGCGCTGGAGGCGTTTCGCTTCGCCAATCGGGCGATGGCATTGCAGCGTGCGCACAGCGTTTACGCTCTCGGGCGTCGTCGAGGGGATAAGGTGGAACTCGACGACATCGATGTCCCTGAAAACCGTTCGTGGCGGCCGTTCCAGCTCGCCTTCATCCTGCTCTCGATTCCCCCTTTGGCCGATCCTACACACGGGGATCGCACCAAGCCTGTCGATGCGATAGCCGACCTCCTCTGGTTCCCGACTGGAGGTGGCAAGACGGAAGCGTATCTTGGTGTGGCCGCATTCACCGTTGCGGTCCGGCGTCTCCAAGGCGACCTGGGAGGATTGGACGCGAGTCGGGGACTCTCGGTGATCATGCGCTATACGTTGCGTCTGCTCACCGTCCAGCAGTTCCAACGCGCTACGACCTTGGTCTGCGCCATGGAAGTTCTTCGGCGGGCCGATGCGAAGACCTGGGGCCCGATGCCGTTCACCATCGGTCTGTGGGTCGGACAGCGCGTGACGCCCAACGATACCGAAGCCAGCCATGCGGCTATCGAGGCCGAACGTGTGGGCAAGCGTCCCACGATGTCCTCTCCCGCCCAATTGACGAGCTGCCCCTGGTGCGGTTCCGCGATCGCGCCGGGGAGGGACATAGAGGTGCGGCGCTTCGGGCGTGACACGGGGCGCACTCTCATGTACTGCGGCGACAAGCTGGGCCGGTGCGAATTCAGTCGTGCCCAGTCGAAGGACCTTGGCCTGCCGGTGCTGGTAGTCGACGACGAGATATACCGTCGGCCACCCAGCATGCTCATCGCCACGGTAGACAAGTTCGCCCTGATGGCCTGGCGCGGCCAGGCGCGCACCCTGTTCGGCCGTGCGAACAAGGAGTGCCCGCGTCACGGCCTCTTGTGGCCCGGCTCGGACTGCAACGGCAGACATCAGAGGCGCGGTGGCCTGCCGGCAGTGGATGCTGAGGACATTCGGCCGATCCGCCCCCCCGACCTGATCATCCAGGATGAGCTCCATCTCATCAGCGGGCCTCTGGGTACCATGGTTGGTCTGTACGAGACCGCTGTGGATGAACTGTCCATGTGGAGTCTGAATGGCAAGGCCATCAGACCCAAGGTCATCGCCTCCACTGCGACGGTCCGCAAGGCTCGGGAGCAGGTGAACAACGTGTTCCTGCGTCGCGTTATGGTGTTCCCGCCGCACGGCCTCGATGCGGAGGATGACTTCTTCTCCGTCGAGCGGCCTATCGCTGAGAAGCCGGGAAGGCGGTATCTGGGAGTCTGTTCCCCGGGAACGGCGCGTCCTGCTGTCCTCATTCGTGTCTACACGGCACTTCTGACCTCTGCCCAAGCCCTCTTCGAGCGGTTCGGACCCGCGGCCGATCCCTGGATGACAGTTGTCGGGTACTTCAACTCGCTGCGAGAGTTGGGCGGCATGAGGCGTCTGGCCGAAGATGATGTGCAGACGCGTTCGTACCGTGTGCAGATGAGCCGTGTCGCCCGGCCGGGCCTCGCCCAGCGGAGCGTCAAGAACGTTGACGAGCTCACCTCCCGTGTTCCGAGCAAGGAGATACCTCGGAAGCTCGACCAGCTTGAGATCTCGTTCAAAGGTGCAATCAATCCCGAAACGGGAAGCTACAAAGCGAGCTGGGCCAAGGGCGAGGCGCGGGCCATGGACGTGGTACTCGCCAGCAACATGCTAGGGGTCGGCGTGGACATTGTGCGGCTGGGCCTCATGGTCGTCAATGGCCAACCCAAGAGCACCGCCGAGTACATCCAGGCCACGAGCCGCGTAGGGCGGTTCTTCCCTGGTCTGGTCTGCACTGTGCTCACCTGGTCCCGTCCGCGCGACCTCTCGCACTATGAGAGCTTCGAACACTACCACGCCACGTTCTACAGGCACGTGGAGGCGCAATCAGTCACTCCGTTCGCGCCGCGTGCGCTGGATCGCGGTTTGACTGGCGCGATGCTCGGCTGGTTGCGATTGAGCCATGAGGAATACAATCCGAATCTCGGCGCCGAACGCCTCGACAGCGCCGCCAAGCCCGAGGTCGCGGAGCTCAAGGAAGTCATGTCGCGACGCGCAGGTCGGGTGACCGACTCGAAGGACGTCCAAGAGCTGGCCGAAGACATGGTCGGAGAACGGTGCGATGAATGGGTCAAAGAAGCTACCAGAGGCGGCAGAAGGCTAGGTTACGAGGCAGGCAAGAAGCGGAAGAAGGGCGAGGGGGATATTGCGGCTCTCCTGAAGAAGCCTGGCCTCCAGGCCTGGGACAGCTTCACTGTGCCATTCTCACTACGGGAGGTCGAACCCGGCGTTCGGCTCGTGATGAACCCGGACACCTTGCGAGAAGGTCCTCCCTGGAAGCCCAGGCCGCCAGAGCCGAAGCAGACAGGAGATGCGCAATGAGCATAACGCCCGTCGGAGAAGTGCGCCCAAGCCAGTTGCTCTGGACCTACGGTCCTGGCGCTCTGATCGATTTGCCCAATCTCTCCGTCATCACCATGGGCCTGGACCGCTGGGAAGTGGATCGCTGCCCGCCTATCGAAGAGGGCCGTCTCCTCGAGGCGGTCCGCCGGGTTCTCGGTCAACAGGTCCAGCGACTGCGCATGCCGCCCGTCATCAAGGAGGAGCGCGTAAGCCCATTCACGGCGGAAGCCAAGATCGGGGTGCCCGTTCGCCCGTTCCCGCGCTGGCTGCGTTGTGTGCGTTGCGGGCTTCTCGCCGAATTCGACTCCGGGCTGTTCACTATCAAAGAGAACCCTTACAGGCCGGACCAGACTCACTTCCTGCACACCAGCTGCGAAAAGGGGGCCCACTCCGATGCCGTTCCGGCACGTTTCCTGCTCGCCTGCCGCAACGGCCATCTCGACGATTTCCCCTGGCACTGGTTCGTGCACGGCGGCCCTTCCAGTTGCAGGGGCACGCTTCGTTTCTTCGAGCGCGGCGCATCGCTCCAGACGGAGAACCTCTGGGTGAAGTGCGATGCATGTGGCGCGGCCAGGTCTCTTGTGCATGCGTTCGGACCCGAAGCAAAGAATAACCTTCCCGCCTGCCGTGGCCGACATCCACATCTGGATACGTACGACGACGATTGTAGCGAGGAGGCCCGCACGGTGCTGCTCGGTGCCACCAACAGCTGGTTCCCTGTCACTTTGTCCGTGTTGGCCATTCCTCATACGGGGGACTCCCTGAGCCAGATGGTGGAGGACGGCTGGGAGGACTTCTCGGATGTCGAATCGGAGGCGGAGATGAAAGGACTGCTGAAGGCTTTCAAGAAGCGGGGAGTCTTGCCGGGAATCGAACGATACGAGGCTGGGGATATCTGGAAGGCCGTTGAGGAGAAGCGAAAGGGCGGGGACAGTGAGCAGGCCGTCTCCGAGGGGGACGTGAAACTCCCCGAATGGGCGGTGCTGACCCATCCAAGTCCGCCGACCGATTGGCCGCACTTCTTGAGCGAGAGGATCGCCGCGCCTGCGAAGTACTCGTCCGTCTTGGCCGCCGTGCTTCTCCTGAAGCGCCTCCGCGAGGTCAATGCGCTCATCGGCTACACCCGTGTGGAAGCGCCCGAAGAGACTGATGACCCCGACGAGCGCCCACCGATGGCCGATCTGTGCAGAGGACGGCCGGAGTGGGTCCCGGCGACCGAAGTACACGGCGAGGGCATCTTCCTGCGGTTCGACGAGCAGGCGATCCGGACGTGGGAAGCCAGAACTGCCGTGAAAACCAGGGATGCCCGGTTGATCGCCGGTCACCGGGGCTGGCGGAACGCTCGACGGCTTGATCCGGGGAAGGGATATCCGGGAGTCCGCTACGCGATGCTGCATACTTTCTCCCACCTGCTGATACGGGAGCTGGCTCTTGAGTGCGGCTACAATGCGGCCAGCATCCGAGAGCGCATCTACGCCAGTCCCGACAGCAAGAACCCCATGGCAGGCGTCCTGCTCTACACCGCCGCCGCGGATTCGGACGGCACACTCGGGGGCCTGATCGAATTGGGGAAACCTGAGAACCTGGGGTCTGTGATCGAACAAGCGCTCCGGCGCGCCACGGTTTGCTCCTCGGACCCGCTCTGCTCCGAACACGACCCGGAGAAGGACCGTTCTCTTCACGCCGCATCCTGTCACGCCTGCGCCTTTGTCGCAGAGACCTCCTGCGAGCGCGCCAACCGCTACCTGGATCGCTCTCTGCTGGTCGAGACTTTCGACTGCACGGACGCCGCCTTCTTCACCGTGCAGGAGCGATCTCATGAATGACCTCTGGAAGGTGATCGGCGAGCTGGCGGCGACCTTGCACGCGGACAGGATCGCGTCCATTGCGGACGCGATCCTGCAGCTGAGAACCGTCGGCGAATTCGAACGGGCGAGGCATGCGTTCGGCCCCAATGCCGATCAGGAGCGGGTGGAGCGCCTACGCGCATCCTGGGCGGCTGTGCCTGGGGTCGGTCCGTCAGAGATCGCTGCTGCGTTCCGGGGAGCCGGGGAGGTCGCCGCGCTGATGGATGGGACCGGAGCCATTGAACTGGTCTGGACCGGTCCTAAGACGGGCCTGATCCCCACACGCCGGACGGAGCAGGTCATCCTGGAGGTGATCGATTCTGCGAAGGACGACGTCTTCCTCGTCACCTATGTCTTCTACAAGGCATCCTCCATCGTCGACGCCCTCAGTGCGGCCGTCGGCCGAGGCGTGGGCGTGGACGTTCTGCTGGAGTCCTCCTCCGAACATGGCGGAGCGGTCAAGGGCGACAGCGTGAGAACGATGGCCAAGGTGGTCCCCGGCGCAACGATCTACATCTGGGACCCGGCCGCCAAGAGACCTGACGGGGATGTGCTGTCTGCCTCGGTCCACGCCAAGTGCGTGGTCGCAGACAAGGAGTTGGCCTTCATCACCAGCGCGAACCTGACATCGGCCGCCCTGGAGCGAAACATGGAGTTGGGACTTCTCATTCGGGGCGGCAGCGTTCCCGACCGGCTCCGCTCACACTTGGCGGCCCTTATTGAGGCTGGAATCATCACTCAGTGGCGCAAGTAGTGAAATCGCACTGGGGACCAGATTGCCAGTTCGGCTCTGTGTCCGTGGCACCGACGGCTCACCATTTGGCATCGCGATGGAGCATAGAGGCTTGCCTGAAAGTGCCGAAGCGGTGATAATGAAGCCTTCCCGGCTTCACTAGGCCTTCCGTGTGTCTCACGTCCGCTCGGGTCAGGAGAATCTTCGTGTCATCAACAGACTACTCGCAGGATACTGCCCCGCGTTTCCATCGCCTGCGTTCCATCTCGGTCGTCGGGGGCTTCCTGGACGGCATGGAGTGCGAGTTCGCCGACGGCCTGAACTGCTTCATCGGGGCCCGTGGGACGGGCAAGACCACAGCCCTCGAGTTCGTTCGCTACGCGATAGATGCTCTGCCGGACGGGGAGAATGACCCCATAGCCCGAAGGCGCATTGAGTCCCTCATAACCCAGAACCTCGCCGGCGGCCGCATTCAACTGACCATAGAGACCAAAGATGGCCTTTCCTACGTCGTGAGCCGGACAGCCGCCGAAGCCCCCATCGTCCTGACCCCGGATGGCGACCCGACTGACATCACCTTCCGAAGCGGGAGCGTGTTCGGCGCCGACATCTACAGCCAGAACGAAGTTGAGAGCATCGCCGACGATCCCGTGTCCCAGCTCGAGCTTCTCGATAACTTCGAAAGCGAACGCATCAGCAGCGTGGGGACTCAGTTGAGACACGTCCGCGCAGAGCTGACCACGAACGCCAACCAGATACTTCCTCTCCAGGAACAGATCGCCGGCCTGAAGGAAGAGCTCGGCACGCTGTCCGGCGTCGAGGATCGTTTGAAGGCTCTGTCTGCCGCCGGCAGCGAAGATGCAGAAGCGATCAACAAGGCTCACGAGGAGAAGGCGCTGCGCGACCGAGAAAAGCGGGCTGTGCGTGACCTCGACGAGTTCCTGCTCGAGTACGGTCTTAGCCTGGAGGAGATGAAGGGCCAGGTCGAGCAGCACGGGGCACTCTCGTTCAGCGAGGAGGTCCTGCACGGTCCCAATGGCGAATCGTTCAGATACCTCCAGGGCAAGCTGCGCGAATGTGCCGGTGATGTCGACCGCCTTCTTGGTCAAGCCGAAGATCGCCTTGACGAGGTCAAAGGCCTGTTGAGCGAGTGGGGCCATGAGCTGGTTCGCATCCACGACAAGCAGGAGATCGCTTTTCGAGAGCTGATAGAGAAACACGAGGTGGCTCAGGGTCAGGCGGCCGAGCGGACTGCGTTGGAAAAGCGCCGAAATGACCTGCTGGCCAAGAAACGGACAATCGATGAGCTGTCCCAGCGCCTTGAGAGACTGGAAAGCGATCGGGCAAGGCTGCTCGCCCACTTGTCCGAGCTGTGGGATGAGCGGTTCCAGATTCGCCAGGAGGTGGCTGAGCACATCAATGCCGCGCTCTCGCCCGCCATCCGCGTTCGGGTCGAGCAGTTCGGCAACCCGGATCAGTATCAAGGGCTGCTCGAAGACACGCTCAGGGGGGCCAGCATGCACCGGAACGTAGTCGCGCAGAAGCTGGCGGCGAATCTGGCTCCGCAGGAGCTGTCGGCGGCTGTCGCTCATAAGGACATGAGGAAGCTCATCGACCAGGCCAGCCTCAACGAGAGCCAGGCGGAGAAGGTTATTGCGGTGCTGGCGAGTTCGAGGGCGTTGTTCGAGTTGGAAAGCGTGGAGATGATGGACAAGCCCTGCATCGAGCTTAAAGACGGCGATTCCTACAAGGACTCGCTGTCCCTTTCCACCGGCCAGAAGTGCACGACCATCCTGCCCATTCTCCTCATGGACAGTGAGAATCCATTGCTCATCGACCAGCCCGAGGACAACCTGGACAACAGCTTCATCTACGAAGCCGTGGTCAAGAGCATCCTGGACGTGAAGACCCGCCGGCAGCTCATATTCGTGACCCACAACCCGAACATCCCCGTGCTTGGCGACGCCGAGAGAGTCTTCGTGCTGGAATCGGACGGCAGGAGCGCCCGCACGTCGAACGAGGGGACCGTGGACGAGTGCAAACCCGAGATCGTGACACTGCTTGAGGGCGGTGAAGAGGCATTCAAGGAGCGCAAGCGGAGATACGACTACTGAGATGGCCGACCGACCTTTCCAGCTCACCCTGAGCGATGCCTTGGCGCGGCTGCGGATCCGCTACGGAGCGCTGCTCTGGACAGTGCGTCGGGACCTGGTGGCCGAGGTGGCTGTTTGTCTGAGCGGAGGACGCCAGTCGGACGTCGTCCTGCCCCTATTGCGTCTGCTTGCCGACGATCCGAAATGGGAGGTCCGCAAGGAGATCGCCGACATCTTGCTTCTCGTCCCCGATGAAGACTTCCCGGCGATTGCCACGAAGCTGTCGGAGGATTCAAACACCTTCGTGCGAAGAGCCGCTGAACGGAGCATGGCCCGCCGGCGCCGGTCACCAGGGGAGGACGACAAGAGAAGGCGGGGTATGGAACAGATACATGCCCAATACACTGCTCTGGAGAAGCGATACGGCAGAGAAGCAGCAGACAAGGCGCTTGAGATGGGCGAGCGTTTCTACGACGTGCTCGTGGGGGCGACCGTCCACGACGTCCGGGGAATCCTGACTCCCCTGAAGGCGAGGGTGGAGCGCCTGATCAAGGGCCTCGACAATGGCGAGATTGACCTGGACGCGTTCCGGACATCTCTCACAAAGATGGGCGAACGGCTGGGCTTCCTGGAACGCCTGATGAACGACATGAGCGAATACTCGCAGGCCCAGACCGGCCGAAGGACCAGGGAACGCCTGGCGGACATCGTGCAGGAAGCCCGAGCCATGGTGACCGACGACCTTCAGACGAACGGGCTGGACGTCTCCCCCGTTACGCTCACCGTCGATATCCCGGACACGGCAACAGTAAGGGCAGCCAGGCATCAGATCATGGTGGCTATCGCCAACGTGCTCAAGAACGCCTATGAGGCCCTCATTCAGGAGGATGGGACTCTTGAGGAAGGCGAGATCACCGTGCAGGCGAAGGTCGCAGCGGGCGAGCTCATGGTTGTTGTAAGCGACACCGGCATGGGGATGGACGCGGAGGACCTTACGGCTGTCCGAGAGTTCGTGCCGGGCCGAACCAGCAAGAAGAACCGAGGCACCGGCTTCGGCCTGCCCATTGCAAAGCGCCGCATTGAGGCGCACGGCGGCACGATCTCGATTGACAGCACGCTGGATGCCGGAACCACGGTCAGAATCACGCTGCCTCTTCCGCAGGACCTGGACGAGTGATGAACAGCTACAGGGCACTGGTCATAGACGACGACCCCGAGATCATCGAGATCGTTGCAGACACCTTGGCTTCGCTGGGGCATGCCTTCGATCCGGCGGCGAGTCAAGAGGAGGCGCAGAGCTTCCTGCGCGCCCATAGCTATTCTTACGTGCTCCTGGACCTCGAAATACCCGCCAGGGTGCGAGGCGGCATCCCGCGAATCCAGAACGGGGAGAACCTTCTTCAGCAGATTCGGCAGGAACACGACCGGCAGGAACTCCCGGTGATCGTCATCACGTGCCACGGCACGCAGAGCCCCGACCTGGCTGTGGAGATGATGAAGAAGGGCGCAACGGACTACGTCACGAAGCCCTTCCCGTCTTCCGGCGCGCATACGCTGGACAACGCGATACTTGGGGCCATCGGCGGCTCCCCGTCCATCCGTCCATCTGGCGGTGTCGCTCAGCGGGCTGAGGACGAGAAGCGCTGCCGTTTCCGTGGCGGCAGGATGGGTTTCCACCCGAATCGAGTGGAGCTCTGCGGGGTCAAGATCCTTGGCGATACCGGGATGGGGTACTCCCGCCAGATGCTTGAGCTTCTGGCGGCGAAGGGGGAAGACGGCAGGTTCGTCACGATGACCGGGCGCCAGATCGCGGAGCAGATCGGCTCGTACGTCGGAGACAGCAACATAATCGGTTGCGCATCCACGATCCGGAAGAACATCAAGCACCGGCTGCGGGAGCACCTGGACATGGAGGTCCAGCCTGAAGACGTGCTCGTCAACGACGATCAGGGCTATCACCTGAAGGAGTGGATAGTCGTCGAAAGGAGGGACATCGGGCGTGACCCCGCGGTGACTCCGCAGAGTGTCCCTGCTCTGTCCCCCCTTGACCCCGACCATGTCCCCGACCTGAACCAGCGCCAGCGGTGGGTCCTGGATCAGCTTCGGCAGAACGTCGAACTCACCCGCTCCATGATCGAAGAACACTTCCACGTATCCACGAAGACGGCCAAACGGGACTTGGCCGAACTTAGGGAACGTGGTTTGATCGAATACGTCCGCAACCCGTGGCCCGGGCACTATGCCTTGCGAGGAGCTCCATAGCTACGCAGATTCCCTCAGAAGTCCTTGCAGGCTAACGAGATGCGGTTGCGGAGCAGAGAATGCTTCGAGGTAGTGGTGCAGTCCGCGTTCAAACGAGCGCCAGTTACCCCGACCATTCTTCACAGACAGCCCTCCCGTCAGGATTTAGATACCTTTCTGCTTGTGCAGCAAAGAGTTATGATGTATTCTGCTTGCTGGGAAGGTTCAAACTCGGAGGGGAGGCGACTGGATTGCCAAACCGTCCCTGCTGAATCGCCGATGGCGCGGGAAGACCGAATGACGATTTCACAAGAGGTCGGTGTCATCTGTCAGGCATTCGCGGATGGCCTCAAGCGTATCCTCGGAGAGAAGCTGCACGGTGCCTATGTCTATGGGGCCGCTGCCTTTCCTGACGCCGTGCCTACAGGAGATATAGACTTCCACGTGATTCTGACGGGTGAACTCACGGACACTGAGCGCTCGGAGTTGGATAGGCTTCACCAGTCACTGGCTGAGCAGTTTCCTCCTCTGGGTGGCGAGATGGACGGCTACTACATCCTACTCAAGGATGCCATGCGAGAATCTCCGCCCAGGAGCCAGATGTGGAGACGCGCAGTTGACGACTCCTGGGCTCTGCACTGCCAGCACATACGAGCCGGACGGTGTATCGCTCTTCATGGGCCCGATCCCAGAGAGATATACCGACCTTCAACATGGCCCTTGATCGAAAACGCCCTGCGCGGCGAAGTCGATTTCGTTCAGAAACACTTACGGGAACATCCAGACTATTGCATCCTCAATCTATGCCGCCTGATCTATAGTTTTGAGACCAGGGACGTTGTCGTTTCAAAAGCCCAAGCAGCAGACTGGGCTTGCGGCGCTTTGCCGGAGTGGAGGCGGGATATCGAACTGGCAATGAAATCGTATGCGCGGCAGGCGACACTACAAGATAGGCAGTTCATGCTTGCCGAGGCTGGAAGGTTCTTCGAATTCGCGCGCAGGCGCATTGAGCATGCATGTCAAGAACGCGCCAAGGATCAGGTGCAGGCGAAGCGGTGAACGACGCGCCTCACGCGGCCCCCTTGGGCTGAGCCTGAAAAGGAGCCTGGATGAGCCCCGCGCTGAGCCTCGTGAGCCTGGCAATGAGCCCGGTGAGCCTGCCCCGCTCGGACCCGGCGGCCAAGCTACGCCGAAAGGCGGACGAGGCGGTGCAGGGTGAGGATATGACGCTCCGGCCGGTTGAGGCAAGGGGCCATGATGGGTGCGAGGACCTCCTGGGACGGTTCAAACGAACGCCAGTCACTCCGACCATCCCGCCTTCAGCGGGATGGTAGAGCAGGCGAGCATCCGAGCAGTAGAACAGGTGAGAACGGCAACGACGTCTCTCCCACACGACGACGCGGCCGGTCTGGACGTGCTCGCCTGCGGTCTCCTGCTCACCTGATCCACTGCTCAGGAGACAGCAATGGCCTTCATGTTCGAGAAGCTCCAGGTTTACCAGAAGGCCGTTGACTTCGCCGACCAGGTCGCTGCTCTCACCGAGTCTTTCCCCCGGGGCTACGGCTTCCTAGCCAACCAGCTAAACCGCGCTGCCCTGTCCATCGCCACGAACCTGGCCGAGGGCAACGGCCGCTTCACCAAAGCCGACCGCAAGAACTTCTTCACCATCGCCCCGGGATCTGCCCAAGAGTGCGTGCCGCTGCTTGAGTTGGCAAAGCGCAGGGAGCTTCTCGGGGCGGGAAAACATGCTGAGTTGCGCGCAGAACTGGAAGCCATGGCGAAGATGATCAGCGGGTTGATCAACGGCCTTCGGAAGAGGTCCGTATAGGCGCACGCGGTGCGGCCGTGCATTGCCCCCCCTCTCCCGTACCCCGACGGGCTGGCGTATCTGACGCCCCGCCAACTTGCCCCCCCTCCCCTGAGCGGGTAGATTACCCCCCGTGTCCCCGAGCCCCGTCCCTGGAGCAAACCACGTGAGTGCAATGACTGCCCTGCTGGCGCTGTGCGTGCTGCTGGCCCTGGCCCTGCCCCTCGCCGCGCGAGCGGCGGAGGACGAGGCCGCCTGGACCATCTACGTGGCCAACGACAACTGCCCGGACTACACCTGGGGCTACACCGAGGAGCAGACCCGCCGCGCCTTCGCCGACGTCGTACGCGGGCACCTGGACGAGATGAACCGCACCGACGGCGAGCAGCCGGCCAACCGCGACCGCTACAACATGGCCGTGACGCACGAGGCGATCTGCTTCGTCGAGCACTACCCCGAGCGCAAGGACGAACTCATCCGCCGCATCCGCGAGGGGCGCGCCTACGTGAGCCCGTTCCTGTGCAACTCGCTCTGGGCGTTCCAGGGCGTCGAGGGGGCGATCCGCACGCTCTACCCGGCCCGGCGGCTCGCCGAGGAGTGGGGCTTCGAGATCGACGTGGCCGAGCACATCGAGGAGCCGTCCCTCCCGTGGGGCGTCGCCTCGATCCTGGCCGGCTGCGGCGTGCGCTGGCTCTCGGTGGCCTACCTGGGATACGACTCGACGTTCGGCGGCCTGACCAACCCGCCGGCCTTCATCCTGGAGGGGCAGGACGGCGCGCAGCTCCGCGTGGTGATGGACCCGTGGGCGTCGGGCAAGTTCAGCTACACGCAGGGGGCGCGCATCCTGCGCAATCCTGAAGTCCTGACCGAAGAATGGCTGCCGCACTACGCGGGACTGGGGGACGCCTACCCCGTCCGGCACGTCCTGGCCAGCGGCACTCACGGCGACATTTCGCCTGAGAGCGGCTCCCAGGCGCGCGGCTTCGCGGACGCCATCATCGCGCACAACGGCCGGCCGGACGCGGCGGCGCGGCTGGTCAACGCCGTCCTGCCGCAGTACTGCCGCGCGATAGACGAGGCCCAGGAGGCGGCGCCCTTCCTGCACGTCCTGCGCGGATCGTTCGGGCACTCATGGGACCTCTGGCCGGTCTGCCTGGCGAAGTACGCCGCCGACATGCGTGAGGGCGAGCGGGCCTTCCTGGCCGCCGAGGCGCTGTTGAGCGCGGCGATCCGCGAACAGCCCGCCCTGCACGAGGCCACCCGCGCCGACCGCGAGCGCGCCGAGTGGTGCCTGGCGATGCTCTCCGACCACGCGTGGAACGGCACGCACGAGGAGAACAAGCGGCACAACGCCGACCTGCGGCGCGACTGGGCCCGGGAGTTGAACCGCCTGGCCGGCGACCTGACGGGGCAAGGCTGGGCCGGGCTCGGGCTGGAGGCGGACCCGAACGCCGTCGCCGTCTTCAACGCCCTCAGCGTGCCGCGCGCGGACCTGGTCCGCGTCGAGGACGCGGCGGACCGCCGCCCCGTGACCGACGGCGGCGAGCGGCTGCCCTGCCAGGCGGTCGAGGAGGACGGGGAGCGCGTGCTGTACTTCCTGTCGCCCGAAGTGCCCGGCTTCGGCCTGGTGCAGCTCGGCCTCGAGCCGGCGCAGGAGCCGGCTGCCGGCGACGCGCTCCGCGCGACCGCCGATGAGCTGGAGGGCCCGTATTACCTCCTCCGCGTGGACCCGGCGACCGGCGGGCTGGCCGGCCTGCTGCACAGGCCGACGGGGACCGAGCTCGTCGCGCCCGGCGGCCGCGGCCTCTGCCAGACCGTCTATTTCGACGGCGCCGAGCATACCCTTGAGGACGTCCGGTGCGAGGTCGCGGCCGAGGGCCCCGTGCTCGCGCGGCTCAGCATCAGCGGGACGGCGGCGGGCGTCGGCGTGACGAACTTCGTGACGCTCTACGCCGGCCTGGACCGGGTGGACTTCGATCTGCGGGTGACCCGCCCGGCCGGGACGCAGGAGGAGCGGCTCTGCCAGGTCTTCCCCGTGATGGGCGACGGCGCCGTGCTGCGCATCGAGACAACGGGGGCCGTCATCCGCCCGCTGCCGCAGCCGGAGGGCGACCTGCTGCCCGGGGCGGACGCGCGGCGGTTCGCCGTGCAGGGCTTCGTGGACGCCTCGCGCCCCGGCGGGCGGGGCGTGACCGTTGCCCCGCTGGACGCCTTCACGCTGCGGCTCGACCTGGACCCGCTCACGTTCGAGGCGCTGGGCAACGATCAGAACTACCGCGAGGTGGTGCAGGACCAGGACGGCGTGACGGAGTTCCGGTTCCGCTACGCGCTGTGGGCGCACCCGGCCGGCTACAGCCGGGCCGAGGCCGTCGCGTGGAGCCGGTGCGCCGCCGCGTCGCTGCTGGCCGCGCGGGGCAGGCTCAGCACGCCGCCCACCGCGCCGCCGGTCGAACTCGACCCCGCCCGTGCCGTCGCCACGTGCCTGAAACCGGCGGACGGCCCGGCCTCCCGCGGCGCCGTCCTCCGCGTCTGGGAGACGGCCGGCGCCTCCGGGCCGCTCAGGATAGGCGTAGCGGGCTGCGAGAAGGCGGTGGCGACAGACCTGCTCGAGCGGGACCGGGAGAGGGTGGAGATCGTGGACGGAGCGGCGACGGTTGACCTGCCCGCCTACGGCTTCGCGGCCCTGCGCCTGTCGGAGTAGCAACGCCCAACGGAACGGACTCACCGCCGAGCGCCCAGAGAACGCCGAGGGAGAGAGAGCTGTTTCCTTGCCCGCCTTGTCTCTGCGTGCTCCGCGATCTCTGCGGTTAGAGCTTCTGAGGTCAGCGCGGCGCCGATTCGAGGTGCTGGAGGCGCAGTTCGAGTTCTGCGATGCGCTCGCGCAGCAGCCGGTTCTCCTCGGCCAGTCCCAGCAGCCGCCCTTCAGAGTCCGTCGCGGACGCACCGCACGCGGCCCCGTACATGATGAGCGGGCGCGGCACCACGTCCACCGGGACCACCTCGACCCGGTCGCGGCGCAGGAGCCTGAACCGGACGCCGGGCCGGGGGCCGGGCTCGACCACGTGTCGTGCGAAGGCGTCGGCGTCGTCCAGCGGCTCGTCACCGACCTCCAGCAACACGTCCCCCGGCTGAATGCGTGCGGCGTGCGCGGGCGACGTCTCGAGCACCGCGCCGACGCGGACGCCCTCCAGGTCGCCCGGCTCGTCAAGGATGGACACCCCCAGCCATCCGAGCCGGCGCGACTCGCCGCTCTGAAGGCGGGCGAGGATCCCCGCCAACTGCCCGACGGGCAGGACGCAACTCTCGGGCTCCGCGCCGGCGGCGGGCGCGCCGCGCAGCCGTTCTCCCAGGACGACCCCTGCCAGCCGGCCCTCGTCGTCCAGCACCGGCGCCGCCGCCGAGCCGACCGGCGCGCCCACGTCGGCAACCAGCAGGCCGTCCCACCGGACGCCCTGGAGCCGGAGCGAGCCGTCGCCGGACGACACGAGCGCAGGAAGGAAGCGGGGCGTGACGTCCCGGCCTTCCTGCCGCGCCAGCACGAGGAACACCAGTCGGCCCGGGCCGGGCGCGGCCTCGGCCAGCTCCAGCGGCCGCGTCGCGGCGAGTTCGGTCTTCAGCAGCGCCAGCCCGGCCGCCTGGTCTATGGCCAGCAAGCTGCCCTCGGCCGCCCGGCCGTCCGGACAGCGCACTGTGATCTCCTCGCAGCCGACCACCCCCAGCAGGCTGGTGAGCACCTCGCCGTCCGTGCCGACGAAGCATCCCACGTTGGCGCACGTGCGGCGGCCCGTTGCGCGACCGGCGGACTCCGGGTCGCCGGACACCGTCCCGCTGACCAGCACGACTGAGCCGGAGGCCGGTTCCAGGGCGGCGTCCAGGTCGCACGCGGCGCGCAGGGACCCGCCCTGCGCCGCCAGGACCACGGCCGCCAGCGCCAGCGCGCACAGCCGGAACCGCACAGGCATCCTTACCACCAGAAAGAGGACTCCTCGGCGTCGTACAGCCCGTTGCTGACCGGCACCCGCAGGCCCGGCGAATCCGTCCTGACCACGCGCGGGACCGCGCCCGGCCGGCCCGCGGGCATGGCCACCGTGGCCCGCACGGGGACGAACCGCGCGGCGCGTCCCGCCTCGCCCGGCGCCGCCGCCACTATCACCACGATGCGCTCCCCCACGCCACCGTCCGCGCCGGCCCCCCCGCGCAGCAGCCAGAGCACGTCTCCAACCAGGAACGAGACGGACACGATGATGGCCGCGGCGGCCGCCGCGACGACGAACCGCCGCCAGGTAATCAGCCTGATGGGCTTGCGCCCCCGCGCGCGGGCGGCGAGCAGCCGTTCGCGCCGGGCGGCGGTCAGGTAGGTCTCCTCGGGGACCAGGTCGGCAAGGGCGTCCCGCAGGCACTGCGAGGCGTGCGCCAGGGCCTCGAACTCGGCCCGGCACCGCGCGCAGCCCTCCAGGTGCTGCCGCAGCAGGGCCTGCTCGTCCGGCGGCAACGCGCCCTCGACGGCCTCAACGAGCTTCTCACGGGCTTCTGTGCATCGCATGGGTAGTCTCCTCCGCTGCCTTAGTGCCCGAGACGCCCCACAGGTTCAAACGAATGCGTCGCCGCGCCCTCACGCATCGCTCAGCTCCTCGGCTATCTTCTGCAGCGCGTAGTGTATGCGCGACTTCACCGTGCCCAGCGGGCAACCGATGACCTCGGCTATCTCCTGGTAGGACAGGTCCTCGACGTACCGGAGCGTCAGCACGGCGCGATGGTCCGCCGGCAATTCGTCCAGGGCGCGTCGGACCTGCCCGGCGCTCTCCCGCTGCACCAGCTCCTGGACGGGCCCGGGCTGATCGGCCTCGAGCGTCTCGGCGCCGCTCCGGTCCTCGTGGGCGCGGGCCAGGTGCTGGAACGAAAGGAAGGAGCGCTTCCGGCGCCTGAGCCACCGGCGGAACTTGTTCAGCAGGATGCCGTAGAGCCAGGTGTAATCCGACGAGCGGCCGCGGAACCGGCTGCGCGCCTCGACGGCGGCCAGGAAGGTGGCCTGGACCAGGTCCTCCGCCACCTGGAGACTGCCGCACATGAACCGCGCCGCCCGGAACAGGCGGTCGTAGTGCTGCTCGACCAGGTTGTCCAGTTCGTCCGCCGTCACGGCGTTCACCCCGACGGGAGCGCGGGAGGGGGCAGCCACACCCGTATCATAAGAGCCCGGCCTGCGGCGTTCAACGCCAACGGCGAACGGCTCAACGGATTCAACGCAGAGGCCGCAGAGAACGCAGAGCGGACAAAGGAACTGATCAGGGACAACGGCAACAGCCACAGGGGACACGGATGAACACGGATCAACGCGGATTAGGAACAACGGCAAAGGCAGCCACTGATTACACAGATGGACACAGTTCACAAGAAACGGTTTCAGCGCGGAGAACGCCGAGAACGCGGAGACAGCACAACGGAACTGATGAAGCACAACGGCAAAGACAGCCACTGATTACACAGATGGGCACAGTTCACAAGAAACGGCTTCACGGCAAAGGCAGCCACTGATTACACAGATGGACACAGTTCACAAGAAACGGATTCAACGCAGAGGGAACGACCGGACGGATGACAGCTTACGGACAAGGGCACAGCCCCTGCCCCCGCCCCCGCCGGACCTTGCCCCTCGTCCCTTGTCCTTCGAAGCCCGCAGGGCGAAGAAGGATCGTCCTCGTCCTCGGAGTCTGCCCTTCGTCACCGTCACCGTCCCCGTCGCTTGCCCCGGCGGAGCGCAGCAAAGCCGGGTCGTTGCCGTTGCGGTCGTATCCGTGTCCATCTGTGTAAATCAGTGGCTCGTTGCCGTTCTCCGCGTTTGCCCCTCGTCCTCGTCGTCGTTGCTTGCCCCGGCGGAGCGCAGCAAAGCCGGGTCGTTGCCGTTGCCGTTGTAGTCGTATCCGTGTCAATCCGTGTGAATCAGTGGCTCGTTGCCGTGCTCCGCGTTTGCCCCTCGTCCTCGTCGTCGTTGCTTGCCCCGGCGGAGCGCAGCAAAGCCGGGTCGTTGCCGTTGCAGCCGTATCCGTGTCCATCTGTGTAAATCAGTGGCTCGTTGCCGTTCTCCGCGGTCTCGGCGTCCTCTGCGGTTCAATCGGTTTAGATCTGTAATCCCGGGTTTGCATCGGATCACATGCGTGTTATACTTCGGTGGAGCCACGGGAAGTGCTGCTTGTGATTAGCCGTCACGATAGGGCTATCAGGGGCGTGGGGAGTTCCAGCGCGTGGGAGCAAAGCGTTCGACAGACGTGAGAACCGTCCCTCTGTTCGACGAGCGTGAGCGGCCGGCGAAGTCCGCCGGCATCTACGAGATCCATCAGATGGACGCTTTCGAGTGGCTCGCGGGAGCCGAGCCTCATTCGATGCACGCGGTCGTCACAGATCCGCCATACGGCTTGCTCGAGTACACGGACGAGCAAATTGAGAAGATGCGGAACGGCCAGGGGGGAGTCTGGCGTATCCCACCGTCTTTCGATGGCTGCGAACGGCGGCCTCTGCCTCGCTTCACCGTCCTGAATGAGAAGCACCGGCAGGCCCTGAGCCACTTCTTCGTCGAGTTTGCGCGCCTTCTCAAACCTGTGCTCGTGCCAGGGGCGCACGTCTTCGTTGCCACGAATCCCCTGGTCTCCCACCTGGTATACCAGCCTTTCGTGGACGCCGGTTTCGAAAAGCGTGCCGAGATCATCCGCGTCGTGCACACGCTGCGCGGGGGCGACCGCCCGAAGAACGCACACAGGGAGTTCCGCGGGGTCTCCGTCATGCCGAAGTCTTGCTGGGAGCCTTGGGGCCTGTTCCGGAAGCCCTGTGAGGGGACGGTCAGCCAGAACCTGCGCCGGTGGCAGACCGGCGGACTGCGGCGCGTCTCGGACAAGGAACCCTTCCGGGACCTACTCTACGCCCCGCCCGCCCGCGGACGCGAGAGGGAGATTGCCGCCCATCCAACACTGAAGCCGCAGCGGCTCTTGCGGCAGTTGGTGCGTGCCGCCCTGCCGTTGGCCAAGGGCGTGATCCTGGACCCGTTCATGGGCTCCGGCTCCACCATTGCGGCGGCAGCGGCGTGCGGGCTACGCAGTGTGGGGCTGGAGATCAACTCAGAGTTCTTCGAGATGGCGCAACAGGCCATCCCGGAACTCGCACAGCTCGAGGTCACGGAAGGCAATGGCAATGGTGCGCCCTGACGACTTCGACAGAACCGTGCCTCTCCCGCCGGGATTGACAATCACAGCCGTGAGGAAAGCTGTCGAATACGTCGAGCGCGAGCTTGCGGACCTGGCCGAGATCTACTTCGAGCAGGCGAATGTCTTCAGCGCGCTCGTCGGCATCTTCGCCACCAAGGCCCTCGACGCCAGCAGCGTGTACGAGAAAAGCCGGCACGCTGATCTGGCGCAACAACGCTTCCCCGATCTGCAGAGGCGCGGTTCGGGGCCTGAGCCCCGCCCCGAGGAATCCCTGGAATGCAAGGCAAGCAAACGGCCTTGGCCCGTGCAATCCCACTACGACCATCCGGGTTGGTACATCGTCTGGCGGTACATGGTAGACCCCACGTGCTCCCTCGAAGCGGGCAGGCCCGTCATCGTGTGGCGAGTCGATATCTGCTTCATCGAGAAGGACGACTGGAAGTACGAGGGGAGCCGTGCGGGCGAGGGCCGCGGCGGCCGAACGCACACCTTCGGCCTCCGCGACCCGGCCACCAAACTCCGCGACAAGGTGGTCTATCAACGCTCCGACGTTAGGCTCTCCGGCGGCAAACCCGTCCCGCGAAACGGTATATGAACCTGCGCGGAGGACGCCAATGCTTCAGGAAGCGGGCAGAAGTTGGCTCAAGGCGCTGGACCCTCGTGCCGTCCGCTCCAATCTGCTGCTTGCGGGCCTTCTTCTCACGGCTTATGAGTTGGTCAGGTCCACCATCGTTGACAAAGTGCGGAGCTTTTTCTGCTGGGAGTACAGGGGCGCCAAACTGATTGACTCGGACGAGTACCGGGACCACGTGATCAGCCGGCATGAGGATCGACTTCACGCGTCTTGTTTGTGGTTGCAGGACATGGGGGCTTTGGAGCAACGCGACTTGACGACAATCGGGAACGCAAGGAAGCACAGGAACGCTCTGGCACATGAGCTGCCGAGGTTCCTGGCCGATGCCCGGAAGCACGTCGACAGCGAACTGCTCGCGGAGATGCAGGAGGTCCTGGCAAAGGTCGGCCGATGGTTCATCCGCGAAGTTGAGATCCCATCGGATCCTCAGTGTGACGGCAAGACCATCGACGATTCGGATATCCTATCCGGAAACTCCCTGCTGTTGCAGGTCCTGATAGACGCAGCGATTGGCAGCCCTGGACGCGCAAGCAAGTTGTACGAGTCTGTGGTCGGCGAGCTTCGACGAAGAGGCATCATGTCGTGAACCGCGATGTCCCAGCACAGGGCTTCATTGGGTCTGCACTTTCACTGTTACATCCGGTGCTTCCTCAAGTACCGGCCGACGATACTCAGGGTCGTCCCGGTCAAGAGCCCGGAACGTCAGTTAGAAGTCAACAGGAACCGCGCCCGCCATCTTCGCGTCGGTCCCGATCGGGTGCAAGAGCTTGCCCCGCGCATCGCAAAAGGCGTTGGCCTCTTCATATGCCTGTTTGATAAGCAGACTGATAGGGGCCCCGCTTTGTCCGGCGCTAACCATGACGCTGTAGGTGTCTTTGCCGGACGGCAAGACGCCGGAACTCACAGCGCATCCCATTAGTAGCAACCCACTTACGAGCAACGCGTGCCACAGGTCCCTGGCAGGTCTCATTACCTTTCCATCCCGATCAGAGAGTACGACAAGCTCGTGCGCACTCCCTCCTCATGGGGGACATTCCGTTTTCCGGACCGCCCGCACACTATGCTACGGGCCCCGGCGGGCCGCTTCAAGCGCGCTCCAGCCTAACAGATACGACTCAACAAAGAGACCGCCGGGAACGCAGAGAGAACAGCGCGATGGACAGAGATTACGGATGGGGTACAGCCACTATCGGTGGTAGCTTGCCCGTTCTCCCTTGTCCTTCGAAGCCCGCAGGGCGAAGAAGGATCGTCCTCGTCCTCGGAGTCTACCCTTCCTCACCGTCACCGTCCCCGTCGCTTGCCCCGGCGGAGCGCAGCAAAGCCGGGTCGTCCTCGTCGTCGTTGCTTGCCCCGGCGGAGGGCAGCAAAGCCGGGTCGTCCTCGCCGTCGTTGCTTGCCCCGGCGGAGCGCAGCAAAGCCGGGTCGTTGCCGTTGCGGTCGTATCCGTGTCAATCTGTGTGAATCAGTGGCTCGTTGCCGTGCTCTGCGGTTCAATCCGTCGCCGTCCGGCGTTGGCTGGTCAGTCGGGGGAGGTCTCAGCCCTGTGATCTTTAAAGGCGGCGACGGCTTCGGCCTGGTGCCACTGCGCTGCACGGTTCAGCGGGGTGAACCCGTCGGCGTCCCGCGCGTCCGGGTCAGCGCCGAGGGAGAGGAGCGCCTCGACGGCCCTGGGCTGTCCCTTCATGCCGGCGACGTGCAGGGGCGTGTCGCCGTTGCCGGCGCGGGCATTGAGGTCACCGTCGAAGCGCGCCAGTACCTCGATGAGCGCAACGCTGCCCGCCTCGGCGGCCTTGTGAAGCGGCGCGTAGCCGTCCTTGTCCCTCGCCTCGACGTCCGCCCCGGCGGCCAGGAGCGCCTCAGCGGCGCTGGCCGCGTCAGGCCACGCCGTCCAGTGCAGCGGGGTCGACCCGTCGTCGTCCACGCAGTCCGGCCCGAGCCCCTGCGCCAGGAGGAACTCCACCATGTCGGCGCTGTCGGACCAGACGGCGTCGTGCAGGGCCGTCGCCCCGCTGCGGTCGCGCCCGTCCAGCGGGACGCCGCCCTCCAGGAAGAGCCGGGCCACCGCCACGCTGCCGCCGTGCGCCCCGGCGTGGAGGGCCGTCCCCCCGTTCTCTCCGAGCGCGTGCGCGTCGGCGCCACGGGACAGGAGGAGCTTGCAGGACTCCAGTTGCCCGTGCCGCGCCGCGTAAAGGAGAGGCGGGCGCGCGTACTCCCCGGCCGGGTTGACTGCGCCCGGCTCCTCGTCCAGGATTTCCCCGAGGAGCGCGAGGTCGCCCGTGCCGGCCGCCGTGTACAGGTCCTGACAGGCCCCCCGGGCCAGGAGCATCTGGACAACGTCCTCGCGTTGGCGGTCGAGCGCCATCCGCAGGGGCATCCCCCAGGCGCCAAGCGCGTTCACCGGGGCGCCCCGCTCCAGGAGCAGCTCGATGGCGTCGGTGTGCGCCCGGAGCACGATCGCCCAGTGTAGCAATGTGTTCCCGTCCGAGTCCGTCGCCGTGACGAGGTACGGCTTCCCGTCGAGCGCCGCTGCCACGTCATCGGGGCTGGCGTACAGGAGGTCCACGTCCGCCAGTTCGTCGGCCAGCGTCTCGGCGCGCTCCCGGGCGGTCGACACCCACGCCTGAAGGCCGAGCAGGAGTCCGAACGTGAGCAGGACGGCGCCGGCGGCCGGGACCGAAGGCTTCTCCGTGACGTATTCCACCTCCGGCGGCGGCTCGCACTGCGCCCGGAACTCGCCGGCCCCCAGCGTCACCAGCCGCAGGGAGTAGGCGATCATGTATGCAAAGGCGACCCAGAAGGGTGGTTCCATGAGGCCGGGCCACGCCTCTTTGCCCGCGTCGAGGAGGATCACGCAGATGAGGCCGGCCGTCAGGACGATCGCGCAGAGCACGTGGGCCGCGGAGATGCCCGGCCAGCGCCAGTGGGCACGGCGGCGCTCCGCGATCCAGAGGACCCCCGCCAGGGCGAACACGAGGACGGCCAGGCCGCAGGCGGCGGCCGACGAGATGACTCTAAACTGAGAGAACACGCCGACGACGACCGCCGCGAGCGCGGCCCCCAGCAGGACGTTGACGTCGAACGACTGCTTCAGCGGGGGCTTCGCCACGCGGGTGTTCATGCCGAGCACGACGAACAAGGCGCCCATGAACGGCATCACCGAAGCTGCCTGCAACCCCTGGCTCAGAGCGAAGTAGGCCGTCGGCTCGGAGAACCAGCCGCGATGGTAGCCGCTTTCGAGCTCGGCGAACGTGCCGTGCACCTGGAGGAAGTGCACCAGGCCGAAAACGAGCGCGCCGGGGATGGCAATGAGCAGCCCCGCCATTCTGCCCTTCATCGGCCGGTCGTATCTTGGCATCGGGCTCTCTCCCGCCGCGCTATCCTACGCCCGCCGGTGGAGCCCTTCAAGCGCCCTCCCCCACAACAGACACGGCTCAGCGAAAAACGGATTCAACGCAGGGGCCGCCGAGAGCGCGGAGACAGCACAACGGAACTGATGAAGCACAACGGCAAAGGTAGCCACTGATTACACAGATGCACACAGATACAGACATAAAGGCGTCAACGCAGAGAACCCGCCGCCACGCTAGGGGTAAACTTGGAGGAAAGAACGCAACTGCCTCCCAATTCGCTTCTTCAGCCGTTCTCCGTGGACTCGGCGTTTATCCCGAGCGCAACGAGGGATTCTCCGCGGTTCAATCCGTTGCTGTTGCACCCGTATCCGTGTCAATCTGTGCAAATCAGTGGCTCGTTGCCGTTCTCCGCGGTCTCGGCGAACTCTGCGGTTCAATCCGTTGCCGTCCGGCGCCGGGCGGGTCAGTAAACGGGCGTGATCTTGAGGAGCTTGCAGGCGTGCGGGCCGACCGTGTCGGCATACGCGCGGGTGAACTCGCCGATGTCCTCCCCCGTCCACAGGTCCCGGACAATCGCCGGCCGCCGGTCGTGCAGCCCGAGCGATTCCCAGGAGAGCGGGATGAGCCAGGTCGCGCGGTCGGCTCGGTTAAATAATGCGACCGCTTGCGACCCGTCCGCGAGAACCTTCCGCCAGACCTCCCACCTGTGCGGCGACTGGCCGATGCAGTAGCCCTGCCGGCCGAGAGGGTCCTGGTCGATGGCGATGACCGCGGGGGCGGTCAGGATGTCCCGCGCGGCCGGACTCATGTCCCTCACGTCGCAGCCGATCATCAGGGGGGCTGACAGGATGCACCAGAGGCTGAAGTGGGTGCGGTATTCCTCGTCCGAGCAGCCGCCGCGGGCGACGTTTCCCTCGCCGTGCATCCCGACGACGAGCATGTCCGGATCGTTCCAGCGGCCGGGGCCGGCGAACTTCTCGAGGTCCTTCTGCTTCTCGAAGCCGATGTCGCAAATCGATTCCCAGCTATCGTTGATGTCGCCGGTGGTGCGCCACATCTGCGCGCCGGCCCGCGACGCGCCCCATTCCCAGGGGTGCATCGAGCCCCATTCGCACGTGCTGAAGACGATGGGCCGGCCAGTCGCGCGCAGGGCCTGGCCCATCCTCTCGTATAGCGCCCGCCCGTCCGCGCCGGGCGGTTTGTAGCAGAAATCATATTTCAGATAGTCCACGCCCCACTCGGCGAAGGTCCTCGCGTCCTCCTCCTCGTAGCCGAAGCTGGCCGGCCTGCGGCCGCACGTGTGCGTGCCCGCGCAGGAGTAGATGCCGAACTTCAGCCCCCTGCCGTGCACGTAGTCCGCCAGCGCCGGAATGCCGCCGGGGAACTTCGCCTCGTCCCAGACCAGCCGCCCGTCCGGGCCGCGCGCGTCGGCCTCCCAGTGATCGTCGATCACGACGTACTCGTAGCCGGCGTCCTTGAGGCCCTCCTCGACCATGGCGTCGGCGGTCTGCCGAACGACCTCCTCGTCGATGGCCGCGCCGAACGTGTTCCAACTATTCCAGCCCATCGGGGGCGTCTGGGCAAGCATGTCATCCCTCGCGCAACAGAGTACCTGAGGCGGCACGGGCCGCCGCGACCGGGAAAGCATAGCCCGGCCGCCCCGCCGGCGCAAGGTCCCGCCGACGGCGCCGATTGACCGGCGGCGCCCGCCGCCGTATCCTTTCCCGGCGTGGGCGCCCGCCCATTGCGGCGCCGGCAAGAGCAGGGAGAATGAAGCCCGCGATGCAGGTTCACACGGGCCGATGGGCGGAGGCGTTGATCGCGGCGGCGCTGCTGGCCGGATGCGCGGCGCCCCCACCCCAACTGATCGCAAGGAGCGGAACCGTGAGCGTGACCCGACTCGATTACCGCGGCTGGCCCGACAGCTGCCTGATGACCAACGGGGACGTGGAGGTGGTCGTCGTCCCGGCGATAGCGCGGATCATGAGCTACGCCCCCGCCGGCGAGCAGTGCGTGCTCTGGTTCAACGACGCCCTGCCCCGCCGGCGCATCGGCAGGACCCGCCCCGCCGGCTATCCCAACTACGGGGGCCACAAGCTCTGGGTCGCGCCGCAGCGGGCGTGGGGCTGGCCGCCGCAGATGGAGCTCGACCGGGGCGCGTGCGAGGTCGAGGTGGGCGCCGACGGCTCGCTGCGCATGACGGGCACGCCGAGCCCGTCCGCCGGCGTGCGCTTCGACCGCGAGATCCGCCTCGCGCCCGCCGGGACCGATCTCGAGGTGAACCAGGTCATGGTCAACGTCTCCGACCGGCCGGTCCGCTGGGCCATCTGGGACGTGACGCAGGCCAGCACGGACGGCGTCGGGTTCGTCCCGCTCGGGGAGGGCGCGCGGCTGCGGACGGGCGACGGCGCGCCGCTGTCCGGGCTGTGGCGGCGCGTCGGGGACGTGCTCCTCCTGAAGGGCGGCGGGCCGGCGCAGAAGGTCTTCATCTCGGGCCCGCCCGGCTGGCTCGGCTGCAAGCAGGGGCGGTGGGTGTTCTTGAAGACGTTCGAGATCGCGCCCGAACCGCCGCCGGAGCCGGAGACCGCGCGCGAGGTCTGGGTGGGGGACCGCGGGTTCATGGAGTTGGAGATCATCGGCCCGGCGGTCGAGCTCCAGCCCGGCCAGAGCGCGACGCTGGCGGAGACCTGGCGCCTGCTGCCCGCCGGCCCCGAGGCCGACACGGACGAGGGGCTGGTCCGTTTCCTGCACGAGCACGCCGGCGCCCCGGGCCCCTGAGGGCGGCCCTTCCGGCGTGGAATTACGCCCGTCGTTCCGCGCGGGCCCCCTGTCCGATCTGTCCCCTACTGACCGAAGAATCCCGTCGGCCGGCGTGTCCTCCTGCGTGTCCGCCCGGCGGACGTCAGCCCCCCTGTTGAACGGACGGAACAGCCCGGACAACCGTCCTGCCGCGCTGGACACTGCGTCCGGCATTTCGGACGCCGACTCATGCCCCCTCTCCCGCCGGGAGAGGGTCGGGGAGAGGGCCTGCGCCTTGCGGCGCCCGCGCCGAAAGGCGACCTGCATCCTGCACCTTTTTTATGGCGCTCATAGAAAAACGGCAGGTGAGGGGGAGGCAGCGTCGCCTGTATGGTCTTTAGGGCGCTTCTCTGCCTCTTTGCCGAGGACCGCTCGGACGTCCGGATGTCCACCCCGGCGGACATGAAGCTGCGGCCGAGGTAGCGCGCCCGCCCCCAGCCGCGGAGCTGATGTGGCGCGGTGCCCCCGGGCGTGGGCTTTGGGGACCCTCGGGCGAGGGCGCCCGAGCTACAAGCCCGCCCGCCCTTCTCCCCGCTTCTGTGCCATAGCGCGTCAGGAGGTGACAGGGGTGGACAGGAGTTGGGGGAAATCTGGGTGAAACAGTGGATGAAACTCTGGATGAACTGGGCAGTCTGCGCGTGTTCTTCCCACAAGTGACAGAGAGTCGGTCGCGCACCTGCACTCAGCGCAAGATGAGGCGCAGGAATCCACGACGCCCCCTAGTGCTCTATGCCCGTTGGTATTGTGGGTATAAGCGCTTCAGTCTGATCCTCGCGTCGTCAGTGGTGAAGCGCCAGTCTACACCGCGTTGGTGCTCGTTGCGTT
>Ga0180432_10000722_pt1 | contig 53653 bp, 80 predicted proteins | sample SS_ome_10_FD_132414 | JGI IMG/M metagenome (GOLD analysis project Ga0180432, IMG submission 132414) | Hypersaline lake sediment archaeal communities from the Salton Sea, California, USA - SS_1_MS_2 metaG | ecosystem: Environmental > Aquatic > Non-marine Saline and Alkaline > Hypersaline >... | reverse complement strand
TCGTGTGCATGCTTCTGGAGCCATTCTATTGGATTCCCTTCTATCAGTCGAAAGCCACCCTTTGCATAGTAAAGGTTATCTCCTGGACCCATTAGGACATATCGTTTCTCCTCTCCAAGTTGTCTGAGGACATCACCCCATTCCTCTTCGACAAAGTCGATTGTTGGTTGTGGTTCCTGGGATTCCAAACTCTCTAAAACCTCAACTTCTTCAACATCATACCATGCTTCGGTTCCGTCGGTGTGGTGCAAAATCAAGAAACATAGGCCATGTGAATTGCTATGTCTAAGAACCGTTCCATGCACACCCCATTTGACATCGTTTCGTCCAAAGGCCCAATCATCCCGCCCAGCATCTTTCGTTGTTCTAACATGAGTTCCTTTCTTAATCTCTTCCTTATCCATCAAGATTCCTCCTTCTTTATAATACCCGTTACATCATACGCATCAAGACCAAACTTAGGATTTGTTGGTTTTGGTATCCATTTGGATAAAACATCATCGCATTCATCTACTATCGGACAAAGAGCATACCCCTCTATTTTATGACCACAATTGGTACAATCTTTCATCTATTCACCCCCTCAAACATATCTACATCTTCTGTTTCATTCCTCTTCTTCCTTATCCTACTAATATCTTTCTCACAAGAGCAGACAGAGCAATTCCGATACTCGAACCTATCTACACAAGGCCCTCCATCTAGGAAGCATATACCATCTGGTATAGACATAGGCTCTATCTTCTGAGCCTTTAGTTTTCTTCTCAACTTATCTCGTATATCTAATCCACCCATTCATCTAACCTCCTAGACATCTCTATTGCTCTTAATCTCTTATTTACCCTCTTCCTCTTCACTGGTCTGAAACTGAACGACTTTCCATATAATCGACAATACATTATGATGGTATCTCCTCTAATCGGTATGTGTCTGTCATTGACAATAACAGAACACTTAGGTTCTCCTATCATGACTAGTCTACATTTCCGTTTAGAGCATTGCCAGATTGTCATTATGGTTTATCCTCCTTATCATCAACAAATTTTAAGTCTGATGGAATCTCTCTTACACCTACTTTATTCTCCTCTATTGAAACATAAGTCTGATAAGCAATCAATACCTTACCATCCCTTTTCCTAACCAGCATTTCTATTCCAGCTTGAGGGTCTGTTTTCAATAGGTAATTCTCTTTTACGAACTTCCCAAAGTTCTCACATCTGGATAATCCCAGATAGAGTGCCTTTTCCTTAGTCTTACCAAAGAATTTAGAAATATCCTCATTAGTTTTTTTAATCTCTTCCCATTCCTCATCTGTTAATTCCTTATCCGTGTCTTTATCCACCATATCAATCACCAATCTGGATTATGATTATGACATTCATAACAGTATCCAATTCGTTTCTGATTTCTACTACCACACTGATTACATACCCAATGTGTAATATCTAAGTCCTTATCATCTTTCACTTTCTCTAGTGGACACCAATCAGGTATCTTGTGGGTATATTTTCCATTTTCATCTTGTGGCAGTTTGTATATGACATCTCCCTTTGTTTTCAGAGTGCAATATGCGAGAGAGTAATGAGAGTCACTGAATGGACATTCCTTACAATTGGTTATCCGTAATACTCTAATCTGTTTCATCTAATCCCTCCAGACCTTTTACCTATAAGTCTACCTTTGGGAAATTTAGTCATCAACCATCCCCCTCTCAATCATTAAGCTATCAATCTTAGATAGTGTTTTATCTGAAAGTAAATCCCAATTTCCTTCCAACTTTCCATCTACTATATACTCAGCAGATTTAGGAGCAAGATATTCAAAGTAATCTCCTATATCAAGTAACCACTGATATTTCCCCCTCTCATGATATACTAACATCTCGTATTTGAGAATCTGATGAAAGTCTTGAGGCATACACTTATTGACTGTGCAGAAGTGAGATATAATATCCTCCATCTTCAGAGCACCTTCCTCTACTCTCTTCTGAGTTAGGAACATATGTTTGATAGAGTGACAGGTTGGACAGATAGCTGTTATCCCATCTAGAAACTGAGTGTGTATCTCGTCATCGTATCGCCAGATTTCGTGGGCGTGTAGGCCCCCACCTATCGCCTTTGGTATCTCCCAAGGGTACCTGTCATCCCAATGTTCTGAACCACAAAATGGACAGGAGTATAAGAACTCCCCATATACTCTAGTCCTGACCTCAAACCATTTAGAAGCGGTGAATAGTTTTCTTAGATTGAAGAACCAACATGGTTCTGGAACAATCTCCATCTTCAATACAAACCCATCATAAATCTCCGGTTTATCCATGCCTACATCTATCATACTAATCTCCTCTGTAATTTTGTATTTAGTCTCTTCCTAATCTCAAATGCTCCTGCTCTCTCTGCCTGTCTCTGTTCTCTTAAATCTGTTTTCCTTAGTATATAACCATCTGCCAATTCTTCTTCTAACATATAATCTGCCTTTGATATAAAGATAGCTCCAGCTGATGGGAGAAAGTCTACATTAGGGGCCAGATTAGGTATCCCCTTCCTGTTAGATTTCTTCCTACCCTTACCCTTACTCTTAGATTGGGGGAGTTCAGGTTTACGTGACTTCTCCGCTTTAGCTTTCAGTTTATCTAGTCTACTCAATCGTGTCAAATCCTTCGGCATCATCGCCACCAGCTTGTGAAGCCTTCTGTAACATCTCTCTTGCTATATCCTTCCGAGTCTTGACAATCTCATCTGTTGGGTGTTTTAGTAAGATATTCTCAAAGTCATCATAGTCAGTTATATCTGATGCCTTTGTTTTCATATCCACTATTATCCCATGTGTTACAGGAACTTCAAAGAACAGGTTGAATCCCTCTTTACTCATCCTCTTCCTGCTTGTTCCAGGTATCGGGATTTCAGTTATAACCTGTTCGAACTGGACTGGATGTTTCAGCTCTCGACAGAATTTGGAGAAGATGCTTATAGCTTTCTTAGCGAAAGCCCATCTGCCATACTTCACCTCTAATACATCTGCCCAGCTTAACCATATCTGAGTATACTTAGTCCCATCTTCATCCTTCTCTGTTAGGATTTCTAGTATCTCGAATACGGATAAGGCGTTCTTTATTCTCACTGGCAGTTGTTTTTCTGGTCTATATGTTTCCTTCTCGTATCTTTCTGCCAAGGCTTCTCTCACTATCTGTGATTGAGATTTGTTGGTATTGAGTGACTCTGCTACCACCAATTCCCAAAGGTCGTTGTCTATCAGCAAATTATGTTGGCTTAGGTTCGTTCTACTCATAATCCCACCTTTTTTTCGTTTATTTACACATTGTTATATAGTTAGTTGTAGTTCCGTTTCCTTTTTGTTATTTTAGATACATACGTATCAATCGTTCTTATATATATAGTTTACGGTAATCATAAGGGCTTTCGATATAATCCTAATACTCCTGAATTCTTTAACTCTAATCCAGTCTTAGTATCTGACCTTCCTTCTCCCATCTTGTATTCATATAGCTCTGTTGTATGATATTTGCCAAAATCACTCTTCTTTATATTCTTCTGCCACACCCAAGGTTCTTGTCCATACTTACCCATTCCTTTGAAATCTTCTGGTTTGAATATCTTAGACCTGAATAATCTAGTAGTCTTCAATCTTAAGTTTATAATATCAGTAACAACCCAGTAGTAGTTCTGCCACCCTATCCCCATCTTAACCTCATTAACTATTCTCTGTTTAAACTTCTTCTCATCTGCTAGGCTATCATCGCCTACTTCGATTATCTCCTGACCTCGGAGATGTCTGTTATGTGGTCGATAGAATGATATCAATATTTTCATTTGCTCCACCCATGCTATATAACTCTAAAAAGGAAACAACCGGATATACGGTTATATACCCATGTGTTAGAGTTTCGATATGTCAAACTTCTCAGCGTCCTCCTCAACCTGCCTCTTCTTCAATTTATCTATTATACGTCTTCTGGCTGATGACCTTCCAGGTTTATTTACACCATCACTAGGTTTATCTGACATTCTGTAATATGTATAGCCACCTGATGACTTATCATACTTCTTCCCTATTAGATGTAGACTAATAGCAGAATCAAGTAAAGCTGTGAATTGCACAAACTGGTATCCGAATCTTCGGAAAGATAACCATAGAGCGTCTCTCGATTTTTCTGTTTTACCTAGAGTAGATAGTAGTAACGATATATCTCCACCCTCAGCTACTATCTTATTCATATTAACTACCATATCTATTAGTTTTTTATTAGATTTATCTGAGTGAATCTTAATAATCGTATTCAGGCCCTGATTGATATATGCTTTTCCTATAAGAACTCTCTCCATCATCTGTAAATCAAGATGTCCGATTGCTCTCTTCTTCATATACTGATAGATTTCATTAGTCCATTCTACTTTCTCGACTTGAGCATTATATAATAAATCAGAAATCTCATTTCTTATCTGCTCTACTTCATCCATATTAACAGTGAAAGACCCTCTACCAGATAACTTCTCCCTCTCTCTTTCCTCTTTGAATAAAGCTACATCATCTGGAGTCCATGCTTTAGTTACGTGAAGAAATCTGCGACCTAGACCCTGACTGAAATCAAATCTTCGGGGTTGAATACCTCCCCAGATTGTCAGTCTAGTTTCGTAAGATAAGTCTATTCCACCTGTCCTCTTCGTAACTCTTCTCTCTGATAATGATTCCATAACCTGATTGATAAGTGAAGCTGAATGTGAAGTTGAAGATGCTATCATTATATTAGATATCTCATTAAATAGGAGAAACCCATTTCTGAACTCATAAGCGTCACCAGGTGTGGGTTCACCTGTGCTTAAATTCTCTCTACCTACGTAACCTGCTTCTGTCATATTACCCCTAAACTTTGCTCTTATTGGACATATACCAGTCTTACGTTCAAAATATTGAGCCATCATATGTGACTTAGATAGACCTGCTGGAGAGATGATATTAATGGGAATATTTAAGACTTCAACCTGACCCTTAAAGAAGTAGAATGGGCATTCGTGTCCGTTAGGTATTTCATCAGGATTAGCCTGATGTAAGTCAGCCAGATGACCTCCGATAGATGCTGTAAGTGGTGGACATAGTTCATCGACAAATAACATACGTCTGCCCAGATGTCTATGAATCCTATCCCATAGAGGGTTAGAAATATCCATCACAAATTCATCTCTATCCATTTCCCGTATGTTTCTATTGACCTGCCTCCTTTGGTTCTCTACTTCTTGTTCCTTAACTAAACTCTCATATATAGATAACTGGTCAGGGAGTCCTTTCATTCCCGCCAGATTTAATGGCATTGGAAATCCCATCCTTCAGAATCTCAAGACACTCTATCTCTCCATGAAACTCTAGATATGTCATCATAGAGTCTGTCAAATTCTTCAATGCAGAATCGATAGACTTTCCTGAACCATTCCATAGTGGCCCATATTGGTCTACTCCTTCTTCTAGATACTCTATGAAGCACATCCAACTTTCGCTTCTGCTAGAGTTGTGACTGAAGAATACACGTGGAACTAGACTACGGATTTCCAACTTCCCCTTCAGCTCTGGTAGTATCTTATTGATTCTCTCCATTAGTGTAACCCAATTCACTCTCCCATTCAGAACTCCTGGAGCCACATAGAAGTCCATCCAGTGAGTCCACATCCTGATAGGATAATCCTCTGAAGAGAAATCAATGTGGACAAATGGGTCGCCTGTCGCTTTTACCAATTCTAGTATCTCGATGAGCATATTCACGTTGAAGTTTACTGTCGCCCCTGCCTTGAAGTTCTCATTTATATTCGGTAACTTATCTGTTTTAACTACATTCAGTTGGTTGAACAGTTCTCTGAATTGTTCATTTTTCGCCACAGCCATAACAATCTCATTCTCAGAGACAAGTTTATTCTCACAACGTTTCCCATCTCGAAATATTTCACCTAGTTTGTCTTTCACTCTGCTCACAAATATCATCTCCTTTCTATCTGTTATTATCTTAAACTAAAGATTTAGGTTTCTTTCCCATCTTCTTTCTAATCTCCTCTCTTCTCTCCTTAACCTTCTTATCCTTAATCTGCTTTGCCTTCCTTTCCCTTATCACCTGTTCTTCATCCATATCTGATAATGGTTCATCTATCACAGGTAAATGTTTAGTGGGACTAAAGCTACTAGCCCACTCTGGACTCGTCATCATTAGGATAACTACTTGTCGGAGAGATTCTACAATCTGGTTAGGAACTATATCTAATCCCTTAACCTGTCTAAATACTTCAATGAATCGTGATGTAAAATTGATAGTGTAATCCTCTGATACTATATAAACCTGATTAGCTATAATTCTAATATAAGGTTTCTTTTCAGGGTCATAGTGTTTCATTATGATTTCATTTAAGTCTATTACCTCTTCATCTGAAAGTTGAGTAATCTTTAATTCATCCATTATTGAACCCTCCTATTCTGGTCAAACCATTTATATGCTATACAATCACCACAGGGTGTATCAGATACCAGACACTTTCCATGTATGAAAGAACCTTGGTCGAAGATAGGGCAATCGTCACAGATTTGCCAAGCAGCATCTTGATGAGTAATAGGTTGAATACACCAGACACAGAACCCTCTTGACTTAGCGTGTTTCTTAAACCCTGCTCTTTCGATATTCTTGAACAGGTCATTCCATGTAGATTTGAGTATGAAGAGAATCCCATATCTAGCTGATTGTTTGACTCTCTCTGTTAAAGGTCTAAACCAGAGATTTAACCTTCCTGGTCTTTTTCCTTTCTTCACTCTCATCTTTCTGCTCATCTGCTTCACCCTCTAATTTCTTCTCTAACCATGCTACTCTATCCACTAGTGCTCTATTAGCCTTTTTCCCCCTCTCTATCGTTTCTTTCATAACTGAAACCTTATGCTCTAGGTGGGAAATAGTATCTAGCATATGACCCACTTCAGGATTCAAACCTGCATTAGGGTCATCTCGTTTGTCTACTACAACACGCCCATCGTCATCTACATTCAGGTGGAATTGAGAAGGGTTGATATTAATCTGAGTAAATATGTCTCGATAGTATGCAATCTCTGATAGTGCATCATTTATTTCTCCCTCCATCTTATCCTTCTCATCCTGCATACGAGACATCAGATACTTCATTTGAGTTTCGGATTCTTTCTTAGCTTGGAGTTCATATTGTAGACTATCTATCATGTCACTTTCAGCCCCATCAGCTTTCATATGGGTATGACAGACTTCACATATAATACCTGAATCCGTCATAGGGTCTCCGCATCTGGAACAAGTGACTTCTATATCCAGACCCATCTAACCCCTTCCTTTGCAATAGCTTTCGTTATATTCTTCCTCAAATCGTTCATCAGCATACTCTTTGAAATCTTCTAACTCTTCATAAGCAGATTCTCCATTGCTCCCAAAGCGGTGTTTATAGTCATGGTATGCTGACTTATGAGACATACCATCTAGGTATTCCTCCCAGACACCATCAATCTCACTGTCGAACCATTCGTCCCAGGCTACATCTCTAGGTCTGTTACCCGGGATATCTGATACACTACATCCTGGTGGTAAGTTATATCCAGTCATATAATCACCTCTTATCTAAAACTTCCAGATGTAATTCTCCACGAAGCTTCTTAATCTTTTTTTTGATTCGCATCTGTTTTCCGAGAATATCTACAACCTGTCCTTCACTGAATGGCTCACTCCAGTTCTTCCTATCTTCCTTTGGGATAGATTCATATTCCCGTATCTCTTCTTCATTCATCAGTAATACCCCTCATTGTATGATGGTTCTATATCTATCTCACCTGTTAGATAGACATACTGTTCTCCAACATCTGTCTCGATAGTCTGCTTTCCCCCACAACAGGGACATGGTATTTCCTCATAATTGGTTCTGGGTATTCGTCTACCATAAGTTATTGTATACTCTGTCGTCTTTCTGAACAGACTTCCGAACCCATTACAGAGTGGACAGCTTATCTCACACTCACCTATCTCAGTTTCACCCTCTAGTTCTACTTCCATTGAATCACCTCTATCAGACACCTAGCGGTTTAGGTTTCTGTGGTTTCCTATCAGAAGTCACACCCTTTTCTTTTCCTGAGTCCGAATCACTTTTTACCTCTGGTAAAGTAATTGGTTTAGGTGGACTCCTATCAATCTCTATCCCTTCCCCTCTGACGAACTTCCTAAGCTCCTCAGTATTATCTAAACGATACCAACATCTGTTCTTTGGGTAATCCTCCTTGGATGAATCTATGAAAGCAAATCTATGATGCTCTGTCCCATCCTTCAGAAGTGTCTCTTCTACATCCAGTAGAACTACTATGTCAGTTTCAGCTTCGATGATACCTGCCCACTTGGGCCTTCTAGTTCCAGTTGTTACTGTTGTCCCATCCACTATAATATCATCCCTGATAACGTATCCAGTATAGAAAACACCATACTTAGATTTACGTAGAGATGTTTGATGTATATCTTCTAAGAACGCTTTTCTGTCCTTCCACATTGTATCGTATTTGCTGAGAGGTTGTGTAGCTGTTTTGCCACACTTCTTCCTAGCTTTCATTTCTGTCAATAGTGGAAGCAGGTCAATGTAATCGTGAAAGACCCAATCTAATTCATCATCTTCATATTGGGATAACTTTCCCATTATCATGTCTACTGCTTTAGCACCAGATTCTAATCTCTCATCTGGGCCTCGGTTGAACAGTCTCCGTATATCATAAACATGAATCTTATCGTTGCCCTTATGTCGTAGATTCTTTATCTTCTGAGTCTTTCCGTCATAAGAGAAACATAGCATATCGCCATCGTAGACCTGCTGGAAATCTAAGACAGTTGCAGTCTTACCAGCTCCCTTGTAACCTGCGATACACCAAACAGATTTACCTACACCTGTTTCCTCCATCCAATCATCAAGTCCTGAAAAATCGTATGTCTGCTCAGTCTTAACTACCCCACCAATTAGGGGTTTAACTGGCAGACCCTTTCCTGATGCTGTCTTACCCATAAGGAAACCACCCAGAAGAAAAAAATAACCTGGCCTAGATGTACTAGACCAGGCCTTTCATCTGATTACTCCTCCTCCTTTTCTTCTTCTTCATCTTCTGAATCTCCCTCGCCTGGCATATAATACTCTATCGGCATCGGGAAATCTCGTTTGACATACTCTTCGCCAGTCTGCTTGTTCTTCCCAAATTGCAAGTCCTGCTTCTCAAACTTGAAGGTCTGGTCTACCAGCTGTCCAATAGAAGATAATCCCTTTATCCCCCTCTGTCCAGTATCCTTCCCATCTGGAGAGACAACTTTCACGTTCCCTATTGCCTGAAGAACTTTCATGTGGGTTCCCTTCTTGCTGTTAGAGACTCTCCACTTCCAGGTATAATACTCACCCTCTTCCATGAAGTCTGTCTCTAGTAGACAGGTCACGTGGGGATGCTTCCCCCTCTCTTTGATGGCTTCTCCATCTGAGTTCAGGATAAATTCGGATGTTGTCAGAACATCGTGAACTCTCGCTACAAAAGACTGGCCCTCAAACTCATCAGGATTCATAGGAATCTCTGATGGGTCTATGTCCTCCGATTCTCTATTCTTATTCATCTGCTCTATATCTGCCATAGTTTTCACCTATATTTTTTTCGTTTCAGTCCAAAATCGCTGTCGTCTGCATCTACTTCATCTAAGTTGATTTCCCCCTCATCATAGGGGTCTTGCTCAGATACTCGCTTGATACCTGCGTCAATTAGTGAACCGATAACTTGTAATGCTGCGGAAGCGTCGCCAGCTAGGAATCGGACTTCTGCTTTAGCGTGTCCCTTCCCATTGGAATCTATCCTAATCTCCAACTGACAACCCATCTTCTCATATACTTTATATAAATCTGATTCGTTCATCCTCCTCACCTGTCCTTCCTGACTACTGGGCGTTTCTTAGCTACCCCTTTCCCCTTCGTAATACTCCTAGATTCCTTACTATGATTCTGAGTATCTTCATTCATATTAACTATATCTCTAGTCTCTTTAGGATTACTAGTATGTATCTTAGGTCTGTCTCTAGTTTTCCTCCTGTAAACTTTATCCTTACGGCGGTTCAACTGTCTGGCCTTTCTCCTCTCCAACTCTTTTCGTTTAGAACCACTACGAGCTGTTGTGTTAGATTTTATATGGCCTTCGGGGCATTTCTCACCTCTTCTGATAAACTTACAAAAACGCATCGAACCTGATTGGCCCTTCATCTGTTCGTGTGAACAACTCCCATCTTTCATCAGAAAATCGCAGTTCATAATATTCCTCCCTCTATTGCCTGTTGTCTTATATCAGATATTCTTCCTTCATATTCTAATATAAGGTCTTCAAGATAGACTCTGCCACATTCCTTTGAACAGAAAAAGTAAGTGTTTAATCCAATCCAAAGATGAATAGATTTCTCTCTTGGAATAAATTGTTTTAAGCATTGGAAACAGTTTACATAATCCATATTATCTCCTCTTCAGTTTAGAACGTAAAGATGCTCTAGCATTAGATTTAGCTTTAGACTTAGATGATTTAGTCCTCTTACCAGTTATCTTTTCTGTTATCTTATCAGAATCTATTACCGTATTCTTCTTGGAACGTTCCTGACATTTCTCCACCCATTCTTTGTGGTCATCTGAGAAGTCAATAGTTATCTCTTCTTTCTCCAGAACAGATAATGGAATAGGTTCGGGTAGCTCTAAGGGCATACGGCCCTTCAACATACCATTATCTACTCCCAACTCCAACATCTTCTTTCTCTTCTTCTGATTATACTTCTTCATCTCCTGCTGAATAACTGCTTCAGGTGTATTCTTTACCCTCAAGACATGAATATTAGGTCTGAAGAAAACTTCAAACATATGAAAATCATGCATACGGGAATCAAACTCTTTCTTAATATCAGAGTTGGCTCCCATCTCTGACTTGATGAATCGAACCACTTTACCGTAGCTCTCACCTGAACCTGTTACATTGAACTTAGCAAGAACAGTTTTATCAGATTCTTCATCTCGTATAAACTCTGCTTTAATTAAAACAGATGTTGATTTCCATTCAGGTGATTCTAATGTTCCTGTCCAATTTATCCCCTCCTCTTTCAGCATCTTCTTGAATCTGCCCTTACACTTATGATAAGATTCACCTGATACCGTTAGAACAGACATACTTAATCACCTTAGATATATAAGAATGGGTGGGCCAGACAGGATTCGAACCTGTATAAGTCTCAGCTACTAGGACTACGCATAATATCAAGCTATCCGGTGATGGTTCCTCTGTCGCCGTCACGACATTTCACCAAATAAATCTGATTGTTTCGCATGAGAACATACTCCACGTCAGATTTTTCATCTCCATCCAAGCTCAATACCTTCCAATCCTAAAATCTGAAACGTTCTACCAATTAAACTACTGGCCCAGTTGAAAGGTGTTCAGGAGAACACCTTAACCTGAATTCTCCGATTCATCTGTCTCTGGTTCCTTCACATACTTCAGTCTGCCAGTTGCTATGTCCTCAGATAGAACCTCAAGACAATCTGCTAGAATAGATGGGTCATCGTCAGGTATATCTAGATTCTTACATATCCTGTCGTAGTTCCCATTCTGTGCTCCACCCATTGGAACCTTCTCCCCATCCTGAGTCCGATAAGCACCTTCTCTATAAAAAACAACACTGACTTTCCCGTATGTGGTCTTACCATCTTTCTGGTTCACTTTCTCCTTCCTCTTCTCTAATACCTCTTTAACCTTATCTAATTTATCCATAAGATTGCACCTCTGAAATTTACATACCCCAGATTAATTGTTTAATCTATTTCTAAAAATCGGGGATTTTTGATTACCCCCCACATAAGTATATAGGTATATAAAGGTATCGTTTATTGAATATTTTCAGTGTAAACAGGTATGTGGGCCTTCTGAAATTCCTTCACTATTTTATATCGAATCTCATTATCATAGTGGTCTATAACAAACTCATCTGAATCTATTAAAAGGGAAATCTCAGAATCTATAATAGTGGTTTTAGGGAGATAAGATTTCAGGGTATCCATTGCATAATCTATCTTTGCCATCTGGATACCTATCTTATCTGGATATGAATGTTTTAGAAATATGCGTATAGCCTCGAAGTAAATCTTACGAGTAATCCTGAAGAGGTAGGAGCATCTAATACAATGCCAATGCTCATCATTACCTTTCAACTTCTCTCCTGACTCACCACATTTTGGACATTTTATAGTAGCTTCCATTTAATCACCGTTTAAGATGGGTCAGGTGGATATGGGAATGGATGGGTTCTATACAGCAGTTACGATTAGAGGTCTGAACCATACCCACCTGATTGTGAAACTATATCTTAATCCTCTTTGCTTTCCTATTACCAGTTGCAGTTATACAATCACTACAACGTCTATGGTATTTATAGCCTTCTATTAATTGGGAATGTATTGGAGTTATCTGGCTCTTGAATAACTGACAGTAGTTATTATAAGGGACATACCCTCTACAATCGTGAGAGCAGTATTTCTCATCTATCTGAGTTCTTATCTCTACCTTTATCGGGACTGTCCATTTATATCTCATGCTTATTCATCCTGTTCTATTTGAGGTCTATAAAAAAAATGGGGCATCTGTCTATTACGACAGACACCCCTGACCAATCTATCTGAGAGCTTTCTTCATCTCCACAATGGCCTTCTCTAAATCAGGTATATCTGTAACCTTCAGCTCACACCATACGCTTCCCCTTCCAGCTATTGAGAAGGAGTTAGTATAGGGTTGTAGCTGGATAAGAACCTCTCCAGATACAAAATTGATATTAGGCTCAGCCATCTTGTCACCTCTTCAGTATCTTCTCTCTTAGCTCTCTCTTCTCTGATTTCGTCATCTTCTTTTTCTTCCTCTCTGGTCTGTGTATGGTTACTCCGTATTTGCGTTTCACTCTGACCATTATACCCTGCTCCAGATATTCGTTCATCTCTTGGGGAGATGGTTCTCTGTGTCTGAATGTTATGGAATATCCTGTCTTACTTATCTTAGGGTCGTTGTCCATCTGAGCACCTCACATATATGATTTATTTATATCTGGTTCCTTAATTCCTGAGTAAGTAGGAGAACTTCCATCCTATCCGTCATAAAGAGAAGTTCAATCAGATTCAATTCCTCCTCCTTTCCTACTTCTATCAGCCGAGCAAACCTTTCTGATTTCTTATGGGGCCAGACTTTGTCTACCTTCTCTCTCTCCTCTTCTGTTGGATTATCCAAGACTTTTATTTCACTCATATCTAAATCTCTGAGTAGAATCCTTTTCACTGTTAAGTCTTTCAGATACTCCATTCTTTCCACTGTTAGACCTAACGCCTCTCCAAAGTAATCCATACCTGTGTTCTCTTGTATGAATTTCATCCGTTCTTCTGATATTTCCGCTCTCAGGTATGGTTCACTCATCTTCATCACCTATCGGTTCCACTTCCTCTGCTTTCTCTTTCGCTTCTGCTAAGTCGAACTTAATCCCATCTTGGCTGATAAGATTGTCCTCCTCCTGACAGCTGAATTCCTCTTTTGTTACTGTTCTGCAATCTGTGGATGATGCGAAGGCTTTCATCTGCATTATCTTTGCATCCTCAATCCTGTTATTCAGACGACTCAACGCTTCCAGAATAACCTTCTTATGACTTCCCACTTTCCATTCGTCACCTTCGGGAAGGATATACTCTATGTTGAAGGTGAATCTGATATAGGATTTGAAATCATATCCATACCCATCCTTTAGAGTTATCCTCTGATTCTCCTGTAAATCCTCTACATCGTTTATATTAACTGATGTAGAATAACAGTCTCTTGTCATAACCGAATAGCCTGATAGCTTCTCTATCTCATCCCACGATGGAAGCATATCTTCAATAGAGATGCCCCAGGCTATCCAGTCCACCCTATTATCTATCTCAAACTCATCTCTGTATATATCTTCCGGCATATATTTCTTTAGCAGAAGTGCAACAGGTTCTGTCACTTCATCTTCTCCGAAGTAGTATCTGCATTTTACCTTCTTTTTTGTATACCTTTCATCTCCTGTCAGTTCTGCTATCCTTTCCCTAATCTCTTCCACTGTCTCGTATGAATGGAAGAGGTAGATGATGCTACTCTTCTGTATTCTCTTAGTCTTGCTCATGTAATTCCTCCTTATCTGCTACCTTTGGTTTGGCAGTAGCCACCACAGTCAGTTTCTTTTCGCACACTTCTAATCCTTTCAATAGTTCATCGAATATTCTGATTCGTTCTTTAGCTGATACCATGTAGTTCCTCCCGATTCATAATCTAACCTCACACATACGCTTTCTGAACGTTCTCTTTTTCCTCTTTCAGCATACTGTTCATACAGCTGACACATAAGAATTTATCAGGTTCCCCTATCTGGTGTAGCATCTGTCGTGAAACCCATAACATCCCTCCGCACCTGGCACACTCCCTTAGCTCTGATAGAACTAATGGTTCTACACTCTCCGGTATACCTACTATAACAACCTCATCTCCTATATCCCTCAGACCAAATGCTTTAACCATTTCGTAACCTCCTTAATCTGACTCTCGCTTTTGCTTTCTTTGCAATCTGTAACCTCTCCCCCTTTGTCCTCACATCTCTTCTGCCACCCCTCACCTTCCTCTTCTCGTATACAGGTTTCTCACCATTCATCCGCATAGCTAATCTGCATCTGAACCCCCTGGAGTCACCTTCGAAGCAACACTTCCCCCTGAAGTCACATAAGTCTGGACTACAATCCAATGGAACTGGATACCTATGTTCTGCCAATTCAATTTCATCTACATCTGAATCTGATAGACACCATGTCCATTCATCCTTAAATCTACTCCTATTCCGTTTAGGTGGTGGTTTAGTATCAAGTGTTGTCAGCAGTCTTGGATTTATCCATTCAGTCTTAAACCAGTTCTCCATCTCGATAGTTGGAACATCTTTCTGCCAATCCCATTTCAGCTCCTTCTCCGTTACAACTTCACCTATATAGAAACAGAATGGGCATACTAAGTTTCGTATATTAGCTTCATCAATTTCAAATGTTATATTATACTCTGATTCCATCATCTTTCCTGAATCTTTATGATATTCCCATCCAGATATAGTTATAATCTTCTTATGTTTGATAGAGAATATATACCATTCATATGCTTCCCCAAACCTCTTCTTAAACTGACATCTTGGATTACGGCATCTGCGGTATTTGGTTGCTGGTGAATACTCCTCTTCTACTTCCCCCTTCTTCTGCTTCCTCTTCCTCTCCTGCTTCTCCTTCTTTAACCTTCTCCTCTCTTTAGCTTTAGCTATCCGTTCATCCAATCCCATCCAGATTCCCCCTCATCTCCTTCCGAGTCTGGACTTGATATTGGCTCTCGCTCTGCTTTTCTTGATTCCTTTCGGTCTGCTATCTCCGAGTATGAGAGACTTGATTTCTCTGTCGGTAAATCCATCTAATGTCTTAGCCAGATGTATTGGTCGCCAGACTTTAGGATGAAACTTGGATTCGGATGTATCTACTTTGAAACCTAACTGCTCTGCTATTGTATATAAGTCGTAGCAGATTATGAAGAACTCAGCTGGATGTTTATTTCCCCCTCTGAATCTATTTCCGTAGATACACTGATGCAACCAATGAGCATATTCGTGTAATATAACTGCCATTGTTTTCGCATCTGTTCCAAGATTCCGTATGTGAATTACCTTCTTATCTGGAGAATAGTAACCCAGCCAAATACCTTTCTTCTTCTGCTGTATTCTAACAGTCGGCGGTTCAAAATCATATTCGTTTCGTAGCAGATATGTTTCCACTACCTGTTTCACATTCCGCCTGATTTCTTCAGACATACATTTAGCCTTTAGCTTGGCTAATCTATCTGTCGATAAATCCATTTATGACCTCCTATCTGATTATCCCGATTTATCCCCCTGCTGTAAGAGATAAACCGTTTAGATAAAAAAAGATAGAAGGGTTGCCCATCTTCTGATGAGCAAAACCCTTCAATTCGATTCTCTGTTCTCGGCTGTTCTACTCTTCATCCTCTTCTTCTTCTTCGTCGTCATCATCCCCATACCCTTCTGTCTCTCCAGTCAGGTTAGGGTCGTCTCTGGGTTTTATCCCCGGCTTCTGAAGATTGACTCCCAGTTCTTCCAAGTCAGGCAGAATCTCCTCCACCTTTTTCTTGTTATACTTTGTGTCTCCGGTCAGAAGATAGTTGGTAATGAACGAGATTGGAGCATCCTTTGGATAGGTTGCTACATCTGCTATCCTCCCACTCTCAAAGAGTTGGGTGATGCTGTCAAGAATCTTGGATGAGACTCCCTCATGGCATCTCTCATGTCCATCGAAATCCAACTCCTTCAGAACCGACATCTCAGGCCCGAAGGTGTGACAGAACCGTTCATATGACCCTGCAAGTTCTGGATAGGGTTCGGGTGTGAATCTGCTCCACCCCTCATAGGTTGGAGTCATTACCTTACCCTTCTTGATTCTGGGCTTTGATTTCTGTCCGGTCTTTTTGGCTGTTCCCTTTTTCTGTCTCTTGGCCTTTTGCTTAGCCAACCTTTCTTGCAAATTCATCTGGTTTCCACCTTTTCTGTTTTTAACGTGAATCTTTTTTACCCAATCCACGAATAGAGGTAATGGAATATAGGTATATAAAGGTTCCTATATCGCCTTTTTTTAAACCTGATACCTCTTTGTCAGGTTATAATCTAATACCTGTGAATAGATAATGGCCCCTACATATATGTTGATTATAGTCTTGATATATAGTATAGGGGTGTGTAGTGTTACATTATTAATCCCAGATAGAATCCAGCCAGAAACATTGTGCAACAGATTGCTCCTGCTATTACTCCAACTGCATCTGCTATACTCCATCTTTGATGTTTGTGAACTACTCCAAATTCTATACAGGATTCATCTGACCTGTATAGTATGAAGCTATCCATTATTCTGATACCTTTCCCTAAATCTTCAACTTCATTCGCAATATCTGACTCACTTATGAACGGGTTTATTCTGAACTCTCTAATCATCCTTATCACCCCATTTGTATGGCTTTGATTCTATTATCTTTTCTACACCATTGGGTAATGTATCTGTTACTTCAACCCAATCGGTTATATCATATAGCTGGTTTAGCCTATCCAGATATACTTCCTCCGTTATTCGGAACGCATCTGCGTAACCGCATTTCTTGCACATAACCTGTTTGACTTTGATAGGTAAGGAATTGTGCAGATTTATTTCACACCTGCCACCACACTTTGGACAGATGGGTTTTATCAGTATGATACGCTTTCGTTTCATATTAAGCCCATGCCCATCATTGGGTTAGACCATCCACAGGAACAGGTTTCACAATCTGGTTCAATTGGATTACCACATTCGGGACAGTGTATGATACCGTCCATAACTGCCTCTTCTAAGATAGATTCAATGTCGGTATGCTTCTTAGGTTTCGGTTCTAATAGTTCACCAGTTTTGTTATCATACTTCTGACCCTTTCCTACACCTAATCCACATCCGTATTCTCTATGGCAGTCTGGACATAGATTAGCCCATCCACCCATTACGGTCTTTCCATCTATTATCTGTTCCGGTTCTTTTCCGCATATATCACATTTCTTGTTTTGCATTTAATCATCTCCTATGAATGTCTGATTACCTCATCTGTCTCCTCTATCATTCTGGTTCCTCTTTATTGTCATCCTCTTCTATCAGTTGGCAAACAGATGTTACCTCATGCTCATCCCCAATTATCATCCGAATCTTAGAAAGATTCATAATCAGTGATACATACTCAGCCCCATCTTTCCCTTCAACTGTCTGGGCGTTGTCTATTGCTGATTTCAAGATAGCCAGTTTTAGAGCATTCCCACAATTCGATTTTCTAACATATCCAACCAATTCAGATTTCGTCATCTTATCAATTCCTTATACCTTAGTAGGGAATCGAACCCTACTGGATTAACCATAATCTAAGGCGACCATTCTGGATGTGCATCTGCTAAGGAATCTGGCAACGGCTTAGAAGGGTCATGGCAATTCGTGAATGGCATCCCCTCTGCTCTATGGTCCTTTCCGCAATATTTACATTTCATACTATACCCCTTCCAATGTGACTATATCGCCAGGTTTCATTCACTCAACCCTCTTTCCGTTGCTGTCGTTACCAACTCTAATTCCTTTCCCCCTTCTAAGGGTAACCTCTCTCTCATCTTGTAGTTAATCATTTTACACCCCTCCATAAGACCTACCTGACCGACATCTTAAATCTTGATAAGAATCTCCATCAAACCTGACCTGGGCCTTAAAGAGTATCTTTGTTCCATCTTGCAATCCGATTTCTATCCGATTCATAGACTCGGACATTTTAGCGTATTCAATATCTGAGTAGGTCTGGTTCGCTAAATCGTATATTATAGGCATGTGCCATCACCTGTGACCCTATACCAAACTGCCTTTGAATCCGAATCCATCCTATCCATTGCTGTGCCGGATTCGAATCTATTCACCCATTCGTAGAAATACCCTTTATCGTGTTCGGGTAATCTCCCAAATCTCTCATAGAACCATTGTTCTATCTTTTTCATATCCATTCTATCAACTCCAAAATTATACTCCATATTCAATTCTATGATACAAACGGCAAATGGTATGATATGGTTTACCTAAATGTATCATCCAATCTGAATCGTTCCATATCTCTATTCCACAATATTCACAGATTCCAATCTCTTTTATGTCATAGTAGTTCATTGATTCACCTCTATTAGATTATCTATATAGTTATACTTATATGTGTATATATCGTATATACCGTATCTGTTAGATAGTCTATGATATATGTTAAGTATGATATACCGGATATATAAGTTAGGCATTCTATCTATCTCCTGGTAACTCTTCCACAATTTCTTTCAGATTTCCTAATTCCTGGCCTATCTCCCCTATTATACGTCCCGTTCTGGATATTTGGTATACTACTTGTTTATCCGATAGATTACCTTTTCTATATTTATCCATTAGTCTATTATACCTCTTAATCAATACTTTTAGTTCAGATACTAAATCGTTTGTTACGGTTATTGCCGGATTTGGGTCGTGGTCTGCCATAATTATCAATAATAAATATGTTCTCAAACTATTTAAATCTGTTGGTCAAGTCAAATTGACCAAATTTTTGTAATGATTTTGACAAAACTCTCAATCTGACTATACAACGTCAGGTTGTATACCTAAGGCTGGTGATACTTTGTTCTGATTATATCGTAACAGACGTTAATATGTTCTGCTTTATTCATTACTATGTTATGGTTTTCTATTAACTTTAATCTAAGGGGTCATACGTTGGTTCTAAGGCCCTTTCAGATTCAAGGTATTTTAGGTAAGGTCCCTCCGAGATAATGCGATGTATAGAATTAATGAAATCTATTTACTTTGTTAATAGATACTATTAACTTTAGGGGGAAAAGTTAAGCAGATGCGTAACTCTGTAAAATTACGCTTTTTTCTGAATAATCTTAACTCTGTTACGCTTTTTCAGGATAATCGTAACTATCGTTCCTACGTATCTATTTCAGCATTACTCTGTTATGGTTTTACCTAACACCAGACTTAACGGCGTTATGTTTAATCTTATTAGTGATGTGTCTAATAACATAGCCAATAGGTAAATTATCCAAATAGATGGTTAGTATTGCTAATGCTTATAGTCTGACTAATACCTTTGTTATACTAAGGTGGTTAATTATCCTGATAGTCCTGTCTGGTTATTGTAGTGATAGGTAAAATATCCAACTAGAGTGTGTTGTGTTAGTAGTGTATCGTAACAGTAGTGATAGAGTTAATAGAGTTACGTAACTAAACGAATAGAGTATCAGAAATCGTGGACTTTATATATTTACAATCCGTAGGCACACAAAAATCTAACATTTTTTAGGTCTAACACAAAATTATCTCCCAAGTTCCACACACGATTGTATAGGTAGATAGCCGATTGTTTCCTTTTTCTTGTTTAAAACGTATAGGTGGGTGTGCTTAAATCCCGCTTTACCTATATAAACCTTACTATTACATTAACGCCGTTAATCATCTCGTCTTTTCTCTCTACTGGTTTATCTTTTTATATAATCTGATAATATAATTATTAGACTATATATTACAATAGATTCAAGTTATACTAACAACCAAAAAAGAAACGAATCGAAACACTTATATAGTATGTCTAAAAAATAGGGAAAGGTTTATATAGTGGTAGGGGCCGGGGATGCATCTAAAACGGGTAAAAGGAAACAGAACTCTAACTAACTATACATATGTGTGTGCGATTAATTTGTTCCCGAAACAGACCCTATACTACTTCAAACAGACCCCCATACTATCTTCAAAGATTATACAATAACTATATATATATGATATAATATATATGGGCTAATGCCTGATGAACCCGTATTTCAAACTAATGAAGATATGCCTGAGAATCCCCGTTCTAGTTCTGATAGGGATAGGCTGAGGGAGAGAGTAGAATCGCTACGTAAAATACGGATTGGTCGGTCTGCGGCTAATAAATCAGACCCTTCTATTTTAGATATACGAAAAGAAATGGTAGCCTGTGAGAATAAGGACTGCGATAATGTCACGAACAGACCCTCTGGCTTCTGTAAGGAATGTGAAGATAAGTTGGGAGATTTCTTAAACACCGAGATACTTAGATGCAAGAACTGTATGGTAGCCGCAACCTGTAAATATAGTAAGAATAAGAACGGGGTCTGTGTTTATGAACTAGACCTTGACAAATCTAAGATGAAGGAAAGAGAAGATGCTACTGAAGAGATGAGGACTATTCTGAAGAGAGATAAGAAGATGATTGAGAGGTTTGATAGATTCCTCACGTCACTAGACTTAGCAATTAAAGATGATAGGGAGATGTTTCTAAAGATTCAGAAAGAGATGAAACAATGGCAAACTGAGTTCATGAAAGACCTGAAATCTTTCTCAACCTTCCAGGGTTGGACTCAGGCAGAGCGTGGAGATGTTGAGATTCTGAAACTGAGATTGAAGGCGTTAGATAAGACCTTCGGTAAGGGGATGCGTAGGAAGAATATGACAAGTCCTGTTCCCCCTCCAATCAGTGAAGATGAAAGACCTGTTCACGTAGTTAAGGTTCCACAGGGTCAGTCGAAGGCTATACCAGACGACTTTGAGGATGATGATGAAGTTACCCGACAGGAGGAGATGATGGTCAGAGATGACCTATCTCTTGAGGATGATAATCTAATCCTAGAACGGATGCAGGATGCTTATGAGCAGTCTCGTGTTCAAGAGGAAGGGATGCAGATAGAGTGGAGTTCGGGTAAAGGTAGTGATGAAGATGGTAAAGACTCGTCTAGACCTAAGACTTCAGAATGAAGTTGCTAGATATTATGACTTGCAAGAATATACGCCAACTCTTTTTAAACGAATCTCTCTAGCGGTCACTGGGATGATTCCCCGACCCTACCAAATGAAATTCCTCTGGCCCATTATCCAATCTGTTCTAAACCAAGAGGGTCGAGTATTCTATGTCCAGTTGCCTAGACAGACTGGTAAATCTCAGGGTATCTCAGAAGCTGTTACCCAATTATCTACATTCATCCCTCTCTTCTTCCATCAAGCTTACCCTCAATTCGCTAATGGCCTTAACTCTGGTATATATGGTCCATCAGACGAGACTTCTAAAATGCTTACCGATAAGATTAAGGATAGGGTTGAATCTGCTTACTACACAGACTTCCTAGGTGTTCATGCAGATACTAATAACTCAAAGCATATCAGGCTCTCTACTCGTTCCCATATCCTGACTCATACTGCCTCCCCTAACGCTAAGTTCATGGAGGGGCCGGATTTAGATTTGGGAATAATAGAAGAGGCTCAAGCAGTAGATACTACCAAGATTATTAAGTCGATAGAACCGATGTTAGCTGCTAGGAGTGGGACTCTAGTTCACATCTTTTCCCCATCTCATGAGGATAAGGAACATGGTAAAGTTTATTACAGAATACTAGAGGAGTTAGAGAGGAGAGCTAAAGGATTACCTCCTAACCCAGATTTCATCATCATCCCTATTGAAGAAGTATTCAGAACTGCTGGAACTGCTCAATACCGTAGACACGTCTTGAAGAAAATTAGAGAGCATGGAATAGAACATCCCGCTATCCGTTCCCAATATTTCTGTGAATGGGACCCAGAAGAGGGCGATGACTACATGGATACTAAGACGCTTCGTAAGTGTAAGAAAGGAGAATGGTTAGAGGAGTGTCGTGAGAAATGTGTCGGTGGTCTAGATATTGCTAAATCTAATGACGATACTGTTATGGAGATAATGCGTCTGCGTGACAGACAAGTCATATTCTGGTTGCAACTGAAAGGTGATGATTATCCGGCTCAGTCCGTCAAACTCAGGGTAGCTGCTTCGAGATTCAACTTGATTGAATTTCAAGCAGAGAATACGGGGCCTGGCCACGTGTTAAATGATTTCTTAGAACGAGATACGGAGTTGAAAGATGGGCGAATAATCCCACAGATTCAGAACTTAGTTAGGGTCAATACTACAACAGATGCCCGAGATGAATCTTTTACACAGATGAAACTGAAAACTCAGACTCGCTACTACTCCTATCCTGATGTTAAGAGAAGGGAAGTAGATTTGTTTGAGAAACAGATGTGTGCATTAGTCTCGAAGAAGGTGGGTCAGAAGGTTAGGATAGATCATAGGAATAAGAAAGGGGAACAGTATAAGTCTGATTTCCCTGATGCTCATCGCTTGACACTAGACGCAGCAGGACAATATGCTGACGATTATTTAGAGGACAGTGATAATAAGAGGAAAGAATCATCTGGTCTCACCAGGGAAGATATGCGGGAAATAGACGATAGTGAAGAATATGGATTAATTCAGAAGAAAAGGTGGTAGACATGTGGCCGTTCAGAGATAATAGAAAGAAGGCTAAGAGGCCTAAACACAGGTATAAGAGGGTGAGCGAATCTGACTATAAACATCACAGAGATGATGGGAAAGGATTTGGAATTACATCTAAGAGCATTACCTTTCTAGATTACATAAAGGAACGGTTACGGGTTAAGTCTTGGGAGAGTAAAGATAATGCACTTCCCCGTAAGAGCTTCTATGAACTTGAGTCTCAAGTGTTCTCTAACCCATTACTCCTCTCTGGTATCCACATGTATCAGACTGCCTGCCAAGAACTAATAGACCCTACTAAAATACATATAGATGATAAGAAGTTATCAGAACAATTCTTCAAAGAGATTTATCCTGAAAACAGGTCACACTTCCAGCAGGTTTTTCTCCGTATGGCTCCCTTCCACCAGGGAATCTTTGGAAATACTCTCATTGAATTAGTTAAGGGAGGTAAGTCTAAGAACATTAAAGACTTTTTAGTGATGGATATTAGACAATATGAACTTATTAGAGACCCTAATAGTCAGAGAGGATATAGAGATGTTATGACTAAGAACGGTAGACCTGTTGGTATAACAGATGAGAAAACTAGAGAAGAGAAGTATCTATTTGGAAAGGATTGTCTCTGGTCACCATTTATCCAAATCCATAACACTGAGTGGGCTTGGGGCTGGGGAGAATTACTCTATAACAATACAAAACAGATTCTTGCTATCCAAGATGCTAGGACTCAGAGAGCTTTCCGTCAGGGATATCCTGTTCCTATTGTCCAATATGGTAATGAACGTATACCTTCAACTAATAAGAGGAAAGGTGAAGCTAAGAAGGTAGCGGAACAGATAGTAAATCCAAACAGTGTTGCAGCAGTTTATCCTGAATATATGAAGATAGAGTTCATGGATAATATGTTACCTACTAATACAGGTAAGTCAATCTATGAAGATGAGATGGCTGGTAGACGTATTGAAGCTGCTATGATTGGTCTACCTCTTCCTATCTACCTGATGACAATGGAAGATCAGCCTTCACGTGGATTAGATGTCCTGTCTGAATTTTATGAGATTCGTCTGAAATCATTTGTTCGTAGCTTAGGGATGGAAGCTGCCATATCTGCGTGGACTGGTAGACCAGAAGTTGAGGTCTGGATAAATTACGATGAGATTCTGACGGCCTCTGCAAAAGAGAAGATTATGCAAATTTTCCGTATGGCTAAAGCAGAAGTCCTCTATGGGAAAGATGAAGAAGAGAATGAGAAGATTAGACGTAAGCTGTTAGAAATGATTGGTCTTGAGACTCATGACGAATTAGTTGATAAGGCTGAGAAACTGATGGAGGTGAACTGATGAAAGCGATACGTCTGACACAGAATGAAGTAGACCTGATTACCACGAACTCTATTAAGATATTCATCAGACAAGATAAGTTCGATGAAACGTTTGGACAAGATTATATCCTCTATCCAGATTCTGATAATTCCCAGATATTCTCTCCTGGTTCTATTTATATCTACAAGATTCTTGATATTGCTGGTGAAGGTATGTTAGAGGAGTTGGGACCTCTGCATGGTTACAATTCTGATAACTTTAATAATCATTTCAAATATCCAGCATATGGATACGTTTTCAGATTCCGACCTTTCAATGAACCAGTTGTAATAGAACCACAAGATGGGAAAGATTTTATATTCAATCTAGAAATAAAAACTGACCCGCATCACTCTGTCCAACTGATTGACCCTTATAACTATGACCCACGTAAGATAGATGATATTCAATTACTAGATGATTGGCGTATTCTAGAATCATGGTATAAGGTCTGGAAGAAAACAGGTAAGCACCCTAAGTATTCTAGAGAGGACATAGAGAATACGGCTCAAATCATACTGAGGGAGATTCTGAAAAGAGGTATGAGATTCAAGTTGCCTGAAGAAGGGACACCGGAAGCAGAATTACTTGATAGAGCTGTTAGCCGTATTAAGAATAAAGATATATTCTCTGAATACTATGATGTAGACTTCATTGAAACTGAAGATAATGTGATAGTCCGAAGGGGTAGTAAGTGGTGTATCAGGAAAGAAGGGTCAGATAGTATCTTACCTGGTAGCTGTCATACTGATAAATCCGAGACAGAGAAGATGCTTCGTGCTATAAATATATCTAAGTCTCTCAATTCTGAGTCTGATTGGGAGTGTGAATGTCTTGAGTGTGGACATATTATCAAAACAGATAAACATTGTGAAGATATAAAATGTCCAGAATGTGGGGGGAAGATGAGGAGAGATGATAGACCTGGTATCGGTCAGTATGCTCATGTTAATAGAGGTGGTCTATCTAAAGGGCTTAATCATATCCAATTGGAAGAGGTTCTTTCTACTCTAAAACCCTTTAAAATAACTAAACCCTTAGCCTACTTAGTAGGTGGAATAGTTACACATGGGTTTACTGAGGGTGATATAGATGTATTAATCAACCAGCGTAAGCCTAATCTGCCCCTTGAATTCCGCATTTATCGCCAATTTCCTAAAGAATGGTGGCCTAGATTCCACTTCCACTACAATAATAAACAAGACTATTTTGGCCCATTTACAGATTATGTTCCTGTATATGACCTACAAACCTCTCTATCTACTATGAAAGTAGAACATATGGAGGCTGATTTCACATTCGAGACAGATGATTTTGTCTCCTATCCCTTTGCTTATCTAGGTTCTAAGCGTAAAATCATTAAAACTATACTAGAGACTATTCCATCAGATGTTAGATTTATGGTGGATGGCTTTTCTGGCTCTGGTGTTGTCTCTTATTTCTCTAAGAAGATTGGCTTAGATGTTGTTGGAGTAGATGTATCTAAGATTGGTCAAGTGATTCATAGTGCTGTTGTATCTAACAACACTACTACCTTATCCGATAATGACCTGAATGTATTACTTTCTGCTAAACCTGAGAATGGTCATATGACAAATCTGTCACTGTCGAATATAAACTTCACCCCATCCTGTAAGAAATATATGGATGGCTATCGTAAGGTAGCAGATTCGATGCCTTCACCTAAAAGGGAGATAGCTAAGGCTGTTATGCTCTCTGTTGCTGGTAGTATGTGTTTTGGTGGTGGCCTACGTGACGGTATTCATCAGAGAGTTTATGCTAGAATGAAGAAAGAAAATACCTCTATGCTAAACATAATGAAATCTGGTATAAGGAAATGGACTGCCATGTATAATAAGTTCATAACAGATAAAGGTGGTAAGTCTCGCTTTGTCCGTTCTGATATATCGAACTTCCTTAAATCTATATCTGAATTACCTGATGGTCAATCTATCCTTTACCTAGACCCCCCTTACGTATCTGAGACTGGTAACACTAAAGACTACTATAAGAGATATGATTACTGGGAGCATGTAGTATTTGGAAACGCTGAGAATTTGAAACTGTCAGGAAACTGGACTCCTGATAATTTCTACGATAGATTGGGCAAAGTCCTTGAACCTGCCAAATCTAAGTTCAACTATGTCCTGCTATCTTACAAAACATCTAAGACTGTTCCCAGGGGTAAGCTTACCAGATTCTTGAAGAAATTCTTTAGTAATATCAAGATTAAGAAGATACCCTACAAATATATCTTCCCTAAACCAAAGATGCATTCTGGTGAAGAAGAACTCCTGTTCCTCATGTCTAATCAGTCGCTTAGTAATCTAAAGTTTAGAACTGCTGAAGGGTTTGACAACTTCTGTCGAGATGAAATATCTGAGGCTCATTTCCTCACACCCACTAGACAATCTGAAGCAGCTAAATCTAAATCAGAAGATAAGATAGAACCAGGTAGATTCTTCTGGCAGGCTAAGGGTATCAAAGGCTATAAGCGTCTGGAAGCTTATGATATAGATTCAGTTGTCGAAACGATTGGAAGTGAATATCCGGTTGAAGTAGACCAGAAGTATGATGGTCTATCAGCTCAGCTTCATAAGGTTGGTAGTAAGGTTCGTCTTTATTCTGATGACGGTGGGGACCTGACTCATCGCTTCCCAACAGCTGTTGAAGAAGCTCTCCGTATTCCTGAAGATTTTGTAGTAATTGGTGAGATTACAGGAACGACAGATAAAGGTAAGCATATGGGTAGACAGTTTGTGTCAGGATATGCTCATTCTAAAGGTGACCCAGATGATTCACCCTTTAAGATGAATATATATGATACGGTCTATTGGTCTGATAAGGATATTCACACTAAGGATTTATCATCTAGACGCACATTTCTAGAGAGGGGATTCAGTCCTTACTATGAAGATATTGAAGGGTTCACAGTAGATGAGGGTGACGTAGATGACTCTGGTATCCAGAAGGTTATTGATAAATCTAAGCAATCTAAGAAGATTGAGATGAAAGAGCATCCACTACGATTTAGACCTGACAATATGCAAGACTTTGCTAAGAAAGGTAAGTTTGAATTTCTGAACGTCATCCCAATTATGATAGCTAAGAATTCTGGTGAGTTGCGGAAAGCTATTAATACACAGAGGAAGGTTAAGGGTTCTGAAGGAGCTGTTATCAAAGTCCTATCCTCCACCTATCCCCTATCCGGTCTGACCCGTAAATGGGTTAAGTTTAAGAATACTGCTTTCCTGGATTGTCAGATTATCAAAGTGAAAGAGACTGAGACGAAAGGGACATTTAACTATCTGTGTGGTGTCTCCTCAGATTCTGGTGATAAGATAATTCCCGTCGGTTGGACATATAACGTAACTATCTCAAAGGCTATCAGCCCCCCAAGAGTTCTCCGTAAGGGAGATATTATCAGAGTTGAGTTTGTGAATCTGAATAAATACCTTGACCCTGATACAGATGACATTTGGTTCAACTGGTTTAACCCTCGCTTCCTAGAATGGCGTGATGACCTGGATGTGCCTAATACTGTTAAGTTAGCTGATAGATTGAATAAAGAAACTAAATCTGAAGACACAGAGAAGAAGATGCCCCAAGAATATCGTGAAGCTGTTTCAGACTTTGAATTTGATATGGAGGACTTTACAGACCCATACTTAACCTATCCTGAAGTAGAAAAACCCCAGTTTGTTCTACAAGCTCATATTCGTGGTCGGTCTATCCATTTAGATGATAGACGACAAGTAACTAAATCATGGGGTGTTGGAATGACTCATGATATTGGATTCACTAAGTTCTCTGATACAGAACACGAGAATTTCCAGTTAAGTCGTGAACCTAAGAACTTCACTGATGCTAAGAATCTATTCTATAAGGAGATATGGCCAGAGTTGAAGAAGAGCCTGACTGACCCACGAAAGAAGTTCTTGTCTCAGAAGAAAGCTCTTGTCCCTCTAGAATGGTGGGATAAGGAAGGTTATATCCCAGTAGAGGAACCAGGAGCCACTAAGCATAATCCTGGATATCTAATCAATCTGGATAAAGGTGAAGTAGAGTCCCTTACCCTGAAACCTCACTTCCATGAATATGTCTATCATGGTCGTATTCTGAAAGGTAAGTATGTAGATAGACTCTTGAAGAATGTTTGGAGTGACAAGACAGGTAAGAGTAAGATGGTCTGGTTCTTCTTCCCGACAAATAATCCACCATATGTTCTGACAGCCAGAGCCGAGAAGGTTGGTTGGGTTCCTCCTTATAACATATCTGCCTTACCTAAATCCGTAGAAAAGAAAGTTCCAGAAGGATTCCGCTACTGGAAACATGAGGATGAATCTGAGAGATTGAAGATTCGTAATAGATTGCGGAAAGAGATGAGAGGTAAGATAGAGAACCTTGAACTACCCAACATCACCCCTCCGATAGATACCTACTTCACATTACAGAAGCAAACCTGGAGGGGGACTGAAATAGTTAGAGCTGGGCCTAGTCGAACTATATTCTACTTCAACATACTACTGGGTGGTAAGGTATTCTCATATGCTACTGAACGGAATCCAGTTGAAACTAAAACTGCATCCGTGATGGAGGATAGGAATCTGAAGTATGTTCGAATAGATGGAGATGTTAAACCTGGTCATCCCTTGAATCCTACTAAAGACACACCCTCTCATATTTCCTTACTAGATGAAGGCATGGGAGAGATTCTTTCTCTTCATCCTGACTTCATGAAAATCAGAATGAAAGGTAAATCTGTTAAAGGTATCTATAACTTCAAGCAGGAGAAGGGAACTCAGATTTGGACTGTCTCTAGGGACTCCTATGAAGAACATGATTTCTCTATTGAGCATATGGATTTTGTTATCAAGAAATCTAGTATGCGTGAAGATGGTAGTCTTAGGATAGAGAAGGGATTTCTATTCCGACAAGGTGAACATAAAGGTAAGACTTACAGACGGGAAGTTGTTCAGAATGCCGTATTAGAACCGATTCATAGAGGAACTAATCTTGCCTATATCAATTTTTTCCACAACAGAGAAGAGAGTAGTAGAGGTGGAATAATGACTAATATCTGGTGGGATGATAATGAGAAATGGTATTGTGAACTAGATAATGAATGGAAGAAAGGAGCCTTGATGTTTGATGGAGTAGTAACAGATAAGGATGCCATAACTGCTATCAATAATGGAACGTATCAAATATCAGCAGAAGTTGCATTTTCCTCTGATGAGAATGGTGACCCTGATTGGTTAGCTATCTGTGGAGCTGCAATCTGTCACTCTCCAGCTGTTTCCAATGCTCAAATACAGGTTGCTTGTCAGGGGGATAAGTGTAAGACATTTCCCAAAGGTATTCTACCAAAGACCCTCTAAATACTATATACATAACTTTATATATAGCATATATGTATAATATGAACTAAGTGTAAAATTTATACACTGGTGGTTAAAAATGTCAGATACCGACAAACCCTCAGACTTCGATGCTCTGAAGAAGCAATTAGAAGAGCTTGGAGTTAAGACTGATTCGGACTCTAAGGATGGGGTGGGAATTCCCACAGATAAGTTCCACTTAGAGTTAAAGGATGGTCAGTTGTTCGTTAAGAAGAAGGGAGATGAATATCCCTCTCCTGGCGAACCTGAAGAGGATGAACCTGAAGAAGATGATGATAAGAAGAAGAAAGATGACAAAGGTTCTATCCCCGATGGTCTGAAGAAATGGATGGAAGAGAACAAGAAGGACAAGAAGAAGGATGACGAGACTTTCGCTCTCCTCCAGACCATGACCGAGAAGTTCGAAGCTCAACAGAAGGAACTTGAAGAGCTGAAGAACAAGTTATCAGAAGATAACGATGATGACGAACCTAATCCGAAGTCGTCTGAACCTCCGAAGAAAGACCCACCTGAAGAGGAAGAGACTGAGGATGAAGAGGATTTCTCAGATGACCACGTTCCAGGTAGCGGAGCCGTTGCTCTGTTGAAAGGAATTGAAGGCGGTCTTTCCTTCTAGGTGATGCAGATGAAATACAAGAAAAAGTATCAGGATGGCATAGAACTGAAGTTCGAAGATTTTACCTTTGACGAAGCTGATGTTACCTCATCTGGTATACAGAAGCTGATTACCAAAGACATAATCCACGACTTGGAGCCGATGTTAGTAGGTAAGCAGATTCTTGAGGAAGATACCAAGCTAGTCGGAAAACCAGGTAGAATCAGAACTTACAGGAAAGCTGCTCCGATGTCAGATGCTCGGGATTTCAATGCTGGTGACGATGTTCCTCCGGTTCTGACTCCTGAAGTTTTCTCCACAGTAGATTCAATTCCAACCAAATTTGGTCATTCAGAAATCGTCTACGAAGATGCGATAGACGCAATGGATATTAATGCTGTGGTTGAAACAGAACATGCTCTTGCTGCTGGTATGGCAAGAAAGTCTGACTCTCGTGTCTGGAACGAAGTCCTTCAGGCTACTGTGGTAACTGGCGAAGTATTGTCTGCTGCCACTGGAACCGCCAAGAGGTTCGCCCTAGACCACGACAAGGTTTTAGAGATTACCACACTTACTGCTGACTATGGGGCTGGCCCTGTTGCTCAGACTATCGGCGTAGATTTCTACGTTGATTTCTTCAGAGGCAGAATTGAGTTTGTCACTGCCCCGACAGTCGGTAATCCAAACTGTGATTACATCTATTCTGATTTGACTAACGCTCTCGAAGTCGTCTCTGTAAAGAGGTTCGGCAGAGATGATGTGGTCAATGGCAAGACCAAAATCAGAAGCTCTTGCTACGGTAAGGGTAATACCTGCGTTCTGAATGAGAATGAGATGAACGACTTGGAGAAGGATGACCGGTTCACAGATGCAGATAGGTATGGTTCCAATGCAGTTCTGATGAATGGGGAAATAGGCAAGACCGCCGGAGTGAATTTCCTTGTCTCTGAAAGGATGTATGAGGGTATCGCTTTCGTCTGTCAGAAAGGCGGAAGGCTTGGAAAGTATACCTACAAGAAGAAACCTGTCGCTAAGGTTGAAGAGATGGAAGCCAAGTCTGGCGACCTTCGGGTCAAGACATGGGAGAAATCTCAACCAACTCTTGTGAACGAACTGTTTGGATGTGGTCTGTTCAATGCCCATCAGTATGCTAAGGCTATCAAGTCTGGCTACATTTAAGGTGGTGGGAGTTTGGCAGATATGGAGCAAATCCTAGAAAAACTCGTTGCGAAAGAACCCATACTGTTAGATGGGACTACGGTAGATGATACTAGGAATCTTCTGGTATTACTAGACCCTGCTGACAAAGTCATCCGCATTGACTCGATTCTTGTAGATGGTCGAGCCGTTACGACATCAATCCTCATAGACCTAGTTCTGAAAGCCTCCTTTGGAGACATTCCGCTAGAGTGCTATGACACAACCGTGAACACGCTGAAAGGAGCAGATGTTATAGACGGAGCACCACTCTACATTAGAGAGCCGTTAGAGATATACGGAACTAATGCAGATGATGAAGATGTTGCATGGAACATTAGGATAATCTGGCATGAGGTTGAAGATTTTCCTCCCACGCAACTAGACTCAGAACCACTCTAATCTCTCTGGTTTCCCTAGAGATTGCACCCGGAGGAGCAGTCCACCTCTCTGCTCCTCCTTTTTATTTCTATTTATGATTATTATCTAATATAAGTAATCTCCTCCCCCTTAGAGAGTAGATATGAACCTGTCTACTCTCTATCTTTTTCCCATCTTCAATATGCATACCTTTATATATAATATAATACTATGAAGTATAGTATACATCATACGCCCAAACTCCTAAATGTAGTCTGCTGAAGCGGAACAGGGAAGGACAGGGCAAATCCGACCTCTGGAGGAATCTTATGGCTCTAATTGCTGAATTTGAAAATCAAGAGATTGACAGTAACGTGACTGAAACGAATTGTATAGACCTTCATGATACTAGAAACCACATGGGGCCTAAACATCTTCTTGTAGAGAATAATGGCGGAGAAGATATTATTGTCCGTTACTCTTATGCGGATATTAAGGAAACGATTGTTCATCAGAAATCACTTGATTCTGACATTGAAAATCTTGTTCCGGCTGGTCAAACTCAACATATCATTCTAGAAGGAAGCTGGTATGTAGAGAAGATAAAGGTCTCTGCTATATTAGTAGCAGCTGGTCCCGCTTCTGAGCTGAAAGGTAAGCTACTTGCACCACATTATACTGGTTATACTGACAGGAGGTAGTTAGTATGTCAGATGGGTCTGATTTTCCTGAGGGACCTAAGATAGCTGTCCCAAACTATCAGGGAAACACCCGAATGAGAGATGCGTTGGGTAATAAGCAGGATATTGCAACTGCTACACCTACTGCGTCTGCGATATCTTTACTTAGAGAGATTATTGTTTTACTTGGTGGTTCATCTACCGCAGCGTTAGTCCAAGCTACTGAAATGCCTGAGTTCTCCTACGTAAACGCATCAATAGTCTATGCTGTCTCTGTCCTTAATCGGCAGACCCAGAATCCCATCCCATCTGGTTCTTTGACAGCAGGGACTATTGATGTTATCCGTATACGTGCTGGAGTAGAAACCACAATCTCTGCTGGTGTAACTCTTCTGAAAGAGGATGGTGTTCTCTATTATATTATAGACTTGACCTCTGTTAGTTGGCAGGAAGATGATACTGTTAAGGTTATAGAGAATACTAAGTCTACTGCAACTATTGGGATTAATACTTATGATATACTACAAATTCCACAGACCTGTCTCCTTACAGACTTGGGTGACATTTCTACTCAGATTGATACCATCGAGACCGTTACTAATGAGACGAATTCGTATCTGGAAGATGGTGGCCGTATTGACAACCTTCTAGATGACATCCTAGCCACCTGTAATGATATTGAGGTTCTTGTTCAACATCTGCGGAACGGGATGTTAGGTAAGGAAAATCCTGTTCTAAATTACCCTACTCCCGGGATGCCGTCTACTAACTTTGGTTTCTCTATATGGGATTTAGTAGATGGTATTGGTGGAATAGTTTCAGTTACACCAGGCACGTGTGACGTTTACCGATACAGACAAGGAATAGATGTTACTTGGCTTAGTGTTATCTCTGGCCCAAGTTCTGTCAGTCCAGCTAATGATAGAATCTTCTATGCATATAACTTCCCACCTTCTGGTTGGAATATAGGAGATTTAGCTTGGCTTCATTTTGAAGGAGCCTCTGTTGAGTTCGCTAATGGTAAAACTGTTAATCTGCCTGAACAGAATCTATTCATGGTTGTTGGTCTTGGTAATATACTTCAAGACTTAGCAGATGGTGGGCGCCTAGACTTGATACTTGACCAGACTCTTGCTAACACTGCTGCTCTCATATCAGCTGTCTCAGTTATAGATATTAAGATAGATAATCTACAAGCTGATGTTACAGTTATAGATGGGAAGATAGACGCTCTTCAAGTAGATATTGATGCTATGGAGATTGAGCTAAACGACCTGTGGACTTGGTGGTCTGATGGTGGTAGACTAGACCTTGTAGTAGATGATATATTAGCCAATACTGTGACGATAATCGCAGACATAGCAGTTGTAGATTCTAAGGTTGATGCTATCCAGGCAGATATTACTACTATTGATGGTAAGATAGATGTAATAGATGACAACGTTGATGAATTATTAGATAGAACATTTTCTATTACTAATATAAATGACAAGATTAATTCAGAATTGATAATGAAAGAGTTTGGATTTTCTGTTCTTCCAGAAGATGCATCAGACCATATCTTGTATACTAATGAGCAAACGAAGATGAAAGACCCGATTCTAGTTCGTGTAACTGTATCTAATATGGCAGTTGGAGATACTATAACTCTCACTGAAGAGGTGCAGGTTGATGATACTTCTGTATGGGTTCAATCTGATTTTGAACAATATGATGATTTAAAGGGTGGATTAGATAACGGGGATGAAGTTATTGAATGGTTACTTACCCCCAATAGATTTGGAATTCGTCTAACGTTTAACCAAACTGCCTCATCAACTAGCTACACCCCACCAATACAGTTTAAGATTCAAGTCATTGCGAAGGAGGGAGTCTAATGGGAATGTCGTATCTGGAAGACCAAATCTACTCTGAGTGCTTAATGGATATGCCATATGTAGAGAATCAGGATAGGATTCATGGCAGGACTAAATATAGTAGAGATGGTCGAGTAAATAATTGTGTGTGGACTAGAAGAGAAACAGGCAACTATGTTCTGTTTCATCCAGGCATATTTAGTGGGGTAGTTGATATAGGTGTAGATAAACCTGCTCCAGATTATACAGGTGTCAATTATACCTTACAGATATGGATGCAGACCTTTCTTCTTCAGAATATTAACATGTTTGATAGACTTAATAACGGTGTTGGGGGAATAAGAGTATTCCTAACTGCTCTTGGTGAGATAGGGTATGAGACTCATCAGGGAGCAGTTATCCAACAGACTCTCTCCGTTCCAGTCCCATATGGTGATGATGTTTGGCATCTTCTAACTATATCAATAGATTCTGCTGGGAATTGTAAGATATTTTATGATAAGACTGAGTTGGGATTACAGCTGAGTCCAACACATCTACCAGCTTCTGCACCTACCCAGTCCTCATTCCACATTGGTGGTCGTCTAGGTATTGATGGTTATCAGGGATATGAAACCCTTCCTCGTATCTGGCAGAGAGCTTTGAGTCTAGATGAACATAGTCGATTCTATGACAATGAGATAAACTATCTGGAGGCATTCTAATGGACTTTAAGAAGAAGTTTAGAGACATTCTATCACTGCTTGGGATAGTTGATGCTAAAGCAGATGAAATAATGGATAGGTTAGATGCCCCTCCTGCTGATGCTTTAAATAATTCATATGTATCAGACGTTGTAGGTAACAAAGAAGATACGTCTGTATATCTAACATCTGATGATTATTCACTTATGCGTTATAATAAAGGTCTAATTGATATGATTAGACATATTGAGAAACAAGAATTGCCCCGAACCTTTATGTTTGAAGGGTGGCAGAAGTGGGATGATTCTGATAATATTGTCACCGATGAGAGATGGATTGTAACTAAAACAGGAGTAATCTATAAGGATAGTGGAGCTGGTCTAATATTTGTTCATCTAGACCTGGATAACGGAGAAAATGTTAGATTTTACTCTAAACAGAAATGGTGGCAGTGTGGATTAAATATCGCTACACCTAGTCTATCTGCACTTAGACATATGTTCCAACAGGTTAATCTTGAATTTAGTGTAATACTTAGCTCTCAGGCACTACTCCAGGCAGGTAATTCATTCTGGGGATGGTCTGAATTAAATACTGCTACCTCCATATCTGATAATCTAATAGGATTCACACCTATACCTACTGGAGTTAGGTCTATTGTTCGAGCTAATGGTTCAACAGTAGACCAGGCAGACCATGCTATATCTGGAACTCCTAATCTACATAAGTTACGAATCAGCACACATTACGAAGATGATACAGGTGATATGCGGATTATGATTAGATTCTGGATAGATGAAGTTCTAGTCCGAGAATTTAGCCCTGCTCTTGCAGAGGTTCCAGTAGATACTCAGATAATACAATTCTATAACCTGTCCACTGGTGGTGTATCATCAATAGAATTTGGACAAATCAGAGTTTGGACTCAGGAGGAGAGCACACGTGACAGATATTATTGAATACATCAAACCATATAAAAAACACGCAGAATCCTACCCACCATCATACACCACATCTACATCCTGGCAGACAAAAGCAAGTATTCCTGTAACCCTAAAACCAGGCACATATTGTATGTCTTTCTCTACACAGTTTCTAGCACCAGCTGGTGGGACGCAGGGAGACATAGCATTAGGCTTCTCTGGTTCTCCATTGTTGCAGAGTAGAGAGCAAGCAATAACAGTATCTACTACTCAGATATGTTCAGGATGTATACGGTTTGTTCTGACATCTCCATTAACTCTGACAGTAGATTTATTATATAAATCTGCGTCTGGTGGGAGTTTTGGTGTTAGTATGTCAACAGTATGCGTGGAGGAGATGTAATGACTATTGAATATGCTTATCATGATTTCGATGGCGACGATGTGGATTTAAATGATATTGAATCTGCTATCGGTAACTCTGAGATGACGAATAGGGATGTAATATGGTCTAGGTATGACGCTGGACCATTTAAGATTCCTGAGCCATTTCCTCACGGTGGCAATTACCCAGGAACTCTGACAATTGCTTGGGAAGAGGAGTTATCACAAGATGATAAAGATAAGTTAGACCTAATAGTGGAGGCTTTCCAGTGACAGATAATCCAACAGGGCCGTTAGTCCCTGCACCAGATAGTGAAGCTAATGGCCGTAGTCGAGATGTTGTAGGTAATAAGGAAGATGTTTCATCTATTGCACCTGATACAGCATCATTGATGGCTCTGACTAGATACGTGGCTGAATCAATTGGAGGAGCTTTACTACCTATGCTCTCTGGCGTAGGTAATCCTAATGGTGTTGTGGCTGGAGCTTATGGTCAGAAATACCAAGATACTGCTACTGGAATATTATATATTTGCGTTTCAAATCCAGCTGGAACTAGTTGGAATGTAATTTAGAGAAGGTGTGAAAATGACACTAAATGCACCATATGGACAACATAACTACATGGGTAGTCATGCTGGAGAATCCGCCGCTCTGACTTGGATTAGAAATCAGAAGTTTGATTCTAACAAGGATGGGTCAGGAAATCCTGAGAATGGTATGACATTCTACGATAGCTCTGCTAATAAGCTGAAAGTCTATGAGAATGGAGCTTGGACTTCTGCTGTTGGTGGGGCACACAACGACCTGTCTGGTCTACAAGGTGGGACAACAGACGAGTATTACCATCTTACTTCAGCCCAACATATCGACCTTACGGATGGTGGCGATTGCTCTATCCATAAGCACGATGATATATACTATACAGAGACGGAATTGGGTTCTACAACAGGTGGGTCTGAAGGAGCCTCATTGATAGGTACAGACACAAAAGCGAATCTAGGTAATGCAACTAACATTGAAGATGCTCTGACAGCGTGTGATACACACGTTGGGACAACATCTGGTAATCCTCATTCTGTGACACTAGAGGAAGCTAGGACAGAGAGTAATGTTCTGGCTGGAGACATAGACATGAACTCCGCTGGGACGGTTACTGGTTTGAACGCCCCTTCAGCTGGTTCAGATGCAACTACTAAGGACTATGTTGATGGTCTAATCCAAGGTCTGGATTGGCAAGATTCTGTTCTTGACAAAGACCTAGTTACTGCTCCATCTCCTACGATTGGGAACAGATACATCGTAGCAGGGACTGGTGGTGACTGGTCTGGTGGAGCTGTTAATGACATAGCCATCTGTATAGATGACCAGGGCGACCCTGCTGACTGGGACTTTGAGACACCAGATGAGGGTTTTGCCTGTTGGGTAGAGGATGAGAATGTTCTCTACGTTTTCAATGGGTCTAATTGGGTAAAGTTTGGTTCTACTATTTCCCATAATAATACATCTGGCCTACAAGGTGGAACTACAGATGAATACTATCATCTGACAAGTTCTCAGCATACAGACTTGACAGATGGGAACGACTGTTCTATACATAAGCATGACGATATATACTACACTGAAACAGAGTTGGGTTCAACAACTGGTGGAAGTGAAGGTGCGTCTCTTATCGGAACAGATACCAAGTCCAATCTGGGCAATGCCACAAATGTAGAGGATGCCCTAACTGCTTTGGATACCCACGTTGGAGATGTATCTATCCATAAGGAGTTCTATACCGGAGCTGGAACGCCTAATGGCAATCAGGCAGGTAATCAGGGCGATACCTACCTAGATACGACCAACAACATCCTGTATGTGAATTCAGACGGGAACAATGACGGTTGGGTGGTCTGTTAGATACTAATATCGGGGCTGGTATAATCTATCAGCCCCATATCTATTTTTAGAGGTGTAGAAATGAAAGAGCCATACGGACAACATAATTATATGGGTGAGCATACAAATGATGCTAACTGCCTTACGTTTATCAGAAATCAGAAGTATGATAGTAATCATGATGGAACGGGGAATCCTCAAGAGGGTATGGTCTATTTCAATACAACAGATAATAAACCTAGATTTTATAACGGTTCATCATGGGGAGGATTTGGTAGCTCCCCTTTCACAGAAACTGGAGAGGTCTGGTATCTTGCTGATGCTAATGATATATTAGCAACAGGCAATGAGCAGTCACCAGATGTAGGCAAAGGTGGTCTCTGTCTAAATCAAGGTGATGGCGATGGCCTGATTGAGACTCTGAAGAGTTCAGATGTAGCTCATGGTATAACTGATATTGCCGAAACTGATACTTATGGACAATTCTCTAAGGTAGATGGTGCTTCAGGCGGTCTACTTATCGAAGGTCTAACTGAAGATGTTAAAAGTGGCGTAGTAATTAGAGGATATGTTGATACTGACTCTGGCCCTCTAGGAACCGTCGCAATCGAAGGCTATCGTAAATCTGGAACAGGAACACAAAATTTGCAGGATGATGATTGTGTCCTACACCTATCCAACAGAGTAGGTGGCAAAAAGACTCGATTCTGGGGTAACGCTCGTATATCCACTAATGAAGATGCCCCGGATGTTGGGGATGGTGGTCTCTGTCTGAATCAGGGAGATGACTTTGAGAATATCATCGCTCTGAAGAATACGGACATATCCCATCCATTTACAGATTTAGACGAGGAAGATACTTTCTGCTCTATAAAGGTCAATGGGTCTACCGGGATGGATATTGCTGGATATGGTGAGAGCAATGGCGCAGGCCTTTTGCTCGAAGGTTATACAGAATCACCAGATTCTACTCATGCACCAATTATAATCCGTGGAAGAAAATCGAATGGTGGAACCAGTTGGACGAGTGTTGGAGCTTCAGAAGCATTGGTTGAATTTCTCAGTGGTGGTGGAACTGTTTGCCAGATATATGGTGATGGAGATATAGAGAATACAAATGGAACATATGGAACACTTGATTTAGAAGATGATATTGGTCTGCTTCAGGCTCTTAATACCCATCTAGATAAGAGGAAGGAATATTATAATGATGCTAGAACTGCTATGGGTAAGCATATTAAAAGGGCTAAAGAATTGAATATTATTAGAGACATTTCACAAGAAGAATTAAATAGAGCTAAAGATACTGAAGTAGATGAGAACACGATATTCATGTCTCATGCTAAAATAAATGCATTACAGATTGGATGCATAGTCCAGATGTGGAAAGCTGTCAAAGCGATAGCAGAGAAAGCTGGACTATCTGAACAGGACTTGAAAGATATTATGATTTCAATAGGTGATTGAGATGGCTAAAAAAAAGAAACTGAAGAACCCACATAAACAGAGTGCCCTTGAAACTCTTCGCAAACAGCTTAGTAAGATGAAGAAGAAAGATAGAGGATATGATAGGGTTAAGAAGAGAATTGCTGAACTAGAAAAGGAGGCTTGAATATGCCAACGATTTCTCAGTTATGGAAAGAGATAAAGGAAAAAGACCCAGAGAATCACATGGGTCTGAGTTGGCCCCTCAATAAAGAGGAGGCTGAAGCTGTCCTAGCTAAATGGGGTAGTGGTGAGTCTGCTGATGATGAACAACCCGCTGAAGAGAAACTAGTTGAAGAGGAGAAGCAGGAAGAGAAATCATCTGATGAAGAAGAACCAGATAAGGAAAGAGAGAAAGAAAAAAAAACCTCAGAAGAAGAATCGCCGGAACAAGATTCTCAAGCTACAATTATGGCGACCTTGAAAGGGCGGAGAAGAAGGCGGAGGTATCTGATGGAGCATAGGAATGACTAGTATGGATGTAGGTGCATTTGAAGCAGCTTTCTTTGCAGGTATGGCTTTTGCTATCCTGATACTATATAAACTCTCTGGTATTGGTATTGGTCTATTACATACCCGTATTAAGGCTAATGGTAATAAGAATAAGTTGCCTCAACCTACTACACATGAAGAACTAGTTTCAAGAGATATGCAGGAAACTAAATCTGCTGTCTATACTATCAAGAACAAACAGGAACTAAATCATCAAGCTACTCTTAATTGCTTTCAGAATATGGCTACTGAACAGTCTAAGTCAAATGAATATCTGAGAGAAATGAGAGACATAATGATTAAGAATGGGGGCAAATAGATGACTGCTAGACCTAATATAGTTATTGACTCTAAAGGTAGGCATGTTTATCAGAGACTGATGTCTGAGGAGGATGCACAGTCTATGAAGAATACAGATAGGCATAGGCTAGATGAGCGTAAGACTGTTGCTAAGATGATGCCTAGACCTATTACTGGCCCTGAATCTTACTCAATGTATGGTATGATATTTAATGACGACCAGTCTGAATCTGATACTATGGGAGTTAAGATTAAGATTGGTAAGCTATCTACTGAATGGACTGTTGTAGTTACTGTCAATGGTGTCGTGGTAGCTGATGGTGATACTTTCAGTATGGATGCTGGAGAGATGTTCCCAATCAAAGTGACTATGACTAGAACAGAGACAGATATAGTAGATGGTGAACTCTGTTTTGCCGTAATCCAGATGTATCCTCAAACTTCAGCAGATATTATAGACTATCAGGATGCTTTTAAAGTAGCTATGATACCTCAGTTTGTTCTCTTCAACGATATAGACCTGAATATGGAACAATTGATAGAAGATGAAGTTATCTTTCCTGATGATGCAGATTATGTTACAGAAGATGTAATTAACGAATTTATCAAACATAGAACAGATGAGGTTATAGATTGGTTGATTCGCCGTCTGAATAATGTAATCATTCCAGATTATGAGCATGTCCGTAGATTTATAATCAATAGAGTAAAGAAGGACTGCTATCAGAGATTCATAGATTACTCCATATCAGGTGGTGGAGAATTTATGACTAACATAAACCAATTGAAAGATGAAGCTATGGAGATTCTGAAAAACATACAAGCAGATGGAGATGTGGACTGGTGACAGTAGTTTTGGTAGTTAGGAAAGATGAGTTAGGGGAGTATATGGCAAAGATAGAACAGCTCCCAGATTCAATTAGAGGACAAGCATTACGTTCTTATTTCGAATCTGTCAATGTTACTCTTGAGGCTATCATGTCCGAAAGGATATATTCTGGTGGTCACCAGGCTAAACAAAGAACTTGGGCTACATCCTATGATTCTTATCTTGGTGAATACGTTAAGCATGGAAGTCAGCCATTAGTTAGGTCTGGTGCGTTGTTTCGTTCTCTAACCAATTCCGCTGCTAAATATGCTATCAGGCGGTATGCTGATACCTACTTCTCCTTCGGGACATCCCGTATGGCAGTAGATAGTAAGAATGTCACATATGATTTGGCTAAGATTCTATCTGGTGGTGCTCAAACTAGACCTCGAACTCGTCTTGCGTCTGACGTTGGTTTTCTCGCTTGGGAAGCTCAACCTGGGAAATGGGAGTCTGCACTTAGAACAGCTGATGAAGGTGCAACTATACCACCACGGCCCTTCCTATTCTCTGATAAACAGATGACTCAAGATGAACACGCACGTATAGATTCTGTTACTCAAAACTACTGGCAGAATTATCTACAATTATACTTTGGGAGTTAGCATGGTATTCTCTGGATTCACACCGGCTGGGCCTCAATCAGTTAGATTAGAGGAGTCAATAGATATACGTGTAGTAAACCCTAATATTAGTCAGGGATGGGTTGTCTGTAATGGCTTCTGTTATCCATTAAGGGTTGATAAGACTGTTGCTAATGGTTGGAAATTAACCTATTATGGGTGGATGCCTGGTCAATGTGAAGATGCTGATTTGATATTACTTGGCGATAATGGTGATATCCAGACTCACTCAACTTATCTGACAGTTACTGAACCACAAGCTCCCTTCCTCCCTATTCTAGAATTTCTCATACAATGGTTGGAAACAGAGCCAACATTGAAAACATATGTAAAGGTAGCCAAGATTGTTAGGAAGCCTGAAAGATTTACAACTACCAGACCACAGTATCTAGTTGTATGTCCTAACGCTGGTGTGAACTTTGCACAGATTGGAGAGAATGATATTCAGTATGATGAACGAATATCTATTATGTTTATAGATGATTTACGTAAAGCTATCAGATATGAACGGCATGAAACCTTTATATATAAGGTAGTCAATTATATACGTAACAATCCTACATTATCAGGTAACTTAGGGATAGTAGATACAGATGTGACAGATGTTAAGATGCCTGATGAGAGACTTGAGAATGTTTATTTACATCAATCTAGCGTTGAAATGAGAGTAAGAGTTGAACCTGAATATACATAGGTGATGGAAATGGTAGAGTTAGACACCCAAAGTAACGTGAGGCCGATAGGCTTATTGCCTGAATTAGATTATGGAGTCCCTATGACTGGGTTTGAATTAGATGGACCATATTTAACTGGCGTATCCCAAATAGGAGTAACCCCTAATTTCACTACATATTTTACTGGTTATACTAGAGATGATGACTTGCTCCTTTATCTTCGTATCCAGATAGAGAAGATTGGTAGCTCTGATACATCTAAGCATATCATAACTGGTATAACAGACCCCAATCTTATAGATATTGAACCACCCCTTCCTAATGATTACCAGGCTGGTGACCCCGTTAAATTGATACCCATTCCTATTCAGGGAAGAGTTATATCTGGAAAGAATGAGTTGGATAGAGGTCGAATGATTGAGGGTCAGGTTGGTAATTCTCAGTATAAATCTTATCCGCTTGATGGAGGTAAGATGGGTAACTTTGAGATTGAGATGGAATCAGGCCAGGATTTCTTTAAGTATGATGACAATTTCTATGCATTCTCCTCTCTAAAGGCATTATGTCTTACACCTGATGGTAAGATACCTACTGATGGTTCTGGTTCTATTAACATCCGTAGCCCCACATCTTCAGCTATTAAGTCCTTCTCTCTTTTCTATTCTGTTAATAGATACTATGATAGGACTGTTAAGGGATGTATAGTCTCAAAATTTAGTCAGAATTTTGAAGAGGATTTACATTCCCATATATCTGAGACATATGAAGTTCTGTATAAAGACCTTATACTGGGTCTACCCGACAACACCCTATCTCCTGATGTTGTCTATAAGAAATACTCTCTACGTTCTCATGGACATACCCAGATGAAGTTCTACCATGGAATGTATCTAAAGGAACCTGTCGGCCCTGGTGAAAGTTCAAATATCCCATTAACCTCTGTCTTAGGTCTAGAGGATGATGACGAGATTAGATTCACATTAGAAGCTACTGGATATACGTTTGATACTGTCATTACAAGTATTGATACAGCTAACAAGACTATTGACATCAATCCAGCAACTCCTCTTGGTGTGAATTGGACTGAGGGAGATACTGTTCAACAGACAGGAGATTTCCATAAGCCTAGACGTATTGTCTCTATGGAGCTGGAGTTCAACAACAATGGATTAGTTCTGGGCGATATACGGTCTGGTGAAGGTAGTCCTACCACAGCAGTAGCAGGTGGTTCTGATTATCAAGGTAAAGCCACATTTGAGAGAAAGACTCTCGACCAGATTGGATTCATGCTTAACTATGAATCAAATGAAGATTTGTGGTTTAGACAAGAGTTACAACTAGCTTACGATAAAGACTATCTTATAGACTTCCTGATAGATTTCGAAGGAATGATTAAGTCTAATCCTAATGATAATCTCAAGTCAGAGAGCGAGGTTATCAAAGATGAGATTTCATTCCAGATATCTAATCTGAGGTCTGGCAAGATAGGTAAAATAGTATAGAACATTTGAGGTGTAGTCAATGGGATACCAGGATAGACGATTAGCAGAGGTGCATATCGGAGAAGATAAATTTTGGGTGAGGCAGCTATCGAAATTGAAGCAGGATGAATTAGAAAGGAAATATAAAGTTATTCGCAATTCTGCTAAAATGATGACTCTATATAATCAACTGAGTAAATCGGAGAAGGCTTTTAATGATAAGCTGATTTCTCGTAAAGATTATATAGAGGAGACTAGAGCTATACAGGATGATATAGATAAGTTTTCAGAAGAACTTACTATCGTAAAGACGTATGAGATTGATGGTAAGAAGGAAGATATGCTTGAATCTACCATGTATACTGCTGAACGCCTTTCATTATGTGTCTTAGTCCCAGTAGAGGATAAGGATGATGATAGGGAACTGAAGTCTATTTCATGGTGGTTAGACCAAGATTCCATAATTACCAATCTCCTGTCTAGGTCTATTGATGAAATCCAGATGATGGGTGATAAGGAAGATGTGAGTATGATAGAGCACATCATATCTCTGTTTGAAGAAGATGTAGAACCCCTTCCACCCCAAGAGATTATTAATCGTATAATGGAGTATCAGAACGCATTATCTTCAGGAGGGATAGAAAGAAAAAAATCAGACAGTGCATACGGTGTGCAGATAAAAAGAATCCAGAAAGCATAGATTGTCTACTATGTCCAGACTATGATGTAGATATAGACTATGCTTTTGATATTGTGGTTCTATTAGATAGGGGTATTAACCCTTACCCGTATGCACTATACGAGCTACCCGTTTCTGATTATAGGAGAATAGCACAAATCATGTCCGAGATGGGCAAATATGAGAAGGAACAACTAGAGTCACAAGGTGGTTAGATATGCCGGAAGGAGCTAGAGGGCCAAAAGGAAACAGATGGGAAACCTCATTTGTTATGCGATATGAAGCAGAAAATCTTCCTGCTGTTCGCCAAGGTCAAGTAGCTCTGCGTGACTACAATGTTCAGAAAACAGAAACTATCCAGAATGAACAACGATACTCTGGTGCTGTTCAGGAATCTACTACTCAGACTCGTAACTTCGATGTTGCTACTAAGGGGAATATGCGAACAGTTCATAGAGCTAATATGGCTGTTCTTGGTCTAAATATGTCCCTTCTAGGTCTTTCTTGGAACTTACAACGGTCAGGTATGTTCTCTGAAGAAACTGCTCGTAAGATTACAGAAGTTGTAGCTCCTATCCAGATGGTTGCATCTGTAATCAATTTCGCTGCTTCGGCTTATCAGCTATTTATGATGTGGCAGGAGATTTCCACAATGGCGTATGTTAAAGGAACTGTCAAGGTAACTCAGGCTAATGGTCTGCTAAGTAGTTCCTTCAAAGGTCTGTTTGTAAACATCTCTATGGTAATGGCAGCTATGGGTGGTCTTGCAGCTATCTTTGGTGCTTTCATAACTAATAGTTGGCCTGCCCGGGCTGCTCTATCTGTTCTTGGAGCAGCTATGATTACTTACGCTGTTAAGACATGGGCTGCTACTACTGCAAATCTAGCTTTCACCGCATCTTGGGGGCCTGCTGGATGGATTGCAGCTGGAGCCACCCTGGCAGTCATAACCTTCATCCTGGCATCAGTTGCATCTATGATGAGGACTACTGGTCTATGGCGTGGTGGAATTGCTATGGGTAGAACTAATGCCACAATAGGTGAATTAGGCCCTGAAGCTGTTATTCCCTTACGTTCCCCATCTGGTAGGAGATTACTAGATGGCGGTGGTGGTGGAGCTGGTGTGAGTATAGAGAGAGCTACATTTAATGTTAGAGCTGATAGACCTGCAACACTCTATCGAGAAACTAACAACTCGGTCAGGAGACAGGCGTTCCTGAGGTAGGTGATATTATGGCTGTTGAAGATGATGAAGTTATTAAACACTATCTGGCATCTAAGGATTGGAGAAAGGATGGAATCTATGGGGATGCTGATAAAGGTTCACGATTTAAGATATTAATGGAATCTATTAAGATGGGTTACGTGAATGATCCTGGTAGCGGAGGTAAGATGGATTGTAGACCTGAGTACTTAGATGTTGTCTACAAACTAGGTTTTGAAGATGATGTTGCTATGTTTCATCCATTTAGATGGAGAATTCTAGCGAAGATAAAAATACCTGAACCACCTCAGAAAGGCATGTATCCTAGACAGATTATGCTGTGGATTCCTTACTCAGAATCTAATTCTGTAATTGATGAGCTTACGTTTCCTGATAGAGATTTACTTCCATGTGTTGCATCTGGTGAAACAGAAACTAAGGCTAAATTTGGTAATTTTGATGATTTAGCTGATTACTCAACAGACATTGAAGGTAGTGCCCCATCTCATGATTATGAAAAGTGGTTCTCTGAATTAGCTAATGGGAAGAAGTGGGATGGGTCAGCAGTCACAGACCTGAAAGTTAAAGACCAGAATTTTATGACTGATTCTAGAGTTCCTATGGGTGGTGGGGGAGCTGCGACTGTCTTGGAACTATCTATCTCTACTGAAATGAGATGCAATGGGGCTAATCCAGTACACGATATTAAATGGTGGGCCTTGAATCTATCTCCAATGTGTTATGCTGATGGATGGACAGGTGGTCAGGAGAAAACTTTTATTCTATGGTCTAGACATGACACTAATGTTGATGATGACTGGCAGAAGGTTTTATATCTTACTGGCCCTAATCACCGTAGTTCTGGGACTGCTACTGCTCCAAATGCCTTAGACCCTACTGATGTTTTCACACAAGAACTATGGGGTCAAGTTAAGATTGATGGCGAAACAGATATTAAAGCTCGACCCATTATATCTATACTCTGGAAATTGCAGGAAGCTGAAGAATGGGACTTAGAAATTACCCCTGCTAAAGACCTTAAGGTAGAAACATCCGAATTTGGAGAAGTTTTGGGTAAGATTACTTGGTCTCCTTCAGAAGATATCGAATTTAGTTCCTATAAACTCTATTCTGCTCTATCTCAAGATTTTGATAGTATTTATCCTACATTCGTATCGTCTGATAAATCTAAGGAAGTTGTGCATGAGTATATGCAACCTGGATATCTTCCTCTTCAAGAATCTGTCCCTTATTTTACAGAAGCTTGGTTGTATCTATCTACATTGATAGGCAGGGCTAAATCTTATCCGTATAAAACGAACTATGCTCTAGCTTATCGTCCAGCAGTCTTAGATGTTTGGGATGCCTTAGCTCGTTCATTAGGCCCAACTCTAGCCTGGTATAATGGTTTCAGAGGTTCACTAAGCGGAGGGTTCATTCAAGGCTCAGGCATATCCCATCTGATTATGCAAGAACTTTGGCCTATTGGAGCTGGAGTAGATACCTGGTGGGTTGGAGATAGGGTTAGGATAGCTGTCTTTCATCAGGTAGAAGATAAAGATTTGTCTAGCCCCCCTGGTGGATTAGTTCCAGCTGATATAGGTAAGAAATGGTATGTAGATGCTCCTGGCGGTGGAGCGTGGACTGGTCAATCAGATACAGTGGCAGAGCTTACTGGAGTCTCGCCTAATACTTGGGCATTCTATACATTAGGAGATGACTGGTCATTACTTGTCGTAGATGAAAATCGCTTCTATCGCCACCTATCTACTGGTGGTCTTGTAATAGGGAGCTATCGTTATCTGGAATTTACCGCTGAAGAGTATTATGTTGATTATCTAGCTGGACAAGATATAGTTCTGGCAGATGAGGATGTGCCTATATCAGAGAGACTTAGGATACAAGAAGTTTATAATATAGGCACGTTTCCTGGATATAATAATCTTCTAAAGATAATAGATGTAGGGCCGTTCTTCCCTGCTTATTATGAATATGTTACTAAAACTATCATATGTATAGTTAGACAGAAGATTGTTCGTATCCACTTCAAGTTTGGAGATGGTGGTCGTGGTTCTACTGATGATGTATATGAATCACTAACTGGATATGATAATGTATTAGGTAATATTACAACATTAACAGATACAGGTGATTTAGCTCCAGGCGATAAACTAGTTTGGATGGATGGATTTCATGCGTGGCTGGTTGAGCTTACATCTGTTGAAGGTAATGAAATCGAGTTTGACCTTCTAGACTCTGATTTACAATTTCATACTATCCCGCCTGGTGCTCAATTATACAGACCTCCAACATATATGTATTCTAAATCTGGTGAAACACATTTCAGATTTGCCGTTGAACGTGAGGATGGATTTATCTCTGATTTCATAGCTAATCAATATCCATATGATATAGGTGATATTAACCCTGAATGGATAATAACATCTGAGAAATTATTAGCTGAAGTTAATGAAGTTGTCCGTATCTTCGCTAACGAATCTTTCCTCTACTCACAAGACCAAGTATTGGGAACTGGTTCAGCTTTGTATTGGTGGTCTGTTGATGGAGGTGTTTGGTTCTCTACCACTGTCCCATATATAGATAGGGTCTGGTTATCAACTGGAACTAAATCAGTTAGGGTCTATGTAACTAACGCTAATGGAGAACCTTCAGTTCCACCAGGAACTCCAGCAGAGGTTGAGATAGAGATAGCCACTACCGTTATATCTGGTGTCATATCTGAAGTTATAGATATGGATGATTTCAGTAATGGGTATCTGGATGAACGTATATCTGGTGGTCGAGAAGTAACTGTTGATGATAACTTCACTAATGATAATAAACAGTATGATTCACCAACTAAAGCACCACGTTCTGTAACACTTAGTGGTTTAGCTTCATCTCATCATACTATCCATCCTATCCCTAATGTTAATACCTGGAGGAATGGTAAAGGAGCAGATTTCATAGCTCTCCCTGATGACCTAGTTACCCTATTATACCTAGAGAATCATAAGGCTGCTCTTAGAATGGATTTAGAAGGTGAAGTTACTTACCTGTTACTAGAAGGCCTAGATAGAGATAGGGGATGGGAGGAGAGGGAGAAGAGGAACTGGTCTGCCAGATTCAATATAGTGGAGTGATATATACGGCTACTAATGCAATCATTTATCAGCGTTATCCCTGGTCTAATAACTGGGAAGATATTACCGATAACCTTCGTATAGAAGAAGCAGACATAGAGGAACGAGTTAATGGTGCTGGTATCTGTAATCTCACTATATCTAATATAGATAGGTGGGCTGAGAGAACTATTCGACCTGGCTTTATGTATCGTGTCATCCTTAAAACTCCATCTGGTCATACCTTTCCTAGATATGATTTTGAAGGTATTATCCCACCAGACTTTATAACATCAAGAATTGGGATTGAATCTGATGTTTGTTTACCAATAGTTGGATATTATGATATGTTTAGTAGAACACAGAATATACGTAATCTTAATGGTGCTAATATCATATCAGCAATGGCTCTACTCAATGCACAAGTAACTAGAGGAAGTGGAGTAGAATATATGAAATTTGCTGGTGAAGTTAGAGGAGTAGATAATGTTAGGGTTCCTGTTGATATGAATATGGATGCAAATTGTAAGACGCTTATGGAGAATATCAGGACTTTGATATATGATGAAACAGACTCCATCTATCCACGATTCTATCATCTTATGACGGTTCAACTGCAAAATCAACCATCGCTGATACTAAGACGTGAACCAGATATTCATGGCACACCTGATATAATTATAGAACCAGATTACGTTATAGATGTTTCTAGAGAAGATACTAATAATCTGATTACCTCAGTTATTATAGGTAATAAAGTTAATTGGGATTTAAGGTATCAGAATCAGAATTTTATTGATAAGTTTGGCAGATTTGAAATACGTTCTGAGGATAATGAAGATGATGGTGGGTTAAAATCATCTTATCTTAAAACTCGTAAACTAGTTCGTAACCAGTTTATCCCATCCTCTAATAAAGTCAAACTAGCTGGACATTGGCAAATCCCGTTACTCTCACTGGTGGAATTCAATTCTGATGAACCTGGATTAGCGAAGAATTCAATAGTTTATGGTAGACGTATAAACCGTTCAGGTTCTACTACCACAGAACTGCTTTTGAGGAACCTACCTGACGAGACTCTATAATCTTATCTATATCTTCAAATATTGGTGTGGGGTCATACTTTGTGAAGATAGGGTCATCCCAGGTTCTCCTATCGTTAGCTTCTAGAACTGGTAGATGGGAGAAGGATATTAATTCATCCCAAGTCCATCCTCTCTTTAATCTAGAGTCACGCATCACCTGTTCACCTATCAATACTTCCCTAACCTCATCTCTGGTTAAAGCTACTACATAATGATTCTGAGCTTCTATTCTGTTATTCAGTATGAAGTAAGAGAAACCCCCACCATATAACTCTACTCTAGAAGCGTATTGATACTGATGGTCTTTAATCAGTTCAGATAGCCACACCCTTCCTTCTGTTGAACGTGACTTTAGTTCCATAAATCCACCTATCCCTTTATAGATGATTAGGGTATCGGCAGGTTGTTTAGGTAACGTCATCTTGTTAAAGGCAGACATCACCCAATAGAACTTTGCTCTCATCTGTTGAGGCATATCGCTGAACATCATCTTTATGCGTCTTAGGGTAGAACGGAAGGCTTGAGTATCTGCTAGTTTATGAAAGAAGATAGGGTGTCTCCTCATACAGAACCAAGCTAGAGACTCAGCCCATTCTCGTTCAAAATCATACCCTTTCTGCTGACCCTTCCTTTTGTATTTCCTCTTCCCCATCTTCTCCAACTCCTGTATCTCCTGCTTTATAACCACAGTATGGACATTTTATTCCTATCCTTTTATCTGCATCATCGTGATATACATCTACTTTTGAGCCACAATTGACACAATAATCATTCTGCTTGTCACCCTCAATTGGCTTAGTAACCTTAATACCTTTAATCTTACAGTTCTCGATATGAACATCACTCATCAGATGGTCTTCCCAGGTTTCTACATATACTAGACCACACGCTTGACACATATATTCCTTTAGTATCAGATTGTCCTCTTTAGATAAGACTGCTGTTATCTTACCACTAACATCTATGTAGTAGTTTAACTTATCCATCTTTATCTCTGTAAAAGCTAATGTCACACCATGAACAGATACTATATGTGGATTCTGCTTCTGCCCTTCCTTATTCTTTATAAACCAGCTATATCTCATTTACAACACACTCCTGTATCAAAATATCTATCTTTCTCTACTGCCGTCATATTATATAATTCCTTCCCACATCTGGGACATTTATCGTCAGGTTCTACACTATCGTCTATAACTATAACTTTCTGATTAGGAACTGGACATACATCTACTCCGTCATCTTGATTATATTTAGATTCGTCAAGACCACAAATTTGACATATCTGTCCACAATCCCAACAGACTCCATGCTTACATTTCTTTACCATTATATCAGACCCTCTATTCTAGTGTAAATTCTGCTGATTCTATACAACTATAACATAACCCCTTCCTACCTATCTCTCTTCCACAGAGGTCACATCTTTTTCTGACTCTAAGTTTTCTACGTATTCTTGGTTTACCCATTGGACATCTAGACTTATCATAAATAGCTGAACCTGTTGTAGCCATATTATTCACCTGAATTTAGTTCTTTCGCTTCCTCTAGTTCTTTCAGTATTCCATCTCTACCTCTATATGAATTAGGACAATTCCAATCCCCACAAGAGCATACCATAGGTAAATCTTCTAATCTGAACTCTTTCCCATGTAATTTTACCATCTTATCAGTCCTCATTCGTAATAAATTTCTCTTAAACAGTCACAACAGATGTTATACCCATTCATCTGTCTGACTTTACTCGTTTTCTTTCCACATCTGTCACAGTCTAGACCTATGTAAATTCTTTCCTGTTCTCTTTTTGGTTCTAGGTCAATTGGTTCATAATAATCACAAGAAGAACAATGTCCACCAAATGGGGTATCCTTATCTGGGCAATTGTTTCTATGTTCATTATTTTTCCAACAATTATTACATAGATGTATCACAATACCACCTAAAACAGTTTAGTCTGCTTCTTATCTAACTCCGCTTTAATCATTCCAAAGTCCCTAGTAGCATATTTAGGTGCATCTGATATTCCCCCTTCCTCATCATAGGCATACACCTTCTTCTTTCGTAGGTCTATTATCACTCTCAGACCCTGTTCATCCTTCCACCAGATGTGATTCTTAGTCTTAGATTGCTTATATCCACTATCCCTCAGTTTTTTAGCTACATTTCTACCAATATCCATCAGATAACCTCCGTATCAGTCGTTATATTGAGTCCCTTATATCGTTCTTATTTTTATCTATCCGTGAAATAGGGGGTTCACGTGAAATTATGCTTTTTCAGGCCCTTTTGAACGGGGATTTAACGCCGTTAAAGGGGGTATTTGGCTTACCCTCCATTTTCAATATTATAGTCAGATTCATTTCCCTCTTCTTCATCATTCTCTTTCTTTTCCTGCTTCATATTTACCCTCCTTTAGTTTATGTCTGATAATGTTTACTATCATATACCATATCGCATCTAGCGTCAATAGTATGAAGAATATGTTTACTGCATAGAGAGCTACTATGAACACATTCATCTATTCACCCCTCTTAGCAGATGGTTTTCCTATTTCTGTGAAATATGGTATTCTCCATTCCGAATAATCGCCATTATAAACTGCCCTGTATGCTCCACAATCCTTACACCACTGGATGCTTGAATGGTCTCCAATAGATGAAATAACATCATAAAACTTATGTTTACATCCTTTCCATATAGATTCTGTCTCTGCTGGTGGCTCTGAGGGGGACGGTGACTCTAATATAGGACGACCTAACTCTTTGCATTTTTCATTCATAGAACATCTATCACATCTTGTATGCTTACAATGGGAATGTAGCAAAACATCTTTCCAAGCATCTATTAATTCCTTATCAGGCTTCTCTTTTGGATGAAACCCACCTTCACCATCACAATAAGGACATTCCTCTGACCATTGACAACCAGAATCACAATCACCAAGACCATCAGGACAATCATCATTAAAATAACTCCTCTGAGGGTGCATGCAGACACAACCAGATTCTTCGCAACGACCACACGGAACATAATCATTTAGATGATTAGCCAGAGCCTGGCCGGATGGTTTGTATTTCTTTTTCTCTCCTTCGGCTAATGTGGTATCAGATTGCGTAATCTCTGGTAATCCCAACTCCTTACAATCTTCGTGTGCATGCTTCTGGAGCCATTCTATTGGATTCCCTTCTATCAGTCGAAAGCCACCCTTTGCATAGTAAAGGTTATCTCCTGGACCCATTAGGACATATCGTTTCTCCTCTCCAAGTTGT